>R21__coassemble_47_pt1 | contig 103036 bp, 91 predicted proteins | sample R21__metabat2_low_PE_075 | metagenome-assembled genome bin R21
AACGAGTCCAGTAGTTATAATTAAACTACTGCATGGTAGGGGTGCCTGGACTCGATTCGAAGAACGAGTCCAGTAGTTATAATTAAACTACTGCATGGTAGGGGTGCCTGGACTCGAACCAGGGACACTGCGTGTATAAGACGCATGCTCTAACCAACTGAGCTACACCCCCGCCTGCCCACTATTATATCATATAAATAAAAAATCGCGTAAGTCACGATCCTTACAGAAACGCAAAATACGCGATTTAAAACAAGAATTATTTCTTCTTTAGAGTCAAGAAACCATTGCGTGGATTCTCGCAAACCATACGATCTGCTGGAAGGTCACATGGAGTACCCTTGCCGCCATTCTCTTCTTTTGTAAAGAAATAGATAGTCTGAGGCTTGCCACCGCGTAGAGTCACTTCAGATTTATGAAGGTAGTACTTTACTCCCTTGCCATTGGTATGTTCGTAAGCCATTTAAGCTTCCTCCTTAAGTTAATATACTCTTATCTTATGATACCCGCCCCAAGTCGTCAAGAGGTTTTTCTGAAATTTAACCAAATAAAATTTCTTTTTACACAAACAACAGAGATAGCCTAAGCATTATCCAAATTATCATTCTTATCAAAATTACAACAACTATTATTACAGTAAATAATATACAAAAACCAGCCAATGTGGGCGCCCACACTGGCGAAGCATAGTTCTTGCGGAACAATTCCGTAGATGGTAAAGCCGCCATGATTTGATCCTGTATATCATCGGCTGCCGGATATTTTTGAATCTCCGTCACCATACAATTAATAAAATTCGCATTATCCCACGTCCAACCATTTTGTATTGCAAGAGCACGACAAACTTCTCCAGCCTTGCCATAAATATTTCCATTTGGATTACTATCAGAAGTCAACCTACTTTCTGCTTCTTCCAAAGCTTTCGTCGCAGCACGCAAATACTGATGTTCTAAATAAAACGGCCCCGTGCCAAAAGTAACCCTCTGAACTCCATTCTCTTCTACCACATTCACAACAATATTTGAAAATACAAATTCTTTCAAATCAGCAAGCGCCGTCGCCAATTTTTCATCATCTTCTTCCACGTCTGCCGACAATACAACATCGCGCAACTCCGTCATCCGTACATGATCTCTCCTTAAAAGCGTTGCGTCTATTGGCAATAAAATAACCACTAGTAGCACAAGCACCCAAGTCTTAATCTTAAGATTCCACTTGCGCTCTCTTATTTTTTCCTTTATCTTCCCACCCAACTTTGCCATAACTTCTAATCTTCCTCAGGAATAACAGCAAGATGTGCCTCATCTAACTGCATCTGGTCCACTTCGCTTGGCGAATTCATCATTAAATCTACTCCAGCCCCATTCTTCGGAAATGCCACCACGTCACGAATATTATCTTCATCTTCCAAAATCATAAAAATCCTATCCAAGCCCGGCGCACATCCAGCATGTGGCGGCGCACCATATTTAAATGCATTCAACATCCCACCAAACCTTGCTTCCACAAATTCATTATTATAACCCAATATATTAAATACCTTATACATAATGTCAGGATTATAATTCCTCACCGCACCAGATGCACATTCGTAACCATTCATCACCATATCATACTGATCCGCTACTATAGCAAGTTTTTCTTCATTAGTTTTTGCCGCTTCAAGTACCTCTTTTCCGCCTTTTGGCATCGAAAATGGGTTATGTCCAAAATCTAACTTTTTATTCTTTTCATCCCACTCATAAAACGGGAAGTCCATTATCCAACAAAGAGCAACCTCTTCCGGTTTTTTCAGTCCAAGCTTATCAGCAAAAGCTATTCTAAGTTGTCCAAGCACTTTGTTGACCTTAGGCCTTTCATCCGCACCAAAGAATATGGCGTCACCTTCTTCCGCACCAGTTTTTTCCTTTACTGCTTTAATTTCAGCCTCGCTCATAAACTTAAGTATCGGAGATCTCGCTTCGCCATCACTATATAATATATACGCCAAACCACCAGCACCCTCTTTTTTAGCCTTTTCTGTAAACTCATCAATCTCACGCCTAGTCAAACCAGCCCCACCTTTTACGCAGATAGCCTTCACGCAAGGAGCCTTAAATACTTTAAACTCCGTCTCCGCAAATACATCGGTCAATTCCACAAGTTCCATTCCATATCTAAGATCCGGTTTATCCACACCATAATATTCCATAGAATCTATAAATGGAATTCTTGGCACAACACTCCCCTCGCCAATATATTTCTTAGCTACTTCCGAATTACAAACCAACTTCTTATTAGCAAACTCTGTCACCAATTTTATATAAAGTGGTTCTATCTCTTTACGTACTACCTCTCCATCATCTACAAAAGCCATTTCGAAATCTAATTGATAAAAATCACCATACAATCTATCCGCTCTCGGATCTTCGTCACGAAAACATGGTGCTATCTGGAAATACTTATCCACTCCGCCCACCATCAAAAGCTGTTTAAACTGTTGCGGAGCCTGTGGCAACGCGTAAAACTTTCCTGGGTGCAAACGGCTCGGTACCAAAAAATCTCTCGCTCCTTCCGGTGAAGAATTTGCTAGTATTGGCGTGGTAATCTCCGTAAAACCACGCTCATACATATAATTCCTTATGTAACGATAAAATTCAGACCTTCTTCTCAACCTCTTTTGCATTTTTGGTCGCCTTAAATCCAAATAACGATACTTTAACCTCAATTCTTCCGAAGATTTTTCACCATCATCATGCGTATTTACCGGCAAAGGCTCAGATTTATTAAGTAATATAAGATCTTCCACCACTAATTCTATTTTCCCAGTTGGGATATTCGGATTTACCAATCCCGGCTCTCGTTCACGTATCTTTCCCACTGCACGCAAAACAAACTCATCCCTTACCGTTTCGGCCAACTTAAACGCCTCATCAACCTCAGGAGTCACGACCAACTGCACAATCCCCTTATGATCGCGCAAATCTATAAAAATTAATCCACCATGATCACGTCTGGAGTTCACCCAACCTTCCACCATCACATTTTTACCTAAAAAATCATTTAGCTCACTAGTCAATATTCTCATATCTGTAATTATACCACTTTTCTACAAAGAGAGATAGTCCAAAAGCATTTCTATGGTAAAAAAGCCTGCCAACTTTCCATCTTCTTCCAATACTAGGAAATAATACCCGTTAGTTCTTTCTATCTCTTCCACCGCAAATCTCAACTTATCACCAACGTGTAAATAATTTGCCTGCCCATCTATATATTTTTCTGCCTTATCCATTTTTCTTATTTCCAAAGCATTCAAGGCCTCAGTATGGATAATCCCCTTAACTTTACCAGTGTCGTCTACTACTGGAAAATTTGTAAAACCAGACTTATATAATTTATCCAGTACTAACGGTCCCAGCATTTCCTTTTTATTTACAAAAACCATATCTTTTTTTGGCACCATCAAATCCCCAACCTTTTTCTCGTCATAACTCATTATCGCCGCAATACGCTCACGATCCTTGGAGCCCAAAATACTCTTCGGCGTTCTCCGCATTACATCAATAAACTCTTCAATAGTTTTTGGGGTATATTTAGGCTTAGACTCGCTTTTATGCACACGATATCTCTCTAGCTTTGGGTCGATTACCTTTACGATTTTCTGTAAAACTTTAAACCACATGATATAATCATTATAACATAAAGGAGTTATATGAAAAATTTCAAAGGATTTTCCAGAGGCGGTGTTATTATTGGTATTTTAATTATTGCTTTTATCGGTATCACTACTTACCTCGTAGTCGACGGCAACAACAAAGCCACCAATTTCAATAACTACAATTTTTATTCCATTATTGAGCCAAGCGAAGACAATGGCAACATTGGCGACCACGTAAAAGGCGACAAAGATGCCCCTGTAGTCATTTTTGAATATGCAGATTTTCAATGCGGATACTGCGCCATGATGAATCCTATAGTCAATGAAATCGTCGAAAAAGCAGACGGCAAATTAGCCATCGTTTACCGTAATTACCTTCTTTCTTACCATCAAAACGGCACTGCTGCCGCTTCAGCCGCCGAAGCCGCCGGATTGCAAGGCTATTGGAAAGAATATGTCGACATACTCTTCGACAATCAAGACGAGTGGGCTAGTACTTCCAGCTCCGAACGTTCCAATCTCTTCAATAAATATTTCAACGAAGTTACTAACGGCAAAGGCGATCTAGATAAATTTAATTCCGACATATCATCAAATGAAGTCAGCAAGAAAATCAATTTTGATATGGGCATTGGCAAACGCATCGATGACATTACAGGTACCCCAGCATTCCTAATTGATGGTAAATTAATAGACTTTGGTAACAAAAAAGGTGGCTCCATTACTATAGGCGATGAAACCTTTACTTGGGATTCTCCAATGTCTACAGATGAATTCTCAGAACTCATCCTAAACATTGTCAACGCTAAACTCGCCGAATAGTCTTCAATAAAATATCCCTCTTAAAGAGGGATATTTTTGAGATTAAATCTCTATATATTTTTGCCACTCGGCAGGAGGGATTTTTGATTTCCGCACCTCCACGCGTTTTTGTCTTCTGATACGCATGTATCGAATATTTTCTCCTTAATACTTGTCATTCGAACGACCTTTACCTTTGTGATACCCACCTCGCAAAAGACCATAGCCACCAGTCTAATTGGGAATTTTTGCGAACGACAATATCTATTCTATCAAACAATGCAAATCCGTTCAAGCATAACTTTTACGAACATACATTCCTAATATTAAAAAATGCTATAATAAATTTATGTATTACATTATTAAGGAAACTCTAACAAAGTGCACTAAATCTGAAGTCATCAATACGAAACATCAATATGTAATTTGCCTAACATCAGAAGAATGGATAGAACAAAAAGACAGTTTCGACATAGGCATAGAATTTGATCCCAACTTATCCGATATTTATGTCACCCAAGCTGAACTAAATTACGATTCCATCACCGGCACTTTTTGCATTCCAGACAAATCAAATTTTTCCAAAAAAGATAAAAGCTTCGCTTTTGCATTAGATGAAAAAGGAATTATTTTTATAGACGATTCTGGAAACGCAGAAAAATTAGTTAAAACTATAGCCAAAACCAAACGGTGGCGGTTCCCTAGCCTAGCACGATTCATGTATGATTTCCTAAATCAATTTGTCCAAAATGACCTATCACTTATTAAAAAATACGAACGCGAACTAGACCGCATGGAAAATGCTATCGAAAATAATAGTCCAGAAGAAGCATTCAGCAAACGCGCCAACGAAATTCGTAGCGACATCCGCGATCTCATAGATCACTACGAAGAGCTTTACGATTTCGGGCAATTACTTGAAGAAAACGAAAATGGTTTCTTCAAACCAGAAAATACCCGCTATTTTCGCTTATTCCTTGATAAACTCGACAGTCTCCGCGATGCATCGAAATCTATCCGCGATTTAACTATCCAGATTCGCGATCTTTATAAAACACATCTTGATATTAAACAAAACCATATCATGACGGTTTTGACAGTCATCACTAGCATTTTTATGCCCCTCACCCTCATAGTTGGTTGGTATGGCATGAACTTCCAATATATGCCAGAGCTAGCCTCACCAATTGCCTACCCCATCGTCATGGTAGTCTGTTTGTTAATTATTGTACTAAGTCTCTTATATTTCAAAAAGAAAAAATGGCTCTAAAAAGCCAACTCTGGTAGGGCCGGATGGAATCGAACCATCATTGTATCCTTAGAGGGGATATGTCCTATCCGTTGAACGACGACCCCAAGTGGGTACTATTATACCCTATTTTTCTGGTTTTCTCAACTTATAATATATAGACGGTGCAAATCTTATAGGAGCCAAAATCTGTTGCGCGGTATTTTCCATCTTAACCAAATTATTTGTTTTGAATATTTTTTTCAACATCCTACTCCTGAAATTCGACACCGACAACACTCTCTCGCGTTCAAAACCAACTTTCTCGAAAATATCTTCAACATACTTCGGATGGTAATTATAAAAACCATTAGCCGAAATCTCCTTATAATTCGCCACCTTTTTATCAAATGGATTCACTTTTGACTTACCAACCGCAAACCTCACCATTTTTGGCAAAGTTCGTTTATTTGCAACTTCTATTACTGCTACCCCGCCCGGCTTTAAAACGCGATATAATTCACTTATAGCCTTTTTCATATCCTTCAAATGATGCGTTACGCGTATCATCATTAGCCCATCCAATTCATTATCCTTAAATGGTAGCTTATAAATATCCCCCGCTTTCGTTTCTACCTTATCGCCATAGATTTCTTTTGCCTGCCTTAATTCAGTCTTAGAATAATCAAAAATATATACTTTTCTAGCACGCTTTAAATATTCATTCGCAAGCCTGCCATAGCCACCGCCAATATCTGCAAACTTTTCCATCCGCTTTGGCAATAATTTGCGAATTGCCATCCTATCCGCCTGATCTTCATATTCACGATCAGCATCTTCCCAAAATATTTTTTTATAGTCGTAACCATTATAGTCAGAAATAACTTTTTCACTCATATCCACCATTATACCATATTTAGCTATATCACACGTGAGACTTCTTCAAGAGTAGTCTCACCCTTCAGAGCCGCCAGTACGCCCTTCTGTTCTAAAGTCAACATTCCATTCGCTTTAGCAGTCTTCTCAATCTTCTTTGTGTCAATATCCTCTACATCACCTCGAATAAACGCTTGAATATCATCAGACACCACTAATTGTTCCATTATTACCGTTCTGCCAGAATACCCAAACGGATCTTCTTCTGTTACTACCGGATCATAAAGTACAATATTATCAAGGTCAAAACCATAATCTTTATCACCCAATACTTTGCGAATATATTTTGCTTCAGCCTCAGTGGCGGGGCGCTCTTTTTTTGACGATGATAATTTACGCACCAATCGCTGTGCCACTACTAGTCTAATAGAACTAGAAAATATCGGATTAACGCCAATTAAATCTATCATCCTGGAAAACGCCGCCGCCGTGGAATTCGCATGAAAAGATGAAAGCACTAAATGGCCTGTAATCGAAGCCTGTATTGCAGTCTTTGCCGTATCAGCATCACGAATCTCGCCCACCATTACTACATCAGGATCCAGCCTTAATACTGATCTTAACTCTTCCGCAAACGACCCCCCATCATTTGTATTCACCGGTATTTGCGATACCCCTGTGATACCATACTCTATCGGATCTTCCAAAGTAATAATCTTGCGGTCTGTTGTATTTAAGGCATTGATCATCGAATATAACGTTGTAGACTTACCGGAACCAGTTGGGCCGACCATGAGTACCAACCCCCGCGGATGAGAAATCACTTCATTTATTTCAGCCCGTTCATCATGAGACAGCCCCAACAAATCCAAATTAAGCAAAGTTTCATCAAAATTAAAGAGCCTAAGTACTGCATCTTGTCCATACATTGTCGGTATAGTTTCTACACGAATATTCAGAAGATGCCTTACGCCGTCACGCATAATTTCCTTCTGCATATGCCCAGACTGGGCCTTCTTTGCAGCCATCGATACATTTGCTCGCGACGAAAGTTCCCCCATAAATATTCTGTATCTATCTTTATCAATATCCGCTACTGGATGCAACAAACCATCCACGCGCATACGAATACGAATCTCATTGCGCATATTTTCAATATGAATATCGGACGCCCCTAATTTATCCGCCTGATCAATCAAAAAATCAAAAACCTTTTCCGTAGATACCGTGCTTAAAGTCTGCGACACAGAAGCTATAGTTTCGGAATCACCTTCGCCCGCAATCTTAATATCATCATATTTTGTTTCAACCGGCGGATCATACCTCAACATGAATACTTTATACGCCGAACCGGAAATCAAAAAGAAATCAACTTTTTCACCTTCATCCGTATATTCCTGCCGCATCTTCTGAAGCAAAGATCTTGGTGTTTGGCTAGTCACCATAAATTGATAGTGCTCTTCACCGCCACCTTTATGTAAGGGAATAATAAAATCCCTATACATCTGCGCAACGTCAATCAAGCCTTCAATCAAAGGTAAATTTTCTTCAAAACTTCTTGTATCAAGATAGGGCAAACCCAAAATCATCGCACGACCAGCAGTCGCCTGTTCTTCATTATCACGCCGTTTTTGCTGGATTTCCCACTCTTTCATAACTACATTATAGCACAAGAATTATAATTCCTGCTCAAATGTAAGATTAGCTTATCGTTATTTCCTTACTAGTAATGTGTAAAGTAGATCCCGTCCCGGCTTTACCAGATAAAATCGCCGCCGCTACTATATTTTCCACGGTTTTCTGTACAATTCTCCTCATCGGTCTAGCCCCCATTTTTGGATCGTATCCTTTTTCTACCAAAATCGCTTTTGCATCATTATCCAAAACTACCACGATTTTTTGAGGCTCCAAAGTTTTATTAACAGACTTTATCATCAAATCTAATACTTGATACAAATCCTCCTTACTGAGTGGCTTAAATAAGCATATCTCGTCAAAACGATTCAAAAACTCTGGCTTAAATTCACCGTCACTTATAAGTTTATCTATTAATTGATCCCTAAAATCTTCTATTCTTACGCCTGCAGATATTTTTTCCCTAATTTCATTCGCACCAGCATTTGACGTCGCGATCACTATCGTATCGCGAAAACTAATTTCACGATTCTTCTCATCTCTTAAAATCCCCTCATCCAAAAGTTGCAACAAAGTTGTCAATACTGCTGGATGCGCTTTTTCAATCTCATCAAGTAAAATCACTGCAAATGGCTGTTTTGAAACCTGCGCAGTTAAGCTTAGAGCATCTTCCGATCCATCTTTAATCAAACGTGCTACATCCGCAGCCGTCACGAACTCATTCATATCTAAACGGATAATATTATCTTCACCATCGAAATACACTTCTGATAAAGTTTTGGCTAATTCTGTTTTACCTACACCAGTAGGGCCAAGGAACAAAAACGTCCCTATCGGTCTATTAGTATTTTTTACTCCAGCCGCCGCACGTCTCAAAGCATTTGATACCGCAGATACAGCTTCCACCTGGTCAATCATCCTTTCATGTATCAACTGTTCCAAGTTCAAAAGTTTTTCACGGCTTTCGCCATCATTTACAACTTTTACCTTTACACCATAAGATTTCTCTACCGCAGCCTGTACAGAGTCCTCCGTCACCAAACTATCAACAGCAAACCCAGCTGCCGACTCTAGTAGTATTTTTGCCTTACCAGGCATCGCCGCATCATGTACATACTGTTCACTTAATCTGTAAGACTCTATCAAAGCCTGGTAAGTCAAAAGTACATTTTTTTGATGTTCAATAATCGGAGCTTGGTTCATCAAAATCCTAATCGTCTCAAATTTGTCAGCTTGCGGCATCACAATTTTGTTAAAACTATTCACGAGCGCTGGTTTTTTCGTTGCAATTTCCAAAAATTTCTGCTCATCAATATTTAAAATCATCCTTATATTACCACTTTCTAGTACTGGCAATAATAAATTGGATATATCCACTGAGCCAGTCCCCTCCTCGAAGAACAAGTGTGCATCATCAAGACAAAGAATAATATTTTTCGCAGAATAAATTTCATTTAAAATGCGAATCATTAATGACTCAAGTTCGCCCTGATTACGAGTTGCCGAAATTAAACTCGCCGCGTCCAAAGAATAAACTTGCGAAAACTTTATAGAACCTGGGACCTTTGCATCTGCGTCCATCAAAAATGCCGCTAAGGCACTCACTACCGTAGTCCTACCAGAGCCATATGGCCCCACTAATACTGCATTCTTCCTTCCACCATTAGACAAATCAGTCACCATTTTGTCTATTATCTCTTTGTACTCTTTCCCAAATGAATACACATCCATCCGCATACCACCTTCAGACAAATTTACTGCAAAACGTTGCAAAGTCGGTACATAACCAAAAGTAAAATCTCGCGCAATACCGCCAGAGCGTACCGGCTTCTTAGCATCTTCAGCAATTTTATACAAACTATTAAACCAGACTACGCCCTGATATAAATCATCCATTTCCAATTTCATACGCTTCAAAATCGCTTCATGACCAGGAAAAGTTTTTATCATTGCTACGGCCACCACAGCTCCAGTCACTTTGTCAGAACCAGTCGCCGCGCGAACCTCACGCGCTTCGTTCCAGATCTGCTCAATTGGCGCCGCATCCATCGCCGCCATATCAACGAAAAACTGTTTTGGCAACAAAAACCTCGCCATCAAAAATGCACCACTTCTAGTCTTCGGCAAAATTTCTGCAATCTCCGCCGGCGTAGGATCTTTATCCATCAAATTCAACAAATCCTCCGATATCAAATCTGTAATATTATCACTTTTACCAGCAACAATATCAACAAGTGCATTTTTTATCCAAAATATCATCATTACAAATATCGCAGCAAAACCAATTAACGCCCAACCCAACGATATTCTAAAGTAAAGCAACACGCCCCCGCCCAATAGCAAAATTATAAAAAGCAAAAAATTCAAAGCCAGAACTATCGAATTATTATAAATCTTTCTCTGCCTTGCTCTCTTTACCCTAATATTATTCGGATCAAAAGTATTACGGTTCATACCAGCACCCCACTTACCGCTAAAATAATTCCCGCAATCGGCAACATCGGCACAAACGGCCATATCACAACCGTCACCAAACCAAACGCCGCCCATAATACAATAATAATCGTACCAGTAATTAATAATATTAATCTGGCAAAGAATCCCACAATCCGCGAAATCAACCTATCCAAAAAAGCCCGAAACTTCACCTCCAAAGATACAGTACCACTCACTCCCGCTGCTGATATTTGTCTGTATGGCTTAAATAATGTCTTTACCAAAGAAGGCATCGAGAAAAAATCTATCACATTCATGAACTTCTCTTTTATTTTGCGCACAAAAACACCCCAACCAGCTGTGTACCACCAGAAAAACATCTCGGCTATAACCATAAGTCTATTATATCAAAAATAAACCCTTTCGGGTTTATTTTAAATAATTACACTAACTAACGACCATTTTTAAGACGTGGGTGCTTGCGCTTGTCGCTATGCTTGTGATTATTGTTGCGATTTTGCTTTGCAACTGGTTTCATTACAAATTTTCTTGCCATATCTATATTATAGCATATTACTCTGCATTTGTATACACGTTGGTTACATCGTCAAGATCATCTATTGCGCCAAGTAACTTCTCAAGTTTCTCGGCATTCTCGCCTTCTACAGGTACGTACGAAGATGGTACATACTGCAATTCCGCTGAAGTCACATTAAGCCCCGCATCGACCAATGCGCCGCGTACCTTCATCAAATCCGTTGCCGCCGTATAAATCACAGTTTCATCATCTTCTTCCACAACATCTTCCGCTCCAGCCTCAAGCGCCACCATTAATGCATCCTCCCCTTTTTCAGAAATCTCAATCACTCCCTTTCGTACAAATTGGAACATCACGCTACCCGGGTCCGCCATGCGCCCACCGTTTTTGTCCAAAGTATGCCTCACTTCTGGCATCGTCCGGTTTTTATTATCAGTCGCCACTTCTATCACAATACCTACACCACCCGGCCCATAAGCCTCATAAACCTCTTCAATCAAAGCTGCCGCCGACTTATCCGCCACTCTCGCAATTGCTCGCTCAATATTTGCCTTTGGCATATTTGCAAGACGCGCTTTTTCAAGCACCATTGCAAGGCTCGGATTCATCGCCGGGTCAGTACCACCTCTGGCCGCAATCGCAATTTGATTACCAATTTTTGTGAACAAAGCCCCTCGCTTTGCATCTACCACGGCTTTCTGCCGCTTAGTTGTCGCCCACTTACTATGTCCTGACATAAAATTACTCCAAAAAATAGTTGATATTGATCTTATCTATAATTATACCATAATTCTATAGACAGCTAAATTTATTTAAACTTCATCTAGAGTTTGTACTAAATATATGTTATAATAAACAGCGGAAAGGTGGCCGAGTGGTTGAAGGCACTGGTCTTGAAAACCAGAGACGGAAACGTCCGCAGGTTCGAATCCTGTCCTTTCCGCCAAAATTATATTTTTTTACACCGCATCACTATATGCGATTTTTTATTTTTCAAAAATATGTTATAATAATAAAATCCGAAAGGTGCACATTAAAAAGAAGAGTTCAAAAAATTATAAGGGGGAATAATTATGAAAAAAATTTGCACAATTTTAATGTCAATCATCATTTGTCTCGCTTTTTCTTTTAATGCCTTGGCAATGGATATCAACAGTCCGTACTATCCACTTAGCATTCATTTGTCAGACCCAGACGAAGAAGCACTGGTAATGCGTTTACTCAGATGGCGATATGAAAAAGAATATTTAGAGGAACATGGTATCATAAGTGACGACTTAGACAACTCCGCCAGATACAACGATTATATTTCTCTTTCTTATTCATCTCCATCTCCTCCAGTAATCGGCACTAAACATATCAGCGGCTTTTTTACTGACGTTCATACTAGTGGTGGAAAAATAAAACTTTTTGGCGATAGAAAACTCAGAATGCACATAAATGACAATGAAGAGACTATAAGAAAAATTTATAAAGATGTGCCGTTCTTCCAGGATCAAATCAAAAAAGCAAAGGAATATCAATCAACACGTGATCAAATTGCATACATCAATAATTTCATGTGTGATTTTCTAGAATATGGCTATGCCACACCAGAGCAACAAGAAAAAAATCCCGGTATTAACGGTTTAAAAACCGGCATCAGTCTCATGATCACAAGCGGTAAAGCAATATGTAGTGGATACGTAGATATGGCAAACACTTTCTTAACACTACTAGATATACCAAACTGTATCATGTCATCTAAATCCGGCCACCACAGCTGGAATTATGTCTACGTTGATGGCAAATGGAGACATCTCGATGTGACATGGAATGACTCCTCTTCTACTAGAGATACTTACTTTCTAATCGATGAAATACATCAAGTCCGTTCTCACGACTGGACAGACTATTTCACTGATTACAACCAAAAGATCCTAGACAAAGCTGTTCCCATCGAAAAAAACATGGGGCCAGACATTAAAGCCGCTGTCTATGCCGAATTCGATGAAATGCTAAGTCAAGAAGATCTTTCTTCTCTGTCTGAGGATTATATCCGTCGCGCCATCGTGCCTAAATACTGCAGCAAAAAATGGCAGCTAGCACCAGATGATATTCTAAATCTAAGCGATCTAGAAGCTCCTGTTACCCGCAAAGACTTTTGCAGGATTATGGCTCAAACTATTGAAAAAATTACTAATAAAACAATGGCTGAGATTCTGCAAGAAAAACAAATTCTAGGAAAACAGGTTAATTTCCTAGACACAGATGACGCGAACGTAGTCGCCTTAGCAAAACTTGGAATAGTCGCCGGCACAGACGCCAATCATTTCAATCCAGACGGTTATGTCAACAAAGTACAACTTGCAGTATTTACTGGCAGAATCGCCGAAAAAGTCTTTAACGTAGACACAAAATCCCAAACATTAGACTGGTCCAGCAAAGTGTTTATTGCCGAACGAGATACCATCATGAATTCATGGTATAAAGACGACATTGCCTGGGCGTCTATACATGGCATCACCGACAAAAATATCCCTGATGCGTGGTATACAACCGTGGCTTATCGTCCGGACGAGCTCAAATCCTACACTGAAGCTCTAGATGTAGCAAACAAATTATATGTAATTTTCAAATAACCCGAACTCTTCTTACTCCCAGGTTTCATCTGGGAGTTTTTCTTTTACGCGGTTTATCTCTTAACTTACAAAATCCCACTACTGCCAATATTCCGCCATAGATCAAAAACACCCACCATTGATATGGTTCAATTGTCACCAAAAATTGTCGCATTTCGCCAAAAAATTCCACCACCACAATATGGAAATCTAGCAACTTTGTAGCACACCAACCCACCACTGCCTCAACACCGGGCATACCTGCCACCACGCCAGCCAAAAAAGTTAGCCCCATCGCATAAGGTAATGTTGGCAAAAGTAATAAATTTGCTACTACTGATATTAAAGATACCGTACCATAATAGTATAAGATTATTGGTAAAGTCATAATCGTCGCCGCAGTCGTCGTAATTATCATTTCCGCCACAAATCCTGGCTTTTTCTGTCCATAAAAAATTCTCTTTAATCCAGGCCCCAAAATCATAATTCCCGCAAAACTCGCAAAAGACAAAAGCCAGCCCAAATTTATAATAAACATTGGGTTAATCATCAATGTCCCCGCCGCCACCATCAAAATTATTCTCCATGGCGCAATTTTTCTCCCCACATACCACGCCAGTAAAGTCAAAATTGCCATTATTCCAGCCCTCATTATAGAAGGCGTCCACCCCACCATTGCCATAAAGATTACAATAAACAATACCGAAAACAACAACCCCGCAAATCGCGATAATTTTCCAAAAATCTTCCGCGCAATCTCCACCAAAATAGACAGGTGCGCCCCACTTGCCACTACCATATGTACGAGCCCTACTACTCTCAATTTTTCAGAAAGTTCATCCGGCAAACCAGATTTCATTCCTAACAAATATGACAGCCCCAAATTTGCTTCCGGCTCCGGCACCAATTGTTTCGCCCTCTTAGCAAACCAATTTCTCAATTTCAAAATCAAATCACCCGGCTCCGGCCGCATCCATGATAAGATCCTAGGCCTGTACATATACCCTGAATAAGTGCCAAATCCTTCCGACATTTTTCCGCTCAAAACCATTTCATCCCCTCGTCCCAACTCTTCATTCTTATACTCAGAAATATACAAATTCCCTCTCGTTTTGTATTCCCCATTCTCACCGAATTTCAAATTTTTTAACTTAAATTTCGTACCGCTCTCATCTGTTTCTGGATCACCATCTATTACGCCTCTAACCACCACAGTCTGGCCATAAAATTGTCGCACATAACTCTCGCCCTCAAGCTCCTTTGCCGAACGAAAAAACGCCAATGTCATACCTGCAATTAATGCCACTATTACAAATAGAAATTTCGGTTTTATATATGAATATACCAAAATTATGGCTACAAATATTATCCATACTGGCGAAACAAAATAATTAATCCTAAACACCAGCGCCAATATTGTACCCAGCATCACACCCACACATCCCGCTACTACAAACCATGATTGATGCACTGTCCCCAAAATAAAATCTTTCAATTCTACCTTCTTCATGCAAGAAACCTAGCACTAGTAGCCTTATTCTTCAACCCCCCTCTTGACAAAAACAATATTCATTTTATCCTTATTCCATGCTATAATACCCCTATGCACCCGTAGCTCAGCTGGATAGAGCGTCAGTTTCCGGAACTGAAGGTCACACGTTCGAATCGTGCCGGGTGTACCAATCTTGACTTTTTGGCATAAGTATGATATAATTAAAATGTAATACGTTTATAAGGGGGTAGGCTATATGTACATTACCGGAAGCTCGCATATCGACAGCCAGCGCAGAACAAAATTAACTGGGTTATTCAAAGAATTGCCAGAGAGAGTGACTCTCACATTAGACCTCAACGATCGCAGCATAGTTCAAGTTTTCCCTGGAGAAAAATATTTTGGCGAAAGTCTAAAAATAGACGACAAAGGTCGCCTAATTATTCCAAAATGGATATTTGAATTTTTTCCTTCTACAAACAAAGTTCTATTTCTTTCAGATGGCAAAAATCATTACCTAAAATTTGAACAACAAAAATAAGCTTCCACTCCGCCGAGCGCAACGCTCGGCATTTTTTCTCCGCATCTCTTAAAATATGCTAAAATATATCTATACTTGACATGCACCCGTAGCTCAGTGGATTAGAGCGTCTGTCTTCGGAACAGAAAGTCGTGGGTTCGAATCCCTCCGGGTGTACCAAATGAACAAGAATATAAGCTTGCTTATATTCTTTTTATTTGTAACCCAAATGGGGTATTTTATCCCTCCGGGTGTACCATTTTTTTATCCATTTTATGCTAAAATAATAACCATGAACATCTTCGGAAAATTTCTAAAACCAAATAAGCAAACTCCAGTCCAAAATCCCAACCAGCCAAATTGGGACTCTCTACAAAATATGCCTTTTAATGACGAAAAAGAACCCGCCAACAAAGAAACTATTCCGCCAAACCTTCGCCAACAAGATAAACTCATCAAAACTATCTTCACCGGTAACACCAGGGTTCTTAATCAAGATTCAGTCGAAGTTACCGAAGAAGAGCATGAAGATTTTCTCGAACTCGTCGCCAACCACTCTATTACCGAAGAACATTTCAACAATGTTATCTCCCATATTAACGGCCCTTGGATGCGCAAACACCCCAATGTTATTTTTGATGAAAAAATCAACGGTGACAAACATCTCAGCAGAATCCTCGCCTACAATACAGACCTCGGTTTCAACAATTACAACGCCACAACTGGCGATTCTCTCACCAAGTTCATCAAACGCTATCCTAATCCAGCTGACTTTGAAAATGCCAGCACCCTCTTCCTTCAGATGATTAAAAATAACAATACTCCGTCCAAATATCAAGAATATCTTGAATCTATGCGCAACTTTAAACATATTGTCTACGGTAAAAAACAAGAATATTTTGATCAAGCCAAAGCACTTCAGCAAGAAGCCTTGTTAAAATATCCTCAAGCTCAGCCAGAAACTTCAAACACTTTAAAACCTATCGAATCTCTCCTCAAGTCTGCCACCTTCGACAATGATGCTTTTATTCAAAACGGTCACGAATATCACCTAACTACAAAACACTTAGAACAGGCCGGGCTCACTCCACACCACGAACTAATAATGGAAAACAACCGCATTGGCTTCTCAAACTCTTTCAAAGTTCAAGGGCACGATGCATGTCTTGGTTACGTCGAAACTCCCGACGGCAAAGTTACGGTACGTCCATATTATAGATCTAATTCTGCTGGAATTTGGCGATATATGCCAGACTATGTAGCTGAAGAAAATGGTGAAATAAATTGGTTCGGCAAAGGATATAGCGAAGAGAGCCTTACTCTGCCATTTGAATTTCAACAAAAGCTCAATCAGATAGCCGAACAACCTCCAGCCAATCTTAGCAATTCTATGCCAGATTTCTTCTTCGCTGGCGCCGCTCATAGGTATACTTCCAGAGACGAATACCTGGATAATTTACAAAGTGGCAGTTTAAGAGGTGATTTTTATAGAGAAGTTGCCGGCAGACCCAGCTATGACTTCGGCCACATATCAAAAATCAAAGAATCACCTGATCAACTCGACATTACCGGCCCCATTTCTCCAGATTTTAACCATCAAATCGACGCTTCTTCTACTTACACTAGAGAATATGGTGAAATTTCTTCCAAACTTTACCCATCACAAGATCACAATCTTCGCTATACCATGAGCGAAACAGAAGAGAACGGCGAGTTAAGAGCTTGGCTTAGCGGCATTGAAGTCTCCAGCTCCAGACTCACCTCTACAGGTTGCCGTGCCGAATATGCATCTATCGGCGATATTGGTACACCATTACACGAATATAGAAGTATGGCCGACGGCTACGGAGAAGAAATCGCCCCAGGCAGGCGTTACGTAAACATGTGGTCAAACTATCTCTCCAAAATGCCTCTCATTCGCCGCTATCTAAACACTATCAATAATAAGTAGCATTCTGCGCAAAAGTATGATATAATACAAAAAGTGGTACCGTAGCTCAGCTGGTTAGAGCGTGGGACTCATAAGCCCAAGGTCACTGGTTCAAGCCCAGTCGGTACTACCATAAAATTATGACAAACAAAAAAGGCTTCACCATTTTAGAAATAGTTATCGTAGTGATTTTCGCATCACTATTTTTTATTATATTCTTCATGCAAAAAGCCAACCTAGATGCCATGTATCGCGATGAAACTCGCAAAACTGCCATCAACGCCATGTATTATGCACTTGAAAAAGATTTCTACCCCAAAAACGGCTACTATCCCGAATACATCTCTGAGGAAAATATTTCAGTCATCGACCCAAATCTTTGGACAGATCCTTCCGGCTACCAACTCGGCGAACCAGAAAGCTCCTATTCATACCAACCAGCCAACTGTAGTCAAGGTCAATGCCAAGAATTCATCTTAAAAGCAAACTTAGAAAAAGAAGACTCTTATATAAAGACCAGCCAAAATTAATCCTTAGACTTGGCTGTCTTTTTCTTCGCTTCCGTAATCATTTTCGAAACTTCCCTGAGTTCACTTGGTGATATATCTGAATAAGGGAAAGTATAAGTAGTCTCATCCCCCACCGTAGACAATCTTAATGTTCCATAACGAAACAACTTTTGCACCAAACCACTTTGGCTAAAGCTCGCATCCTCCACCGACCCTAAGTCTATCATATTAAAAGAGGTGACCATCGGCGATTTCATTACCATTTGTATAGCCCGCTTATTCGTGACAAAAAGTCTATTGCCATTATAAATCATCAAAGCAACCACACCGATCAACAAAGCTGCCACCACCAAAACTGCCAAAATTATAAACACAAAATTCCGCCCCATCTCATCAAGATTATTTTGTCCAACTAGCACTATCAAAAAAGCCAACAATGCCAAAACCAAACCAGCTGTCACTCCACCAACTATCATAAACAAACAAATTTTCGCCCTCTTAAAGGCAAATTCCACATACTCGCCATCGTCCAACTTCAAAAACGGGAAATCTTTTTTACTTCTCGCATGACGAATTTTTGCTAAGCCCTCATCCATGATAACTCCTTTTTATAATTATATCATATTTTAACTATTTCGTAAATGCTTACGCCCTTTTTCGGTTATAACTCTTCCCTTTGGAGTTCTTGCAAGAAGCCCCAATTGCAAAAGATATGGTTCATAAAAATCTTCGATCGTAGTTGTCTCATCCCCAGTCAAGGCTGCGATCGTCGTTAATCCTACTGGCCTATCGCCATAATTCTCATTCATTAATCTCAGCATATTTCTATCTGCTGGATCCAGCCCCAAATAATCTATCTCCATCAATTCTAAAGCCTTTTCAGCCACAACCTTATCTACAATTCCATCGCCATTTACATCGGCATAATCCCGCACTCGTTTAAATAGCCTATTTGCTATCCTTGGGGTCAATCTCGATCTCGTTGCAAGCAAAGTACAAGCCTCTGGTTGAACTTTTGTCCCCAAAATACCCGCCGTCCGTTTAATTATTTGTTCTATCTCTGGCTCCTTATAATATTCTAATCTGTGAATGATCCCAAATCTATCCCTTAAAGGACCTGCAAGTGAACCCGTACGCGTAGTCGCACCAATTACCGTAAAATGCGGCAGATCCAACCTCACACTTCGTGCCGCCGGCCCCTTACCTATCACGATGTCCAATTTATAATCTTCCATCGCCGAATAAAGTACCTCTTCCACCGCCCGTCTTAAGCGATGAATCTCATCTATAAACAACACATCTCCATCTTTTAAATTTGTCAAAATCGACGCAAGATCCCCCGCTCGCTCAATCGCTGGACCCGACGTCACCCGAAGCGAAGCCCCTAGTTCATGCGCTATCACGCCAGCCATTGTGGTTTTACCAAGCCCCGGTGGCCCATATAATAATATATGGTCAAGCGTAGAACCATCATTTCGTTTCTTTACCGCATCAATCGCCAACTTTAGATTATTTTTAAGATGTTCTTGCCCAATATATTCCGCAAACGAAACCGGCCTTAGCGAAATCTCAATTTTCTCTTCTTCTGAATTATTTTCTGCCAATGTTGGCTCCACTAACCTCTCAATTGCCATAGGTTCATTATATCATGAAATATTGTTTTGAGGGGCTTATCGGAGGCACGGCCGAGATTGAGGGCGCTTGCCCTGTAACGACAGGCGCAAGCGACCCGTCCCCGAAAAACAATATTTCATGATACTAGCACTATTGACAAGTAAGTGCTAACGCGCTACAATAGAACAAGAATTAGCACTCATACATAAAGAGTGCTAGAAAAAGGAGATAAAATATGTCAAAAATCATCGGTATTGACCTCGGCACCACCAACAGCGCTTTCGCTTACATGGTTGCCGGCAAACCAGAAGTTATTACAAATTCTGAAGGTGATCGTACTACACCGTCCGTAGTCGCCGTTACCAAAAAAGGCGAGCGTCTCGTAGGCAAAGTCGCCCAACGCCAACGTGTAACTAATCCAAAAAACACCATCTACGGTATCAAGCGTCTTATCGGCCGCAAATTTGATGACGAAGAAGTCCAACGTGATCTCAAAATCAGCCCTTATAAAATCGTCAAAAAAGGCCATGGCGTAGCTGTAGAAATGGACGGTAAAGAATATACTCCTGAAGAAATTTCCGCTATGGTGCTTTCCAAAATTAAAGCCGATGCCGAAGCTTTTCTTGGTGAGCCAGTCACTGAAGCTATTATTACAGTACCAGCCTACTTTGACGATTCTCAGCGTCAAGCAACTAAAGACGCTGGCAAAATTGCTGGTCTCGAAGTCAAACGCATCATCAACGAGCCAACCGCAGCCGCTCTGGCCTATGGTCTTGAAAGCAAAAAAGACGAAAAAATCGTCGTCTTCGACCTTGGCGGTGGCACTTTTGACGTTTCCGTCTTGGAGCTTGGCGATGGCGTATTTGAAGTAATGTCGACCAACGGCGATACCCACCTTGGCGGCGAAGATTTCGATAATATCATCGTTAACTTCTTAGTTGATGAATTCAAAAAAGAATCCGGCATTGACATCAAAGGCGACGCCGCTGCTATGCAACGCGTCAAAGACGAAGCCGAAAAAGCCAAAAAAGAACTTTCCAGCTCTACCAGCACCGACATCAATCTCCCGTTCTTGTCGGCTGACGCAGAAGGTCCAAAACATTTTGAATATACCTTGACTCGTGCCAAACTCGAAGAACTTGTAGCTCCCCTTCTCGACCGTCTTGCTAGCCCGGTCGAAAAAGCCCTCCAAGACGCCAAATTAAATACCAAAGATATTGACGAAATCGTTATGGTTGGCGGTATGACTCGTATGCCAGCCGTTATCGAAAAAGTCAAAAACCTCTTCGGCAAAGATCCAATGCAAGGCGTAAACCCAGACGAAGTAGTAGCCGTTGGTGCCGCCATCCAAGGTGGCGTTCTTCAAGGCGATGTCAAAGACATACTTCTTCTAGATGTTACCCCGCTCACTCTTGGCATTGAAACTATGGGCGGCGTACGCACCCCACTTATTGATCGTAACACCACTATCCCTACCAGCAAATCCGAAGTATTTTCTACTGCATCTGATAACCAGCCACAAGTAGAAATCCACGTCCTTCAAGGCGAACGTGAATTTGCCAAGGACAACAAATCTCTCGGTCGCTTTATTCTAGACGGTATCGCACCAGCTCCACGCGGTGTACCACAGATCGAAGTCACCTTCAATCTTGACGCAAATGGCATCTTAAATGTCACCGCTAAAGACAAAGGCACCGGTAAAGAACAGTCTATTACTATTCAAAATTCCGGCAACATGAGTAAAGAAGACATCGAAAAAGCTCAAAAAGAAGCCGAACTTCACGCCGAAGAAGACAAGAAGAAAAAAGACACTATCGACGCTAAAAACCACCTAGAAAACGCTATTTATCAAGCCGAAAAAATGCCAGACGAATACAAGGATAAAATTAGCGACGAAGACAAAGATACTATTAAAAAAGCCGTTGAGGATGCCAAAAAAGTCTTGAGCGACGAATCGGCCGACAAGGAAAAGCTCGAAACAGCCGCTAAGGAACTTTCCGACAAAATCATGCCAATCGGTGCAAAAATGTACCAACAAGCTTCCGCCGAAGAGCCAAAGTCGGATGACAAAAAATCTAACAACAAAGATGACGAAGCCGTCGAAGGCGAAGTAGTAGATAAATAATATGCTATAATTGGGAATATGAAAATTATATTCCCAGAACTCAAAAACTCGATTACAAAAGAAGCCATTAAAAGCTTTCCAGAGATCGAGTTTTTTGATGCTACAGACCTTAGCGCCGCAAACATAATGCTAAAAAACGGCCAAGCCAATTCCATGATTTCTGGCTTAGATTATTCTTCACGCGATGTCCTCCTTGCTTATAAAAAATATCTTCCGCTAAAATCTACTTACTTTTCAAGTTGTTTTATTTGTAAAAAAGACAACCAGATTTTAGCTCTCGCCGATGGTGGAGTCAATAAGCTCCCTACTAAAGAACAACTCTACACTATAGTCGAAGATACGACTCAAACTTTTATCGCCTACACCAACAAAAAACCCAAGATCGCCATGCTTTCTTATTCTACTTACGGCTCTGGCGGCAAAAATCCCGATCTTGAAAAAATCCACTATGTTATTGATAAAATTCGCGAAAATCACCCTGATTGGCTCATCGACGGCGAAATGCAACTTGATGCCGCCATAAACCCCAATATAGCTGCCAAAAAAGCTCCTGATTCCCCATTACGAGGCCAAGCAAATATTCTGATTACTCCAGATTTAAATTCTGGTAATATCCTCTACAAATCTTTAGAACAATTCGGCGGCTTCACCTGTGCTGGACCCATTATTCAAGGATTCACAATGCCACTCGCCGATCTCTCCCGCGGCAGCACGGTAAAAGACACCGCCCTCACCATTGACGTCATTAAAAAATTACACGAAAGGAAATCTTAATGAAATATTTTGGCACTGACGGCATTCGTCAAGAATCCACCAAATTCACTACCGACTTTCTTACAAAAATTATCAAAGGCCTCATCGACTATGCCGGCGACGAAATAAAAATCCTTCTCGGCGGCGACACCCGCGAATCTACCGAATGGATTCTCGCCGATCTCGAATCCGCCTGCGAAACTTTCGGTATTGAATATGGCAACGTCGGCGTTTTACCAACTCCGGCCATCAACTACTGTTTCTGCCAAATGGGTTTCGATTTTGCTATTGACGTCACTGCTTCCCATAATCCCTATCAAGATAATGGTATAAAGATTTTTGAACGTGGTTCATCTAGTGGCCAAAAGCTTTGCAATAAAGGCAGAAAAGCTATCGAACTCGCATTAGCCTCTACAGAAGAATATCACCTTACTTCATCAACTCTTCGAGAAGATTTGCATAACGAAGCTCTCGACATTTATGAAGAACACATTATAAACTACTTAGGAAATACCGATCTCGCCAATCTAAATATCGGTATAGATTGCGCCAATGGCGCTACTAGTGTTATAGCGAAACAAATTTTCAAATATTTCGGCGCGCATCCCCATATTATTAACGCCGATACTTCTTATAACACTAAAATCAATGCAAATTGCGGTAGCACTCATCTCGAATCATTACAAAACCTTGTAACAGAAGAACACCTTGATTTTGGTGTAGCTTTTGACGGCGACGGCGATCGTTGTCTAATGGTAGATAACAGTGGCAAAATTATAGACGGCGATCATATACTCGCTATTCTGACCAGCCATCTCAACCTAGACAAAATCGCTACAACCGTCATGGCTAATCAAGGCCTCCTTAACTGGCTTAAAGATAATCAAATTGAAGCCGAAATCACTGCCGTTGGCGATCACAACGTAGCTGAAGCTATGCGCGAACACAACATCCGGCTAGGTGGAGAGCAATCTGGTCACATCATTTTGCCAGAAGAAACTACCGGCGACGGTGTGCTTACCGCTCTCATGATATCTAAGATAATCGCCGAATCAACCGAGTCTCTTAATAATCTTGCCAAAATTATTACCAAATTTCCTCAGGTCATCGTCAACATGCCAGCCACCCAAAAACAAAAACAAACTTTCAAAGAAAAAGATCTCGTCAAAGAATTACTTTTAGACTATAATTCAAAGCTCACTGCGGTAGAAGGTCGTCTCCTAGTACGACCATCCGGCACCGAACCACTTATTCGCATCACTATGTGGGGCAAAAACGAAGATACTATCAGTCAGTTAGCTAATGAACTAAAAAATAAATTAGGAGAAATATTATGATTATCAAAACATTAACCGAATATACCCCAGAAATCGCCAACCGTATTCGCGAACTATTGATTCAGCTGTCTCGCAGCGGCAAAGATCGTGGTGAAATCCCCAAAGAATGGTTTGATGATCTCATTTCTTCACCTTATCACGATATGTTGCTCGCATTTGATGAAGACAATAAAATTATTGGTATTGCCACTCTCTCCATCATCATGGGGCCTATTATTCGTAAAAATGCCTATCTTGAAGATTTTGTCACAGATAAAAGCTGTCGTGGTCAAGGCGTCGGTACCGCTCTTTGGAATGCTATGTTAGAATGGGCCAAAGATCATGGTTGCCAAGAGCTCAATTTCACTTCCGGTCACGGCCGTGAATCAGCCCAAGAATTTTACCGTCACAAAGGAGCCGAAATCTACGACACTAATTTCTTCCGCAAACCTGTTTTATCAGAATAGATACTCAAAATCGCCGGCAATAAATATATATGCAAAGCATTCGGCAATCCCGAAAAGAAGCATAGTGTTATACCATATGCGATAATCAAAGTTAGAACCATCCCAGCATTAGGATCCTTCATCACTACCCGAATCACTAAAACTATAGTCAATATAAATAACAAAAATCCTATCATGCCCGTCTCTAATAGTAGACTAGCATATTCATTCTGTACAATTTCCTTTGGCGCTGGTGACAAATCATTATCATATAATGCTTGCCCAGCTCCACCAATCCCCACACCAATTGCCAAATTCTTAAAATTTTTCCGCCAAATCGTAAGTGCCGACTTTGTCAATCTCACTCTAGTATCAGTAGATTCCGCAACATAACCATCAAATATTGCAGCTTCTTCTACCCCCTCTACACTTTCATTTGTATCTTTCTTATCCAATTCATCATTTTTGTTAAACTCTTTTTTATCAACCCTAATATCTATAATCCCTAACGACAATTGATTCAGTACCTTTGCCACGCCACTTTCGTAAGTATCATCCGTTTGACTCAACTGTGCAAAAACACCTTGCATATTTAATGTAAATGCAAAAGAAAGAACTACTAACCCCCACAACAAACCAACCCTTTTTAATATTTCCCCACGTTTTTTTCTTTCTCGCACCACCACAAACACGCTCATAAATATTATTGCCACCACAAATGCATAAATCGCCCCCCGCGAAAATGTCAAAAATAAAGTCGCCATAAAGATGAAGAAAAGTACGGCCAATGACAGGTGGCAATTATATTTCAACGTAGCGGCATTTCGGAGCCTAGCAAGGCGAGAATTAGCGCCGTCCGCCCGTGGCGACGGGCCGGACGGACGCGGCCGCAAGTGAAATATATTGCCAGGACCCGTCATCATCCATCCCGAAATTATCGTTGGTGCAAGCAACAAATTTCCCATAAATTGCGGTTCTATCGCAAATCCATTTGGATGCGGAAAACCAAACATCTTGTATGTACATCCTGCGCAAAGAAGCGTGCAATCCCGTGACACGCCAATTACATCCAATACACATTGCAGCCAACACCAAACGCACACTAAAAGCGAACTAACAAAAAACCATCTCCAGAATATCTTTTTATGATCATCATTTAATATTTCTTTCTTAAGTTGCCAAAACGCAAACACTGCAAAATATAGCAACCACAAAATTCCAGTAGTTAAAATTCCTCGCACTACATTATCAGACCAAATTATAGACAGCGTCACAAAAACAGGAAACAGTAGCCAAACCCATTTTTTTAAAAAATCACTAATTAATTTTTTTCTTATTAAGACCACGAGACTAAATAAATCAAACAACACTAACCATATCAAAGGTAGGGAAAGCTCAAAGTTCATCGTCTCATTTGCACCAAGCCGAATAATAGGAAAATACGAAAAATATAAAACCGCCGGCAATAAATATATAAAAACTCTAAAAATACTGCCTTCTCTATTTTTCATTACGATTCTGCTCACATTGTTTAATAAATTCTCTAATTTCTTGGTCAAATCTCCCCACACCAAAATTCTTCACACTGTCCGCCACTTTCTCTCGCACAAATTTCATTTTTTCAAATTTCAATATCCCATCCGAAAGCGAGCTCACCGTCTGCTTGTCAAACAACACACCATTTTTTCCATCTTTCACATAATCACAAGCTCCGCCTTCACCAAATGCAATCACCGGGCATCCAGCCGAAAGTGCTTCTACCGGCGCAATTCCAAATGGCTCCAAACTAGGGAACAGATACCCCTTTGCACTTGCAAGATATTTAACTAATTCTTTTTTCTGCATTAAAGGATAAAATTTTATTAACTCAGAATCCTTCGCCATTTTTATTAATTCTTTATGTTCTGGCCCTTCACCAATCACCAAGAGCGGACGCCCTAATTTCAAGCACGCCTTCACCGCAAGATCCAATCTTTTCCAATTTACTTGCCGACTCGTCACAATATAATAGTTTTCCACAGGTCCATTTTTATATTTAAAATCTTCCACTTCCACTGGCGGATGCACTACTACCGCATCTCGCTTGTAATATTTTTTTATTAATTCCCTTGCATATTCCGAAATCGTCACAAAATAATCTACTTTTTGCGCCGCTGCATAATCTGCTTTTTTAAGCGGTTTTACCATCAACTTAAAACAAAATCTCACCACTGGATTCAACATGCCAAATCCAGGATTTTTAATATAGTCGTCATACATTTGCCAATAATATTGCGTTGGCACATGACAATACGATATATGCACCCCGTTCGGAGCCGATACTGCCTTAGCCTCTGCACCAGTTACCGATATCACCAAATCATATTCAGATAAATTCAACCTCTCAAACCATCTTTGTCTCAAAGGCCCAAGTATTCTCCTAAATTTAGACGGAAAAATCTGTAACCAACCAGTCCTCACGTCCGCATCATTAAACCAATTAATTCCCTTCTTATCATATTTTGAAGTATATATTGGCGCTTCTGGAAAAAGCCTATGCATCTCAAGCAAAACTTTTTCGGCTCCACCCACATTTGTCAGCCAATCACATACTAACGCTACTTTCACTACTTCGCTCCGTCCCGCTTTAGCACTGCTGCAATCGTTTTAAAGAAAATTTGCGTGTCAAGCGTCAAAGACCAATTCATCACATAATATATGTCAAGCGCTCTCCGCTCCTCAAAAGAAATATCTCTCCTCCCACTTACTTGCGCAAAACCAGTCAAACCAGATTTCACTGACAGTATCAAAGACCTATCACCGTAATCTCTAAGCTCACCCGGTAAAAGCGCCCTCGGTCCTATAAGCGAAATATCGCCTTTCAATATATTAAACAATTGTGGCAATTCATCTATCGAAGTCCTACGAATAAAATTTCCCACCTTCGTGATTCTTGGATCATTCTTTAAATAATCTCCATCCGCACGATATTTTTTTATTAATTGCGGCTTACCCATTTTAATAAACGCCTCTTCTGCCGGCATCCCACTATATTCCGGCTTCATCGAACGAAACTTATAGCATTTAAATTTTCTATTATATTGCGTCAATCTTTCGTCTTTATATATTGGCGAATGTTTAAAATCTGATAATTTCAAAATTATCCAAACAATCATCATTGGAATTGCCGTTACAACAATCGCCGCCAAGCTAAACAATATATCAAAAGCTCGCTTAAACATCGCGGCCATGCCAGTAAGTGGCGTAAATTTCACCAAAACAGCCGGCGTATTCCCCACTAGCTCCAACTCACCAAAATGCGAAGACAAAGCCGTCTCCGATGGCACAAAATAATACAAAACATGATGATTAATCGCCTGTCTAAATACATACTCCGTAGACTTTTCATCCGTCTGGAATATCACATCAGCTTTAGATTTCTTCAAGGCGTCCTTTAAAGAAGAATATTGATGCGTCTTAAGATCCTTTGGAATGTATCTACGATTCGCCACCAACCCAGCCAGTCTATATCCAGATTCTGGCCTAGATGTAATATAGTCCGCCAGATATTCAGTATTCTTATGATTCCCTATAATAATTACCCGCTTTGTACCGTAATCATTCTTAAAAATCTGTCTCACTATAAATCTCACTAAAATACGTTCCACTAATAAAAATACAAATGAGAATCCCACCGCAAGTACTGCCATTATTCTTACTGGAAATAAGTTATCGCCCTTAAAAAAGTCATAAACTATCAAAGCCGCTACCGACAACACCGCTGCAAGCACTAATCTTCCACGTTCTGGCAACCTAGATTTACCTAAAAAAATTGATTTTTTATAAAGTCCTAATGCTGCAAGAATCACAAGCATTATTGGGACCAAAAACACTATTGTAATAGTAAAATCAAACAATTGTGATTCAAAAGTATACGGTCTCGGGTCCACATGTACACGCACAAAATACGCTGCCGCAAAAGACAACACAAGAGCCATTGCATCCCCTATCAGGAGACACACTCGCAAGATAATATCGGACTTTTTCCGCATAAGTATATTATACCATATTATTCAACCGTCACAGACTTCGCAAGATTACGTGGCTGATCTACATTGTAGCCCTTAGCCACCGTCATATAATACGCAAATAGCTGCAACACCAAATTCATCAAAATTGGTGCAAAAATTTTTAAATCAGAACTTATCCTTATTATATTTTCTACCGGTAAATCAAACTCGGCATTCGTAACCACAATCACATGACCACCTCGCGCCAGCACTTCTCTTACATTAGAGATCACTTTATCATACAATATGCCCTCCGGCACTAAAGTCATCTCAAAAAATCTATCATCCACAAGAGCTAGCGGCCCATGCTTCAACTCGCCAAAAGCATAAGCATTTGCATCCACGTAAGAAATTTCCTTCAATTTCAAAGCCCCCTCCATCGCTGTTGGATAAGCCGTATCACGTCCTAAATATATTGCATGATCATAATCAAAATACTGTTTAGCCACACTTTTTACTTTTTCTTTTACATCATTTAATACACCTCTTATTTCTTCAGGCAATTTTACAATCTCTTCCACATAAGGTCTTAGTACTCCTGGCTTCACACCTTTAGCCTGCGCAATGGTCAAGCCAAACATCACCATCGCGATAGCCTGCGATGTAAAAGCCTTTGTCGAAGCTACTGAAATCTCCGGCCCCACATGCACATAAGTTCCACCATCTACTTCACGCGCAATTGTTGAACCAATTGCATTCACCATACCAATAGTAGGAATTCCCTGCTTTTTTATCTCACGCAGGCACGCCAGAGTATCTGCTGTTTCGCCAGACTGAGAAACAATCAAAGCTACTGAATCCTTTGGGATATAAGCATTGCGATATCTATATTCACTTGCGATCACAGTTTCTACTGTAATTTCCGGTGTAAATTGTTCTATAAAATACCCAGCCAAAAGTCCCGCATGATATGCCGTCCCACACCCCACAATCACCAAATGTTTTATTTTGCGCAATTCCGATTCAGACAAACCGGGCCCCCCAAGATGTACCGTACCGGCCTTTTTATTTATCCTCCCTCTCAAAGTTTCCGTCAACGATTCCGGCTGCTCCATAATTTCCTTCAAAAGAAAATGTTCGTATCCGCCTTTTTGAATAGCCGCCAAATTCGTTTCTATCTCTTCAACTTTTGCTGATACCGGCTCCGCATTTAAAGTCTTGATTTCAATATTATCTTTTTTAATAACCGCCACTTCTCCATCATTCAAATAAATCGCATGCTTTGTGTGACCCACCAAAGCCGACGCGTCGGAAGCAATCAAAGTTACATCGTTCCCTACGCCAATCACAAGTGGCGACCCACTTCTTGCTACCACAATCTCTTCCGGATTTTTTGCAGACACCGCCGCAATACCATAAGTCCCCTTCACTAATTTAAGTGCTTGAACCACCGCATCAGCCAAAGCATATTTACCATCGCCATAAAAAGAATTAATTAAAGCCGCCAAAACTTCTGTGTCGGTTTCAGACTTAAATTCATGTTTCTTTAAAGTCTCTTTTAACTCTTTATAATTTTCAATTATCCCATTATGCACCAAATAAATATTTCCTGCCCGATGCGGATGCGCATTAGACTCAGAAGGCTCGCCATGTGTAGCCCACCTAGTATGCCCAATCCCAATTCTGTCTTTACGTTTATTTTTTGCAAGTTTATTTTCTAAATTTACAATTTTACCCTCTGCACGAAGCAATGTCACATTACCACCACTACTCAGCGTTACAATTCCTGCAGAATCATACCCCCTATATTCCAAACGCTTTAGCCCAGAAATCAAAAAATCTTGTGCATTACCTTTTCCGACATACCCCACAATTCCACACATAAACACCTCCTATTATTTTCTCCATTGTACCATATCAACAATCATTAAACTAAATGTTATAATATCAACAATGAGTGAAGAAAACCGCAAAACTTTAGCCGCTTACGACCTAGCAGCACAAAAATATTTAGATAACACTGTCGCGCACAACGTAGCACATCAAAAACATGCACAAGAAAAACGCAAAGAACTGGACCAAACTCTTCGAAAAAGTTTCGCCACGCTTCCAAAAAACAGCAAAATCTTAGAAATCGGCGCCGCTGATGGCACAAACTCATTGTTTCTAGAATCACTCGGCTACAATGTTACGGCTTCCGACGTAGCGCCAGCCTTTATCAACGCACTTAAAAAATGTGAATTGAAAACTATAAAATTTAATGTTCTTGAAGATAATTTCCCTGAAAATTATGATGGCGTCTTATGTTGGCGTGTGTTCGTACATTTTACGCCCGAAGATATTTTACTGGCCTTAAAACGCATTTTTAAAGCCCTAAATCAAAATGGACGCCTCATATTTAATGTAATTGATCGCGCAACACATAGTTGCGACAACGAAATGAAAGATTTTTCAGACGAATATAAAATGGGCGCTGAACGTTACTATGCCTATTACACCGAAAACGAAATTCGCAATATCATAGCTAAAACCAATTTCAAAATTGCAGATTATTGGTCAGAAAAAGGCGGACATAATAATTGGTTTTGTTTCGTATTAGAAAAAAGTAAGACACAAAAAATTAACCCAAAAATTCAAAATTATATCGAATCAGAAATCCTGCCAAAATATTCTAGTATCGGTGGTCACACAGATGCTCACATTCGCCAAGTAATTGATCGTAGTCTAAATTTTCATAAACAAGCACCCGAACTTAACATTGACATGGTTTACGTCATTGCCGCCTATCATGATTTAGGCCGAACCATAGATCAAGAAACACATAATTTTGAATCAGCAAAGTTACTCCGAAAAGACAATTTTTTGAGGACTTACTTTTCTGAAAAGCAAATCAACATAATGGCAGAAGCAGTCGAAGATCATCGCTCTACACTAGGACATGAACCACGCAGTATTTATGGCAAACTCGTTTCTTCAGCAGATCGCAACACAAATGTCGACACGATGCTTAGCCGCATTTATGACTATACCAAACATATTCATCCAGAAATTAGCGAAGATGAAGTTATTGAACGATCGCGGCTTCACTTACGCAAAAAATATTCTCCGGATGGCTATGCTGCAAATACTATGTATTTTAATGATCCGAACTTTGCCGGTGCCCTAATAAAAGTAGAAGAAATCACCCGCACTCCAGAAAAGTTTGCAAAGATAATGCGCGAGAATAACAACAAAAGGGCATAAATAAAATATATATCCTCTTGACACAATACATTATATTTTTAAATCTCGAAATCAGCCAATAAAAAATCCTCTCCCGAGGAATTGGTGAGGGGCGACCAGACATTGTTGCTCGGCTTTGCATGGTTGTGGACTGGTGTATTGACCACCCCGAATACACGGCTAAGATCAAGGTTATACCTAAGAAAGACTACCCGGTGCTGATGCCTTGCGAGTTCTGAGGTATAAATATACAGGCAAAGAGATTCGAACTTTTAAGCCCATGTGGCTTTTATTGGGACCACAGTGGCTTAAAACAATGACAATGAAGAAAATAAAGAAATACAATGTCAATGGTATAATAGTAACTAAAAATACCTGGATTACAAAGTTAGCATTGCATTAGACGTGGACGCCAGCGATTAGATTATTTGACATATCGTTCAAACATTATTCGAAGCTTATGGCTAAGGTAGTCATGGATATCTTCGAGTGTTACAGAGACTTCGTTGCGGTAATATTTACGCAAAATGGCGAAAGTGCCGCTCGTAAGAATTAAAAGCTCGAACTCGACGTTTTTGTCCTCGATGCCTTTTTCGCGCATAATTGAAAAAACGCGTTGCGTCATATCGCTTTCAAGCTGGCTCAGGAAGGCCGTTGGCGCATCGCTAGATAGAAGCTGGCGATAGACACTCTCTTGCTGCCTAAGAAAAGTAAAAATCTGATTCACATATTGCTCAACATCGCCAATAGTATTAAACTCATAGCGCTCAGTAAAAAGCTCTTTCTCAATCTCAGCCTGAAGCTCGGCGCCAACCTCATGCAGGTTATTGTAATAATTATAAAAAGTACCACGGGTAATTTCGGCGCGTTCAGCCAAATCGGTCACTGTGATATTTTTGACAGAACCGCGCGTCGCCAATAGATTCGCAAAGGCTTTGCGAATTTTGCGACGAGTTTTCTCGGTTGCTCTAAGATAAGAAGTTTTGACCATAATACAATTATATCACTCTTCATACAAAATGTCAATATAGTGTTCAATTTTAGACACAGTTCGATAATACTGTTCTTCTTTGTTTAAACAGGAGTAGTTATAATATACGAATATGCGCAAAATTTCAGATTTTATCGTGAACCATTGCTATGTCATTTTTGGCGTATTTTTGGTGTTTGTAGCAATTTGCGCAGTCTTGTCTACGCACGTAAAAATCAATAAAGATATTTATTCTTACATGCCGTCCGATTCAGAAACGACTCTAGGTCTAAACATTATGAATGACGAGTTCAATTACAACTCGACCAGCGCCTACGAAATGATGCTGACCGATGTGCCAGACGATGAAAAAATGAAAATCAAAAGCGATATCGAGTCAATTGAAGGTGTGGCCTCGGTCGACTACGACGAAAGTGACACTTATAACCGCGATCGATATACGCGCTACAAAATTACCGTCGACGCGCCAGCCGATTCTGAAACCGCAGACCGTGTTTACAATACGATTCACGACGAGTATAAAGAACGCTTCGAAATCGAAGAGGCGGGCCAAGTTTACAACTTCAACGGCGAAGTTTTGAAGCTGCCCGTTACATTATTAGCAATTGGCTGCGCAATGGTGATTCTGCTACTAATGAGCAAATCGTGGATAGAGCCGTGGCTGTTTTTGTTCGCAATTCTATTAGCCGTAATTGCTAATAAAGGCACGAATATTATCTTCCCGAATGTCTCGCATATTACGGACGCAATTTCGGCTATTCTACAAATGGCCCTGTCGATGGACTACGCTATCATGCTTTCTACGCGCTATCGTCAGGAGAAGGCCAAGTCAGACCACCCCGACAAAAAGACCGCCATGCGTCGTGCGATGCGTTACTCGTTTGGTGCGATTTCGTCCAGTTCCGTCACGACAGTAGTTGGCTTGATCGTGCTGATCGCGATGAGTTTTACGATCGGACGCGATATGGGGCTCGTGCTAAGCAAAGGTGTAATTTTGAGCTTAGTGTCGATTTTTACTTCTTTGCCGGCGTTGTTATTGATATTTGATAAAGTCATCGAAAAGACTCAAAAGAAAACTCTGAATTTCAAGATGGATTGGTTCGGCAAACGTAGTTACGATTTGCGCAAGATTGCAATGCCATTATTCTTGTTAGTTTTTATTGGCAGCACCATCCTCAAAGGCAGTACCGGCATTACTTTTACGGCCGAACAGAACAATCGCATTAAGGATGTGTTTAGTGAAACAAATCAAATGGCCCTAGTGTATGACGCAAAAATGGACGAGGAAGTTACAGAAGTCTGCAAAGATTTCGACAAGCGCGAAGATACAACGCGTGTGCTTTGCTACGGCAATACGATCAATGAGCCAGAAAAATATAACGAGCTAGTTGCGAAGATTAATAGTTTAAGTACCGAAAAAGTCGAAACAGAAGATTATTTAATTAAGGCAATTTATTATCACTATTACAAAAATGTTGATGCGCACGAGATTTCGCTCGATGATTTGGTAACTTTCTTGCAAAAAGAAGTATTTCCAAATAAGAATTTTGCCGATAGCGTGTCTGACGAAATGGTTTCGAAAGTTGACCGTTTCTCGAACTTCACTAACCAGGACAAAGTTAATCGCTTGCGCACTAAGCAAGACATTGCGAACGTTTTGGGCGTCAATAGTACAAAGTTGGACGATGTATATGTTCTGTATTTGTCCGAGCAGAATATTCCAACCAAACTGACCTTGTATCAATTTGCGCAGTTTGTAACGAACGATATTTTGACGAATTCCAAATACGCAGGCATGGTTACGCCAGCGCAACGTGCCGACCTTGCAAAACTGAAGATTTTTAGCGACAAGGCCGTGACCGATACGCCAAGAAGCGCGGCGGAACTTTCGCAGATTTTCGGCATCGACCAGAAAACTTTGGAGCAATTAGTAGTTTATTACAGCTACACTACTAACGACACGCCAACCGCTTCGGCTTCCATTGAAGAACTAGTGAATTTTGCATTGTCAAATCAAAACGTAATTAACGAGATGGGATTGTCGGCGGATGAAGCAGCGCAGCTAAAAACTCAATTCGCGGCTGCAAAAACAAGAATTGGCGAGCTTAAAAATACGCCAGCCATGTTCGATCAGGCCGTGGCGGAATTGCCAGCCGAAACACAAGAAGCTTTGGCGCCACAAATTACCGCACTACGCGCAGAGTTGGTTGCGAAAATCGACGAGGCAGAAAAAGTTTTGACGAAGGAATACACTTATGCGGATATTGCGAATGCGGCTACGAAAGTTGACGATGCTTTGGTTGCGGCAAGCAATTGGCTAAATAACTTGGAGGCAAACTATCCAGAAATCTTTGCGGATTTAAGCGAAGAAGGTAAAGCTACAATTCTAGAAGCTGCGCAAAAGATTAGCAGCGAAATCAATGTAGTTCGTCAAAAGATTGATCTAAACGATAAACTTGCAAAACTCAAGAATATCTACAAACTTTACCAAGCCGAAACGACGGCCAATGTCGCAAGAATCTCCCCGCGCGAATTAGTGAACTTCTTGCTCGGACATCAGAATGATGACAAGCTAAAAGGCGCCCTAACGAGCGATAAGATTAAGCAGCTAGGTCTAGCGCAATACATTATGAACAACCAGGGCACGAAGTATTCGGCCGGTAGCTTAGCGCAGGCTTTCAATTTAGACCAAGGAAAAATTAAACTAGTCTATGCACTATATAATTATCGCTACGAAAATAACAATTTGGAATTATCACTCAAAACTTTGATTAACTTTATTGACGAAAAAGTTTTGCCAAATCCAAACTACGCCAACAGACTCAGCGAAAACGAGCAAACACAGCTACATACAATTGCGACTTTGATGCGCGCGGCGGCAAATGGCAATACCTACAATTACGAGGCCTTATACCGTGCAATTTTGCCGCTAGCCGGCAACCTGGACAAGAATCAATTGTTCCTCGCTTACTTATATCACGGTTCACTGTATGGCTACGATGAAAACTGGACTTTGACGGTCGAAAAGTTTATCAACTTTGTCTCGGATAAAATTTTGCCAGACAGTCGTTTTACGGAAAGAATTGACGATGAGATGCGCGAGAAAATCACCGACGGTCGCAAGACTATTAACGAAGCGAAAGCTTTGCTGGTGGGGCCGCAGCATTACCGCGCATTAATCGAATCAAATCTGCCAGCGGAGGGCGAGCAAACTTTTGCATTAATTAGCGATCTCAAAAGTGCGCTAGGGCCGCGCAATAAACAGGATTATTTCATGGTGGGCGACTCGGCTATGGCCTACGAAATGTCGCAGACGTTTGGCGACGAAATGAACTTCATTACGATTTTGACGATGCTAGCGATTTTTGCGGTGGTCGTATGCACCTTTAAGTCGTTCTTCGTGTCGATGTTGCTAGTGCTAGTTATTCAATGTGCAGTCTACATTGTGATGGCATATTTATCGCTGATCGGATCGAGCATTTTCTTCATTGCGCTAATTATTGTGCAGTCGATTTTGATGGGCGCGACGATTGACTATGCAATTCTATTTACGTCGTATTATGTTGAAAACCGCAGTTACTTCAAAATGAATATACGTGATGCGCTGATTAATACTTATAATCGTTCCATCAACGCCATTCTCACTTCGGCATCGATTCTAATTATCGTGACGGCGATTGTCGGTAACTTTGCGACCGCAATCGCGGCGGCAGTCTGCCAGGCGATTTCGCTAGGCACCTTCTGCGCGACTTTAATTATTTTGATTTTGCTACCGGCCCTATTGGCGACCTTGGATAGGTTTGTAATCAAGAAGCCGGGCGATAGAATTGCTGACGCCGAGAAGGGCATCAAAAAACTGTTTCGGGGTTTCAAATCATTGTTATAGTCTAATCAATGAAAGAATCGCAGGCGCTCAGAGTTATCGATCACGTGCAGGAAGAATACGGCACGGGGACCGAACGATATTTGAACCACAAAAAATAAGCCCTTCGAGGCTTCTTTTTTGGAATTGGTGAGGGGCGACCAGACGTTGTTGCTCGGCTTTGCATGGTTGTAGACTGGTGTATTGACCACCCCGAATACACGGCTAAGATCAAGGTTATACCTAAAAAGGATTACCCTATTCTGATGCCGTGCGAATTCTGAGGTATACATATACAGGCAAAGAGATTCGAACTTTTAAGAAAATATAGCTTTATTGGAGCCGTAGAGGCTTAAAACAATGACAATGGAGAAAATAAAAGAAATACAATGTCAATGCGATTATGATTGTAAAAATTACAACGATATGAGATAATTAGAACCTGCATAACTTTAGGTGCGAATGTGTTATAATTAAATTAACCATAAGCGAATTACTATTATGTCTAGACAAACCGTCGGTGAATGCGACCAAAAGACACTTGATCTTATCTTGTATATCATAGATAATATTCATCTTGCTACAGTAACAAGCATTACTAAATTCTTGTATTTGATTGACCTGACTTGTATTTCTGATGGCAGAGAAAAAGTAACTAATATTAACTATGTTAGATACTATTATGGTCCTTACAGCGCGGCTATCAAGGATGCTATTGAGAAACTACTAGCGGAAAACAAGATAGTAGCGACTCTTAGAACTCTAGCTAGCGGCGAGCCATTTCTCGAATATAATATCGCTCCGGAGAGTCAACAAATAGAGTTCGAGGACGATAACAAAGATATCATAGACGAACTGCTTAACAGCTTAGGCGGCCTTACGCCATCACAATTGACGAAGATCGCATACGGTACTGAACCAATGAAAAAGCTCGGGGCAACACTCGGTGGGAATGAGCACCTAAATGAAGTGTTGGATCTGAGCGCAAAATGAGTTTCAATTTAGGCGAATTATTTCCTTCTCAATTATTGCTTGATACTGTGTGTGAGCGATGTGTTTATTTAGAGTTGAAGTCACAAAATCAAAATAATGAGCAGCAAATCAAAAATAAATACAAATTATGTTTGTCAAATGAAATTATCAACAAAACAATAGGCGGAAAAATCTTTTGCTCTTCTTGCAGTAACCACGAGTATTTCAAAAGAGGAAAAGATCATGTTAGTGTCACAGAATCTGATTATGAAGAGTGCTACAGCGAAACATTAAAGAATAATGAGAGTATTTACATTCCAAAATATGTTGAGTTCTTATCTGACCACTTTCTCCTAACAAAGAGGCGAGATGGGTTCAGCTTCAAGTATAAAGCAAAGATTAAGACTGATAAGTTTGCTCAAATTAGAAAAGTAGTAAAACGCAAGATATACGATTCCGATTACGTCCAGAATAAGAGCATTATAAAACTAAGGAAAGCAATTGGCTTGGCACCGGATATAAGCGTGCTTGAAAAATATGGCGTCAAAGTAGATAAAACCGTACTAGCAGATTGGTAAAGCGCGCTGACACCGCCTGTATAGGCGCAACCTCTAAAAAGAAATGAGGTCATCATGGCAAAACACCGCCCATTCAAGAAAACTAAACCCGGCGAGTCAATACCAGTAACCGCTCGGCAACTTGAAAGCTTTATGCTCGAGCATAACGGCAGATTTAACTCTCGCGATTATGACAAGTTTGAGCGTATGGAACTAATGGAATCGCCCGTCCGCGACGCGATCCATGAATTAAAGACCTATTCCCTAGAAACACTAGCACAGCGCTTCGATGTGCGCCTTTTTGGGCGCGGTAAACGCGTCTTTGCGAGGTTAGACGCCGAAGACGACAAATGGTACTACTTTTCCCTCGCATACATTCCACGCGCGCTAAATAACCGCGACGTGAATGATGCGATAGTCCAGATGTTCTTCATTGGCAAATGGCGCGTTCACAAGCTTTCGCTTTGGGCTGAGCCAGAAGATATCAACCATTACAGCGACGATTCCAATGATTTTCATATTAAACCATAACATAAGCATTTTAAGCAAATTGCAAAAATAGAGTAACAGATAATTAGATTTAAACTATTACAGATAAAAAATGTTCATAAGCCTATTGACAAAAAGCATAATTTCGTTATAATTAAAATAGGCTTGGAGGTAAATGAGGCGCAACGCGTTGAGTTGCACCTCTAAGTTTGTACGTTAAGCGTCCCCTTAGCACATCCTAGGTAAGTGTAGCTTACTGTACTTTATTAACTAAGCCGTCGAAGGGGCGGCGGCAGAGAGGAAAGTCAAACTAATGCTTAGGTTTTTAATCTACGGTATTACTAAAGATGACGGACTTTATAGTGATCCAGATGCTGCCATCGACAAATACCATTATTGGCGCAAGACCAGTGATGGCGTCTGGGATAGATTCCAAGATTTCCGCCAAAATGTCGTAGACAAGGTCAAGACTGGTATGGTCGAAGCTTACACCTATCGCAACAATCAAATTGGTGCGAAATGTATAGTGAAAGTTTCTCCTAACATGGTAGAATACTTAAAGACCACACCAAACGGCAATCCGTTTGACAACCTTTCATCTCTTCCAGAGATGTAAGTTACTAAAGGAGTGGCATTTGCCACTCCTTTAGGTTTAGCATATGGTATAATATTGATATGGAAGAAGTCAAGGCGGCAGTGGTAAAATTCACAAAAGACAGAGACTGGGATCAGTTTCATTCCCCTGCCAACTTGGCAAAATCAATTGCGATTGAGTCCGGTGAACTTCTTGAATGCTTCCAATGGAACGATAACTACGACAAAAAGGAAGTTTGCAAAGAACTGGCCGATGTGGTTAACTACGCGATTCTCCTAGCCGACAAGCTCGACGTTAGTCTTGAAGATATTGTTATGGAAAAATTAGAGGAAAACTCTAAAAAGTACCCAGTTAACAAATCTAAAGGCAATAGTAAAAAATATACGGAATTATAATATGTCAGAAAAATCCTTCCAAATCAGAAGCTACTCTTTCGACCAAAAAGCAATCAGCAGCTTGGCCATAGAAGATCATTTGGAAGAAAACTGGCCAGTAGTTTATCAGATTTACAACAACCAGCAAATCTACATTGGCGAAACTACAAATCTTAAAAACCGCATGAACCAGCACCTAGCGAATGTCGAGAAGTCGAGCCTCAGACATGGATCAGTAAAAGTAGTTTTCGATGAAACGTTTAACAAAAGTGCTGCACTAGATTTAGAGTCTTACCTTATCCAATATTTTAGCGGTGACGGAAAGTTTAAGGTTTTAAATCGCAACGACGGCATGTGCGACCGCGATTATTACGATAGAGCCAACTATCGCAAAACTTTCGAAGAAATCTGGAACAGACTTCGCGAGCTAAAAATTGCTGATAAAACTATTTCAGAGATTAATAATTCCGAACTGTTTAAGTTCTCTCCATACAAGAACCTAAACTTTGAGCAGCTAAATGTAGTGACTGAGATTGTCCAAAATATCGACGAAGCCATTACGCACGATGTTAAAAGCCTTTCAGTTATCGATGGCGATGCTGGTACCGGTAAAACTATCGTTATTATGTATCTCGCAAAACTATTAGCCGATCTACAATCATTCGACAACCAAAACGATGATATTGACGACGAATCAAACTTCAATATTTTCTTTGAACTGGAACATATTAACCAGAACTTTAAGAACAAAAGCATTGCCCTAGTAATTCCACAGCCATCACTATGCGGCCGCATCCGTAAGATTTTCGACAAAATCGATCTCGGCGATGCAAATATTAGAATCTTTTCACCGATCCAATTTGGCAAATGTGACGATAATTTCGACATTACATTAGTAGACGAAGCACATCTTCTGAAAGTTGGTGTTACTGGTACGCTAGGTAAACAAGTCCACGAGATTGACCAGAAGATTTTCGGCAATACCGGCATTCACTCGGAACTAGATTGGATCATGGCTAAATCCAAGAATGTAGTTCTAGTATTTAGCGACCAACAGCGCATTCGCCCAGCCAATATTAATCGTAGCGATATCTTACAGTATGCAGACGAGTTTAATAAACGCGAATATTATCTCAAAACTCAAATGCGTTCGCTTGGCGGCAAAAAATATATCGATTATATTCACGATATTCTGTCAAACGGCTTTAGGCCTAGAGAAAAAGAAACTTTCAAAGGATTTGAAGCGAAAATTTTCGATAACATCAAAGACTTTGCGGAAGCTATGGAAAAGCGTGAGGCTGAATATGGATTGTCTCGCATGGTGGCCGGTTTTGCTTGGAAATGGAATTCCAAAAACAATAAAAGCGCGTATGACATCGAAATCGATGGCATGAAATTCCGCTGGAATAGCACTCAGAATAATTGGATCGGCTCCAAGAACGCGCCAAAAGAAGTTGGTAGCATTTACACCGTGCAAGGTGATGACCTAAATTATGTAGGAATTATCATTGGTAACGATTTGATTTATCGCGACGGAAAACTCGTGTTCAATCGCAAAGCTTGCGCAGATTCCGGTGCCATGAAGCGTAGTCAACGCCAAGTTGCTAATGATGAGCAAATCAATGAAGACGATATGCTGGAACAAGTGTTAAGAACCTACAGGATTCTCATGAACCGCGCAGTTAAAGGTGTTTATATTTATATTTGCGATAAACAATTAAACGAATATTTAAAACGATATTTCAACTAAAAACTACATAATTTAATTGTTATGTTTCATTATTATGGAACATGCCTTGTTTATTATTTCTAAAAACCAAATCATCAAACTTTTCGTGAAGTAAGTCTAATCTATGGCCTAGTGGAGCAATTTTCGCAGCATCGACTAAATTTCTTAAATCATTATCGTCCAAAGCTATTATGTAGCCATGATTGTCTATCATAGCATCTATGCACATTTTATTTATTCTTGTTCTATTTGAAATTCTGCGAGATACTGATATCCCAAACTCGCCCTTGTCTGGGCCAAACCTTCCAGATAACTGATCAATTTCAGGATTACCAATATCGTCATTATAATTTTTACACTCAATATACACATATGGAGCGTTAAAATGTTGCCCCAACCACCAGAAAAAGTCATCCTTATCCACATTGCTATATACTATATCCACAATTTTACCACCATTGTTAATCCTTGCCTGGTAATTTGGTCGAGCCAAATACGGATAAAACAATGCATTGAAGAGAGCTAAAATAGCAGTTTCATAATATTTCGCATTATCCCTACCAGGCATAGTTTCTAAGACTCTATTCAAAAGCAAATCGTAATCTACCGGCGGTGTGTCCATATAATCGGTAAAATCCTGATGCATTAAAGCTGGGCTCGGATTTTCATTTTTCTCTTTTTTGTATTGGGCTAATAGATCCGGATATTTTGTAGTATAATCATAATTCAACATCTTTAGATGCTTTTTATTTTCTATACCACGACGAGATAATACATCTTTTTTATATGGCAACTTCTGTTCGCCGGTTGTTTTTAGTATCCTCACCAAACCATCCGCAGCATCTTCTTGCTGAAGCCTAGCCACTATATACTTGTTAAAGTATTCGTCTGCGCTATACGTTGCCTCTCTCCTTACTATAGATTTCGGCACTAACGTTAAGATATCTTCTCTACCGTCTATAACTACAACTGGCTGTCTAAAGCTTTTCGTCTCCCATATTCTCTTCTGCGAATTCCAAATTTTCTTGCTTTTCCTAACTTCAAGCTCAACACCAAACTGATCGAATTGCGTTTGTGTATATTCTATTAAAGGCTCCCTGATAATGTTCGTAACTATATCAGAAATCATATCAGAAGATATTCCCTCAATAAGAAGAATTGTATCTTCTATATCTTCTATCATGCCGCTCTTAATGGCGACACTCTCTTTTAGAGCATGCCACATTTTCACGGCTAATTTTTCCCCGATGCCTCTTCCATTTGTCTTATTTTTTGAAAAACCCAACTTCGTTTCACTCGGTTCGCATAATTCTTTAAGTAAAGCTCTTGCTTTTTTATTATCACCTTCGTGCATGGTAGATAAGACATGAGTAAAGTAGTCCTTTATTAATCTGCAACAACGTAGCCCCCACTCCGCCTTATCATTATTCAATGCAGCAGGATCAATAAATAAACAGGAATCAGAGCACAAATCAACATCCACAAAGTCCAAAGATGGTTGATTGACCCCAAGATTATAATATTCGGAAACCCTCATATAATTATTATAACATAAATATAAAAATAATCAAAACACGAGCTACTCGGCCAGAAAACGCAGAAACAAAGGAAGATCGACGACCTTGCCGAAAAGTACGCGGAACTGGACAAAGAGTCGCCAAAAGCTGTCAAAGACAAGCTCAAAAAGGACATGGCGGATTTGCAAAATGATGTTGTAAATATCGACGAAAGAATCAAGCAAATTGAAGCCAAAATTAAGAATCCTGAAAAATTGCGCATGACCATCGAAAAGTTTTCGAACTCGCTAAATTCGCTAATTAACAGATTAGAAAAAGGAGATCTCGTCGAAAAGGACATTTTGGTCAGAAATATAGTTTCGAACCTCGAAATTGATGCACAAAAAAGGGTGATTTACAGATATAAATCACCATTTAATTTCATCTTCGAACCTGAGTTTTCCACAGGTTCCCCTGTTGGTGAGCCGGGTGGGACTCGAACCCACGACACCAAGCTTAAGAGGCTCGTGCTCTAACCAGCTGAGCTACCGGCCCAAATGTGGACTTTAACTCACCACTCAACTAATTATATCACAAAAATACATCTTTTACAACATCCAACAATAACCCAACGCCCGCACACTTAACTATCACTCCTAATTGCATTAAGTTCCCTAAGTTAAATATTTCCAACCAATAGATTTATAAAAATCCATCGCATCTGGCCAATCAAAAAATTTGGAAGCCAGCAAATTATAAACTTCATCCACCATTACAATTGTAAACAAAGAGATTGCCAAAACCAAAAATGCTTTCTTGCTCATTTTTTTCGCCAAATATATACAAAAAGGCACGATTATATAAACCAGGAACAACGCCGACACACCAAAAAACAATACGCTTCTAAGACACACAAATCCGCCAATATTTCCAAAATTCAGAATTTCAACATTATAATCCCAATATCTCGTACCATTTCCAATCACATAGACTAACCATCCCGCCAAAAATTCTAACATCCCAGTAACTAATAAAGACGCCAAAAATACCGCCCATGGATATTTCCTTAGCCTCCACGCAACTAGCAAAATCAACACTGCTCCAATTGCGTATATATTAATCCATGGCAAGAAATTCCCTCCCTGCATATAAAAATCCCCAGTTCCACCATCAAAATAATAAAAAATAAATTCATATAACCACCCAAAAAATCCCGCAAATACAACCACCAAAAAGAGAATTCCTACCTTTTGATACGACGCTAATCTAATCTTCTCATCAATATATTTTTTGAAAAATCCTACCACCTAAACACCTATCTGTTTCGTATATTTATATAATTTCTGAATGTGATTTTCTAAAAAATAATAATGTTTTACATAAAACACTGTTAATATCGTCAATATTAAAGTAATGAAATACAGTGGCAAAAGCTCGACCATCAAACCGAACTCCATCACAGTCCACGCCGCAATCAGCACAAACTCCACCGCCAAAAAAGCAAAAAACAACGTCACGATTAAATGCACCAGCCTCTCGTGCTGAAAATTTTTCAACATTAAGGCATGCGATTCTGCCAACCTCTTTCGCTCAGCCACGCCGTAATCTCTCTTCACCTCATCAGCTATAAACTTTTCGTATTCAAGAATCTTCCGTTCCATTCTCAACCACTCTTAAAATATTTTATTTTTTATTATCCTTCTTTTTCTTGGACCCAAACAACTTCCCAAGATGCGCCACATAACCAGCCTTCTGACCAATATCCATCACGTCACCAAGCACTGGAACTTTACGTGCCGCATCACAAGCCTCCTGATTTATCGACGCCCTTGTCGGAATTATCGCATTCTTCGCCTGATCTGCTATACTTTCAACTACGCCACCAGCCGTACCCTTAGCTACTTCCTTACCCAGCTTACTCTTTGCTTCTTTTACTGCAGCCGTTTTGGCTTGCCTACTTGTCGCAATTTCTGTAAACAAGTCCAGATATTTTTGGTTCAAAGGACTCTTCAAAAATTCCGCCTCAAACTCCCCTACATCACTACTCTTTTCCCCCAATTTTTCAATCTCGACAAACAATTCATCTACTTTTTTCTTTCCTTTATCATCCACTTCGTAAGTTGCAAAAATCGCCTGTTTTCTACCGTCAATACTTGTTTTTATATATTTGTCCATTTTCTCCTTGCGAATTCTATTTTAAGCTTACTTCGCATACTCCACTGCGCGTGTTTCACGGATCACATTCACCTTAATCACGCCCGGATAGCTCATCGTAGCCTCTATCTTATTTGCGATATCTCGCGCTAATTTAAGAGCTGATAAATCATCAATGGATTTAGGCTCCACAATCACACGTACTTCACGTCCAGCCGAAATTGCATAAGCCTTGTCAATCCCCGGGAATGAAGTAGCAATATTTTCAAGATCACGCATTCTTTCTGCAAAATTTTCTGCTGAAATATTTCTAGCCCCAGGCCTTGCCGCGCTCATTGCGTCCACAATTTTAATAATCACTGCTTCTGGAGTTGTAGGCTCAATATCATTATGATGTGCCGCAATTGCATGCACAATTTCATCTGGCATACCATACTTCTTTGCCAACTCTGCGCCGATATCTGCATGCTTGCCTTCAATCTTATGCGTCACTGCCTTACCAATATCATGCATCAAAGCTGCAGTCTTCGCGACACGCTTATCAGCTCCAATCTCTTCGGCAATCATACCAGCCACATGCGCCATTTCGATAGAATGAAGAAGTACATTCTGTCCATAAGAAGTACGGAATTTAAGTTCGCCCAAAAGATGTACTAATTCGCGTGGGATTCCTACCAATCCTACTTCGCGCACAGCATCTTCGCCAGCCCTGACTACTTCCTTTTCAATTTCTTTTTCACCTTTCGCCACCGCTTCTTCAATAGATGCCGGGTTAATTCGCCCATCTTTCATCAAACGCTCCAAGGCATATCTTGCCACCTGCCGGCGAATCGGATCAAAAGAGGATAGCACTACCATCCCAGGAGTATCATCCACCATAATATCTACACCTGTAGCTCGTTGCAAAGCCTGAATATTGCGACCTTCTTTACCAATAATTCTGCCTTTCATATCGTCATCAGGCAACTTAAGTGCCGTCACAGTTCTATCTGCCGTCACCTCAGAAGACATCCTTTCCATAGCCGTCAAAAGTATTGCCTGCGCAGTTTCGTCAATATCGTGCTTAATCTCCTTCTGCTCCTTCACTACCAAACCAACCAAGTCCTGTTTAATGTCATTTTCTGTCATCTTCATCAACTTTTCACGCGCTTCTTGCTTAGAAAGCCCCGCAATTCGTTCCAATTTTTCATGTTGTTTTTCACGAATCGCCCGCACCTCACCTTTAAGCTCTTCAATTTCTCTTTCTTTGCGCGTTAATTTCTCGGTCTTTTTCTCTAAATTATCCAACTTTGCATCAAGCGCCATCTCTCTCTCCGCTAAACGATTCTCCGTACGCTTCCATTCCTTACGACGTTCACTTTCTTCAGCTTGACCCTTGCTGGCCAACTCCGCCGCTTCCTGCTTAGCATTCAAAACGATATCCGAAGCCTCACGTTTAGCTTTTCTCACCAAATCATCAGCCTTGTCCTTACCGCCATTTTCGTTGTGTTTATTATATGCAAAAATCCCGCCTGCACCAGCAACTATACCTGCCACTGCAGCGATAATTGGGATAGCAATTTCCATATTTTCCCTTTCTAATTGTTTTTGTGTTGATATTTTTCTCTATACCAACGGGGTAACAAATAACTCAAATTAATAAATTTCCACTCTCTATTATACCATAAAATTATGCCTATGCTTGCTTTTTTCTTAACAAGAGCGTAGACTGGTAAAAATAATTATTTAACAACAAGATGTGGAGGTGAAAAACCGTGGGGCGCTTAGAAGACATGTTAATCAGAAATGGTGTGATTTATCATGCACCGGATGGATCTAGTTCATATATTGAAGGCAGTTTATTATCCAATTCTCTATGTGTTCGCAATTCTTCCGGCTGGGTCACCCATCGTATCGAACGCTCCAGCAATGGCGTCGATCTCGTCGTTCGCAACACTTCCACTGGTCTCGTCGAGATGCGCATAGCCGCCTAAATTGACTAGCCCCAAAAACTACGTTTTTTACTACTCTTAAATTCTTCTAAAAGCTCTTTTTGCTTACGACTCAAATTCTTTGGCGTCTCCACAATCACAGTCACAATATGTGGCCCTCTATCCCCATCACTACGGAAAGGCACTCCATGCCCAGACAATTTGAATGGAGTACCACTTTGCGTACCAGCCGGCACTTTCATAGTAATCTTGCCGTCTACCGTTTCCACTTCTATCTCGCAACCAAGCGCCGCATCTACCATATCAATTTTTTCTTCAGACAATATGATTGCACCTTCACGTGTCAAACTCTTATGCGGCTTCACCTTGACCTTCACATATAGGTCTCCTGGCTCACTTCCACCTTCCGGTGCTGGACCACCCTTTCCTCGCAAACGAATAGACATCCCGTCGTCTATTCCAGCTGGAATTTTTACTTTCAACTCTTTTCCATCTACTGAGATATTTTTCGTTGTGCCAAAAATCGCCTCTTCAAAAGTCAAAGCCACTGACGTTTGATAATCTGGTCCTCTTCGTGGTCTTCGTGCTCCACCAGCTCCAAAACCAAATAAACTCCCCAGTATATCATCAAACATCCCACCACCGCCAAAATCAAAGTCAAAAGTCTGCCCATTGTAATTAAAACCACCAAACGGATTACCAGAAAACCCTCCGCCTGCTGCCGAACCACCCACGCCAGCATGACCAAATTGATCATACCTCGCCCGTTTTTGCTTATCACTCAAAACTTCATGGGCCTCAGAAACTTCCTTAAATTTTGCCTCAGCTTCCTTATCTCCGGGATTCTTATCCGGATGATACTTCACAGCTAATTTCCTATACGCCTTTTTTATTTCATCATCAGACGCATTTTTTGACACGCCAAGCACTTCATAATAATCACGTTTTGCCATAATATATATTATATCCCACTAGCACTCAAAACGCAAGAGTGCCAGCAACTACTCCAATGGCGCTATCGGCTTATACTCATAAATAATTTCGTAATCGTTTGGCTCAAATCCCTTCTCCCTCACCAAACTCAAAGCAAAATCATAATTACCACCAGTTGTATCAGTAATTTTCAGACAAAAATCTTCATCACACTCATCAAACTCACCACCATCAACTCTAAACTCCGTATAATTCCAATTCTCATCATAATTCGCGTATATTATTGGCAAAATCTCCACCACCGGATTCTCCGCCCTATAAATCTTACTATCTTCACTCGCTTTTGCATCACCAATAGTATTGAGCACCATTTGATCTTCCTCATGATTCAAATACCAATCAAGCGTTCCATCAAGCGGCAACAAATAAGTATACAGCTTTACAGTTTCATTCGCTTTTAGCTCAACATTCATTTCTTTTGAGCTAAAACCATCTTTCGAAATAATTATTTTTACTTCTCCTGGTTCGAATTCGTAAGTACCATTCGTATATTCCTTATTGTCCACTAAAATCTTTGCCGAAAGTGGTGCCACTAAAATCTCGAGCTTTGCAGTCCTTTTGGAATCTAAAATTACATATATCAAAGACACCAGCAATATTGCAGCAATTGCCACTACCGACCCTGCAATTATTCTCTTCACCTTTTTATCCATATGCATTACTGTTTTCTCCTAAATACTCTAAAATTAGACCCCGCATAATAATCTCCGCCATGATCACCAGTACGATCACAGTGAGATGCTGATGCTATCTTATACGTCCCATCATCCAGCTGTACTACAATCTCCACATGGCCGCCACTCGCACGAATATCCCCCGGTTGCAAATTTGAAGTATTTCCAATATTTTCAATTTCTTCATACAAGTCACTATGCGAACTCAAATATTCAAGCTGCATCGCCGCCCCACAGCAAGGAAAATCCGCGTCCGCATTAGAATATCTCATCACCGTAGCGAGAAATGCATCGCAGCTATTCCCGCCGATAGAACAACTATCACCCTGCCCCAAAGTAGCTACACCATTTGAAGCATTTAAAGCCTCGCGATATTCTGGCTTCGGATCCGTCGGAGAATGACTTCGATCCGGCCAAGATAAGCTAATTGCCGTAGCATTAATATCGCCATTACCCGCACCAACACAGATAGAAGTACTAGTCTGAGATGACCCGCTCCCATCACCAGACGAATTCTCCCCGGCATTACTAACCATCTCCGGATGCTTCGTCGCAAGTTCTGCAGACAAAGCCCAACCTTTTTCGCTAGCCCGATTTTCAATCGCTTTAATCAATGAACTTAATTTTTCTACATATGTTGGATCAGACGCATATCCCGCATTTTTTATTGCCTGCGCATAAGCATATGGATTAGTAATAGTTTCTCCAGCAAAAACTCCATTATTGCGGTAAACACTAGTCTTCCGAATATTCTCATAATAACCTCGCCACCCTTCTTCTGGCGTATCATACGAAAAGGCGTTATTTGGGTTTGAATCAAAAGCCCCAATCCCAAAAAAGTTATTTCTATTTACCGCAAAATTCGACGTACCACTGGCTGATTCCAAAATACCCTGCGCCACTACCGTTTCCCAAGGTATCCCATATTCTATCGAAAGTGCCTCTGCAATATTATGATAGGTATCCACAAATGCCGCCTGCAAATCCGACAACCCAGCCGATGAACTACCGTCATACGAACCAACCATCGCGCTACTACATTTCGATCCATATGCATCGTAAAAATAAATCCCATTTATGCCATAACTATAAAGTTGAGATTCTGGCACCTTCGCATTCACCGAACGTACCAGCACTGGCGCCAACGCACAAGTCGCCGCCACCCCCACCACGGAGATTTTTTTCAAAAAATCTTTCCTCTTCATAATATACCTACGTTGTGTTTTTATTATTCGGATTAGTCGTAATCAAACTTTCTTCTGTTTCACTCGCAATTACCTGAATATGTACGTGATTTTGTCCAGCAAAGAACAAACCCTGCCCCACTGGAAAATTCGCCAACCTACGTTTTTCTTCTTCAGTCAATTTAAATGTATCAGCCAGCACGTCCACCGCCGATGCTGATTGCTTCAAAAGTAGCTGCATTGATGAGTTCGCTACTATAGCTCTCCCCATCTTTGAACCCATAAAATCTTCCACATCCTGAGTAATCGTCGTAAGACCAAGATAATACTTCCTAGCCCGCTTCGCTAACGAAAACAAGAAGTTCGCCGAATCATCATATTTCATCAACTGCCACGACTCGTCCACGATCAAAAGACGTTTTTTCTGTTGAGCTCTCACTATATTCCAAATGTGAGACAACACAATGTACATCGCCACTGGCCGAAGTTCATCTTCAAGGTCACGAATATTAAATACTACCATCTGATTATTGATATCCACATTACTTTGCTGCGAGAAGATGCCAGCAAAAGTACCTGTAGTATATTTGCGCAACCTCTGAGCCAATTGTGGCCCAGTGCCCTCCATATGTAGCAAAGTGTCATATAAATTCAAAATCGTTGGCGGAGTAGACTGATGCGTCAAAGGATCAGATGTGATACCAGCTCTAGCATAAGTATCGATCAAAGCCTGGTCAAGATCCGCCTCTTCATTAGCCGTTAAAGCTGGTACCATTTGCCCGCCAGCCGTCACCTGATTCCCGCCGAGCATTAATCTAAACAACCCATGCAAAGTCACCAAGTTAGCTCTAAGCGCATCATTCGCATCTTCCGCATCTACCACTTTCGGCAAATCAAATGGGTTAATTCTTACATCCGAGTTAAGCGACAATCTAATATATGATCCTCCTACCGCATCACAAAGTTTTTGATACTCGTTTTCTGGATCAATAATCAGGATCTCCGCCCCGACCATCATTGACCGGAGCGCTTCCAACTTCACCGTGAATGACTTACCAGCACCAGATTTAGCAAACACCACCATGTTTGCATTTTCCAAGCTGAACCTGTCAAATATCACGAGGCCATTATTGTGCATGTTGATCCCATATAATATACCTTTATCTTGAGTCAAATCTGCTGACGTAAACGGGAAAGATGTCGATATCGCACCAGTATTCATATTACGACGAATTTGCAGCTGATCCGTACATTGCGGAGTAATAGAATTCAAACCTTGCTCTTGTTGCGAATTAGCCACTTTTGAAAAAATCATTTGCTGACCAAAAATCGTTTCAATCTTTTGTTGCACAAACTTAAGCTCATCCAAAGAATCCGCCCATATAGTTACATAAAGTCCAAACCGGAAAAATCTCTCCGCTCCCACTTGCAACTGATCACGCAATTCTTCTGCATCCGTAATTGCCGCTTCAAGCTCTGGATCACGTACTTTACCTTTTTCCGCATTTAAATTCAAAGAAGCTTCAAGCTGCGTCACTTTCGTTCGTAAATTTTTCATCACTACAGCCGATTCTACAGGATAAATATACATTGAAACGTCAATCACTTCGTCAATATTAATAATGGGCGACAACCATCCAGTATACAAAGAGCGTGGATAACCATACACATACAAAGTTCGCCCATATTTATTGCCCAACCGAAAATAATCTGAGTGGATTTCAATCGCGGACGGTGAAATTAAATCACGCAAAGTATTTGTACCCTGCTCAAACGCTCTCTGAATCTCTGCTTGCTCCATCGCTTCAGCTTGTGCTGCAATTTCTGCCGGCGTCAACTGTCTCTTTTTAGCCATTTACTGCCCCTCCATTATTTTGATCTTTTTTCGGTTCGCCCTTTCTTACGTATGTCGTAGCCAATTTTGAAAAATCTACCAAAGGTTCTCTCACTGCCGTATCTGGATTATTGAAATTATAATAAAGCTCAGCTAATTCTTTAGTATTTAATCTTACCGAATGTATACCAATTTGGAATAGACCAGCCGTCACCGAATCTACGCGATTATTTAGTTCCGTGAGAGCCTTATCATAAGTCGCACGATCTATTCTTGTTACTTCGGGGGCTTTTGTCTTTGAAAAGGACTTAAAGAAATTCTTCGTTTGCTGCAAAACCTTCTCCGCATCCGGTGAAGAATAATATGGTATCACAATAAAGAATGATTTATCCATGATATTTGCTTCTTGCGATAAAATATCCACGAAATTAATATAATCATCCATCAACACGCCAAGCAACATATTATCATTATTGCGCCGAATTTCAGACAATCTCTCCAGATATGGTCCAATATCTACTCTCTGTGATCTCACTAGTATTTGAGTTGTAAATTTCAAAGAGTTTAAGAAATTCTGATAAGAATATTCCACGCCCTCACGTTCCACATCGCTCATGAGATCAAAGTTGATAGATTTGCAAGCCACCACCGCACGAAAAGACCCATCTTTCATTATCACCACATTATCGCGCAACTCCGATATCAATAAAGTAGCCTGCGTAGACGTCGGCTCTTCTTTATTTGGGGACACCGGCATAGCCTGATTTGCAGCAATCGCCGTTGCACCCATATTCTGTGCACCACTAGCTATCGCCGTTTGTTGCCCAGGAATAATCATTTGTGGTCCTTGTTGTGTTTGCTGCGGGTTCATAACTTAGTGTAACGAAATAAATACTTCGTCTTCGTCCTTTCTATTTATGCGATTAGCTTCCTTTGCAATCGTTGCAATGGAAAAATCAGGATTACTTGCTAATTCTATTATACTAGGTTTTGCTTTAATTTTGGAAACTTTTTCTACCGGTTTTTCTTCCACTGGCGTTGGCATCACTACCACATTATTAGCCTTTTCCTCCTTAGGTTGCCGCAAAACTACCGAAGCCTTCTCCTCTATCGGCGTAGGTGGTGTTGCTTTTTGCTTTGCTGCAGCTTCAGCTTTTGCTTTCTCTTCCTTATAAGCTTTCATGCCAAAATCTTCGTTCCGCTCAATCGCTTCTCGCATGCTCTTTATGACTTCTTCATGCTTTTCTGCTTTTTCACGATCGATCGCCCGATTCAAATTCATCGCTGCATAATTGTCAAACATATCGCTCGTTGCGTTCGCCTCAGCTAGCAAATCCTCTCGCATTGGATTACCACTCGCACCTTTAATCGCATAACCCCCGGTATCCATAATATCCGCCAAAAATGACAGCCGATGTGTAGCTTCCTCGCCAGTAATATCGCGCTTGCGATTGTCATCCACTATCTTTGGCGCTGAGATTTTTATCGTAGATTCACTTTGCCCCGGAGTCCAAAGTCTTCTACGAGGCTTTAGATAATATGAAACTATCGCCGCCAAGTACGTCTCCATCGGCTGATCTTTTTTAAGTGGCAAAGCCAAAGCCAGCAAAAGTAATACCGGCGGTAAAGGTATAATAGCCAGCAGTGGAAAAAGTTGGAATAGCCCCACAGCTGCCGCAATCAACCCCGCCGCAATCAAAAGATAAACAAACTGCCGAAAACTAAACGGCCCGATAAGCTTATCATCTGCCTCAACATCCTGAGGCACTTTATACTGCGCCATATAATATATATTATAACATATCTAAAGCGTTTTTAAATCATAAGCAAAATTATGCATCTGGATAATTATCCGGATCTTCCAAAAGCTCCCTTACAAATTTATATAACTCTATATTATCAGCTCGCGGATCATCATGCTCATAATATTGTTCATACTTCTTCACTATAACCGTGTCTTCCCCAAACCATTTCACTAATCGATCCCTGGTATCTTCGAAGAATAATGCCGGCTCTTCATCCATAATTTCATCTTTAAGCCCCCGCATCATCTCCAGCAACTTACTCCTATCAGTGGCCTTATAAATTCTTCCGCTCTCATCTACAGAACTATCGTCACCACTGCCGCCGCTTATCTTATTACCTTTTTTCTCACGCTGCTCATCATAGAAATTCATCTCCCTTCTTAGCGCATCCTCATTATCAAGATTAACCCAACCGCGCAACCAGTCTTTAGCATTAATTGCCGTACCACTTGTACGAGTACGATAAATCTGCTTCAATTTACCAGTCTCACCGAGTATCTTCCTGATCTGTCTACCAGAAAACTCCATATCCAACGTCTTCTTATCCTTGCTTCTCAGCTTCTCCGCCTCTTCTAACGGTAGATCACCATATTTAGTTTGTATTTCTGCCTTTCTGCTATTATATTCCTCTTGCCTTCTTCTATATTCCTCACGTTGCTCTTCCGACAAATTGTCTTCGTCTTCGATTCCATGTAAATACATATTCAACATGTGTTCTTTGTTTGCATCACGATAATCTGTCCTCATGCCAAGAATCTGACCAGTAGTCTGATCTTTAAAATAATCTCCGGCTTTTCTTCTGTAATATTTTTCTACTTCATCCTCGTGGCCCTTAAACTCTTTTCCGTTCCATACCGGTGATAAGCTATACTCTGGATCACCATTTTCATCAGTAATCACATTACCATCTTTATCCTTTTTCTGCTTCAACTCATAACCAGTCCAGAATTTCACGCCACTATTAATTTGTTCGCTACCAGAAAGCCACTTCAAGCTTGCCGATAGGAATGCCGGCTCAAATGCTGTCTGAATTTCTTCACGTTTCCTCAAGTATCCCTCCACATCCCAATCAGCCCCTGGATTGGAAGAATTAAACCCATAAGTCCGCTTAAGGCTCTCATCTAAATTAGAAAGAGCAGTTCGTTCAATATTATCAAGTGACGTACCTTCTACAAGCTGTTTCATCCCCTTCTTTGCATACATTCTACCGGTCGGATTACTCTCAGATATAAGCTCTGGTTCTCCATCATGATAACCTTTTACGTACTCATCATACGACACTCTCATCACCTGCCGGTCGTTAGCATTATATGCCCTAGCAGTCTCGAGATTAATATACTTACCAAACCTTCTCAAGAACGGGTCATTATCTTTCACCTCAAACATCAAGAAGCTCGCCAATGCTTGCGAAGCATGCGTACCCAACTCTATTCCCTTATTACCATTTAATACATTGTCCATCTGTATTTTCAACAAATCCGTATCGCCACGTTGGTTCAAAATCCTTAGGCCAGGAATAATACTGTCAATTTGGCTAGCCGCATTTTCCATCTTAGTCAACTCACCAAGCCTATATTCTACATCCTTCGTTGGTGGAGTAAGCTCAAAATACTTCTGCATTTTAGCTTCTACAATTTTCTTCTGAGTATCATAAGCCTGAGCCGCCGTAGCTGCAGCATAATGTATACCAGTCACTTCACCTTCTAGGATATTACTTACGTCTTTATATCTAGTTTCAGCTTCCTGGCGATTCTTTATATCATGCGCCTTATAAATCAATTTACCATTCTTATTTCTCAAGTCTTTATTTACATCATCAAAATGCGCATTCATGGCATCTTCCATCCTTCTATGGAAACCCGCTGCATTATCGTATGTAATCTTCTCGCCGCGCGCCTGCTCCACCTTCAACATATCCGAAGCTTTCACATTCGCACTATCAAGCGCTGCTAGTCGCGCTTTCTTAGCGGCACTCGCATTTTGCACTACTGCAAGTTGGCCTAAACCCTTATTCATATTATTCTTGTGGCGTTCAATGGTTCGCATATATTCCATATTTTTCGCTTGCATTGCATAATCTTCTTCTGCATCCCTGCCCGGCATACCTCTCTTATTGTACTTACGATCTACATTATATGCTTGGCCCCTCAATTTTGTCTTAGCGGCATACTCGCCAGTCTCCTCTTCCCTCGCAATCTTACGATTAGACATAAATTGCATCAATCTCAAGCTCGGCGTATATGCCTTCTCCGACGCCAAATATTTCTGTCGTGACAACTGTCTATGAGAATCCGCCCAACCACGATTCGTCGCAAGCGGCCTCGCCGCAAGACCATGAAATCTCGTATTGATATTGCTGAGGAACGTACCAGACATCTTCATTAAATTCCAAGAGAAGAAAAGCGGGAATATCTGTACCGCCACACCAAGCAATACCCAAAATCCGCTCTTAGCGCTCGCAATAATCGCCCAACCTGCCAAGCTAGATGCACCAAACAAAAGTGAAAACATAGGATAAAAAGTCAACATTTTTATCAATAGTTGTCGCCACTTTTTAAACCATTGCTCTGTATTTGGCAACATATATGCCACTACTGCAAGCGGCGCGATCATCACCAAAAGTGCCACCACCGCCTGGCGAAGCGCAATCGTCACAAGCCCAATCACCACCGCCGCAATCGCACCCAAGACCGTAGGAATCAACATCCAAATCGCACCCGTCTCAAACGCCACTATCCCAGCTACCGCTCCACCACCAGCTACCGCCGCATACATCCCACTAAGCGAAAAATCATCCATATTCGAAAAATTCGCCGTCGCAAGCGTCGACTCTTCCACCGACGTAAACACTCCTCTCAAACCATTCCCTATTATATTAGACGCATCCACCGCCAGCGAACAAATAATGAAACTTAAGTTCACCAGCACTGCTACCACTATCAACTTCGGCAACGCCTTTTTAATCCCATAATTAGATATCCCTACCCCAGTAATTTGCGAATATATCACCACTAGCAAGAAAATAATAAACACAATATTGGTAATCCCCCGCATATATTTCCAAATCTCATAAATCGGCGAACCATCCTCTGCCGATACCGGATTAATCACCAAAATCTCTTCTATCTTATCATATAGCCAGTCCACCGCCTCTGATATTTTACCAGTCGTCGGACAAACCAACCATGCAAGAGATCCCAACCCATCCTCACATGATTTTGCTTCTATTTGCTGTCCTTCCTCGGTCTGCCCCTCGACCTCAGTCACCTCTCCTTCGGCTTCTGCCCCAGCTTCATCCACATATACCGTCTCGTCTACTGGATCAGCATATACGTTATTTGGAGCCACTGCCCCTGTTAAAGACAACACCCCTATAATACCAAAAAGACACCCAAAAAGGGCTTTACCGAAACGAATTTTTGGAAATCTTTTCGTTATCATACCATTAAAAATCACACCCGCCTCCCTTTTTGAGGCGTGAGTTAATTATATCACGCATAAGCGCTTTTGTCAAGGATAAAAACCGCTTTTTTGACCTTTCATCACTCCTGTTAACTTAAGCTTTATTCTTCACAACTTCCCTAAAATACTTCTGCTTGCACTTTTTCGTCATTTTAGTATAATATACACCGGTACGCTAGGAGGGAGCGTATAACAGCACATTAAAAAAGGAGTTGAAGAAACGTGGCACCATTTATACTAACTTTTGTTGCAATCTCCATAGCGTTCCTTTTTATCTTCATTAATTTCAACAAATTATTTAGATTAAAAGAAGGCACCAGGGAGATGCGGAAAATCGCTTCCACCATTCGTGAAGGCGCAAATGAATTTATGGCGACAGAGTACAAAACCATTACTGTTGTCGTCATAATCATCGCGATAGTACTTTCTCTCTTCATTGAGAAATACGCAGGGATAACCTTCGTAATCGGTGCACTTATGAGCAGCACAGCTTGTATTATTGGTATGAAAGGAGCAACTCTCGCAAACGTTAGAGTCGCCAACCATGCTCGTCTTACCAAAGACCTCGGCAAAACCAATAAAATTGCTGCCATGGGAGGATCCATTGGCGGATTGGCTGTACCAGCATTTGGTCTATTTGGGCTCACCATTTTATATCTAATAATTGGTGGCATTAGACTAAATATCCAAAGCGCCGGTATAATCCCAATCTTAAAATGCAATCCTACCATTATTTACCTCAGCACCTATTCACTAGGTTGTTCACTCATCGCAATGTTTAACCGTGTAGCTGGCGGCAACTTCACCAAAGGCGCAGATATCGGTTCAGATATCAGCTCTAAGGTTCGGCACAACATGCCTGAAGATGACGCCAGAATGCCATCCACCATTGCCGATTTTATCGGTGATAATGTCAACGACATCGCCGGAAACTGTTCGGACTTGCTCGAAAGCTTCGTGTCAACCATTGTTGCCAGCTTGCTTATCGCATTTTCGATCCACAACGGAGATGGAGAACTCTTTAACGCAACTTGCCTCTATCCTTTCGCATTAGCCGGTGGAGGGCTCTTAAGCTGTATCATTGGCTTGGCTTACGTATTATTGCACAAGCCTACAAACAGCCCGTCCAAAGAGTTAGACATGGTCACTTATATTTCGGCAGCACTTGTTACTATTGTAGGGGGATTATCTTCATTTTTAATTTTTAAAAATCAAGCTCTCTACTCTAGTTTCAAGCTCGGCTGGGCCTCACCATGGGTTTCGTCAATACTCGGTATCATCAGCGGCGTTGCAATCGGCAAAATCACTGAATATTTTACCGCTACTGACAAGCCACCCGTAAAAAGCCTCGCTGACATGGCACTGGAAGGTGAAGCATTCGTAGTTACCAAAGGTGACGCTATTGGTTCAAAATCATGTTTACCGCCTATCATAATTATCGGAATTTCTCTTTTAATCTCCGGCTTGATTTGTGGTATTTATGGTATCGCTATTGCATCACTCGGCATGTTGTCTTTCGTAGGCGCTACAGTATCTATCGATGCATTTGGCCCTATTGCTGACAACGCCGGCGGCATCGCCGAATCTTGTCATCTTGGCGAAGACATTCGTGAAATTACAGACCAACTAGACTCAGTTGGTAACACTACTGCTGCGATCGGTAAAGGTTTTGCCATCGGATCTGCTGCATTTGCTACCGTATCACTAATCTTTGCCTATGTTGGCAGCTACTCACAAGCGGTAGAACCCGTTTTAAACATTGCAAGCTTTGCAGTTATAGCTGGAGCCCTGATCGGCGGAGCCTTAATCGAGTTCTTCTCGGCTCTTCTAACTGATAATACTGTTAAATCAGCCTACCTTATGGCCGACGAAAACGAAAAACAGTTATCCGAACCCGGAGTACTCGAAGGCACTGTAGAACCCAGATATATAGACTGTATCAGGATTTGCACCAAACAAGCCCTACACCACATGCTCGCGCCATCATTACTCGCCCTTTTTATTCCGGCGATTGGTGGTATCCTATTTGGCGTAGAGTTTGTCGGCGGCTTATTAATTGGCGCTACCATCGTAGCAATTCCTCGCGCTATTTTCATGGGGAATTCCGGTGGCGCCTTCGACAATGCTAAAAAGCTCGTCGAATCCGGTGCTATTGAAGGTCACGGCAAAGGTTCAGCTGCTCACAAAGCTACTGTAGTCGGAGATACCATAGGCGACACCAGAAAAGACGTCGTAGGCGTCGCTCTTGATATCTTCATCAAAACTATGGGGACCGAAGCTAATACGCTCGCCCCACTGTTTATGTCGTTCCATTTATTCTAAATAATGGTTTAACGTTTAAACTCCCTCCTTATACCCCGGCTTCGGCCGGGGTATTTTCAATCCCTTACTTTTTTTTGCTATTCATGGTAATATTAAGATATATAATTAAAACGGAATTATAATGAAATCATTTCTTAGAAAAATCATTGTCTTAGTTGCTGTTATATCGTCAGTTTCATTTGCAACAAACCTCACCTCCCCAACACCAACCTACGCACGTGATATGGGGAGCTGTGATCCAGCACAAGATTATATTCTAGGTCTCACTCCATGGGACTGCGATATTACACCCAATCCTCAAAGTACAGACGAGCTCAGGAATAACGCCATAACTATCGCCACTAATGTACTTACAGATCTTAGCGTCATTGCAACTTACCTGGTCTTAGGGTATATCATATACGGTGGCTATCTCTATATGTTTGCTTCTGGCGATCCAAGCAAAGTCGCCGCCGGTAAAAAAACCCTTGCCCATGCCTTCATAGGTTTTGGAATAGCAATGCTCTCTTATGTTATTATCAATACTATCCGCATAGCATTATTGCAAGGGGGTGCTTTTTCTACATGTGACCCGACAACTGGCGCGCAATGTCAAGACTCAGTAGCCGTCAACGCTATGATAACGAATATGCTTTCTTGGGCCATAGGTATAGCCGGCGTGGTCGCCGTAATCTTTGTAGTAATTGGCGGAATCAGCTATACTACCTCCGCAGGCGATCCAAATAAACTCCAAAAAGCCAAACAGACTATTCTGTATGCCCTAATAGGCCTCGCTATAGTCGGACTAGCAGAAATTATATTGGGCGTCATTTCAAGTATCATCAACGATGCCAAAACCACATCCACGACAATACCAAATACCGAAATTGCAACTTCAATAAGTTACGATAACAATACATTAATTGGAAAGGAACTCCATGAAAAACAAATTTATTAAAATAACCGTTGCGGTCTTAATATCTATAATTAGCCCACTAACAACTATTACCCTTCCAAAAGCTTTTGCCGATAATCCGTGCGCAGCAGACCCCTGTAGCGGTAGCTGCACTTACACGGATGAAATTAAAGAATCCGTATATGGCTGCACCATTGGTTCTGATAGGATTAATGACGCCGGCAACGCTGTTGGTACAATACTATCAATCATTATAGGCGCTCTTGGCATAGTAGCAGTCATTTTTGTCGTGATGGGCGGCATACAATATATGACCTCTGCAGGAGATGCCACCAAGCTAAAGCGCGCCAAAGACACCATCCTCTATGCATGCATCGGTCTAGCCATCTGCGTCCTATCTTTTGCCATTACTCAATTCGCCATCAACGCTATCAATAGTAGCACACCCGCCACCAACAACACATCAACGCCATAGCTAAGATCTTCAGAAAAAGATTGCATAGTTTTAGAAAAAATGCTAAAATAATATTAAGTTAATAAAGGATACAAATGAAAGAAATTCTTAATACATTAGCAGCCACCGTTGATATTAAACCTTTAAATAACTACAACGGAATGAAAAACGCTTCAGAGGATGATTTAGGGGCAACTATCGGCAGAATCATCTCCTCTGTTATAGGCATACTTGGTTTAGCATGCGTTATCATCATTATCATAGGCGGTGTACAATATATGACCTCCTCTGGCGACTCTGGAAAAGTCAAAAAAGCCAAGGATACCATTCTTTATGGCGTAATCGGCATGGTCATCTGTGTTCTGGCATTTGCCATCACACAATTCGTTATCGGCGCAATCAACGCCAGTTAATCAAAAAACGACAAAAAATAATACCCCCTCGGGGGCATTATTTTTTTTGTTCATGATACTCTTTTTCAGTATTCACATCCCAAATATTGTCTTTCTTAGTTTTACCCACTAGGATATTCTTTACCGCTTCAAACGAAGTACACATAGAATGGTCTAGGTTATTATAACGATGCTGCCCATTCCTACCCACACAAAAAAGATTTGGAATTTTATCTAGATAAGCTCTTAGATCATCTATTTGTGCATAAGTATCAAAATAGGCTGGATAAGCCTTCTTTACCCTTTCCACATGATAGTCCATTATATCATTCTCATCTTCTATAATACTTATCTTTACCATCTCATTTATTGCCACTCTTGCAAAATCATCATCATTCATAGACCAAAGATCATCCCCTTCATTGCAAAAGTATTCTAACCCCATCCAAACCGTACGTTCCGCATCTTTCACAAGATACGGAGACCAGTTATTATAGATCTGGAATCTGCCCATTTTCACACTCTTATCATGCACATAAACCCAGTTATCTGGTACTATATTACCAAGAGTCTTTATACTTGTTTTATTCTTTAAAGCCAACTTTTTACTTAACACTCCAACAGTCATATAATCACGATATGGTAAACCTTCTGCAATCTTAGCAACCTTTCGCGGAATATCATTCATAGACGATACTAAATCCTTCAGAGGCATAGAAGATATAACATAGTCGCCTTTCAAAGTTACCTTCTTGCCATCCTTTTGATTTTCGTACACTATACTAGTTACCTCATTGTTTTTATCCTTCTTTATGCCTACTACCTTAGCATTCAATATTATCTCACCACCTTTTTTCTTTATTTCTTTGGCGGTAACTTCCCAAAGTTGGCCTGGGCCAAGTTTAGGATAGGCAAATTCCTCTCCACATTCTTCCTTTATTTTTTTCGACGTTTTCGGTATCGAAACTTTATCTTTTACTCTCTGTCTACCATATTCCGGCGAGATATATCGCGGATGTCTTCCCCAAAGGTTTTCAGTATAACTTTCAAAAAACATGTGGTACAATTTTTCACCAAATTGATTTATATAATAATCCTCCAAAGATTTCTCCTCACGCTTGCAAATTCGCGCTTTTATATAGCTGCAACCAACTATAAAGGTAACGCCTATACCCATGCTTTTTACGGTAGAAATCTTAAGAGAAACCGGATAATCAAAAAACTTTTGATTGAAAAAAATTCTAGATAAACGATTGCGTTTCAACATTACGCGGTCTGTTTTTTCTGGATCTGGACCGCCATTCTTTATATTAGACTTTCGTTTTAATTTTTTATCATCATACGACAAAGAGCCTTGAGTAGGCATCATTTTTTCCCACCATTCATTCACTTCTTGGACTTTAGAGAAAAAGCGATGTCCCCCCACATCCATTAAATTCCCCTTATATTTTACCATCCTAGCTATCCCACCGACAACATCAGCTTCTTCCAATATTGTCACATCATAACCTCTTGATTTATTTAATAATTCATAAGCAGCAGTAAGACCTGCAGGGCCCGCCCCAATCACAATTACCTTTTTACTCATTGGCTACTTTCCTATAAACTTCTGTACTATATTCTTTATTTTCATAAATTTTCTCATATTGTTCATTGTTAAAATCATAAAACGGATCATCTTCTTGTCGCACTATCAAATAATCAAAAGCATATTTCCTCAAAAATTCATCTCTTTCCATTTTTCCATTCTTAAATTTTACCCATTCTTCCAAAATATCTTCTTTACCATTATTTTTCTTCAGAAAATATTCTCCTCTTGGATCCAAATAAGCTCCATATCCACGATATTCTATATACCCACCATCATTATATCCACTATAAACCTTTAATTTTTCTCCGCTTTCCAATGCTGTTTCATCTATTTTATCGATCGCCTCTACTATCGCTAAATCTGGATAATTCTGCACTCGCGGAACAACCACTATGAACGATGCCGCAAAAGCACCAATTATTATTATCCCGCTCCAAAATATTACTGCATTCCTCGCCAACTTAGCATCTAAAATTTCTTCTATTTTCACATCCTTATGCATTAAAGCCAATGGAAAAAACATCACCAAAATAAACTGACTCATGCCTTTTACTGTATTTAACCCTAATGCCAAAAAACCAAAAAACATTAATAAATATCTTATCCTTATTCTGCTTCCTTTTCCAAAAATATATAAAATTAATACCGCCACAATAGCCATATAAACCATCGCCTCCCAAACCGCGCCCAGTGGACTAAAACTACTCAATTCTGTCACCAAATTTTTAAATGTCGTATCTCCGTAACTTGTAAACATCACTGTGATCATTCTTAGTCCATACGGGTTAACCAATCCCACCAATATCGTTATTATCCATATTAGTACTAGTGGCTTAGTTCTATATCCTTGTAGATGCAACCTTGGTATCCTCACCGAATCTATTACATATGTCAACATTGCTAAAATCAACATCCACCAAAGTGACGCATGCAAATTAATTTGCAATAAAGATAAAAGTGGAGCCCATAATAAATATTTCACTCTACCAGTTTTCACATACAATTCCAAGCACAATATTAAACCTAAGAAAATCACATAACTCACCATTTGTGCTCGCGTCACCACAAAGCTCAGCGCCAACAAACAATCCGTTACCACCATTATCAGTAATGACGCATTTCGATTCTTGTCACTAATCAGCATACATATCTTATATAACAAAAAGCATAATACAAAATTTAATGCCAACATCCCAACGTAAATTCCGGCTGGCCCAAACGTAGAATAAATCAACCAAAAAATCACCGCGAACCCATAATTCTGTACCGTCGCATCTAGCCCTTCGTGCATGGAAAGCACATCGGTATAATACACCCCATTGTTTACAATATGTCTCCCCTCCGCTAATACATACCACGAGTCGTTATCTAACCACTGGTTAATTAACATCACAAAAATCAACGGCAACAAAAAAGCTGCTACATATTTCAGATTACTAATTTTCAACAACTTCTTCATTATTTTCTATTATAACTTAAAAAATACTCTTTTCAGAGTATTTTTTAATAACTATTTATTCTTTTATTATTGCACCGCAATCTTCTTTGGTGCTTCAGTTTTTTCCTTCTCGAAAGTGATTGTAAGCACGCCGTCTTTAAGCTCAGCCTTTACGCTGTTTTCATCTTCGCGCACCTGTACCGGCAAAGCAATTGTACGTGAAAACTCACCCCAATAACATTCCTGAATATGCCAACGAGTGGTTTGCTCATCTTCACCACCAGACAACACACCTGAAATCGTCAAAATATTATCGGAAATACTGACATCAAGATCAGACTTAGAGATGCCAGCGGTTCTAGCTTTTACTACTAATTTGTCGGCGGTTTCATAGACATCCACTGCGAGCTGCCCCGGAAAATCGTCGGCATTTTCCCACTCATCTTCTTCCGATTCGCCTGACTCCTGAGAAACCTCCTCTACCGCTACTTCTTCCTTTGGAGCCACAAGTTCATCATCTCCTCCAAGAAAAGCCGCAGCGAGATCGTCTTCCATCAGCAAATCGTCACTGTTTGTACGAGCCATATTTCCTCCACTTATATTGTTATGCTTTATTATAAAGCATCTTTATAGTAAAATCAAGAGAAATATGCCAAATATTGTAAAAAATACAACATTTCCAAACCTCCTAGACCTCATCGCGCCGCACTCTTGTAGAGGTTGTGGCCGTCTAGGTAGCCCACTTTGCGACAATTGTAAAAATTACATCATCGCCAACAACATCAACCTCTGTCCAGCCTGCAAAACCGCCACCCCAACCGGCAAATGCAAAAAATGTCGCACCCTTCCCTCTATTTTCATTGTCGGCAAACGCGATGGCCTTTTAGACATTCTCATCCACGATTACAAATATAATTCTGTTCGCGCTATTGGCCCTAAACTCGCTAAACTCCTAGACGCTAAACTACCATCAGATATTAATCAAGCTATTATCATTCCACTTCCTACCGCCACTCACCACATCCGTGCTCGCGGCCTAGATCACACTCACCTCATTGCCAAACATCTCGCTAAATTACGTAATTACAAAGTCCAAAACCTTCTCCTCCGCAACAAAAACACCGTCCAAGTCGGCGCCGACCGCAAATCCCGCCTCGCTCAAGCAAACGAGGCCTTCATCATAAACCCCAAAATCAAAATCGATCAAAACGCCACTTATATCCTTTTAGATGATGTCTGGACTACTGGAGCCTCCATTCGCGCCGCCACCAAAAAGCTCCGGCAAGCCGGAGCCAAAAACATCATCGTAGCTCTTTTAGCAGTGAGTAGCCTGGATTAGCGAAGTTTCTTCACCCTGAGGCTTCTCTACAGCTGGGTTCTCGCTGGATGGTAAAGCAGTAATCACGAAATTCACAATCGCAAATGCCATAAAGCAAATCACCAAACCAATGATTGCATAAAGCACTGTATTCTTCGCATCTGTTACCTTCTTTGAATCACCACCAGATACCACATAACGAATACCACCGATAATAAGCATAATTACTGCGATAATACCTACAATGTACAAGATAGTATTTGTTATTTGTTTAAACGCGCCTTCACTGCCAAACAAATTCTCTGGGCACCCATCACATCTTGCCGCCTCTGCACCTTCTTGCAAAGTCAAAGCTGATACGCTGTTTAGCCCCAACAGCCCCACAGTTAAACACATTACAATTGATAAAATTACTTTAGCTACATTTTTCATGCCCCAATTATACCACAACAAACAAAAAATGCCAATCGGCATCATCACATGGCGGAGGGTGGGAGATTCGTTTCGAGCGAAGCGAGAACCGAATCTCGCTTTTTGTGTGCTTCTTCAAGAAGCATGGCGGAGGGTGGGAGATTCGAACTCCCGCTCCAGATCACTCCAGACTAACGATTTAGCAAACCGTCCCCTTCAGCCACTTGGGTAACCCTCCATTCATTCTATTCTATCATATTTTGTTCACTTTTGTAAAATCATGTTATAATGAGGTTATGGCAAAGACATCACTTCCACCAGTTTCTTGGGAAGCTGAAGAATACATCGTACGCGATCATGATGTTATATGGTACATCGGCCTATTCATCGTCGCCATAGCTCTTGGCGCTCTCGCTGTGCTTTATCAAGGTTGGACATTTCTCGCACTCATAATATTGAGCGTCATCACTATCTTGGTTTCCAATCTTCGTCCTCCGCGCAAAATTCGTTACACTCTAGACAACAAAGGCCTCAAAGAAGGCACTCGTTTACATAAATACGACGAATTCCGCGCCTTTGGCATCCTAAAAGAAGGCAACCATTACTCTGCCGTACTTATCCCCAAAAAACGCTTCGGCCTCAGTGTCAAAATTTATTTCCCCGAAGGTAGTGGTGAGGCTATCGTAGACAATCTCGGCAATCGTCTCCCTATGGAAGAAGTTAAGCTTGATGTCCTAGACAAAATCGTTAACTTCTTGCGTATTTAAGCATAGTATGATAAAATTAACATAAGTATAATAAAGGTGGGCATAAAATGAACCAAAATCCAACAGTAGACAACGATCTACAAAAAGCAATTGACGACATCACAAACAATACCAATACTGATCCTGTTTTTTCGGACCCAGTGGCAGCCCCTTCTTCCGTTCCAGAAGGTGACACCGGCGCTCTCGCCGAACCAGTCGGGCCATTTCCAGAACCATTACCACCAGCCCCAGTTGAGCCAATCGCTCCAATAGTACCAGATCTTAATATCCCAGAAATGCCTACACCAGCTCCAGAAGCTGTCGTTACAGATACCGTTTCCGAAACCATCGCCATGCCCCAAACCAACCTCGACATTCATCAAGTCAAAGAAGCCGCCCTACGCGATCTTATCCCATTATTAGATCGTCTCAGCATGAGCCCATCGCAAAAGTTCAATCTTTATCGCGACATCTTCGACAATCTTCGTGATTACACAGTTCTTGGCCCAGCCTACAATGCCGCCAAAGAAATTACCGACGACACTGAGCGTGGCGAAGCCCTTCTCTACCTCGTCGAGTCTATCGACAAAATGTAAAAAGCTCACCTCCTTAAAAAATAGCCCCTCCCGGGGCTATTTTTGAGCTACCTTTAATACATCCCGCCCATGTCAGGCGCAGCTGGTTTTTCCTCTGGTATTTCACAAATTAAAGCACCCATAGTGATTGCTGTTGCCGCAATAGATGTTGCATTTTTTACAGCTTCTTTCGTCACCTTTGCCGGGTCAATCACGCCAGCCTTTTTCAGCTCTACCAAACCTTTACTTGGGTCCATCACATTCACGCCATAACCAGGCTTCGCCTTCTCCACTTCCGCCAAAAGCGCCTGCGCATTCAGCCCAGCATTTTCCATAATATGTACAAATGGCGCCTTAAGAGCATTTTTCACGATTTTTGTACCTTGATCATCGCCGCTTAATTTACCAGCCAAATTCACCAAAGTCACACCACCACCCGTCACGATACCTTCTGCAAGTGCAGCTTTAGTTGCCGCTACTGCATCATCCACACGGAATTTCTTTTCATCAATTTCAGTTTCAGTCGCACCACCTACCTTGATCACTGCTACTTTACCAGAGAGCGCTGCTGCACGCTTCTCAAATTCTTCACGTTCATAATCACTCTTTGCGTTCTCAGCAAACGTATGAATCAAATTAATTCTTTCTTCTACTGCCTTCTTATCTCCTGCACCCTTAATAATAGTCGTCTCACTCTTAGTGGCGATTACTTTATTGGCAGAACCAAGCACTTCGAGTCCTACTTCCTCAAGTTTCAAACCTTTATCAGCGCTCACTACCGTAGCATCGGTCAAAATCGCAATATCTTCCATAATTTCTTTGCGCCTATCGCCAAACGAAGGAGCCTTCAAAACTAAGGAGTTAAATACACCTTTCAATTTATTTAATACTAGTAGCGACAAAGCTTCACCTTCTACTTCTTCAGCAATAATCACCAAATCTTTTCGTCCAGCTTGCGCACACTTCTCGAGCAGTGGCAAAATATCACTAGCTGCCGAAATCTTTCTATCCGTCACCAACACAATCGGCTTGTCAAACACCGCTTCTTGCCTATTCACATCCGTCACAAAGAAAGCCGACGCATAACCCTTATCATAGCTAAAGCCTTCCACGATTTCCTGTTCCATCTCTAGGCCTTGTCCAGCCTCTACCGTCACTACGCCATCTTTGCCAATCTTCGAAATCACTTCTGCAATCAACTTACCAATTTCCGCATCACCCGCCGAAATTGTTGCCACTTCTGCCACTTTCTTTGAATCGCCTTCAATTTTCTCTGCAGTCTTATCAATCTCCGCAACAATCTCCGCTCCAGCCTTTTCAATACCACGACGAAGTTCCATTGGATTTACGCCAGCTGCGATCAATTTATTTGCTTCATTCAAAATATTATAAGTTAGCACCGTCACCGTAGTCGTGCCATCACCTGCTACCTTATTTAATTTTTGAGCAGCAGTCTTAATTAATTTAGCGCCCACCGCTTCACCCAAAGCCTCATCCTTATTTGGCAGTTCCACCGCCTCAGCCACTGTTACGCCATCATGAGTAATTACCGGAGCACCATACTCTTTCTCAATAATCACATTCTGACCCTTTGGTCCAAACGTCACCTTTACCGCGTCATATAATTGCTTTGCACCAGCTAGTACCTTTTCGCGTGCTTCTGCTTCGTAGTATATCTTCTTTGCCATTTTATCTCCTTAATTTAAAGTTTTCCACAGAGTTTTTCACAACTTCATCCCTATAAAGTCGCCAAAACGTCTTCCTCTTTCAAAATAATATAGTCTGTATCATCTACCTTAATATCCGTTGTAGAATATTCCTTATACACTATTTTGTCACCTTTTTTCACTACAGACACCTCTGGGCCTACTGACTCCACCACCGCATAAGCCGGCTTTTCCTTAGCTTCGCCTAGCAAAATCCCCGATTTAGTTTTTTCCAATGGTTTCTCCACCCTTGCCACAATTCTATCTTTTAAAGGTTTTAGTGTCATATTTTCTCCTTTTCTACCCCCATTATAGCACAAAAATTAGCACTTGCAATACTAGAGTGCTAATTTAATAATGGCACTAATCTTACCCTCATAGTCTCTGTCAAATACAAAATATTTACTAATAATTTTTCCATTTCGTTATCCTGAAACTCCCCCAAACCCCATTCCACCAGTAAAGTTACTACTTCACTAGTATATATCTTAAACACCCTTCCGGAATTCTTCGGTAATCCACTGGCACTCTCTATTTTCAACTTCAACAAAAATATCATCTTCTCAAATACATCTCTTCGCCCACTTTTTATAAAAACTTTAAAAATTTGCCGATTCTGCAATATAAAAACCAACGTTCCTCTATATAGATTTTTCAATTTTGCATATTTCAACTTATCTGGTCGCCCAATTACTGTTTTATATTTCGCCAATATGTAATTTTCATAATCCGATGCGATATTCCATACCGTCCTATGGTGCTTATAAACCGTAGATCGCGCAATCCCCGCCCGCTCTGCCATTTTACAGATACTGATGTAGTCCTTCTCCTCAAAAAAGATCCGAAGAATTGCTTCTTCGGTCTTTTTAAATCTTTTGTTTGCTAATCTTTTTTCCGTGATCCCTGTTTTTGCCATTTCCTAATTATATCACGCCGTCTACCAGCTCCGCCGCCTTCTTAATCATATAGGCAGCTTCGTTAGTTGGAATGATATACACTGGCTTCGAACCTTCCTCTGCTACATTTGTATAACCTTTAGACTTATCCATCGCCGCATCATTTTTAAGTTTAAAACCCATAAATTCCAACTTGCCAATCACTGAGCTACGCACCGGAATAGACCTCTCACCAATCGTCGCAGTAAACACAATTGCGTCGATCCCACCCATCTTTGCAGCGAATTCACCAATCTTACCTGCCACTCCATCTACAAACATATTATATGCAGCCGCCGCACCAGCTTCGCCTTCCTCCGCTCCAGCAATTACCTCGCGCATATCCGAAGATCCAGCCAAAGCCATCAAACCAGAGGTCTTGTTTAGTACCTTAATCGCCTCAGCTGCACCCAATTTGTCGCCAAGCAATGCACCAATCGTTGGATCAATCGAGCCAGTCCTAGTCGAAGACATCAACCCTTCAAGCGGCGTCTCGCCCATCGATGTGTAAGCGGGCTCTCCATCGATAAATGCTGTCACCGAACAACCAGACCCCAGATGGCACACCACCATTTTCTTTTCCAAGATGCCAAGCTCTTTAATCTTACCCATCACATAACCATAGCTAGATCCATGCGCACCCCAGCGACCAAGATCAAATTCATCAATAATCTCACGCGGTAATGCATATTCCGCATCCTTTCGCGACTCACGCGTCAGCGCTTCAGAATCACTCATCGTCATTACTGGCACACCTGGAAAAGCCGCCATCGCATTTTTTACTCCCCTTATAGCGCCCGGTACGTGTAATGGGTAAGTTAATTTTGCCTTCTCTAGCTCTTCAAAAGTCTCATCATCCACAATATGATGCTTTGAGAAATATGTCCCCGCAGCTGGTGTACGTACCAAAATACCGTCTAGCGGATGCGCATCATTGATAAAGCCTTCCTTTTCGAATATTGCCTTAGCTTCTCTGAACGCCTCATCAAGAGAATCCCATTTTTTATTTAGTAATTCATCACTACCATCAGCTCTAGTTACAGTACAAATAAATTTCTTTTTTCCGTCCTCTTCTATACCCTCAAAGTAAAGTGAACATACTTCATCTTCGCCTTCATACAACGAAAACTTTTCACTACTTGATCCAGAATTTAAAACCAAGAAAATTTTAGTAATGTTTGTTGCCATAAAATAACTCCTTTCCCCCTATTATACTACACTACAATCTCTATATTAAAGTTTTCTTTTATAAAACCTAATATCAGTTTCATTACCAGCGTCATCCAAATATTTGCCATTACTCAGCTCCCTTAAATGGACCACTGTACCATCATAAAACTCATACGCACCATGGCTCAAAATCGTAGCCCTATCATTTGGCACAGCTTTAGGTACATAATTATTGCCAACAATTTGCTCCAGCTTCTGCGAGACTTCTGGTTTAATATTCAATGTGCCATTCTTAGATTTCTGCAAAGCTTCGTACGCCGTAGCTTGAATATCAGCCAATTCATTACCAGTAAGTTTACCATTATTAACGCCATCAACAAATCTATCCAGAGCGGCATCGTCTGCACCGGCAAGAGACTCTGCAGTATATTTGCCAGTACCAGCAAATGCATAATCACCATTCGTAAGTTTACTTTGCAAGCCAGTTAATGCCGCACTCTTACTTAAATCTGTAGTGGCCAAATCTCTTATCATCTCATGTGCACCACGGTTCTTGTTCTTATAAGCATCACCAAAGTTACTCATAAGATGTGCAGACGCTCCAGACAATCCCGCCACTCGGCCACCCGCCAGAGCAGCTTCAAGATTATTCTGTACTTGCGCACGACCTTTATCCGTCTTAGATAATATATTTTGAGCTGCCTTAATCTGGGACATTGCCTCACCACGTTCAGCATCACTCGTAGCTGCTTCATATCTCGCCAATGCTTCAGCATGATACCGCCCTACCGAGTTTGGATCATTAATATTCACAGCAGTCACGCCATCGGCTTCGAATGCGCGCCCGTTTTCCAATAGGGATTCGTAATCCGCCACTTTAGCCTTTTCATTCTCCGTCTCAATAGCAGCTTCTCTTGCAGCATAGCTCTGTTCGCTAGTCCTTCTAGCATTAACTTCTTCTCTACTCTGCCATGCCAATACCGTATCGTCAGCCCTCCTCAGCTTATCTTGCTCTCTAGTGCTCAAAGTCTTACCACTAGCCATCCTATTTCGTAGCCTCGCCTGCACTCTACCAGCTCTATTAGCCGCAGTCTTTTCTTGCTGGTACTGCGACCAATTCTTAAACTGCTCTGTCCCCTTAACGGCACCCTGTGCCTTAGCAAAACCTTTGGCCCCAAGCTGCTTACCCTGTCTGCCCAGATTACTAATCTTTGCACCAAGATTTCCCATCAAAGCCAGCGAACTCTTAAGTAAAGTCGGGATCAGGAAGAACGGCAACACTTGTACTACCATCGCCGCAACCTTCATGCTACCGTTATTTATCCCCGACAGTACAGCCCCTGCCATCCGGCCAGCGCCCACCATCGCCCCACAGATAGGATATACCACTAACAAAGCTTTAAATATATCAAACCATTTTTTCGCAAGCTTCTCTGTATTCGGCAAAGCATAACATACTATAGCCGCAGGAGCAAGTACCGTAAGCAATATTATTCCAGCACTTCTCGCAACCACAATGGCATAAAGAATTAAAAGCGCCACAACTATTGATATCACAACACCCAACACAGCCAAACCTAAGGCTGCAGCTCCAGCCAAAGCTCCAGCCGGGTTCAAAAAAACAAATAATGCCGCTCCGCCGCCACCAAGTGCCGCAGTAAAAATCCACCCGGTAATACCAGAGCCTAAAGAAGCTCCATTACCACTAGCCACATTGTTTGCAGCGTCAGACAGTATCGAATTTAACCCATTCCCTAAAATATTACTCAAATCTATCGCCAGTTCACAAATAATATAACTCAAATTTATCAATACGGCCACCACTATTAGCCTAGGTAAGATCTTTTTTATACCATAATTATCAATCCCTACACCAGTGAGCTGCGAGAATATCACTGCGAGGAAAAGCACTATAAAAAGTATGTTAGCAATATCCCTTATTATACCCCAGGCATCCCTTACGCCACTATTATTTCCAAATATTTCTCCCGCCGGAACCTGCAAATGATTTTTTTCAATACTTTCCCACATTGTCGTGCCTATAGTGGAAACCGACTGAATTACCGGACAAAGTATCCATCCTAACGGCCCAGATCCATCATAACAAGATGGCTGAGAGCTAGTGCTAGGTGGTGTGGTAAACTCACTTCCAGGATCATCAGACAATAAATAAAGCGAATTAAGCTTATCTATTATGCCGTTTAGATCAACCTCAGCGCCAAACATATCGTTGTCATATATACCATAAACCTTTATGTCTTTTTTATCTTCCGCCACATTAAAATAACAATACTCGCTATACTTAGACTGTTCATTCCACCACAAACGCGCACGATATTCACCTTTACCATGAAGCTCGACATTGCCACATTTAATATCAACAACGCCAAACATATCATTTAAATAAAACTGATATAATTTATAAATCTCAGCGTCATTAAATCTGAGGCCATCATAAGAATATGCCCCATTGGAGAAGTTAAATACTATTTCATCGCTATTTTGTTCTGCTTCTTCTAAATAAACAGGAGGAAACTCATATTCGCTAACGGTCTCCACGTCTGGTTTCTTAAAAATCTCTTCCCTCGAACCGCCAAAAGAACGAGTATACTTTGAATTAGCCTGACATTCCACTCCAGAATTATCATCCATTGCCTTAAAAGAAGGACAAGCCATATACAACCACGCTCGATCCCCCGATACATTTTTTGTATATGCGTTTCTATTTTCCTTACTCTTATCTTTCGCCTCCGCCACCTCTTTTGTTGTCCCTTGCGCATCAGCAAGATAATTGCCAATTGCGGCAAAAAAGTGCGATTCATCGGGATAATCAGATAAAACAAATTCTTTCTCACCAAACGGATCGAAACTTTTACCGTCATCTGAAACATCGTATCCACTAAAACTAATTGGCGCTAAGCCCAAAAAGGCATTAAATTCAAACAAACCGCTACGATCTTCCTCTACAACCCGAATTTTATTATTTTTCTTAGAAGCACAAACTGGAGTGCTATATCCTTCAAATCTTTTTCCTTCTCCTTTCTTAGGCGAATACTCAGCTATAAAATCGAAAGTATAGCAGATTTCATCACTAGAGTTTGTTGTCTTTATTTCTTTTCTATAGTTTGCATCAATCAATATTTGTTCTTTTTTCACGGTATCAGGCGTCGGACTCGTCGGTATCTTCTTATCAACTCTATTGGCTAACAAATCTTCACACGATATCTTAGCCAAATTTGCCATACCAATAACCCTAACGGGATTTTCAGCATATACCGAAGCACCAAAACCATAATTATTGGTTAAACTAGTTACTGAACCATCAAATTCACCCAGAGTAATTTCTGATTTCAAACCACCATTATCTGCATTTTGAGCAAAACAAGTCAAAACACCAGAATAAAAAACTTTTTGATAAACTGGGTCAGTCTCCGCAATAGCAGCCGATGCTACCTTTGTATTAAAAAATGCTAACCCTAAAACACTTAATATCCAACACCCAAACAATATGACAATCTTATGTTTATCAAATCTCATCATTTGCCTCCGTTATTATAAAATCTCTTAGCTGCCTTGACAATGTACTCAATATCTCTCTGCGTTATTTTCATTTCCATATTCTTCTCATCAATAGCTCTCTCGACATCTTCGGTGAAAGTACAATCGTCTAATTCTTCTATAGTCTTCGCAACACACCCGTTTTCATAAAAAAGACCAGCAGCTTCATCGACTATGTTGGAAAAATTATTCACCTTTTCAACATAGCTATCTACATATCCAATTACTCCTAAATTCAGTTCAGCCAATTTCGAAGCTATTTCCTTCTTCATTCCTTTAAAATCGCCCTCAGTATAGATTTGCATCAACGACTCGTCATTATATTTCGACAACCCCTCACTCACCTCAAAAAGCTTTAATAATTCCTGCTGCCTATCAGTAAACCCAACCTCTTCAATCCGCTGTCCAGAATCTTTCATCCCCCACCACACCCCCACGCCAACTCCGGCCAAAATCAACACCCCCACAATAATACCAATCGCCCACTTCAAGCCTTTTTTGCTTTTTTGATCACCAGAATTATTCAGCACAATATCGCCACCCCCAGACACTATCGGTTGATTCGGCATCATCCCCTGCCCACTAGAAATAGGGGCACCAGATCCAACACCAACCCCACCAGGGCCCACAACATTATTCCCATCCTGACCTGAATACATACCCCCATTTTAGCATAAAGATTTTCAAATACCAAATATTTTTTCGCAAAAATTATTACATCAACACCACTCTAAACCCACTCCCGCTAGCGCCACCCCACTCATCCACAGCTTTTTTCACTCCCGGCAAAGCTGGATTCGTATAGTCATGCACCACGACCACTCCGCCCTCCATCATCCGCCCCTCCACCAGACCCAAAGAGTCCTTGATCGATTCATAGAAATCCCCATCTAAAAATGCAAAGGCTATCCGATCCGGCAAATCATCACCCTTAAGCTCGCTAAACCACCCTTTTACAATCCTAGGCACCGGCAAACCAGCCCGCAAAAATCGCTCTTTCACCTCTCTCTTCGTTACAAATAACTCCCCCGCCTTAAAATCTTCCCCCAACACTGAATTATCAGCAATATTTTTCTCCGGCAACCCTTCAAAAGAATCATATATCCACAATTTTTTCACAGGTTTTTCCACAGAGTTTTCCACAAGCACATCAGCCAATAATAGCGATGTGTCTCCCTTATAGCACCCAAATTCCACAAAATCCCCCTCTACCGCTAAGCAATCCTTAGCTAGCTCCAATATCTTTTCGGTTTCCCCCTCACTCACCTGATCATTTTTCCAACCCATCACGAACCCTAAACCATTACAAATATTTCCTAAGATATTCCCCGGTCGGGGTATCACCACGACGCGCCAATTCTTCCGGCGTACCGCAAGCACATACCTTGCCACCTTTAAGTCCCCCTTCTGGCCCCATATCTATCACCCAGTCCGCACTCTTTATCACATGCAAATTATGTTCAATAATCACCACCGAATTCCCACCTTCCACCAACTTGTTCAAAATCCCAAGCAGCCTCTTCACATCATCCGTATGTAGTCCAGTAGTCGGTTCATCCAAAATATACAAAGTTTTCCCCGTAGACCTTCGCGCGAGTTCTGTCGCTAATTTAATTCGCTGCGCTTCGCCACCAGAAAAAGTCGTCGCCGGCTGCCCCAACCGAATATACCCCAAACCAACCTCCTGGAGAGTCCTAAGTTTCGGTGCAATCGAAGGAATATTCCCAAAGAACTCCACCGCCTCATCTATTGTCATATCAAGCACCTGGGAGATATCTTTACCCTTATATTTAATTTCCAAAGCCTCTCTATTATACCTTCGCCCATGGCACTTTGGACAGGTTACATATACATCTGGCAAAAAATGCATTTCTATTTTATTTACACCATCCCCCTGACAATTTTCGCACCTACCACCTTTTACGTTAAACGAAAATCTTCCAGCCTTATACCCTCGCACCTCTGCCTCTGGTTGCGCTGCAAACAACTCTCTAATCGCCGTAAATACCCCAGTATAAGTCGCCGGATTAGAACGCGGTGTCCTACCAATTGGCGACTGGTCTATCACAATTGCCTTATTAATTTTGTCAATTCCATCTATTCTCTCATGTGTGCCAGATACCGTCTGCGCTCTGTGCAATCGCGCTAATAATTCATTCGCAAGGATCGAATTTACCAAAGTAGATTTACCCGACCCAGACACTCCAGAAACTACCGTCATTACGCCAAGCGGAAAATGTACATCTATATTTTTCAAATTATTTTCCCTTGCGCCCACTACCACCAGTTCATGTCCAGGCTTCACTTTGCGCCGCTTTTTCGGCACCGGTATTGTCAAAGCTCCAGATAAATATTTACCAGTAATCGAATTCGGATCTGCCGCCACCTCTTCGGGTGTACCAGCCGCCACTAGCCGCCCACCTTTCGCGCCAGCCCCTGGCCCAATGTCTACAATATAATCACTTGCCAACATTGTGTCTTCGTCATGTTCCACTACGAGCACCGTATTTTTAAGATCACGCAAATGTTTCAAAGTAGCAATCAACTTATCATTATCCCTCTGGTGCAAACCAATTGATGGCTCATCAAGCACATAAAGCACCCCCTGAAGACCAGAGCCAATCTGAGTGGCCAACCTAATCCTCTGTGCCTCACCACCAGAAAGTGTGTTTGCCGCCCGACCAAGCTCCAAATACCCAAGCCCCACATCTTGCATAAATTTCACCCGCTCACGAATTTCTTTCAAAATCGGCTTCGCAATCAACTCTTCTGCCTCTGTAAAACCAAGGTCTTGCCCTAGCACCTCAAGCGTAGCATCTACATCCAAATTACACACATCCACGATATTAAGATCATGCACCGTTACCGCCAGCACTGCCGGTTTTAGCCTCGCCCCATGGCAAGTTTGGCACTCTCTCACCCGCATAAATCTCTCAATATCATGTTTCATAAATTCCGAAATTTTCGGATCATTATAACGCCTCTCAAGCATCGGGATTACACCTTCATAAGTCGTTTCATATACCGTACCATCCGCAAATCTGCCACTTCCGGTAATTTTCATCTCGTATTTCTCATCCCCCGTCCCATACAAAATCAAATGTTGCACTTCTTCAGACAACTCACCAATCGGCGTATATATATTAAATCCATGTTTCACGCCCACCTGCATTAGCCTCTTAAGCCACCATGAATCCTGTTGCACTCTATTAAATGGCCTAATCCCCCCCTCAGAAATCGTCAAATTTTTATTAAATACCAATTCTGGGTCCACCTCCATTCGTGACCCGAGTCCTGTACAGGTCGGACAAGCCCCCTCTGGCGCATTAAAGCTAAACAATCTTGGGCTAAGTTCTGGTATTAATTCTTCCGGATGATCCGGGCAAGCATATCTTTGCGAATAAGTTAGTACCTCTGTATTATCAGACGAAATCCGATTTTCCCCCACCGCCACCGAATTATCATTAATCTTAAGAAGCTGAATAATCCCCTGCCCCATCTCTAGTGCCTGCTCAATCGAACCCGCTATCCGCGTTCTGAGCTCCGGATTCAAAACAAACCTATCTACCACTATTTCTATGTCGTGACGTTCATTCTTGTTTAATTCTGGAAATTCATCTAGCGCATAAATAATTCCATCCACCCTTACACGCGAAAAACCTTTCGCCGAATACTGCTCCGGTATGTGCAAAAATTCACCTTTTTTCGATGATACTATCGGTGCTAGAAGCATCAATTTTGATCCCAAAGGCAGCTTCATCACCTCATTTACAATATCCTCTACCGTCCTTTTACCTACCTCTTTATGGCAAATCGGACAATGTGGCACCCCCACTCTCGCAAACAAAAGCCTCAGGTAGTCATACACTTCCGTCACTGTCGCCACTGTAGATCGCGGATTCCTCGAGGTAGATTTCTGATCAATCGAAATCGCCGGTGAAAGTCCAGTAATAGAATCTACGTCTGGCTTGTCCATCACACCAAGAAACATTCTCGCATATGAACTCAAAGATTCTACATACCTTCTCTGCCCCTCTGCATAAATCGTATCAAATGCCAAACTTGATTTACCACTACCAGAAAGCCCCGTTATTATTACCAATTTATCCCTCGGGATATCCACATTCAAATCTTTCAAATTATTCTGCCTCGCACCTCTCACTCTTATCACATTTTCCCCACCAAAAATCTCACCCTCTATCTGTTGAATTTTCTTATCCTCATCATCCATAAATCCCTACCTTCGCTTAATAAACGCATATATTATACCGCAAAAGTCAACTTTTGTCCATATCTACGTATGGTATAATAATTCTATGGAAATAGAATCTCACAAAAAATCTGCCCCAATAAAAGATGTTAAAACCTCGAAACATGCTAGCCGATATCTTATAGTAGGGATTTTGGTCACCGTATTTAACTATGCCCTTTTTGCTATTCTTTCCAACCTTATAATTAAAAACAATGATCTTATCTGGCTTTCCAACTTTATTGCCACCGCTATTACTACTATTGTCGCCTATTTTGCACACTCCAGAATCACCTGGAAAGAGCGTGAAGTTACAAAACACTCCATCATTAGATTTTTTATATGGAACATCATACTTACCGTTGCTATAGCCCCTGGCTTTACACAACTCTTCAGCCTTTTTACTCCCCTCTATAAACTCGCTTATGATATTACTAGTGCTATTCATCTACCTTTTTCTTACGAATTCGTTCTCACCACCGGAGCTTTTGCTCTTAATTCTATCGTTATTATGATTCTTAATTTCCTTTTTTATAACAAATTCGTCTTCGGTAAAGCTAAAGAATCTAAAAAACAGGAGGAATCAAAATGAAAGTTTTAGTCACCGGCGGCACTGGATATATCGGCTCGCATGTAGTTGTTGAGTTATTAAACCAAGGCTACGAAGTTGAAATTATAGATAATCTCGTCAATAGCAAAATTACCGTCTTAGATCAAATCGAAAAAATCACCAACAAAAAACCTATATTTCATCAAATAGACCTCTTGGACAAACCCGTTCTCGAACAAATTTTCACGAACGGCCATTTTGATCTTGTTATGCATTTTGCTGGCCTCAAAGCTGTTGCCGAATCTGTTGAACAACCACTAAGATATTATAATAATAACCTCACTGGCACTATCAACCTCCTCGAATGTATGGAAAATCATCACGTCTACAACCTTATTTTTTCTTCTTCAGCCACCGTTTATGGCAATCCAGGCATTCCGGAATACACAGAGAATTTAGAAACTGGCCACAACATATCTAGCTCTTACGGCAAAACTAAATATATGATCGAGGAAATCCTGAAAGACCTAGCCATCGCCAATCCAAACTTCAATATCATCGCTCTCAGATATTTCAATCCCATCGGCAATCATCCGTCCGGCCTTATTGGCGAAGACCCCAATGGTATTCCGAATAATCTAATGCCCTACATCATGAAAGTAGCCAAAGGCGAATTGCCAGAACTTTCGATTTACGGCAATGACTATTCTACACCCGATGGCACTTGTCGCCGTGATTATATTCATGTAGTAGATTTAGCCAAAGGCCACCTTTCGGCTATTGACGCCCTCGAATCCGGTTTCAAATCTTATAACCTTGGCACTGGAAGCCCAGTTTCAGTTTTAGAAATGGTCCAAACTTTCGAAAAAATCAACGGCAAACCACTTCCTCATAAATTTAGCCCTCGCCGTGCTGGAGACCTCCCGGAGTTCTGGGCCAACCCATCTCTTGCTAATCGAGAACTCAATTGGCAAACCACCCTCACTACCGAAGACGCATTTCGCGACACCATCAAATTTATGGAGCGACAATCATGAAAAACGATAAAAGCCCGCTGATCTCCGTTATTGTTCCAATCTATAATACTGCGAAATATCTACCAAGATGCCTAGACTCAATCATATTCCAAACCTATAAAAATCTCGAAATTATCTTAATTGATGATGGTTCCAGCGATAATTCCGGCAAAATTGCTGACGAATATGCCAAAAAGGATAAACGTATAAAAATAAAACACCAAAAAAATGCTGGCCAATCCAATGCTCGCAATGCCGGCATCAAACTTTCTACTGGCAATTTTATTAGCTTTATCGACGGCGATGATGAAATTACCCCAGATTTTATTATCAATCTTTTAAAAGCTTTTTCTCCCAAAACTTCTCTCTCCGTTTGTAGTATTCACTATAAAAACCTCATTAAAAATACCGCCAAAAATGTTTATACCAACCCCCTACCACCTCGTAACAATCAGAGCAAAAAAGCCTATATTTTAAAACTTCTCGCTCTTGATGGCCGAATGTATTCTTCGGTTAATAAACTTTATCACGCCGATATTATTAATAAATATAATCTAAATTTCGACGAAACCATTAATTTTGCTGAGGATACCAAATTTGTTTTAGATTACCTAAAATATTCCTCTGGCAACATAACTTTTGTACTTAAACCATCCTATATTTACAATTCCGGAACTGAAAATTCCACCATGAAATCGGTCTCCACCAATTGGAATAATTGGCAAAATTCTTATAATAATCTCAAAACCTGGCTCGGCCCCCACCCAACCAATGATGAAAAATTCTGGCTCCATCTCGTCCATCTACGCTGGTGTATATCTTATGGAAAACAAATAATAAAGAAAAACCTCCCTATATAACATTCATTTTTGTTAATATTACTATCTCTAACTAGATTTTTATAATGTTTTTATTATCCTTGAATTCTCGCATAATTTTACAAGTTTCTAAAGTAATTTCACGATCAATACGCGATACATCATTTTTATCTTTAACGGCACGAACAAACTCAACCAATTCATAGCGAATACCTTCTCCGTCCAGTTGATAAAAATAACGACGATTATAAAGAGAATTCTCATAACGAAGTTCAAAATATTCGGTTTTCCACCATGGAGCCGGTACATAAATGTAAGCCTTGGTGCCAGTGATCACTAGTTCACCTTCGGACTTGGCACCCTCAGCTACAGAAATGCTAGCCACAGCATCATCATAGATAAAGTTGATTTTGGTATAAGCGTCACCTATGTCATCAAAATGCGAAATAATGGTTTTATCTTTATAGTTTGTACCAAGAATCTGGAACACTGGCAAAAGAGCATTCGGCCCCCATTCATAAAGGCTAGCAGAACGATCCGGATCATTTTTGATCATATTAGTGCAAGTGGCATCTACAGACAAAACCTGCCCAACCTTGCCAATTTCAGCAAGCAAAGCCAAGCGCTTATAAGCAGTAGAAAAAGCCGTACGTATAGCATCTACTAAAATACATTTTTTTTCTTTGGCTAAATCAAATAATTCTTGACATTCTTTCTCGTCTAGACAAATTGGGGCCTCGCAAAGAACATGCCTGCCCTTCTTTAATGCTTCCCTTACAAAACTAGCACGTTTTTCGTAGGAAGTTTTAATATAAACAGCATCAACTTCTGCTAGCATTTGATCAAGCTTATCAAATTTTTTTATACCCTCTATGGTTTCTACAGAAACACCCTCCGGACAAACACCGATAAGGTTTAAACCATTTACAACTTTTACTTCTTTAATAATTTTCTTAAAATAATTGGTAGAATAATCACCAACTAGACCAAAATTAAGGGTACGCTGTTCGGCACGAATTTCAGAACTAGAAACACCTTTTGTGCGTTCCAAATATACCACTTCGCAGTAATTGCCGAGATAATCAAATTTACCTTCCCAATCTGAGCCAATCGCAAAAACATCAATGTTCTCTCTTTTGATGTCATCAATTTTTTGCCCATCATATTCTTCTATAATAATCTTATCGGCGAGACCGGTAGCTTTAACCGCTGCGATACGGTCAGCAAGAGGTTGTTCTACATTAACTTTGCCACGAATACGATCATAGTCATCACTAGTGACACCAACAATAAGATAATCACCAAGAGCTTTGGCCCGTTCTAGTAAACGCCGATGTCCGTAGTGAAACAAATCAAATGAACCATACGTAATAACTTTTCTCATATTAAATTAACTTCCGTTTTTTAAGATCGTAAAAAGCATCCATTAAAACATCATAATCTTCTGTAGTTAAATAGCCAATGTGTCCAACGCGAAAGATTTTATCTTTCAAGCTACCACCATTTGGACATACCCAAATATTATATTCATTTTTCAGAATTAAAAAGATATCGTTAGCGCTAGCAGTGAGCGGATAAAGCGCAGTAACTGCATTCGAGGGAGACTCTGAAGCTAATTCAAATGGTAATCCTTTAATCTGATTGCGAAAATAATTTGCCAGTTTAGCAACTTTTTGAATTTCATTTTGAGCCCCACCTGATTTTTTAATTTGGTTAAGACGGACGTTAATCTGACGCAAAACTCCAACGGCTGGCGTAAAAGGAGTTTGACCACGCTTAGCGTTTTCTAAAGCGCTCTTAAGATTTAAATACATGCATTTAGGATTACTCCTTGCAATACGATTAATAGCATTATTAGAAAGAATTAAAATAGAAATCCCCGGTGGACAAGCTAGGGCTTTTTGTGAGCCAGTAATCATTACGTCTATATTATACTTTTGGAAATCAATCTCATCTGCCAAAAAGGAACTAATAGCATCTACTATTAAAAAAAGATTGTTCTGTGAGCAAAAATTATGAATTAAATCTAGATCGTAATGAACTCCAGTGGATGTTTCGTGTATATTGACCAAAAAAGCCGTATAATCTTTAGGGTTATATTTCGAAAGATCTTCTTCAGTTAATGTTTTTCCAGTTTCCAGTTTTATTTCATCAAAAGGTATTTCATAAATTTTTAAAATTTCAACAAAACGAGCGCCGAAACTACCACCATTTACAACCAATACCTTATCGGATTTAGTAAGGGTATTAATAACAGAAGCTTCCATGGAAGCAGTACCAGAACCAGTAATAAAGACTACTTTCGCCGATTGTGGAGCGTTAACGAACTCCTTCATGAGCTGCTCATTATCAAACATAAGGTTTGAGAATTCTTCGGTGCGAAAATAAGGAACCTGTTCAGAACCAATTGCTAGAACTTCAGCGTTAGCCTGAACTGGGCCAACTGTAAAATTAATCATTTTTGTCATTTTTCGCCTTTTTGCGAACAATCTCATCAGACTCAACTTCTTTATTTTTATTCTCATCCACACCGAGTTTTTTACCGACTTTTTTCTTAGCCTTCCTAAAATATAAACCGACAAATGCACCAACAGCAATGATGATACCGGCACCCGCCTGAATGGCATAAGTCATAACTGATGGATCTATATAGCCAAATAGTGATAATTCGTTCATTTTTTCTTCCTTTCTTTTACTTTAGCTTGAATGCAGTCAATAATATATTCAGCACCTATTTCTGCACTATTACCTAAATTATACACCGAATCTTTCTTAAGAATAGAAATTTTTTTCTGATATTTTTTAGGATTTTCGAGCATATCCTTGACAACCTTGTCAATATCTTTAATATCTTTAACTTTAACAACTTCGCCAATTTCCGTACGAGCCCAAACGTTAAATGGTTCTACTTTAATTTTTTTGTATTCCGGATTCATAATTTTCATAGGTGTATCAATAGAGATAACTGGTTTTTCAGTAGTAAAGGCATACTCATAGCCAATACTAGACCAATCGGTGATGAGGAGGTCGGCATTGAATACTGAACTGGTCTTTGAAAAATCGGTTTGGATTTCGATATTGGTGCCAGCATATTTTCCCTTCATTTTTTCAAAGGCATCTTTCATATGGCGAACTTGCTGAGGGTGTGGGCGAACAACAACTTTATATTTTTTACCTTTTAAAGAATAAAGAATTTTCTCCAAACACAAATCTATAATATTATCCTTTTGCCAGGATGGAGCAATCATAATAGTTTTTTCTTTTCCTGACTTCGTCTTGGATTTTTTATAATCAGAGATCATATCATCTAACAATGCATAGCCCCAATTAACAATTTTACGATTTTCTATACCATAAACCTCATTAGTTTTTTCACATTCCTCGCGTTGATACTTGCCAGTAACAAAAACCGAATCATAATTATCCATCGAACCTTTGCGCATAGTAAGATTCTGACTATCAATGCCGTGTGGAATATAAACGTATTCTATGTCTTTTCTAATATAACTACGTTTAATATGATAATTATTAATATCTGGCATGGTCATAACTACAACATCGGCGTCCATTTTCATCATGAGAGTAATTAATTTCTTTTCTTCAATATAATATGGCTTGATGTGTTTTTCGGTTTTTGCAAGCTCGAAGATATTATCATCGTAATCACTAGTGATGTAATGTATAGTAATATTAGTGTTTTTTAGTATATATTCTATAATACCCTTATAATATTTATAAAAACCATTGCTTTCAGAATAAAAGACAAGTTTTTTATTAGCGATAGAAAAAAACTTTTTATAATCTTCTTTTTCTTTTTTGACTTGTTCTTTAGTGCGTTTATGGGATTTACTGATATCTTGAAGCTCTTTTAGTTCCCTGCGGGATTCTTCAAGGGCTTTATAATCGACATGTTTTTTAGGATTAATAAAAATATTAAGGAGCCACTGTTGAAATATAGCAATAAGATTACTGGCCGTCCAATAGAGAGCCACGCCAGCCGTAACAAAAGTACCAAGATATATTGAAAGACCAACCGAAAGAACAAGCATACCATATTTATTCCACTTAGATTGTTCCGCCTGAAGAACATTCATAATATTTTGACCAATACAGAGTGCAAGAGCAGAAAGACCAGCAATAATTGGGATCCAAATAGCCATACCGCCATTTTCAGAAGCAATCCAACGAAGGTCAAAACCAAGGAAATTATAATCAAGATTTTCAACACCAATATAGAGAGTGGGATTCTTGACAATTTCAACGACGCCAAGAAGGAGTATAATCTGTGCGACAAGTGGAACTAGAGAAGCAAGAGGACTATACTTGTTTTTCTTATAAATTTTAGATTCTTCTTCAGCAATAGTATCTTTATCACCAAAATATTTAGTTTTGATACGATTAATCTCTGGTTGCATTTTTACCATCTTGATAGAATTTTTTTGCACCCAAATAGAAATAGGCAATAGAATAACCTTACTAACCAAAGTAAACAAAATTATAGCTACACCATAATTGCCAACTATGTTGTAACATAATTTCATAATCCAACCGAGAAAATCAACAAAAACCATAAAAACCTCTTCTATTTTTACATTATTCCAATTATATCATATATAAACATATTTAGCGACATATGCCTGTTAGACTTATGACAATTTTCATGTTAAAATAGATGCATATGAGCATTCCAAATATTTTTAATAGACGTAATCGAATCCTCTTAAAAGAGCTTACAAAAACAGATTTTAAATTACGTTATCAAAACTCTATTCTTGGCTATTTATGGGCCCTACTTCGACCACTTATGATGTTTGCTATTCTCTATTTTGTTTTTTCCGTTCTTCTACCCATCGGCAAGGATGACCCACATTATCCAGTCTATCTTCTTATTGGTACTACTATGTGGAGCTTTTTCACAGAATGTACTTCTCAGGGCATACAGGCCGTTGTAACCCGTGGCGATCTTCTTCGTAAAATCAGTTTTCCAAAATACATTGTAGTAGTCTCTTCCACCCTAACCGCAGTAATTAATATGCTTATTAACCTTGTAGTTATTATTGTTTTTGCCCTTATTAATGGCATCGCACTAAGCATTAATTGGTTACTTGTTTTACCGGCTATCTTTGAACTTTATTGTCTTTCTCTCGGCATCGCCCTCTTACTTGGTTCCATTAATGTCAAATATCGTGACATCACTTCCATTTGGGATGTATTCGTCCAGGCCCTCTTTTACGCAATTCCTATTATTTATAAAATAAGCATGGTTGCGGGCACTGCAGAAGCCCCGAGCCACCCATTCATTGCAAAAATTCTCTTATTAAACCCAATTGCCCAGTGTATCCAAGATATTCGTTTTGCATTTATTTCAGCCGTGGGCCCAGTGGATACTACTTGGAACTATATTCACAATCCTTTAATTTCTTTTATTCCAATCGTTATCGTTCTAGCCATACTTACCATCGGCGCCCTCGTTTTTCGAAAAAAATCTAAATTTTTTGCGGAGGAAGTCTAATGAAGAAACATTCAATTGGAACTAGAAGAGAAATTTCTACTGATGGCGATATCGCTATTAGTGTTAGAAATCTACAGAAAAGTTTTCACTTGCCAAACGAACACTCTTCTGGCCTAAAACAAGCCATTTTTAATCGTCTTCGCGGGATCAAAGGATACACAGAACAAAAAGTTTTAAAAAATATTAATTTCGAAATTAAAAAAGGCGAATTTGTTGGCGTTATTGGCCGTAATGGTTCTGGAAAATCTACCCTACTAAAAACCATTGCTGGCATTTATTACCCAGCTAGTGGTGAAATTATCATTAATGGCACTCTGGTTCCTTTCATTGAATTGGGAGTCGGCTTTAACCCAGAACTTACCGGACGTGAAAATGTCTACTTAAATGGCGCCTTACTCGGCTTTTCAAATGACGAAATTGATACAATGTATGACGACATTTGGGAATTCGCCGAACTAAAAGAGTTCCAAAATCAAAAACTCAAGAATTATTCCAGTGGCATGCAAGTTCGTCTTGCCTTTTCTATTGCTATCCGTGCTAAAGGCGATATTCTTCTCTTAGATGAAGTCTTAGCGGTTGGTGACGCTGCTTTTCAACAAAAATGTACTAATTATTTCGCCTCTCTACATGACAACCAGACAGTAGTTTTAGTTACACATTCTATGGATAATGTCCGTAAATTCTGCGACCGAGCTATCCTCATCGAAAATGGTAAAGTTTCTCTGGATGGCAAACCAGAAAAAGTTGCCGAAGCTTACGAGAATCTATTTAAATAATCTTAAATATTAACCTTTATATGGTTCGTATTCTGTTTCTGTTTTTTCCCAACTATCGGCATCATAAGATTTCCCACCGAAATTTACATATTCTTTCATTGGAATTTTTTCAAAATCTACATAAAAATATCTAGTTCTCCCTTCAGTAGGAATATCAATAAATGCATCCTCTGCCGATAACCCATTTGCTAACTCTACAAATGCCGCGTCGAGGTCAGTCCAAGACACTTGTTTTTCAGAAATCTGCATATTGTCATTTCTTGTTCCAAAACCCTTTATATATAAAACAGGAGCATGAGTTTTCCAACCATGATCAGCCATAATTACAATCACCGAATTATCATATTCCCCAGATTCTTTTAGCCGTTTTATTGCTAAACTAGCTAGTTTTGCTGATGCTCCAATTTTCTGCTCATAAGTTCCAGTTCCATCTGGAATTGGGTTTAATTCCTCGTCCATATCATATGGCGAGTGCGAACCCTGAATATGTACATACTGGAAAAGTTTTTCTTTGGTCATTTCAGGTTCTTTTATAAGAATATTGTCATAATAAGACATATTATACCAGCTATATAATTCGCCTGTATCTTTAGCTTTAATAACAGAAGAAAAATCCAATGATTGGATCTTTGAGAAAGATTTTAATGCAAACGGTAAATATTTATATAGAATATATTTTATCGTTTGTTTTACGAATCCTTTCTTACTATAATCCGAAAGATCACTACTAAGATTAGAGAAAGCTAAAGTTTTCTTGCTATTCCAAGTAAAATCATCATTATAAAAGTTCATATTGTAACCTTCTTTTGCAAGTTTTTCAAAAGTTTTTGAACTATCTAATGCTTCTGTAGAAAATCTGTTAAATTCCATCTGATTTGTATAAAACTTACCAGAAAAAATCAATGGAATTGAGTTCCTGGTAGATGAATATCCAGACGTTGTATCTTTAAAATACGTAAAATCTTGAAAATCGTCCTTATACTTTTCCTCTACAAAACTATTAAACGTACTAGAGTCTGTGCAATCCACAAGTAAAATATAAAAATTCTTATCCGTTGATATTTTATTTAAATTTTTAACAGTGGCTACTGGTTGGACGTCTTTATTTACATAAATTCCTGGCGTCGTTAGTGTAGTAGCAAATGACACCAACATCATTATTACAAAAGCACCAACAGTGTATGCAGCATACGTAGCAGTTTTTTCAGGTGAAAGTTTTTTAATTCCACCTATCACTAATATTATGAGTATCACCAATAAGGCGACCGAAGCGATATGCCCAACAGCCATAGAACTACCCCACCAATCTATAATATCGCCGTATAAAGTCGGTAATATTCCAGATAGAAAATTCCCGTGAATATAAAAATATACAAATCCAACAAAAGATAATATTTCTAAAACATAAAAAATTATTGGCTTTTTACGTGTAGCGAAAAAAACTACTGTATATCCCACCGCAAAAACCAACAAGGTTATGCAGAATGGCAAAACCATAACGGAAAGCAAAGTACCAAAATCAAACCAAAATTCATTAATATTTCCAGAATACATCACTATTGGCTCATAAATAAATAGTGCAAATGCCACTATCAAAGAAAAACATAAAGTTATAACCAAATGCTTAGTCCCTGTTCGGTCTTCGGTTTTTTTCTTAACTTGTTCCTGCTTAGACATTTTATTTCTCCTTTAGTGTTTCATCCACTATTTTTACACGCTTAGCCCAAGTATTTTCTTTTGCTTGACCCAACAAAACCTTGCGAATATCTACATTTTCATAATCTTTCATTGCTTTACTGAGATTCTCTTCAAATTCTTTGTCATCCTTAGACATATAAACAAACTTATACCCCCTACATTCTTCTAGATCTCTTGTACATACAGTAGGCAAACCACCCGCCATGTACTCAAATAATTTTACTGGAGATGTAGCCTTAGCAATTTCTCCACGTTTAAACGGAATGATTGCAACATTAAAATATTTCGCATATTTTGGCAACTGTTCATAATTTTTTGCTCCCAGATTGTGCACATTCGGCATCGTTTTTAGATCAATAGCCGCCCCATTATAATCTACGCCCAAATATACAAATTCCCATTCTGGATGATTTTTTGCTACCTTATTCAAAAGATTAAAATCAATCCACGGAGCCAAAGCCCCATAAAATCCAATTATTGGCTTCTTTTTCTTTACCACAGAAGCCAGATCTGCTGGCGGAGTTTTAACTCTATTTTTTTCAAAATCAAAGTGCTCAACCACTACAGCATTACTCGCCATGATTATTTTTTGTTTTTTACCCAAATGTTTCTCTAATTCATCATATAATCTTTTAGCTGTTGCCAAGCATACTACTGGTTTTAATTTTTTAAGATTATCCCAAACCTCCATCTGAATACTAAGATCACCAGATATATCTTCGTGAAATTCATCGAGATAATCATAAATAAACTTATATCCGCCGTCTACCATTTTTTTCAAAACGCTAAACTTAGTTGGCATATTATTTGGGGACAAGAAATAACATTCCTCACAAACCTTCGGTATTTTAGTTAAATACTCCTCCGTATTTACGGTAATCAAATTTTCTTTTATTACCCTAAAATCTTTTAACACATTATCGTATTCAAGATAAACCACAAAATATCCAAGCTTACTGAATTCGTTAGCTAAATGATGTGGACGTTGCTTAAGTTTTAAATCCCATGGCACACTATTCAGCACGATTACTTTTTTGTAATCTTTTGCTAAAAGAGCAACATCCTCTGCTATTTTCTTTTTACGTTTTACCTCATTTTTCGCTATGGCTCTTTTACCAACTCCATATACTCTTTCCAGGGCATTACGACGTTTTGTATTTTTTGGGAATACCCCATTGTAGGCTGTTGCTACTTTTTCTCCAAATTTAAACCTTTTTGAGCTTATTAATGTTTTTAAGTATTTATTCTCGCGCCTCAAAACATCAATTTCTTTTTCTAGCTTTTTAATTTTCTTTTTTAAATTCTCTTCAGCCATTATTTTTTCTCCATGATTGCATCTACAATATATTTACTAGCAAACCCATCACCATATGGGTTTTTTGCTTCAGACATTTCTGCATAAGCAGTGGCATCATCCAATAATTGCTTTGCTACATTATAAACATTCTCGGTCTCAGTACCCACAAGTTTAAGTGTCCCAGCTTCAATTCCTTCCGGACGCTCAGTAGTATCACGAAGTACCAACACTGGTTTACCCAGAGACGGAGCCTCCTCTTGCACACCACCACTATCAGACATAATAAAATAAGCTCTCTCCATAAAATTATGAAAATCTAACACATCCAATGGCTTGATTAGTCTAATCTGATCACTATCGCCCAAAACTTCTTTTGCCACTTCCTGTACTTTCGGATTCAAGTGTACTGGATAAATTACTTTCACATCTGGATATTCATCCACAATTTTTCTAATCGCTCTAAAGACATGGCGCATCGGTTCGCCCAAATTCTCTCGTCTATGAGCCGTTACTAAAATCAATCTAGAACCATCAGCCCAATCTAAGTTAGAATCCGAATAATTTTCCAAAACCGTAGTCTTCAACGCATCAATCGCAGTATTACCAGTCACGAACACTTCCTGCCCTTTGTTTAGCTTCTCCCCAATATTTGCCTTACTGGTTTTTGTAGGAGCAAATAAATAATCTGCAATTCTATCAATAATTTGACGATTCATCTCTTCCGGGAATGGTGAGTATTTATCATAAGTTCTAAGCCCGGCTTCTACATGGCCGACCTTTACCTGTTGATAAAACGCAGCGAGTGCTGCAGCCATTGCTGTAGTAGTATCACCGTGTACCAAAACTAAATCTGGTTTTTCTTTAATAATAACCTCTTCAATCCCCTTCAAAACTTCAGCTGTAATATGTGTCAAAGTTTGTCCAGGTTTCATAATATTCAGATCATAATCAGGATTAATCTTAAATATTTCTAGCACCTGATCCAGCATATCACGATGCTGAGCAGTCACACAAACGACAGATTCAATCCCCTCACGAGATTCTATTTCTTTTACTACTGGAGCCATTTTAATGGCTTCTGGACGTGTCCCAAAAACAGATAAAACTTTCATTTCTCAATTATAACACGGCTCCACCAGGATTCCAACTCTTTCAAATTGGCAAACTCACCATCATGCCTCAGTGTGCCTATTCTGTATGCTATAATATTAATATGAAAAATATTCTCATCATAAGTGACGGTTTTTTATATGGTGGCTTCGAAACAAGGACTCTAAGGGAGCTAGTCGAAGCAAAAAAACACCATTATAATATCTTCCTTGCTTGCATCAACTATAATCAAGAGGAAAACGCCTTTAAACAAGTTCTCATATTAAAACACCCCCTTTCTGACTATGATGATTTTATTGAATCAAAAAACATCCTCGAAACGCGAGATCAAATTATTAATTTTTGTAAAAAAAATCATATTGACCTTATGGAATGCCATCCGTATTGGTGTTTATTGCCAGCAACTCTAGCTGCTGAAAAACTTCGTATCCCTATTACATGCACACTACATGGAGTCACCTCCGGAAATTTTATTACCCCATCGCCCACCAATATCGGGCTTCGTACTCTCTATTATCTAGTCTTTAAATATGGCTTCGATCAAATCATCGCTGTCGCCGAATATTTATGTAAACAATATGCATATCTATCTCCAAATATTACCATAACAAGAAACGGTATTAATCTTCCAGAAAAAACTAGACCACACTATACTCCACATAATGGTTCTTTTTGCATAGCATCTAGATTGGATATCCCCAAGACAAGGCTCATCAAAGATTTTTTACCAACCCTCCACACCCTATCAGAAGTGCACCATATTGATATCTTCGGTAATGGCGACCAACTCGAATCGCTGAAGACATTTATTGAGCTTAATCACTTTTTTAAAGTTTCCATAAAGGGCTGGCAAAAAAACTTACCCCAAGTCCTCACCGATAATCATTACGTAGCTGTTTTTGGAATGGGACAGGTCGCACTGGAAGCATTCAGTTCTAATACTCCAGTTGGCATCTTAGGCTACGGTGGCTTTGCTGGCCTCATTAACAAAACCAAAAACCTTTCTTATTTCATGAAGAACAATTTCACAGATTGGAAAACTTACAACATAGACCTAAAAAAAGAACTTCAGGAACTCAAAAAAAATCCCAACAACTATTTATTATCTTATCAGGAGATATCTAAATTTGACCAAAGTAATATCTGGAACTCTCATTTTAAAACCGAAGAATCCTTCTCTTACTCAGAAAAACCAATCCTCAACATTCTCAATCACTTACTAGACACTCAACCTAATAAAAAAATGGATCTTAAAAACTTTCTCTCCAAATCTGATTTTCCAAATACGCAAAATGATGTTTTGTATCAACTTTACTTAGAAAGTATCAAAAACACCATAAAGGCAAATCAAATTAGTAAACTTGAACAAAGTAACACTTCAAAGGCAACCAAAATTGCCGCCCTTGAAAAAGAAATAAACGATATCACAAACTCTGGCTTCTGGAAAATTACTAAGCCAATGCGAAAGTTCTTAAATAAACTACATTAAAACTGTTCAATTAAATCAGAGTATTTTATACATCTATATAAATTCTGCTCCGCATCAACTTTGGACCTCAAACACAACTCGCCACCCATACTTATTTTGTCTACAAAGTATAGTTTAGTGCTATTTACTACTGAACTATACTGTTCTCCATTATTTAAACCTTGGTATTTCGTACCTCCTTTTATCAAAATGTCTCTCGGCACAACCATCTTGGAGAAATTCACAATTTCTTCCAAACTATCATACAGTATACAAGTGTCTTCATTTGTTAATTTTTCATCACTACCTTGCAAGCATAGTTTTCCATCCACATCCATTTTTTTATTAAAGAATGCTATCGTATCATCCTTTATAGAACCACTGCTTTCGCCAGTGGATACGCTAATAACTTGCACACCAGCCTTAATTTTCATAAATCTAGGCACCGTCATATCGGAAAAGTCCGCTTTCAAAATTTCCCTCAAATTATTATAGAGGATGCATTTTTTACTACCACTATCAGTCTGTCTCTGTAAACACAGCTCACCAAACCAATCGCTACGCCCAGTAAAATAAACTTTCTCTCCTCCAGCAATTTTTTCCGAAATTCCATTATCTAGATTTATCACCTCCACATTCTTTTTTACATAAATCTCCCTCGGGATCGTCATATTGACAATTCTCGAATCTGGCAACTCCTCTAGCTCAGAATATGGAATACATCTTCCTACTTTTGCATCTTCGTCAGTCTGCAAACAAAGCTGACCGTTTACATAAATCTTCTTATTAAATATAATTCTATCCCCACCAACGACTTTACTCCCCATAACGTTTTTCTTTACATCCAGATAGGTAGTATCTTTCGAGACAGTCAACATTCTCCTATTTACCATCTCTTCAGTCTCGCCAAATTTTAGCTCCTCAAGATCAGAATATATGTAACAGTTTCTATTATTGCCAATTGATAAGCATAATGTATCCTTAAAATGATTAAGATGTGTGAAATATTCAAAACTTGAAAAAGTTCTAGCCCTAATCGTGCTATTCCATGGATCTATATATCTAGATCCAGCTTTTACATAGAAAAGTCTTGGCACCACCATATCACTAAAAGCACCTAGTTTGCCATCACTGCTTATATTTCCAAACCAATCCTCAAAATACAAATAAAAATTCCTATTCCCATAAGCCGCGCAACCATCGCCAGCACCATATCCTGCAGCCAAAGCAGAGCTATTTGGCTGATACGGTGTATATTGATATAATGCCGAAGTTGCCCGGTTCTTTATATTCACCACAGAGCCACCACATCCAGAATTTGGATTATATTGCACATAATTATTCCCAGTTGGATAATATCTAGATCCGTTATCCAGTACATATCTATATAGCGCAGCAGCATTCCTTACTTGATTCTTAAATCCATAATATTTAGATGAACACGCCGCCGTATCCGGACACCCATATCCAGTAGCTTTACGATAATCACCATTATTTGGAATCCTATCCGTAATCAAACCCGTTTCTTTTTGTAATAACACCAACAAAACTTGCGGATTTATCTTATAATCTTGTGCCGCCTGCCATATAATATGCGCCGCACTCTCTCCATATTGAAAACCAATCTCATTATCTCCATCGCCAAACCTCTCTTCGGATAAACATATAAAATGCCCGTTCTCAAAATGCCACTTATAATTATAATTCCCAGATAACCGCTGATAATAACCGTAGTCAGTATTGTCACACGGATTTTTCGCCGTCAAAAACGCCTGTATCTCCGCCTCGCTCATTGAATTATAATTTCCCATTTGGTAGTCAGAAATTATATAGCCCGCATCAAACTCTGCCAAATTTGCCGCCTCTACACCATCTATACCTTTAAACCTCTGCATCAAGAAAACAAACAAAAACACCGCCACAAACACAGCTAGCCCCATAAACCAAACTCTCTTATCCCTTCGGCGCACCTTTCCAGTCGTAGTTATTACAAAATTCATATATTCACTCCCCCGCGAATTACGCCAGTCTTACCATTCGCATTTAAATTAATTACTATGTCAAAATCCCCCACACCAATATTAGATACTGGCACTTCAAAACCATCACACGTAGATGTCGCTACCGAGGCAATAATTTCTGCACTAGCACCATAGACATCCACTCCGTTTTGTCTAAGCACCAAATTACACCTCCCCCCGCTTATATATTGATCAATGTTTACCCTCACCATTAATACACCATCATTCACGCCAGCATAAGTTACCACACCAGTCAATTCTTCTTGTTTATTTGGATTTTCACCTTCATACTGTACAACTTTTTCCTTTTCTACCACTTCTTCATCTCGACTCTCTTCGATTACCTTCTTTTCGTCTTCCACCCCATTATCCTTTTTAACCTCTTCCGTCTGCTCAACCTCGACCGATTCTTCTGCATTATTATTTTCTCCACTAAAATAGCTCTGCCACACCAAGAAACATATCACCCCCGCTGCAATCAAAAGCACCAAAAACAACACTACTTTGAGTATTTTCCTATTCTTTCGTCGTCTTCGTGCCATAAATTACAATTCTCCTGATATAATTATAAGCACTTTTCTTCCACTTTTCAACCCCCACACCCCTAATTTATTCAGAAGCTTCAGTTCCTAAATTAATAATAACTACAAAGTCATAATCTTGCGTCATACCTTCAGGCAATTCTTCAATACCCTTAACATTCACCCCGTAATGTTCTTCGAGCATCTTTTTCGTTCCAGGCTTGTCATTCGTCACAGCATAAACCGTATAGCCATCAGCATATTCGCCCTCTGGCGCATCCCCCACAACTACGCCGCTATATCCGTCTTCGGCTAATTTTTCACTTTCCGCTGCTGCTAGACCAGGCGTTTCTGTAGCATTCAAAACTATAATCGTCGGTTCCTCATAATCACGCGGATCATTACTAATTTTTGTCGCTACATATTGTTGAATTGCACCATAATTACCGGCTCCACCCCTAGGCAACACATAAGAAATCCCATTAATCATGCCAGTAGTCATATAGTCTGGGTATAACGAAATTTGTCTCATACTATTAAAGTCAAGCGATGTGGCAAGATGTGCCGCTGTCTTTAGTTCCGTCACCGATAAATTTGTCCTCAAATTATCACCTAGAGTAGACGCTAAACTCATTATATCCGGTATAGATAAATCTTTTTCTAATACCTTATCTTTTATCCCAATTAAAATCTTTTGTTGGCTCGTACCACGCGAGAAATCACCCCCCGCTGTACCATGCCTTGCTCTGGCTAACCCCAAAGCCTGCTCGCCATTAATCGTATATTCCACTCCAGCTTCAAACACTGCCTTAGTATAATAATAATCCGAAATATCCTCATCTAGCGTCACCTTAATCCCACCTAAAGTATCTACAATTGATACCAGCGACCCCCAGTTCAAATGTGCATAATATTGAAAATCCACCCCGAGTATCGCCCCCACTTCAGACATCAAAGCCGTAGCTCCAGCTTCTTCATTATTGCCATCCATATTATTACACCAGTACACTTCATTTATCTTCCCTGTAGCAGTACATGTCGGCGAAGCCTTAAGGTCACGTGGCAAACTAAGCATCGCCACATCACCAGTTTCCTGATTCAAACTAATCATCATAATAGAATCAGTCAACTGCGCCCCATCATGTACACCATTTCCCTCTTCGCCTTCCATATTATACCCACTTGTACCAAAGGCTAAAATATTCGTCCTACCATTCGCATCAGTCTTTAAAGGCTCATACGTCTCAGTAAAAAGATCAAACAAGCTCCCTTGACCATCAGTAATTTTACCCAAAATATCACTCCCCCACACAAACAAGCAAACTGCCGCAATAATCAAAATAGACAAAATACCAGCCAAAATGCCAATTACGATCTTTTTCTTTCGGCCCATCTTCTTTTTTTCTTTTTTCGGCTTCTTTTCTTTCTTTTGCTCTTTTTCTACTTTTGGATTAGGTTTAGACAACTCACTCTCCTTAATATCCAGATTAAACGCTTCCACTGGCTTCAAAAAATCTTCCACTGACTGGTTCGGCTGACTAACTGTTTTTTCAGACTTAACTTTCTTCTCTACCTTTTTTACGGGCACTACTGGTCCATCAATAATCTCAATATTTAGGCTATCCTCATCAATCTGACTCTCAACATTCTCCACAGTCAACTTTCTAACTTTCTTATTAGTAGACGGTCGTAATACTGGCTTTCCTGCCGGCATTTTAGCCCTATTTTTGGCATCACGCGTCACTAGCCCATCAATTGATTTTTCTTGCCTCATGTTCTACAATTATAACATATGGCGGTTAAGTTAACAAAAAAACAATTAGCATTATTAGACTTTTTACAAGATTTTACCGAGGAAAAAGGTTATTCCCCCTCCTATCGAGAAATCATGTCAGGGCTCGGTTTATCAAGTGTGTCAGCCGTCGCCGAACACATAGAAAATCTTATATCAAAAGGTGTCGTAAAAAAAGTTCCCGGCGCAGCCAGAAGCTTAGAAATCCTAAATTACAAACATGAAGAAACTGTAGAATTATTTAAAACTAAACTAACTTCTTGCACTGAAGAAGAACGCGCAGCCCTACTCAAAGCTGCGCATATCTTGGATTTAGATGTAGAAGAAAATTAATCTTCAACCTTACTAATTATAAGTTTTCTTTCACGTCCTTCCCCCTCAGAATGTGTTTCAATATCAGAATAATCTTGCGCCAACTTATGTACCACTCTTCTATCTGCGGCATTTAAATTAATTTCCATAGGCTTACCAGTCTCGCGTACTTTTGCGATCCAACCTTCCGCTTTTTCCTCAATCCTATCTACACGTTGACGCTTATAATTTGCTACATCCACATTCACCCTGGTTAATTCGCCACCTTTTGCCACTAGCGCCATAGACACCACATGTTGCAAAGCTCTCAAATTATCTGCATTACGTCCGATCAGTAAAGAGTTTAATGAAGTAGACGGCACCGACAACTGTATCACCTCATCATCCAATGTTGAACTCACCGCCACATTAATTCCAAAGAAACTTAGTAAATCCTCTAAGTACTTTGCTGCAAATCTTATAGATTCGTCTTGATTCATATTTATCTCCTTTTCTTTTTAGTATCCCTCGCGGAGATTCGAGTAATTTTTGTTCCTGTTTTTTTATTTTCTACCACCTCAGCTTCTTGAATTTTTTTAAGTTCGCGCGTCATAGCCTTGTCCGTCGCATTATCCATATCGTCACGCGCCTTCGCATAAATGATTTTCTGTTGAATAATCGTAATTATATTGCTTAAGAAATAATAAAACGCAAGTGCCCCGTGCAAATTAATCATAATGATAAACATCATAATCGGCATCATTTTACCCATCTGACCAGTAGCAAGTCCAGAAATTTCACTATCATCAATTTCCTTTCCACTTTTTGCTTCTTTCAAAATCTCACGGAATTTTTTACTCTTTTTAGTTTTATCCGATGGCATTTGTTGCTTCGTTGCAAAATATTGCGCTAAACTTGCTGCCACCGCTATTACCAACATAAATACAGCGCTCCAAGAAAATCTACTCGGATTTATTACATCACTTGCTTTAGCGGTCAAATTAATTACACCAAATAATTGTGGATGAAAATCATATTCTGCTTTTTCGTCCGCTGGAATCTCATCATTCTTTAAATCATCTAAATATGCCTGTTGCTTTTCTTCTAAATCACGGATTTCCGATCCTTCATAAGCCACAATATCATACGCACGATTCATTAAGTTATCCGTCGGCAGTGGAGTTGCAATCACCCTAATAGCCGAGAAAATCGCGATAAAGATCGGTAACTGGATCATCAAAGTCAAAATCGACGCAAACGGTTTAATATTATACCGTTTATAAAGATCCATCGTCTGCAAAGATTCCAACTGTTTATTTCCATTACAATTCTTACGAATTTGCGTCAACTCCGGCTGAATCTTTCGCATCAACCTAGTTTGTTTCAACTGCTTAATTGTAAGCGGGAGCATTGCTAACTTTACCAAAATCGTAAATATAATAATCGCAATACCAAAATCGCGCACCAAATTAAATATTACAAACAAAATATTTACAATTGGACGCACCACAATGATGTCAATAAAGTTAAACAAACCGCCCGCAAAGATAGTCCCCGCCACCAATACGGCGATTATAGACCAAATTATTACCTTCTTCACACTCAAATTTTTCATTTATTCTCCTTATTATAACATATCTTTGATTCATCCACTAATTTATCCACTATATCTCCAATCTCACCAAAAGGCATATCAATTATTTTTTTATCATATATCACAAAAATATAATCAACTCCTTTTGGTATACTATCTAATCTCAACCTTATTACCTCATACACCCTTCTTCGGATTCTATTACGTCCCACCGCACTCTTTAATACCTTTTTAGATACCACTACCGCTATTCTTGTAAACTTTCGCGTATTCTCAACAAAAATCAAAGACATTTTCGGTGAACGAATAGTCTTCCCTTTCTGATATACATACCTCACTCCACCTCGTGAATGAAACCTAAATTTCTTACTTAGCATAATATATATTATAACAAATAATCCCCTTTAAGGGGATTATTTATCTTTAAGCAGCTAAACGTGCGCGACCTTTTAGACGACGGCGCTTGAGCACCTTCTGTCCATTCTTTGTAGCATTACGCTTCATGAAGCCATGCTCAGCCTTACGCTGACGCTTATGCGGTTGATATGTACGCTTTGGCATATTATTCCTTAATATTTAACTTTTCTCAAATTCTTGTTATAGTATACCGCACTTTTCCACATTTTTCAAGAAGTTTTCCACAACTTTATACCAATAAAACTCCGGCTGTGGAAAAATCCTCCTCTGTTAATCAGTCTATATATTATAAAATATTATTTATCCTCTCAAAACCTGTGGAAAACTCCCACCTTTCGTGCTATACTCTTCTAAAAGGAGGTTAGATGTATAACGTTTGGGAAAATGTTTTAGCAGAGATTGAACAACAAATCTCGCCCGCTAATTTTTCCACCTGGTTCAAAGATACTAACCTTATATCTACAGATGGCGGTCATATAATCATTGGTGTTAAAAACTCTTTCTATATCAAACAGCTCCGCACGCGTTTTATAGACCTCATCACTAACTCACTCATTAAAAACGGTGTCACCATTAATGATATAGATTTTGAAGTACAACAAACCACAAAATCCAAAGTTCGTCCACGTGAAGTTACCGCTGCCAGCGATCTTATCAAAACTAAAGTTTCTTTCAAAAAATCTCAAACCGACAATAATGGACTCAATAGTAAATACACTCTAGACACTTTTGTGGTTGGATCAAATAACGACCTCGCCGTCTCTGCAGCTAAAAGTATTATTGATGCCCCAGGTACCCGCTATAACCCATTTTTCCTCTATGGTGGCCCAGGTCTAGGTAAAACCCATCTTGTGCAAGCCATAGGTAATGAATTACTCAAGCGTAACCCAGAATATAAGATTCTCTACACACCTATTTCTCATTTTTATTCAGATTTTATTGACGCCATTCAGAATGGCAAAGGTAAAGAATTTAATCGTAAATTTGAAAAACTAGACTGTCTTATTATTGATGATTTCCAATTTATTGTTGGTAAAGAAAAATCCCAAGAAGAATTCTTTAATATCTTTAATGACCTTTACCAATTAAATAAACAAATCATCGTTACCTCAGATCGTCTCCCTAGTCAAATCAAATCCGTAGACGAACGCCTCGCCTCTCGCCTCACCTGGGCTGGTGCATTCGATTTACAACTCCCAAAATTTGAAGACAAGTGTGCCATCCTTCGCGCTAAAGCCGAGCTCATGGGTGCCGAAATTGAACCCGAGGCTATCGAATATATAGCCGAAAACGTCAACACTAATATCCGTGATCTTGAGGGTGAGTTTTCTACAATCTTACTTATGTCAGAAGTACGCGGCCTCACCCCACTAGAACTTATCAATAATGGTTCAGCGAACATCAATAAAACCACTAAACTTCATCCCATCTCCAGTAAACAGGTTGTTGAAAAAGTCGCCAAATATTACCAATTATCAGTAGCAGAACTCAAAAGCAAATCTCGTGTCTCAAATATCAAAACCGCCCGTCAAGTAGCAATGTTTATCTTATCCAAAGAACTCTCTATGAGTACCACCAAAATCGCCACCGAAGTTGGTGTCAAAGATCATTCCACAGTTATGCATGGCATCAGTAAAATCGAAAAAGACCTTAAATTAAACTTCACTCTTCGCGACCAAGTTGAAGCTATCAAGGAGAAGATTTATGGTTAAATATTTTACTCATTTTGTGGAAAACCTGTGTAAAAACACGTTTAAATCTCTGTGTACATTTCGCGCAAAACTTTGTGCAAAAAATAAATCTTTTATTCAATGTGTGCAAATCTCTACTTTTCCACTACATTTTCCATACTTTTTCGCAACTTTTCCCACAAATATCTCACCCCTGTCATTAACCAATCTTTTCCACTTTTCCACACAACCTATAACTACAACTATTAATAAATATATAGAAAGGATTTAAAAATGGAAATTGAAGTCTCACAAGAAAAATTAAGCAAAGCTCTAAATAATGTCAGTCGTATAGCTGTTGGAAAAGTTACACTACCAGTATTAAATAATGTACTCATAAGAGTAGATGATGGTAAAGTATCTTTAATTACCACAAACTTAGATATGGCTATCATAGATTTTCTTCCAGTCTCAGAATCCAAAAATGGAGTCACCACTGTACCAGCCAAGCTACTCGCCGAATTTGTAAGTAATCTACCGAAGGGCGAAAAAATTAAAATCAAATCAGAAGATACTAAAATTACCATTTCAGCCGGTAAATATACATCAGTTATTAATGGTTCTCCAGCGGATGATTTCCCAGAATTACCAGAAATCAATGAAAAAGAAGCTGTCGTATTTAAGATGGGAGTAGATGAATTTAAAACCGGTGTCTCCGAAGTAGCTATTGCTAGCTCCAATGATTTATCTCGCCCCGCACTTACTGGTATATACTTTAATACTTATGACAAAACTCTCGCTATTGCCGCCACTGACGGTTATCGTCTTGCTGAAAAAAGGCTCATCAAGAATGTTCAGAGCGAGATTAGTGTTATTGTGCCGACCTCATCTATGCAGGAAGTTCTTCGTTCGATCAATGATGGTATGGAGGAGATAGAGATTTCATTCAATAATGATCTCGTGCGGTTCCGCCTTGGTGAAATAGAGATAATTTCTAAACTAATTGATGCCAGCTTCCCGGATTATCAGCGTCTTATCCCAAAAGATAATAATATCAAACTAGAGTTGGGTCGTGACGAGCTAATTCGTATTACCAAACTTGCTGCCCTCTTTGCTCGTAGTGTTAACGGTTCTATAGTCTGTGAAGCAAAAAAGCCAAATATTTTCTCCATTAAATCTTTTGCCAACGAACTTGGTGAAAATGATTCTGTGATAGAAACAGAGGTATCGGAAGAAGGTAAAGTTAATTTAAGTTCTCGCTTCTTAATAGACGCCTTAAATTCTCTAGATAGTAAAAATATTATATTTGAATTTTCTAACCGTATTTCCCCAGTCGTTCTTCGTAATCAAAAAAATACCGATTACACACATATTATAATGCCACTTCAATCATGATTATAAAATCTATTTCACTTACTAATTTTAGAAATCACATCACCTATCATTTAGAATGTAACCCGGATACTACTTTAATCTTGGGTGAAAATGGGTGTGGTAAAACATCGGTTTTGGAGGCTATTTATATTCTAACTAGAGGCAAGAGTTTTCGTGCTACCGACCCAGATATTATTAAACGCGGCACAGATTTTTATCGTATAGAATTAGAATATAATAATGGTGAAAAATCTTCAGCCGCATACGATGGAAAAAATAAAACTTTCCTTATCCTAGATAAAAAATCTCGCCGTTTACCCAAAAAACATAAACACCCAATCATATTATTCTTGCCATCAGATCTAAACCTCATTAGTGGTTCCCCGTCGCGCCGTCGTGAATATTTTGATCGCACCTTTAGTCAATTAAGTGACGAATATAATAATAGTCTTTCGAAGTATGAAAAATCACTTCGCCAACGCAATGAATTGTTGAAATCTGACCAGGTTTCTCCGAGTGATGTTTTTTCATGGAATCTTTTGTTATCAAAGTATGGCACCAATATCCATAATTATCGTCAAA
>R21__coassemble_95_pt1 | contig 71383 bp, 67 predicted proteins | sample R21__metabat2_low_PE_075 | metagenome-assembled genome bin R21
GCCACTTATTTTATTTATAGATCATGCGCAAAAAATGGCACCGCAAGGGGTGCAATAGTTAAAAGCTCGTCCAGCATGTAGCGTTCGAACCCAAAACAGCCTTACGGTGCCATTGACGGACTCAAACGCTACACGATAAAAATATCATGCTGTTTATAACTAACTTTTAACTATTGCACTTTGATTATAGCATAACTATAATTTTTATGTCAAAAAGGTGTTGTATTTTTTACAACACCTTTCTCTATTTTATATCTTATAATTTAATCCGCTACTTTTCCGCTGTGCGCTTCGCGCCACTTGGCAATTTCGCCATGGTTGCCAGAGAGTAGTACATCTGGTACTTTCATCCCGCGAAACTCCGCCGGCTTTGTATATTGCGGGTATTCTAGATTATCTCCGTCCGAAAAAGATTCAATCTCCGCCGATTTTTCCCCGCCCAGTACGCCCGGTATTAGCCTGACGATAGAATCAATCATGATTAATGCCGGCAACTCCCCACCTGTCAGCACATACTTCCCCAGCGATACCTTATAATCCACCACCGACAAAATCCTCTCATCGTACCCCTCGTAATGTGGACACAAGATGATGTAGTGGGAATTTACGTTTTGATCCGGGGCATTTCGGAGCGCGGCAGCGCGAGAATTAGCGCCGTCCGCCCGTGGCGACGGGCCGGACGGACGCGGCCCCGAATGAAACGTGAATTCCCTAGCTATGCTTTGTGTCCATATTTCACCCACGGGGGTAGGTAGTATTACTTTTGCTTCCGGATCTTTCTCCTTTACTGACTCTATCGCCGCAAATACCGGTTCACACCTCAGCAACATCCCATCTCCACCGCCATACGGCGTATCGTCTACGCTCTTATGTGGGCCTAGCCCAAAATCCCGAAGATTCACAAAATCAAACTCCGCGAGCCCCTTATCTACCGCTTTCCACATCATCGAAGACTTTAAATATGGCTCAATCGCTTCCCGAAACAGTGTAATAATAGTAAACTTAATCATATCTATATTATAACATAAAAAAGCCAGTCTTGCGACTGGCTCTCGCGCTGATGCGCGCCCACCCTTGGGGCACATTGGTTTGTTTTAATCCGCTGTTTGTTTTTGATTATTAATGTAAGTCTCCACACTCCACTAACTAATCAGTGGAACCCCTGTGAAGCGTATCAGCTTACTACCATAATAAAGCATAAGCACTCACGTGTCAAGACATTTTTCACGAAAAATCCCCCGACTTTGCAGCCGAGGGCTTTTCTAAGGAGGTGCCAAGTGTAAGATAAATGCTAATTAAATTTTTGAAGCTTTTCAGCCTCTGTGACATATCGCGATAAAGTTTCTTTAAAACATTCTTTATCAGCGGGATTTAGTTGAGTTGCGTCTACGCTTTCGGCGAACTTATCAAAGTTTATTGCCGCCAAGCCACCACCACATTCGACGATTATCAAAAGTACAAAAGCATCCGCGTAATCTTTTGGATACCCTATCTCCTTGATAAATTTCACAGCTAACTTATCCATATCGCCACAGTTTTTCTCAAAGTTATAGATAAACTCCGGTCCACCGTCGTCTATGATCTTGCGCATTGGGATATGCTTTATGAAAGTATTCATGTTTATCCAGTTTGGCAATGGTTTGGCTGTAGAATTCGCCAAATGATCATAGCCATAGCGTTTTAGATATGCTTCTGTAAAATCGCGTATATCTATCCCAAAACTCTTCAACACTTTCGCATACTCAGTGCCATACTTCAAAATTTCAAAGCAATTCTCCTTCAGTCTGTCAGATAGCCATTTTTTTACGATCTTTTGTTCAAGTCCGTAGCCAACAAAGAAGCTAAGCGCTCTAAATAATTCTACCGGGTCTACCGTTAGATCTCTTAAAAAAGCATCTGCGAGAAGGAAAATAGTTTTAGCCTTAACTCCGTGACAGATAAGACGGAAGAAGAAATCTTCTGCGGAATTTTCTTCACATATTTCACGAAACGAATCGCAATCGTATACCCCTGTCAGGAGTTCGTCTGCCTTGGTTGTTATTGTGAGAAAAGTATCCAGGTTTTCATAAACGAAGTCACCACCCAGATTCTTGGCTAACTCGCACAAATTAATATATGCTCCGTACTCAGCGAGGGTGTCATAGTTGTAAAACACCCCTTCGTCACCAAGTATATCCATGATCGGTTTCAACTCTATTCCGGCTCTCAAAAATTCCTCAAGCCTCTCTTCTAATTCTTCTCTTACACCTTTGCATCCAGCATCGGACAAATGCGCCAAAAACAGAAATTGCTTCTGTAAAGCAGCTTTATCCATATCAATCACCTCTTTGTAAAAAAATCAATGCCCTTTTGCGAGCATCTATCTTCTAATTATATCACACTAATGCAAAAAAGTCAAGAAAACGTGAGTTTTTACCAATCTTCCACTAGGGTAAATTCTTTTCCAGCAATTGAAATAATTGATTCCGGCTCCGCCCCAAGCGAAGTGAGCTCTGCTTTAATGCCGAGCTTTTTCATAATGTCGCGTAATCTGTTTACGCTGGCGTAGTTATTCATATCAGTGCGTCTGGCAAACTTCTCAATCTTTTCGCCAGTCACCACGAATTTATCATCTATTTTTTCTACCTTCCAAGTTGTCTTCAGCGCATCATCTCCAAGCGAGATGGTAGGGACTTCGGAGCGGGTTGCGTCAGGTGTGTGAGGCGAGTATTGAGCAAGCCCGAGCAAATCTTGAGAAGCTTCCCGAGGCGAGTACGGAACTGTTAATTCCGGCGCAGCCCCGGCGGAGCTTTGAGGGGTTTGCCCGGAGCGCAGTGAACCACGAGCCAAACACATCTGACGCAATTCTCTTAGTAGTTCCGTAATTCCTTGATGCGCGCTAGAAGAGATTGCAAAGACTTTCGCTTCTGGGTTTACGGCCAAAATTGAAGCCATTTGCATTTTGATAATATCTTCATCTACACCTTCACATTTTGTCAAAGCAATTATTTCTGGACGATCAGCTAGATCTGAGTATTTTTCCAACTCTTTGCGGATGGTGGCATAAGCTTCTCCGGCATCATTGTTGTACACATCTACCAAGTGCAACAAAACCGCCGTTCGATCCACGTGGCGTAAGAAATCGTGCCCAAGCCCTTTGCCTTCTGAGGCTCCCTCAATTAATCCAGGTATATCGGCGATCAAGAGATCTTGTCCGTCAATCGTCGCTACGCCGAGTTGTGGAGTAAGGGTAGTAAATGGATAGTCTGCAATCTCCGGGCGTGCATTGGATACTACCGACAAGAAAGTGGACTTACCAGCATTCGGCAGCCCCACCAAACCCACATCGGCGAGTAGTTTTAGCTCCAATTCTGCTTCAAATTCTTCCCCCGGCTCGCCTACCTCAGCAATAATTGGCGCTTGTCTAGTAGAACTTTTAAAATGCGCATTACCAAAGCCGCCATCGCCACCCTTGGCAATCACTGCCTCCTGCCCATCGCGCACAAGATCGGCGATCACTACGCCATCACGTTTTACGATGGTGCCAATTGGCACATCTACAACTAAATCACGACCACTTCTTCCGGCTGAGCGAGTACCTGAACCATTTTTCCCGTCCTCCGCCGTTAGGATTGGTGTAAATCTAAAATCAATCAAAGTATTAGTGTCTTTGTCTGCACGGAAAATAATGTCACCACCTTTGCCACCATCACCACCATCCGGCCCACCTTTTGGAATATAAATTTCCCGTCGAAAAGATACGGCTCCATTACCGCCTTTACCAGCTTTTAAACTCACTTTTGCCGTATCACTAAACATATTACCTTAATTATATCATTTTTCTTTCAAAAAATCAAGATCATGCTAATGGATATACCAGAAATTACCAACGGCACTAGCTGGGATGGTCGAATCAATCACCATATAGGTGCGATAGTTGTAATTCATCTCTGAAACCCGAATAGAACCGTCCGGGTTGACGCCTTCTACATAGCCCACATGACCATACCATCCAGAAGAAGTTTGGAATATTGCTCCTGCAGATGGTATACGGTTTACTGTATATCCTAAAGCTGCTGCACGGCTGGCCCAAGAATTAGCGTTCCCCAAGCTGCTGGGTAAATCTTGGCGATTGTACCAAGCCCACTGTGTACACTGACCCGCCCCGTATGGCCCACCGAGTCCATAAAAGAATCCACGTATCGTGACATCTTGACGCTCGGAAGTACTACCAAGGTAAGTATAACTATAAGTGTAAGTTCTCACTACTGGAGCCACATATTCTGGGCGCTCTTTTTCTGGTAACGTACCGTCTTTAATCAGAATTTTCATCCCCTCAGAAATACCGGATACCTCAAGGTCATTTAGGGCTATAATCTCGGCCGCATTACCGCCGTATTTAGATACGATGCTTTCCACCGTGTCATCGGCTTTTACGGTATAAACAATACCACTTTTACTTGGTATATATAATAGATCGCCAGCATTTACATCGGTGTTTTTTCGGTTGTTGGACCAGCGAATTTGGTCTGTAGAGATGCCGTATTTGGCCGCTATGGATGCCATTGTTTCGCCTTCAGCTACCACATATTCTACTACGCCACGCGAACCGGAAATATTTGTGATGTTCGGCTTCTCTAGTTTACCAGTAGAAGTTTGGCCAGCCTCATACATAGAAGTAGTTACCACGTAGTTTGACGCTACATCAGATGCACTCGCGAGGCCCAAAGCGTCGGACAAATCTGCCACCACATATAGCTCAGAAAGCTGATCTACCGATATCTTGTAGTTGTCTTCGGCAAATGCATTGAGGCTCAAACTTACATCTGAATTATGCTTCTCTAACGACCCCAAAAATACCACGGCTAAAATAGAAATTCCAGCCAAAAAATAAGGCAAAATTTGCTTAAAACGTTCTAAATTAAACTTTTTTCCTCTTGTCATAACGATATATTACAGAGGTTTTGGCAATGTAGGTAAGTGTTCTGGTTATGCTCTGCCTCTGTATAACTATAATACATCATACCGTCGTCGCCTGTCAAGAAAAAGAGGTAAGCAGTATCGCTTGGCTCTGCCACCGCAAGTAGCGCCGAAAGACCAGGGTTTGATATTGGCCCACACGGTAAGCCAACATAAATTCGCGTATTATAGCAAGAATCTATCGTAAGTGCAGATTGATTATCTTGGTATATCGTGCGATTAGGGTCCACTACGTCCAATGCGTATGTTACCGTCACGTCACTTCCTAATCTCCAGCCATAATTCAGGCGGCTCAAAAACACTTGCGCCACCGTAGGTTGCTCTGAAGATTTCGCCTCTTTTTGTACAACAGAAGCAAGAGTAATCCCCTCAAATAAAGTCAACCCCTGCTCGGCATATTTTGCTGTTAAATTATTTTGCTCGATTACTGCGCCCATCCCTCTCAGGAATGTCGCAATAATTTCTTTCGCCGGCGTATCTTTATAAAATTCATGGGTCTCGCCATATAAGTACCCTTCAAGAGTCGCTCCAGCTGGACGATCCTTCAAAAAGTCAAAATCATAATCAGCGCCAAATGCTTCCGCTACTTCCGCTTCGCTATACCCCATTTCGATTAACTTTTTCTCAATATCAAAAATTGTTTCTCCAGGTAGAATTGTAAAATTGAAAACAGCAGGTTCCATTTCTGCCTCTAATTGTGCAAAATATTCCTCGCGTTCTTTTAGTTGTTGCTTCCTCCAAAGCATTGCCCCAACCACTGCGATAATTATCGCCATTAATATAAGGGGGGAAATCGTCAAAGTCTTTTTCAATGTATTATGTGCCTTTCTGGTATTAAGTGCTACTTTCTTGCCCTGCTTTTCTGCTATATTTTTAGTATTTTCAGCCAAAGCTTCTACGCTAGATTTGGCCGGCTCCTCATCGCTAGCCTTAGTCTCCGTTGTCGGCTGAAAACTTTCTATAAAATCCTGCAAAATTATAGAAGCAGCTTCGGCATCAATATCGCCTTTTTCGTATTTTTTCTTGCGTTTTTTAAGGCGAGATTCTGCTTCTACGGAGGTAAGAGATTCGTCCTGAAAACGCACCCTAGCCTCGGGCAATTTCTCGGTCAGTATTCTGGCAAAATTTCTTACATAAAGCGTCTGTGCCGTCTCGTTACCTTCATTGCTGCGCGGCAATCCAAGTACAAACAAATTTGTACTATTTAGTCTCGCCAACCTAGCAATCTCTTGCCATTCTGTCCCATCTACATTGATAAACCCTACCGGTATCGCAATTTTAGTATCAGAATCAGCTCTTGCTACACCAATACGCTTTTCCCCTACATCAAGCCCCAAAATTCGCATCTTTATTCCTCTACTTCAATGATGACAGTGATTTTGTTGGGATCTCCAGGTATAGACATCACCCAAGGGTATGAAACGTCGATTTTGATAGTCCCTACACCGTCTATCTCTTTCAAGTCGTGCTGAGCTACGCCCAGGCCCTTACCTTTTATGATCTCAATGATATCATTTTCGGTTACTTTAGGACCGGAGACATAAGAGGTCTTTAATTTTCCGGTATATCCAGAGCCGGTATTCATGAAGTTCTCGATAAATGGATCATTCATCTTGTAGATTTTGTAATTATCCGCCAACTTCGCTTTTTCTGAGATGAATTCTTCAACTTTAGTCTTATCTATAATGTAAATAGAGTCTGTAGTTACTACGGTTAACTTAGCTTTGCCGTCCGCTGCTTCCTCATTAACTGCCGGAGTAGAAATTACGTTACCCACGGTTTGTTTAAATGAAGAATCAATCACGAATGCATCTTCGCCGATTGTCGCCAGTAACTTTTCTTTGTTTGCAGATTCATCCTCACTCGATAGACTCTCTTTAGCTTTTTCAATGTCAGATTGTTGTACTACGGTAACCATCTTGTCGGTGCCGCCGCTCATGGCCGAATCGGAATAGACACTTACGCGAGCATTGGTAGACCAACCAGCACTTGAGGCTGCAATATTATATTTTTCGCCAGGCGCTGCCGCCGTAACGGATACGTGTTCATAAATTAGACATCCAGAAGTAAACGAAGAAGCTTCCCCGGTGTTTTTACATTCATTCGGGTCTTGGTTCCAAGACAAGGTGACATTATTATCTAGTGCATAAGAAAGCCCATTAATTGTAAAGGTAGAGCCGGCGCTAATGGCGACGTCGCCTTGTTCTCTAAAGTAAGTATAAATTACTACTTGGCCAGTGGCCTTCTCTCCATCATTTCTACTACCAGTAGCTGTAAACTCAACTTCTTTCTTTGATTCGATTTTCTTTTCTTCTAGGTAAAATTTCCCTTCATTTATATTTTCTTCCGAAAGGTTATCCGTGAAAGTCACGCCTTGCGAAAAATTATTCTCTACCGTACGTACACCAACTGTCACTGTAGCCGCCGGAGCTATCGCAAAAGCCCAAATTGCTATGAGAATCAAAACTACCAAGCCAATTCCACAACCAATTGAGATTTTCTTGTGCTCTTTTATCCAGTCGATAAATTTATTTCCGGATGCCGATTTTTTATCTGAGCTCCGTTTCTTTTTCTCTGCTTTTTCGCTATTGTCAGAATTTTCATCGCCAGCTTCTTCTTCGTCTACTTTCTCTGCATTTTCATCATCTTCTGAATCTTCATCCGCTGATTCTACGGTAATTTCTTTCACGATTACCTTTTCGGCTTTATCTTTGCCGCTTGCCTCAATTACTTCTTCTTTAGTCACAGCCTCAGTGTCCGACTCCTCGTCTAACTTCGGCATTACTGGTGCCGATTGTAGATTCTTAGTCACTGGTAATTTAGTGACAGCGGCTAACTTAATGATGGACGGATCGGTTGTCACTAGCACAATAGTCTTCTCGGCATTTATGCCGGCTTTGGTGATTAATTTTATGTTTACGATGCTTCGAAACACACCAGCCTTTTTGGGTGGTACCAATGCTACGATTTTTTCCTTTGAGTTTTCAATTTTAGTAATGATATCAGTGATATCATCCTCCGGCTCGATATAGATCACATCTTTATTCATGAATTAATTTTAACACATTTCGTAAAGCTTGTGTTAAAATTAAGTTAAGATGAGCTTTTTCAGTAAAAAAGAAAACCCGGCCCCTGTAGCCCAAACCCCACCAGTGCAAAACGCCACTAGCCCATTGGCTGAGATGGTGCTCGCCAACATCCACGACGGAGTTATTATTACAGATCGCGCCGGCACTGTGCAGTTTATTAACCCTGCTGCAGTCACTATGATAGATTGTGGCTCTGCCCAAAACGCCATCGGTCTAGACTACGGCCTATTGATGAAAATAGAATCCAAAGAGGGGCGCGAATATCCCGCAGAAGAAAACCCTCTCATCCAGGCTATGGACTCAAACCAATATCTAGATAATTGCGAAGTTTGTCTCATTGTTGGCCAGTCTGGCAAGCGTGTCCCAATTGCGGTTTCTGTTATCCCAGTCTCAGGACACGCCAATAAAGTTATCACTTTTCGCGATATAGCCAAGGAGTTGGCTGAAGAAGGCGAGCAGACTGAGTTTATCTCTACTGCTTCTCACGAAATGCGTACCCCAGTTGCTTCTATTGAGGGCTACTTATCTCTAGCACTAAATCCTCAAACTGCCACGATAGACGAGCGTGCGCGTGGCTATCTAAATGCCGCCCATGCTGCTTCGCAACATCTTGGTAAGCTTTTTCACGACCTACTCGATGTCACTAAGTTAGACGACAATCGCTTGCGTCCTCATTTTGAGCCAGTCGAGATGGTGGGGCTGGTTAAACAGATTTCCGATGGCTACATAGTTACAGCCAAGAATGCTCACATCAACTATCAGTTTGGTTCTAATAAATCAAATTCCGTCAGCGAAGTACGTCGCTTAGACCAAGTAGTGTATGGCTATGTTGATGTCAACTTTATGCGTGAAATTATGGATAATCTCATAGATAATGCCATCAAGTATACTCCAGCCGGCGGCTCTATTTACGTCAATGTTTTAGGTGATGGCGACCGAGTACTTATAAATGTTACAGATACTGGTATGGGTATATCATCAGACGACCTCCAACATATTTTCCAAAAATTCTATCGCTCCGATAATTCAGATACCCGCACTATTGGTGGAACTGGCCTTGGCTTATATTTGGTCAAGCAACGCGTCGAGGCTATGGGTGGTCGCGTCTGGGCTGAATCTGCCTTCGGCGAAGGGTCCACTTTTTATGTATCTCTGCCACGCATTACTGGTGAAGAATACGAAAAACGTATGATTGCATTTCAAAATAATTTTAATCAAGGAGTAACACAATGAGCAAAGTAATGGTAGTAGAAGACGATGCGGCTCTTCGCGAAATTTACAGCATCCGCATTACCGCAGAGGGATATGATGTTGTCTCAGCCGGCGATGGTGAAGAAGCGCTAGCCGTAGCTGTACGCGAGCGCCCAGACTTAATTTTGGCTGATGTCATGATGCCAAAAATTTCCGGTTTTGATATGCTAGACATCCTTCGCAACACTCCAGAAACTGCCAATATCAAAGTAATTATGATGACCGCATTGTCGGGCGACGATCAGCGCACGCGCGGCGAAAGGCTTGGCTGCGATAAATACCTCGTCAAATCTCAAGTGGGTATCGAGGATGTAGTAAATGCCGTACATGAGGTATTAGGTGATCGTCCAGCCCAACCCGCCCCAGCTCCAACTCCAGAGCCTGTTCCAGTAGCTCCAGCTCCGACAACTTCACAACCTGCCCCTCAACCTCAACCAGCCCCAGAGCCAACAAATTATGGAACAACTCAGGCTCAATAAATTTCTTGCCGAAAGAATTGGCGTTTCGCGTCGTGAAGCCGACGATTTGATTACTAGTGGCAAAATTACCGTAAATGGCGAAAAAGCTGTCCTCGGGGCTAGAATTGACAAAAATGACAAAGTGTGCTATAATAAAGATATAGTCCCATTTGAGACAAATTTCTTGTATCTAGCCTTCAACAAACCAGTAGGTTATGTTTGTTCGCGTCGTTCCCAGGGGAATACTCCTACTCTATATGAGTTATTACCGCAAGAATATCATCAACTTAAAACCGTCGGTCGCCTAGATAAAGATTCCTCAGGTCTAATTTTGCTCACTAATGATGGTGATTTTGCCTACCAAATGACTCACCCAAAATTTCACAAAGAAAAAATTTATGAAGTAGAGCTAGATCGGCCACTCGAGCCACTTCATCAACAGATGATTTCCGACTATGGTATCATGCTTGATGACGGTCCTTCAAAATTCACGATAGTAAAGAAACTTGCTGATTTGTCTTTTGAGGACCGTAAGCTTGGGCGAGCGCCCTTGAGCGTGTCCGAAAAAGACAATCAGCAAGTCGGCTACATCGTTACTCTTTCTGAGGGTCGCAATCGCCAAATTCGCCGTACTTTTGCTGCCCTTGGCTACACCGTTACCAAACTTCATCGTACTAAGTTTGGTAAATACCAACTATCTGGATTAAAATCTGGGGCATATGCTATAATAAAACCATGAACACTATCCTAGGTCTTGACATCGGTACAGAATTCATCAAAGCCGTTTTAGCCAAACCCGGCAAAAAGGGTAATCTTGAAATTTTGGGTGTTGGTAAGGCCAAACAGGAAGAAGGTAGTATGTATGCTGGGGCGGTAGCGGATATTCCTGCTGTTGTAGCTTCCTGTGAAGAGGCACTTATTAGTGCCGAAACTCAAGCTGGCCAGCGCGCTGACCTTACCGTAGTAGGTATTGCCGGCGAGCTAATTCAAGGTAACACTACTACTGTTCGTTACACCAGAAAAGATTCCAACAAACCGATTACTGAGGTCGAGATGAACGAAATCATCAAAAGGGTTCAACAAAAAGCTGGCGAAGTTGCTCGTAAAACAGTAGCCTTAGAGACCGGCAACGACAACGTCGAAGTCCGCCTTATCAATTCTGCTATCGTAGCGCTCACCATTGACGGTTACAAGATTAGTAATCCCATCGGTTTTAAAGGTTCGGATGTTATGATTCAGTTTTACACTGCTTTTGCTCCCTTGATTCATGTCGCCGCTATCGAGAAAGTCTGCGCAGAGCTAAATCTTGATTTGCTTACCGTGGCCGTGGAGCCATTTGCGGTCTGTCGCGCATGCCTTGGTGATGAATTAGATTCCGCCTTTTCTGGCATCGTTATGGATATCGGTGGTGGTACTACAGATATTGCCGTAGTTGAAGACGGCGGTATTGAGGGTACCAAGATGTTCTCTATCGGCGGCCGTAGTTTTACTCATCAGGTAGAAGAAGCTCTCGGCGTAGATTTTGAAACTGCCGAAAAATACAAATTAGCCTTTGACTCCGGCAAACTAGATGACGCCCTGAAGCAAAAAGTCGAAACCGCCCTCTCTCGCAATTTATCAGTTTGGCTTACTGGCGTAGAAGTTGCCCTCGAAGATTTTGGCGAAGACGGCTCTTTGCCTCGTAATGTCCTTTTGTGCGGTGGCGGCGCAAGCCTCAGTGTCTTACAAGAAAAGCTAGCCCTATCCGACTGGTATCAAAATCTTCCTTTCTCTCGTCGTCCAGTCATCCACTTGCTCGAAATTGCCGAATTACCAAATCTCACCGTCAAAGACAACGTGGATTTGGATCATTCTTTTGCTACTGCTCTCGGGCTTTTGAGGGTTGGTGTTGATACGCTTGCTGGTGCTCCTGAAGAGAACAAAGTCAAGGCTCACCTTGCGAAACTCTTGCAAAACTAGTATAATTTCCCTATGAATGCAAATGAAGTTCGTCAAAAATTTTTAGATTTTCAAGTTAAACATGGTCACAAAATCATCCAGCCAGCACCACTCGTGCTGGAAGATGACCCAACCACTCTCTTTACTGGCTCTGGCATGCAGCCGCTACTCCCATATTTACTTGGCAAGCCACACAAAGACGGCACTAGACTTACAGATTCTCAGCCATGTGTTCGTTTGCAGGATATCGAAGATGTCGGCGATCCTCGTCATACTACTGTTTTTGAGATGCTTGGTAACTGGTCGCTCGGTGATTATTTCAAAAAAGAACAAATTCGCAACTTTTTTGAATTTTTGACCAAAGAGATTGGCCTTGATCCAAACAAAATTTTCGTCACCTGCTTTATCGGTGACGAAAAATATGGCATTCCAAAAGATACCGAAGCCGCCGAAATCTGGCAAGAGGTATTTAGCGAAGCTGGTGTTGAAGCAAAAATTGCCGAAATTGGCTCTGCTAAGCATGGCGATGAACGCGGTATCAAAGACGGCGAACGCATTTTCTTTTACGATGATCACGAAAACTGGTGGAGCCGTGGCGGCGGTATCGAGTCTACGCCACTTGGCGACCCATGCGGTCCCGACTCTGAAGTCTTTTACGATTTTGGCGAAGACAAACAGGACGTCGAAAAATACGGCAAATCTCACCCAGCTTCAGATGGTGCTCGTTTCATGGAAATCGGCAATCAAGTATTTATGCAATATCGTCGCAAAGAAGACGGCACTTTTGAAGAGCTTGAAAAGAAAAACGTTGACTTTGGTGGCGGTTTGGAACGTATCACGGCTGCATCGATCGGTAGTTTTGATGTATTCAAAATTTCCCTCATGAAGCCAATCATAGATAAACTCGAAGAAATTTCCGGCAAAAATTACGATAACAATACCGACGAAATGCGTGTCATTGCCGACCATATCCGTGGCGCATATCTACTGGCCGCGCAAGGTCTTACGCCTTCCAACAAAACCCAAGGTTATGCCATGCGTCGCTTGGTGCGTCGTGCAATTCTTCGCGCTCTTGATCTTGGTATTTCTGCCAACTTCCTTTCCGAAATTATCCCAATCGTTGCCGAAAATTATCGCGAATTGCCAGATAGCATCCTCACTCATCGTGAATATGCTCTCGATACTTTACTCAAAGAAGAGCGCACTTTTCGCTCCACTTTAAATAAAGGCCTAAAAGAGCTAGACAAGATTGCTCATAAAACAGAAAATCTATTATCTGGCTACGATTTATTTAAGTTGCAAGATACTTATGGATTCCCGCTGGAATTATCTATCGAAGAGTGTTATCGTAAAGACATTAAACTTACCGAAAATTACCGCGAGGAATTTGAAAAAGCTTTGAAAGAACAGCGCGAACGTTCGCAAACTGCCTCGAAAGGCATGTTCAAAGGTGGCCTCGAAGATCATGGTGAACAAACCGTCAAATATCATACAGCCTGTCATTTATTACTTGCCGCTTTGCAAAAACACATCAGTCCTGATATCGTGCAAAAAGGCTCCAATATTACTGCCGACCGCGTCCGCTTTGACTTTAATCTAGATCACAAAATGACGCCTGAAGAATTAGAAAAAGTTGAAAATCAAGTCAATGAATGGATTTCTGACAATCTACCGGTAGTGCACGACGAATATGATAAGACCTACGCTCGCAACACTCTGCATGCCCACGGCCAGTTCTGGGATAAATATCCGGAACAGCTCACGGTTTATACTATTGGTGATTTTAGTAACCCAATCTCTCGCGAAGTTTGCGGTGGTCCACATGTTGAAAACACTGGCGTTCTTGGTAAATTCAAGATCACTAAAGAAGAATCCAGTTCTGCTGGCGTTCGTCGCATCAAGGCAATTTTAGAATAATTATTTATACGTCTAGCGCTAAGAAATCATGCTAAAATAATAAGTATGAGCGAAATCTTTAATGGTTCTAAAACTCCCGCAGTTAATGACGAGTGGGATAGTTTGGCTGATTTTGATCGCGAAAGTAATGAACGTGAAATTTTTAAAGAGCGACTCGAAAAGATTTCCCAAGATTACAAAGATAAATTTATTAAAGAATCGGGTGGTGAAGAACAATATCGTAAAGAATTAGAGCAAGTCCTAGAGGAATTAGCCGAAGATGGTATAAAGGACGTAGATGAAACATTACTACTGGGCTTGGCAGCGGTTAACGAAAAAATCGAAGAAACCAAGGTTGAGGATATTCAAAAAGACGACATTGTTTTTGCTCTCATGGTGGAGCAAGAATTCAAAAAAAGAAATGGCCAAGACATAAACATTAGAATAATGGATTTGCCAAGCTCGATGATTTTAGGTAGTTCCGGTGGCTATGAAAAATTAGCTAGTATCGCAGAGGATAGCGACGACGAAACATCTGGCTTAATCAAGAATTCAATTACTGAAGCACAAAAAATAGAACGGCGCAAAATCGAAGAAGCCGTCTCATCCTACAATAAAATCGGATCGGAGCACGGGTATTATTTGTTTAATGATCATCCCGATATCAAGAATGCTTTGTTGTCTGCTGCGCGCTACGGTCTTGACGCTAAGGCTGAAGTTATAGACAAAATTAGCCGCAATGGTCAATTGGAATTATTACAATATAAGATGCGCAGAATAGAAGACGGCCTCACATATAATGACGATTTTTCGTCCTACAGTCATCAAGAATTTGACGCAATGTGGAAGACTATAGGTGAAATTAAGCCCAGTGAAGACGATCGGATCGGGAACTTTTGGTATCAAAAACAACAAGAAGATGGCAAGGACCACTTCACCGAATTTTACAACAATGTAAACAGTAGTTTTGAAAATACGCATTCTCGAGGAGACATTACCGACTTCATCAAATCACTAGTAAAAGACGAAGACTTTAGCACGCTCGATACGATTGTAGAAAAAGGATTTAGCCGAGAGACCGCCGAAGAATCTTTTGCTAGAGGAAATTTATTCATTACAAAAGAGATCTTGGACAAAATTCCTGACGAAGAAAAATCACACGCCGAAAGAATCGAATCGAAATTGGCCGATCTCTACAGTGAAACCATGGATCAAGACCGATATTCAAAAGGCCCAAATTTTCGGCGTTTTATTGAAAACAACAAAGATTATCTCCTAAAGGCCAAAAGTTTAAAAAATTTCGATAGATTACCGCAATTTATGCACCTTAGTCAAGATGCAGAAAAATATTTAGCAATTATGATAGACGATCTTCCCGAAGACGACAAAAAAGTAAAAGAAAACGCCAAGGCTATGGCAGATTTATCCGACCATATTCGCAGAGGGCTTCTGGACGATTTAATGGTCAGGACAGAACTTGCAAAATTTAGTACTTTAAGTGAATCAGATAGATATATCTTTGCCGGTAGCTTAGCCTCAATGGCTAATAGTTTAATTGGCGACGGTGTTTTTGGTGGTGATGAATGGCTACGCGAATGTGAAGAGTATGCGGCCAAAAATATCAGCACGATTTTAGATGAATCGGAGCGCGTTCTTGGTTACCGCAACGCAGAAGAATATATAAGGAGAAACCCAACTAGTAATCCGGCCTCCAAAATGATTGAAAATTTCTACAATGCTATGCTTAAAAAATACGGTAAAGACGATTTCGTAGAGAGCACACGTTTAGTCGCCGAAACATTTTCTTACGATCCGGAAATGGCCAAAAACAAAGCTTTCCCAGAGGCGATCGATGATATTCTGTCTCAGCCAATTTACGATGAAAAAAATATTAAAAGATATGCAAAGCTAGTTCAATATATCAAGAATTCAAATGCCGAAGAACTTGTGAAATGCGAAAAAACCTTAACTCGGCAATTAATCACTACGATGGCTGGGCAACCGATGTCGGACGAAAGTTATGAAGAAGCTAAGAAAAAGGTCGAGAGAATTGAGCAGATTTTCCTGAAGAACAATCTTCCCTATGTGGGAAAAGTTTTTCAAACTTTTAATATTTTGTCTGCCAATAGTCCGGCTTTAGCTGGCGCCATGAGTAGGGGTGCCTTGGGTAAATTACCAGAACATGGCGCAAGAAGCAAAGAAGCAGTTTTATTTGCCGATCTTCTAAGGGCGGCAGCCGGTTCAAATAACTTATCTTTAAAAAATTATTTAAAAAATCTAAAAATCGGCCAAAATTTAACGGAAAAAATTTTAGCCAATGATATTAGTGTGGATGATTTATCGCCAGAAGACCAGTCCACGCTCGAAACTTATGCCAATCATCTTGAAACTCTATATCACAATCTCAAAAAAGGCAAAGACGCACCTAAAATTAAGTCTAACAATTTGATCGAGAAAGTCAAAAAATTAGGTCAACTTTTTGACGCCGATGAAAGAAAAAGTATCCCGGATCAAGTTGTAAGGAATTTTGCCTATCTTTTAGGCTATCATTCCCTAGTCGAATTTAGAGACAGTATGACGTATAAAACTAGGGAGGCCGACCTTAGAAATCGCGATAGGCTCAGGCGTGGCGATTTCAAACTAGAGCCAGGCGACCTGGTGAAATCCACTGGTATAGAATATATTGGCGAGATTCTCCAAAATGGCTGCGTCAGTAAAGAGTTTTTAAATGGCCAAAGCGAGACCGATGCTACGCCGCTAGATACTGATGTTGGGGTTATCCCAGATCGTTTAAAAGATAAAACATTCCCAGAGACAATTGAATGGAAAAACAGCAGCACAGCTTTTGGGCGAATGCACTTGATGGTGGTGCTAAAGGGCGACCAAAATAGCGGACGCTCGAGATTTCAATTTGAGAATCCTCAAAATAGATTCGATAAAACTAAATACGAAATTTGGGACAATTCACGCGGTGGCTCCAACGGAGATAATTACGGTGTCAGGGTTGGCTTTCCTAGTTCCGAAATAGACTTTCTAATTTACGATGATTTTGGTCAATCCGATACATATGGTGATTTAAATAGAATTAAGTTTGAAGTCGCAAAAAATGGCTTTTTCATTCCTATCGTAGACAAAGAAGGCAACCCAGTCTTTTCGGAGGAAGAATATAGCGAACTAAGAAAAAGAATGGGCGGCCTAAAGCATTACGATAGTGGCGAGTATAATTTCTCAGAATTATTAGATAGCGGTAGCAATCCAGAAATTTCAAGAATTATGGCTGAGTTGCCAGAAAATGAAGCCGAAAATGCAACAAAGCGAGGCCTAATCATGGAAAAATTCGCTGATGTTTTCAGACAATTCGGATTAGAAATCAAAGAACATATAGACGGCGACATCAGTGGCGGGTCCGTAGAAGTCTTAAACACCGGGTCTACTGGTAGAGATAGTAACGTGCGTGGTGATGGTGACTTTGATTTTATTGTCAGACTAAACCGTTCCGACTATGTCAATCCAGAAAAGAAACGCGAAATATTGAGTGCCATAGCGTCAACATTTGGCCAAGAATATTCCGAAAATCCGAGGTGGAAAAATGTACAAATTGGCGATGGTGAAACGGTTGATCTAGAAATATCCTATGTGATCAAAATGAATAGAGTGGGATACGGCACCGAAGAAGCCCTCAAAGAATATTACGACTCTATGAAACGACAATCTCCAGAAAAATACCAAGAAGTTCTCGCCAATATTATTTATGCCAAACAAATATTAAAAAACGCTGAAGTTTATGGAAAAGGCCCTCATAAGCAAGGTGGACTTGGTGGTGCTGGAGTCGAAAACTGGATTATTCAAAACGGTGGTTCTTTTGAAGCGGCAAGAAAAGGATTTTTGGACGCCGCCATTGATAAAGATACTGGTAAAATAGTGCCATTTGAAGTTTTCCGTTCAAAATACGCTATATTTGATTTTGGCGAAAATCATTATATCGAGAAGATTGGGCAAGGCGCAAATCTCCACGATAATTTTACCGTCGGCAATCTTACTGCAGCTGGCTATGAAAAAATGGTACATGTTTTATCTGAAATGGCATAAAACCCAAAACACTTTAGACATTTTTCAAAAAGTATGATAAAATAAACATAAGCATTAAAAAAGGATAAACTATGCCACAGGCAAAAAAGAAAACTGCGACCAAAACTGCAAAAAAGACCACTGCTAAGAAATGTGCTCAGCGGTCAACTCATGCTGCGGCTGCACGTCGCACACAAAAAGTAAGCAATGCAGATAGGAATCATATCTATCTCATCACGGCTATGAGCATCATTACGGCCGTATTGCTTTGCGCAAACATCGCTATGATGACTGTCTAGCAAAATATCAAAAATTGCCACTTTAAAGTGGCAATTTTTTTATGCTATAATCCCGCCGCCAATACAAATTTCGTCATTATACAATACGGCGGATTGTCCGGATGCAGGCCGTTTGATTTTTTGTTCAAATTTCAATGTATTACCGTCAAATATTGCCGGGATAAGCGGGGCTCGATGCTTCAACCGCACCAAGACCTCGTGATTATCATCCGATCTTAGTACTACATCTTTTAGATGCAATTCATCCGCCCAGATATTTTCGTCATTCAAATTCTTCGATACATACACAATATTTTTTTCTATATCTTTCTTTACTACATAATACGGCAAACCATCATTAATCTCTCCAGCTACACCATTAAGATATAACCCATGCCTTTGTCCGATCGTATAAAACACGGCGCCCTCGTGATATCCAAGCACTTTTTCGCTTTCAATTTCACGAATTTCGCCAGGCTTTATATCTATGTATTCTTTCAAAAAATCCTTCATTCCCACTTCGCCAACAAAACACACACCCATAGATTCTTTTTTGTAGGCATTATGTAATCCATTTTCCTCAGCAAGCTTTTTTACGTCCGGTTTCATCATGTCGCCAATTGGGAAAATTGTATGCGCCAAAGCTTCATCAGAAATCCGATAGAGAAAATATGTCTGATCCTTATTTTCGTCAACTGCTCGCATCAAAGATGGACCCGCTGGCAATACTCTCGCATAATGACCCGTAGCGATAAAATCAGCTCCAGCCGCCATTGCTTTTTCATAAAATAACTTAAATTTAATTTCTTGGTTGCACATTACGTCCGGATTTGGCGTGTTTCCTTTACGAAATTCTGACAGCATATATTCTACTACTTTTTCGCGATAGGCCTCTTCAAAATCCCACACCTCAAATGGTATGCCGAGTTTCACTGCTACTCTCTTCGCGTCTGCCAAATCTTCCGCCCAAGGACATTTCATTCCAGGAAGGTCTTTCGACCAGTTTTTCATGTAAACACCAATCACATTATAGCCCTGCTCTTTTAGTAGCAAAGCCGAAACGCTCGAATCCACCCCGCCACTCATGCCAACGAATACGGTGCGCTTTGGGATGAACCGGTCTTTCGAGGACCGTAAGCTTGGGCGAGCGCCCTTGAGCGTGTCCGAGGAAGACTGGTTCATCCTATTATTCTCCTGTATTCTTTAGCGACGGCGTCGTTAATGATTCTCGCAGCCTCATGAATCTGCTCTTCAGTATTGGTTTCACCAAAAGTAATCCTGAGCGACCCTGCAATTTGTTCATCCGAAAGCCCGATAGCTTTCAGGACATGCGACCTTACCCCCTTGCTTGCCGCACAGGCTGCACCGGTTGCCACATATATCCCCTGATCTTCAAGTAAAAAGATTAACCTCTCTGCATCTATACCATTATAGCACAAAACTACAAAATTGTCAAGAGTATGCTTCTTATTGATCAGTTCATACCCCTGTAATTCTTGTAATAGTATCTTTCGCCAAGAGGCATATTTTTTACGATTTCCGTTAATATGATCTTTTGCCCTAGAGATAGCCTCAGCGAATCCTATTACGCCAGGCACATTTTCCGTACCAGAGCGTAGTCCGTTTTCCTGCCCGCCACCCACGCTAATTGGAGAAAGTCTTACATCATGTGATACATAGAGTGCCCCTACGCCCTTCGGTCCATAAACTTTCGCCGCGTTGATAGTTAGTAAATCTACGCCTAATCTAGCAACGTTAATATCTAGTAAATTTATCGCCTGCGAAGCGTCAGAGTGCAAATACAGCGGCATTTTTACCCCACGTTTTAATCTGTCGATTTTTACTTCACGGATCAATGCTGATATCTCGGCTAGTGGCTGTATTGTCCCCAGCTCATTATTAGCTAGTGCCACTGAAATTAACTGCACATCGTCATTTAATTTGCCTTTCAGATCGGCCAAATCTATCACGCCACTTGGCAAAACTTTCACCGCTTCCCCGCCATATTTTTCAGCCACCGCCCGCACCGAAGCATGCTCAGTTATAAGATATAAGACTTTTCCTTGTCCCAGGCATGAAAATGCCAAATTATTCGCTTCAGTTGCCCCGGCTGTTATCACAAGATCTGAACTTTTTGCGCCAATCGCATGCGCGATCACGCCTTTTGCTGTTTCGTAATTAGCCGCCACTTTTTTAGCCGGTAAATACGCCGCTGATGGATTAAAAAAATCCACCGTAAAATACGGCTCCATTGCTTTTAGTACCTTTTCGGAAACCGGTGTTGCCGCTGCGTGATCAAGATATATCATAAATATATTATAACACATTTTTTGCGATAATAAAAATCAACAAAATTCAACTTTCTTATTTAGTTTATGTTAAAATAGAAACAATAAGCATAATAATAACGGGTGGGAGGAGGTCCCCACATGCAAGTTAGCATGAAAAAAAGAAAACAAAAACCATGTAAGTATATTTTTGTTACTGGTGGCGTATTGTCTGGTGTAGGAAAAGGCATCACGGCTGCTTCAATGGGTGCCATTTTGAAAGCCAAAGGTTACAGGGTAACTATGCAAAAATGCGACCCATATCTCAATGTGGACGCGGGACTTTTGAATCCAGTTGAGCATGGTGAATGTTATGTTACTCACGATGGCGTCGAGACAGATTTAGATCTGGGCCACTATGAGCGCTTTCTTGATTTTGAAACATCAAAATATTCAATCACGCTATCGGGCTCTATCTACAAAGAGTTAATCGAACGTGAGCGTTCCGGTGGTTTTCATGGTAAGACCGTACAGCTTGTCCCGCATTTTACCAACCTAGTCTGTGAAAAAATCGAAAAAGCTTCTGCGGATTCAGATATCCATATTGTTGAGATTGGTGGCACCATCGGCGACTATGAGGGTTTGCCTTTCGTGGAGGCCATCCGTCTTTTTGCTAATAAAGTTGGCCGCGAAAATTGTCTCTATGTCAGCGTAGTTTATGTGCCATTTATTCATACTTCAAATGAGCTCAAAACCAAACCAGCTCAAAATGCCCTCAAAGACCTCCGAGGGTTCGGCATCATACCAGACGTCGTCTGCGTTCGCACCGAAGAGCCTTGTTCTCGTGCGATTTGTGAAAAAATCGCCGCCTTTTCTGGTATTTCATCTGATGCGGTGCTTAATCTCCCAGACATTAGTTCTGTCTACGACGTCCCATTTAATGTTCTAAAATCGGGTGTCCTTACTATTTTAAATCGTTTCGTAAACGATGATTCTCAACCAGATATGTCAAAATGGAAAGATTTTTCTCGTCGTCGTGCAAAAACTTACGCCAAGACGGTAAAAGTCGGGCTTGTCGCTAAATATGTTGGCAATGACGACACTTACATCTGCGTAACAGAGGCCTTAAAAGCTGCCGCCGCTTGGAATAATGTCAACTTGGATCTTGTTTGGATCAATGCCGAGGATGTTACTAAAAAAGATTTAGATTCCGTTGACGGTATTGTTGTGCCAGGTGGCTTTGGGGCGCGTGGTGTTGAAGGCAAGATTGCCGCCGCTGCCTATGCACTAAAAAATGACAAGCCATACCTTGGTCTTTGTTTGGGGCTTCAGGTGGCCTGTATCGCTGCAGCTCGACTCGGCGGAGTTACTAAGGCAAATTCCGAAGAGTTTGGCGCCAGCAGTACTGATAAAAATAATGTCATTTATATAATGGAGGGCCAAAAAGGCAAAGAGTCCACTGGTGGCACTATGCGGCTAGGTGATTATTCGGCGATTTTGACAGACGGATCCAAAACCTTAAAATTGTACCGCAAATATAATTGGTGTAATTCTGATAGTAACAAAATTATAGAACGTCACCGTCATCGTTATGAAGTCAATCAGGAATTCCTTCCACAAATGATCGAAGGTGGCATTAAAGTTTCTGGCACTTCAGAAAATGGTAAGCTCGTTGAATTTATTGAAGCACCAAAATGTAAATTCTTCGTTGCTACTCAAGCACATCCAGAGTTTAAATCTCGCCCCCTCAGCACGCACCCATTATTCATGGAATTTATTCGCTCTCTGAAGTAGCCGGTACAAAAGTCCAGCTCTCATCACCGCTTGTCAAAATCAAAGTATTACTATTTTGATCCAACTTGTAATCATATTTATCATCTAACTTATATAGCCAGTCGGTCTCGATTTTGAGCTCACCGTCTTCCATTGCCCAAATGAATTCGTAGTCATTTTCGTGATTATTTGTCGTCAGTGTACCTTTGCCAATCTCCGTAAAATTCCAAATCACCCCTGGATCCGCAGCCCATTCTCCTACAGATACCACATATTCCGCATCGCGCATTCCGGGTTCTGCAAAAATATTTAATAACAAAAACACTAATCCACCCACGAGCGTTGCAATACCGATAATAAATACGACGATCGCAGCAGTCTTCTTTTTGTCTCCCGATTTTTTTATTTTTTTCTCTTTTTTATTGGTATTTAGCTCATTATTATCCATGAGCTTATTTTAACAATAAAGTTTCGATTTCACAAGTTTAGAATAAGAGCGCACTGCTTCGCAAAAATTATCCAATTCCTTGCCTTCGAGTTTTTCATATTTTCTGCCTGCCACGCCCTTAAATACGCCATCTGGCCGCACTTCGTAGCGAATAGTCATACCGTTCGCTACACCATTCGCATCCATCCAGCCTTCATACCAAATCCAAACGTTATTTTTGTGTTTAAAAAATTCTCTCTGATATCCAGCCGGTATTGGTCCAAAAAGTGTTCGTCCTAGCTCACTCTCGGCGCTCATCAAATCGTCGTAACTTGGCCTGCTTGAATAATTGCCGCCAAAACCTAACAATTCCTTAAGCGACATTGCTCAATCTCCTCGGATATCTGATTTAATTCTTGATATAACTCGAAAGTTTCTTTTGTGGCTTCAAAATTATAAGCTTCACGCTTTGCAAATGATGGTATCTGGAAAGTTGAATAATTGTCTGGCATTTTTTGTTGTTTCCCTTTCTACAATCTCAAGGTCCACCCCGTTTACACCACTTAGCCACTTGGCTATATTATAAACATAGCCCGGTTCGTTAATCATACCACGAAATGGCACAGGAGTCAAGAATGGCGCGTCAGTTTCTAGTAGAATTCTCTCTAGTGGTGGCAACGGCAAAGTTGAATATGTAGCAAGTCCGTTTACTCCTACATAAAAATTCGTCGTTTCTAATATTTTTCGCAATGTTTTTTTGCTATCTGTAAAAGAATGTACCACTCCTCGCACTGTCGGAAAATTTTCCACCACCGGGAAAAAGTCATCGAACGCATTTCTTACATGGAAAGATACCGGTAAATCATTATCTGTAGCCAGTTGTAGCATTTCTTCAAATAATTTTATCTGCGCCACTCGGTCGTATCCAGGATAATGATAGTCCAGCCCCACTTCGCCTATAGCTATAGGCGATGGGCCGACCGGACGCGCCCCCGAGCGGGATTCTAATTCTGCAGCCTCGGGGTGTATACCATATGTCCAATAAACTTCATCATGGCTAGACGCAAATTCCTTTGCCGCCATCGAATCCTCATGCGATGTTCCTATGCAAATAATTTTCTTTACGCCATTTTCATTTGCCCGCTTTATCATCTCTTCTGCCTGCTCATCAGAAAAGAATTCCCTATCGTGCAGATGACAATGTGTATCAATTAGCACGGTTTTCACGCTTTCTTTTTATTGGATCAAGCTGACGTTTGCGGAGTCGAAGCGATTGTGGTGTCACTTCGAGCAACTCATCATCTAACAAAAAGTCCAAACATTGCTCAAGCGACAATTGTGTATATGGAGTTAACTGGATCGCACCATCCGAAGCATGCGTGCGCATGTTTGTAAGTTGTTTTTCGCGACATATATTAATATCGAGATCATCTTTTTTATTCGAAAGCCCCACGATCATGCCCTGATATACTGGTACTCCAGGCGGAATATACAAAATACCACGTGCCTGAGCTGTATCAAGTGCATAAGCCGTGGAAGTGCCGCTTTCAAATGCCACCAAAGCACCGTTTCTTTCTGGCTTATACTTTCCTTCTACTGGGCGATAGCCACTTGGCAAGCTAGACATAATAACAGTACCCTTAGTTGCCGTAAGTAAATTATTGCGCAAACCAATCAAAGCCGCAGTGGAAATTTCGTAGACAAATCTTGTCGTACCGGAAGTTGTAATTTCTTGAGTTTTTAATTCGGCCTTACGAATCCCGAGTTCTTGTGAAACTGCACCTACAAACTCTGGAGAGACTTCTATTGTTAAATCTTCAATCGGCTCGCATTTTTGCCCGTCAATTTCGCGATAAACTACCTCTGGTCTCCCAGCCTCAAGCTCGTAGCCTTCGCGTCGCATCGTTTCAATCAAAACCGACAAATGCAATTCTCCGCGCCCCGAAACCTTATAGCCTAGGCCGTCTGGCTGAATCTTGAGTGCGATATTTGTCTCCAGCTCACGCTCCAATCTCTCAGCGATCTGGCGCGAAGTAGTAAATTCACCTTCTTTACCCTTGAGCGGTGAAGTGTTTGGCCCAATATATATAGATAAAGTCGGAGCTTCTAATTCTATAGTCGGTAAAGCCTCCGGGTTGTCGCCGGTTGCAATGGTGTCACCAATGTTGGCCTCAGATACACCGGTAATTGCCACGATATCCCCAGCAATCGCTTCCTGCACCTCTTCCTTCCCAAGCCCTTTATAAATAAACAAATTTTCAATCTTTGCGGTCTTAGTAACGTCGTTACGTAGAATTTTTACAGTTTGTCCTTTTTTTAGCTTCCCGCGAAAGATTTTACCGATGCAATATTTCCCAAGATAATTATCCGCCGCAAGCGCCGCTACGAGTAGCTGTGCGCTGTCAGAATTTTCATCAACCGATGGTGCTGGAATGTCATTTATGATAGACTCAAAAATCACATGCAAATCATTATCTAGCTCCGGTGTCTTTCCGGCCTTTCCCTCACGTGCAATAGCATAATATATTGGATAGTTTAACTGTGATTCATCGGTCGCTAGTTCCAAAAATAGGCTTTCTATCTCGCTCAAAACTTCATCGATCCTCGCTGCTGGCTTATCAATTTTGTTGATAATCACTACTGGCTTCAGGCCTAGTCCCAAAGCCTTTGAGAGCACGAACTTTGTTTGTGGCATTGGGCCTTCTTGCGCGTCCACAATCAATAGAACCCCATCCGCCATATTCAAAGTACGCTCCACCTCACCCGAAAAATCAGCGTGCCCCGGCGTATCGATAATATTTATTTTGTAGCCGTCATAATATACGCAGGTTTGCTTAGCAGTAATCGTGATGCCGCGCTCGTATTCCTGATCCATCGAATCCATGATCAGGGTTTGGTTCATCTCGGCTTGGTTGTCACGAAAAGTATGCGATTGCTTAAGCAGCCCGTCCACCAAAGTAGTTTTACCATGGTCCACGTGCGCAATAATCGCCACATTACGAATTAAATTTTTGTTCAAAGTCATAAATATAATTATATCATAATTTTGAAATAAAAACAACAGAGGTAAACTTGACATTATCTTGAATCTGTGATATAACGAAAATATATGGCTAACCGAAACAAACACTTAAATCCAAATCAGTCTTACGATCCGCCTCGCTGTTGGGTCGGCGATTCTCATAAAATTTGCTACAAAACTCGCGAAGAAGCCGAGCTTGCGGCTCGTGTCGCTGAATATGATCATCACATCAGCGCGAAGCTTAGCGTATACAAATGCGAATATGGCGACCACTGGCACCTCAGCTCTAATTAAGTTTCCCAGTATCTGGCGCTTTTGGCACAAAAACCGTGCCACTATTTTTCATCTCCAAAACCACACTCACTCCTTCTCCACGTATATCATCTCCTAGTGGTACCAAAGTTAATACATTCTCTACTCCAGCGTCTAGCCCGCTCAATGTTACCAAAGCATCATCCGTCACTCCTAGCACTGCGTCATTCAAAATCACCATCGTTCGCACGCCATTGGTCGTAAACTCCACCGTCATTTCTGTCTCTCCACTTTGCTGCACTGAGTCTATCTCAAGTATCGGCCGCTCCATCACTTCGTTCTCTTCCACCCGTGGCAATGAATCATACCTCTCCATAATATAATCCGTCAACAAACTTAGCTCATCAAAATTCGTCACCACCTTGCCGTCAGTCGCTGCCGCCAAATCTCCGTAATAATATTCGTTAAACGGCTTAGTGATAATATAAAAATTCACCGGATCAATAGTTTTGCTGAGCGCCACCACCTCGTCAAAAGTCATCCCATCCCTATCTGGCGACAAAAAATTCGCATCCGTCAGCACTACTAGAGATTTTGTCGACCCATATTTCCATTTAAGGGCTTTCATTGCGTGCCAAGAGGCCGAGAGCAAAGATTCCGGCGTGTCTCCACCGTCACTAACCTCAATTTTCGCAAGCTCATCTTCAAACACCTCTAGCGTACACGTTTCAAAATTGCAATGCTCTACTTCTCTATAAGGATCATCAAGATCACGATAATCATACAGCGCCACTCGGCCTCCAGCCGCCAAAGTCTCTTTTGCAAGTCTCAGCGCCTCCGCCTTATATGTGTCGATCATCCCCGCCATCGACCCAGTCGAATCTATCAAAAATGCTGTATCATGTGGCGATGAAATGTGATTTTCAATCCCAAACTCTTTTGTGATCTTATCAAAAATCACTCGCGACGCATCCTCGTATAAGGCGTCAGCTACATAGCTCACATGATCGCTCACATTCAGATGTGAGCTGCAAAAAATATCCCGTTTGTTACACCAAGTCCCCACCTTCCCAGTAAAAGCCGCAGGCTCATATGGTATATATGCTCCGAGCAGCCCCTTATACGCCTGGCAATCTGGCACATACATCCTGTAGTCCGATAAATTCTCTCCTCGGCACGCCGCCGGCATAATCCCTTTACCTTCAGGCAAATAAATTTTTGGATCACCAAAAGTCGCCGCATATATCACCCGATCCGCCTTCAAACTAGACAAGGCTTTGGACACTACCATCGCCCCTTGCGAGTACCCACCTAGTACGTATTTTGTATTTACGCACTTTTCATTATTCACCATCCGTACTAGATTATTCACTCCACTGTTCACACTCTCCCCAAATTCATACGCGTCACCAGACCCAAACGCCGCCCCGAGCGTCACCTCCGGATTATCAAACCCCACCCCCACTGCCGGGTAATCTAAATCTATAAATTCATAGCTTAAATCTATAGTTTTTAATTTTGTTTCTATCGTAGATTTAAATTCCAGATAATCATCAGTCAGATTACGCTCCCCTCCTGATCCTCTCGCAAACACTATTTTTAAATCCGGGCAGCCCTCGGCTCGCACAGTTGTATGTGGTCTCCATATCACTACGCCCAGCATCAAAGCCAACCCCAAGTATCGAACTTTAATTTTTCGCGGTCTACCACTAATTTTCCTGAAACGAATTTTTCGCAGTTTTCGTTGCATAATTTCTCCCGTTTATAATTTTCGGGATTATAAACACGCCTCGCCGCAAATTGCAACCCCCTACCCATAAACCATGCTATAATAAATAATAATTATGAGTAAACAATCTGAATGGGATGAATATTTTATGCAGATCGCTGAGACTGTGGCGACCAAAAGCAAAGACCCGTCTTCCAAAATGGGTTGCGTAATCGTAGACCAAAATAAGCGTGTCGTATCGCTTGGCTACAATGGCATGCTTCAAGGTGCCGACGAGTCTAAAATGACACTCTCCGAGCGCCCGATGAAGTATTACTTTGCTATTCATTCCGAAATGAACGCCATACTTTTTGCTCACCAAGATCTCACTGGCTGCACTATTTATAATCGTGTTGCCACTTGTGAAAACTGTCTCAAGTATTGCCTCCAGGCTGGTATCAAACGTTTTGTTTATAAAGAGCTTCGCGTTCATTCTCATTCTACCGACCCTAAAAAATCTATGACTAATGTTGAGACAGATGAAGCTGTCATCCGTCTACTAGCCTCCATGCCAGAAGTGGAGACTCTAAATATCTCAAATGGCAAAACTTACACCGAAGATATCCTCGACTCCTACGCCAAGGATTCCCCGGAATATGCTAGACTCTCGCGGTGGGTTTAAGTTATACTATTAATATTCAGACACGCAGCGCACTGACCTACCGTTGCGCCTGTAGTCGTCGTAGTAGTTGTAGGCAGGGTTAACGTAGTCACTACGGAAGTACAAGTAGTATGCGTTGCTAGCATTGTTCACTGTACTAGACCAGTAGACGTCGTCGTACCCTGCGTAGTTAAGGGCGCCAGCGTTCACGTTGCCGGACCGGACCATGTAAACAGGACTATTAATAAGACCGGTACCGTTACTGGTAGAACCGCTACTGTATACGTTGTTTAATCTGGCGAACTCATTTTTTGCTGCAATGCTGGATACTGTAGGCAATCTCCAGCCTTTAGGGCAGATAGAGTTTTGTGGGTTGTTTGTTACGTTATTGTAAGTAGATGAAGTGAGGCTGCTAGAGTTATTAGAAGCTATAGCCGCGGACCAGTTATAGTAATTGCCTATCTTACCATGATTACCATTGCCAGTGAAAGCAGTGTGGCTAAAGTAAGTAGGAGCTACTGTATTGTTTGCGTTAAGGTAGTTACAGGTTTGGTTATTGCCGCTTACATAACATAGGTTGGAGTTATAAGCTTCACCCGTAGCATACCATGGATTATCTGGATCCCCAGCATCTGGATCAGCGGAGTAAGCGACGTTAATGTTGTACGCCCAGCCATTGAACTTACCGGTTGAAGTGTTGATGCTGGTAATAGTAGTATTAGCTGGAGTCCAGTGGATAACGCCTAATGCATCTTTCACATATCCAGTATTATAAGCCTTATCGTCTACTACGTTAAGGTCAGTATTTTCTGAAGTAAACTCTGCATCTTTATTTAGATCTAGGTCTAGATTCTGGGTCATCCAAAGCATAGATCTATCACAATCTATTTCTTTCTCTTGCCAAGTATTGCCGGTTCCTTCCATACACATTCTGCGTACGGTATAAGACTTATTGTCGCGGTTGTCATACGCTGTGATCTCTTGTCTCACGGCTATCTGGCTACCCCAGTCTTCTACGTCTTGCATATAATAGGTACCTGGTCCTGCATTTTCTGATGGATGTACTAACACATACTTCACTTGCCCTTCATAGGTACCTGCAGGTTGAGTATTGGAGATATAGGCTGCATAGGTAGTAGTGAGGTTAGAGCCTAGTCTAGTACTGGCAGGGTTATCTAGGTCAGTAGCAGTAGGATAGGAAGCTACTTTAGTGTATGTAGATGGTACTATATGGTAGTCACTGAATGTTCCATTAGCATCACTTAGTATATTAGGTCTATAAGCATCAGTAGTACCTAGAGCAGTTAGTTTCATAGCCCAGTTAGAAGTATCATCATTATCTAGTCCATTAGTACTGGTGCCAGTAATGATATCGTAGGTACTACCTAGTGCATTACTATGCAGGACTGTATTGGTTCCTGCAGTGATACCTTCATCTCCACCAGTATAGCCTATAGCATAGATTACATAACCACTAGGGTCATTACAGAAAGTTTGAATGGTTGTAAGGCCTATGTCTGCAAGATACTGTCCATTGATCATAGTAGCTGCATGTTCTTCTCCTGGTTCTATGGTAGCTGTCATGGAGCAGGTGGATTTGACACGGATGGCAGCATTGGCTGTAGTAGTCTGAGTGAGAGCTGATGTAGAACCATTAACGCTTATTCCTGGGAAGATAGGTATATTACATGATAATAATATACCAGCTAGCACTGTAATACCTACTATACTCATAGTAATGTAGGTTAATGGTTGATAACTATGCTTGATCTTCATGTTGTGGCTACCTCACTTATATCTCACTTTAGAGTTTTACTATATCCCCCTAGCGGTGCCACCATTATATGGATCATGCGCAAGTTATAAAAATGGCACCGCAAGGGGTGCAACAGCTTAATGCTTTAACTCCAATCTAGAACCAAAGTATTTAGGCTACCTTACGATGCCATTGCTTTACTTTGATTAACTAGAAAATAAATTACATATAAAATATATTGGAGTATATTTTATAAAACATTAAACTGTTGCACCATAATTATAGCATAGACACAGTGCTTATGTCAAAAAAGTGTTGTATTTTTTACAACAAATTACCAAATAATTTCTTCCAAACCACAATCCCTCAAAAACTCATTGCATCTTGAAAAATGATGATTACCAAAAAATCCCGCATGTGCTGACAAAGGCGATGGATGCGGCGACTCTAATACTAAATGCCGAGAAGTATCAATTAAGGCTTTCTTATTCCTCGCGTCTCTACCCCACAGGATGAATACCAGGTGCGGTCGTGATTCGTTTAAATATTTTATCACCTCTGTCGTAAAAGTTTCCCAGCCCTTGCCGCGATGCGACCCAGCCCTATGTGCCTCCACCGTCAGCACAGTGTTCAACAACAATACTCCTTGCTTCTGCCAATTTCTCAGGCTTCCAGTTCGGTTTGCGTGGCTCCCGATATCTGCATCTATTTCTTTATATATATTAATCAGAGATGGCGGTATTGGTTGCGAGCTTGGCACCGAAAACGCCAGACCCTCCGCTGCGCCTGGTGTATGATACGGATCCTGGCCAAGTATCACAACCTTCACGTCGTTCAAATCTGTAGCAAAAGCCGAAAACACCAAAGATTTTCTTGGAAAAATTACTTTAAGTTCATATTCATTATGCAAAAACTCTGCCAATTCTTTAAAGTATGGCTTCCCAAATTCACTATTTAAAAACGGCTTCCAACTCTCATGCATATAAGTAATATTATATGATATAATTACGAAAAGAGGTAAAAATGGCGAAGTTATATTTCCGTTACGGAGCTATGGGGTGTGGTAAAACAATGCAGCTTTTGCAAGTTGCGTTTAACTATGAAGAGCGCGGTCATAAAGTCTGCGTAATCAAGCCCGCTACTGATACCAAAAACGGCACCAAACTTTTAACTCGCATCGGTCCAGAGCGCGAAACGGATTTTTGTTTCGACCGTAAAACTGACTTATTCAAGAAAATTTCTCAAAAGTACAAAGATGTTCACTGCGTCTTAGTGGACGAATCTCAGTTTTTAACTCCAAAACAAGTAGATCAGCTAGAGCTTGTCGCGATCAAACTCAATATTCCGGTTATTGCCTACGGTCTAAGGATTAATTTCCGCCAAGATTCCGGCGGTTTCGAAGGTTCCACTAGGCTGTTACAAATAGCAGAAGATATTGAAGAGATCAAAACCATTTGCGAATGTGGTCGCAAAGCTACGCGCAATACCCGCTTCTTAAATGATAAACTCGTGATAGAAGGCCCAGATATTTTAATAGACGATGGCTCTAGTAAAATAGAATATCGCGCTCTGTGTTCGGCTTGTTATCAAAAATACCTGGAGGAAAAATAATGTATATAGTAATAGAAGGACAAGACGGCACCGGCAAAGATACTCAAGCAAAAAAGCTCAAAGAATATTTTGAATCACAAGGCAAAAAAGTGGTTGCTTACGCTGAATCTGGCACTGCTAGCGAAGATGAGTTTATTTCGGAAATTGCCAAACTAAATTACGGTTCCAAGCAGGACATCGATCATCGCACTCGTGTGCTACTCTATCTAGTTAATCGCTACGAACAATGGCGCAAGCTTGCGGAACCAGCACTAAAAAATGGCGACATAGTTATCACTACACGCTGTTGGTTTTCAACTTTAATTTATGAAGGATATGGCGGAGGTGTCAGCAAATCTCTTATCACTAAGTTACACAAGACTGTTATGCCTGGCTCATATTTTAACCCGGATAAAATAATCCTACTCACTATACCTGAAGCAGAGCAGCAGAAACGCCTTGGTACGCAAACCGACAAAAAATGGGATCGCAAACAAGAGGTTTGGAAATCTAAAGGTAACGAATTCCAGCGAAAGATTAATGCGGCTTATCTCAAGATCGCGAAAGAATATGACATCAAACCAGTTGACGCTTCCGGCACTATTGAAGAAGTATTTAACAAAATACTAGAGCAACTAGAGCCACATTTTTTGGCGACATACGCAGCCAACGATTCATCAGAAAAAGATGATCTAGTTCTCGGCGAATTGCGAGTTGTATAATTCCGCATAAAATCCATTCGCGGCCAAAAGCTCCTTATGGTTCCCTTGCTCCACAATTTCGCCATCGCGCATCACTAGAATCAAATCAGAGTTACGAATCGTAGATAATCTATGCGCAATCACAAACGACGTTCTGCCGTTGGTAGACTTTTCAAGTGAATCTTGGATCAGTTGCTCAGTCCTAGTATCCACATTGGAAGTCGCTTCATCCAAAATCATCATTGGTGGATTTGCGATCATTGCTCGCGTGATTGTAAGTAGTTGCTTTTCTCCTGCCGAAATATTATCTGAATCTTCCGAAATCTCCGACCGATAACTTTTCGGCAATGCCTCAATCACATGCTCCACATTGCTAAACTCCGCTGCTTTTTTAATTTCATCCAGCGTCGCTCCGCGTCTCCCATAACGCAGATTATCTTCTACTGTACCAGAAAACAGCCAAGTATCCTGAAGCACCATACCAAACATAGCCCTCACATCTGATCTTTTCATTTCCCGAATTGGCGTTCCGTCCACCGTAATGTATCCAGAGTCTGGCTCATAGAATCGCATCAGTAAATTAATAATAGTCGTTTTACCAGCACCAGTCGGTCCCACGATTGCTACATTTGTGCCGGGCGCCACTTTTACGGAAAAATTACGAATGATCGGCGTCTTGCCATCATACGAAAAACACACATCATGAAATTCTACTTCACCCCTCACTTCTGGTATCGTAAGTGCTGGCTCAGCGTCTGGCTCTTCTTCTGACTCAGACAAAAACTCAAAAATCCGCTCACTCGCTGCGAGCAAAGCCTGTATCGTCGCGGTAGTCGAGGCGATTTCGGTAATCGGGCGGTTAAACCTCGAAACATATTGTATAAATGCCTGAATGTTACCGATATTTACTCGTCCTTCAATTACAAACATACCGCCTAGTACACAAATCGCAATATAACCGAGATTTGTAAAAACATGTGTTACCGGAAATGACAAAGACGAAAACACTTGCGCCAAAGTCGCTGCCCGTGTTAATTTCTGGTTCGTTTCATCAAAACTTGCAGTCGCCGTAGCTTCATAAGAATTTGATTTAATAATTATATGTCCGGCGTAGTCTTCTTCAATTTTGCTATTTAAGACACCAAGCGTTGCCTGTTGCTCGCGGAAATATTTTTGCGCAAAGCCCGTAATTTTACCCACCACAATTACCGAAATCGGCACTACTATAAATGCCACCAAAGACAAAGGCACTGAAATCGTCAACATTAATATCATTACGCCAACCAGTGTTGTTAGGCTTAGTGAAATGTCTGCAATCTCTTGTGACATAGAAGTAATCAAAACATCAATATCATTAGTCATTCGCGACAACGTATCGCCATATTTATGCTTATCGAAATACGAAATCGGTAGCCTGCCAATTTTGTCTATAATCTTACCACGTAGATCTTTTGTATAATGTGCTGCCACTACTGCCAAAATAAAAGCTTGCACATAGTTCAAAATTGCCGCTACACAAAATAGCACGATCACCAAAATAGCTTTGCTGGAAATTGTACCCCAATCGATATCTTGATAAGAGTTCACTGCAATATTAGTCATATCGCCGAGTAATTTTGGTATAAATAAACCAGACAAAGCAGAACCTATTGCCAAGAATATCGACGTAATGATCGGTGGCAAGTATGGCTTAATCGAGTGTCTAAATTCGCGCCATGCAAACTTTGCATTTTTTACTTTGCCAGTACCATTATTACCTTGCGGCCCCATGCATCTCCTTTCTCCACTCAGCATCCGAAAGTTGTGACTTCACAATCGATTGATAAACTTCGCAGTCTCTCAGCAATTTTTTGTGTGTTCCTCGTCCTACCATTTTGCCCTTGTCTAGTACTATAATTTGGTCAGCATCTTTAATCGTTGAAACACGCTGCGCCACGATTAAAACCACTGCGTCTGATACGATTGGTTTTAAGGCTTCGCGTAGTTTCGCATCAGTCTTCATATCTAGTGCCGAAAAAGAATCGTCGAATATAAATATATCTGGATTTTTACAAATTGCTCGCGCGATCGACAACCGCTGTTTCTGCCCACCAGAAACATTTGTGCCACCCTGCGCGATATGTGCCGAAAATCCGCCAGGCATCTTTTCAATAAACTTTGTAGCCTGAGCTACTTCAGCAGCTTTTCTAACTTGTTCGTCCGTAGCATTTGGCGCCCCAAATTTAATATTTGACCTCACCGTTCCGGCAAATAGGACTCCATGTTGCGGCACTAGACCGATTCTCCGCATTAAATCTTCTTTTGAGTAATCACGTATATTTAGTCCATCAATCAAAATTTCTCCCTTTGTCGCCTCGTAAAATCTCGGCACTAAATTAATTAGCGTAGATTTACCAGACCCAGTTGAGCCAATGAAGGCTGTCGTTTTACCAACCTCTGCCTTAAATGATATATTGTCTAATACTTTTTCCGCTGCATCTGGATAAGCAAAATCAACCTTGCGAAATTCCACTGACGGAACTTTATCCGGCACACCTTTAGTGTCTTTTAGCCAACGGATCTTATCTTTTGTTGTTAATATTTCATGAATTCTATTTGCTGATACATTGGCGCGCGGGAACATCACAAATAATATAGATAGCATCAAGAACGACATCATTACAAAAGTTACATACTCCGCAAAAGCCGTCATGTTGCCGAGATATGCAAAATTTTGGTTGAGTAGAGAAATCCCGACCCACGAGCAAAGTAGTGACGTACCGTTAAATATGATATTTATCATCGGATTTTGTAATTCCAATATGCAATCAATAAAGATCAACAATTTTGTCAATTCTTTATTAGTTTTACCAAATTTCTTCTTTTCAATATCCTCATTATTAAATGCGCGAATTACTTTTAGCCCCGTAAGATTCTCGCGTGTGATCAAAGTTATCCGATCTATCAAACTTTGGAAAATTCTGAACTTCGGCGCCACGATTGACAAAATCACTGCTGCCGAAACCACCACTGCTGTAATGCCTACTACGATGATCCAGCTCATCTCAGGAGCCGTCTTTATTGCCATCACAAGTCCCATAATACAAAACATTGGTGCTCTGAGCATTAAAGAAAGCATCATTGTAATTATCATTTGTATTTGGTTTACGTCATTTGTCGTTCGTGTGATGAGGCTAGCAGTACTATAATTTTTCATGTCTATCATATTAAACTCGAGAATTTTCTGGAAAATCGCCGCCCGAAGATCGCGTGAAAAATAAGCTCCCACTCTCGCCGAAAAATAACTAGACACAAATGATGTAATCGCTGAAATCGCTGCAAGTAGCAACATCCAGCCACCATCCTGCCAAACCCTGTCCATATCGCCAGGCACGATACCATTATTTATGATATCAGCCATTAAGGCTGGTAGCTGCAAAGTAGCAAAAACCTGTGCGCCGGTAGAAACCAAAATCAAGGCAACTTGCCACCAGTATGGTTTTAGATATTTAAAAAGTTTAAACATGAGATTTTATTATACCACCTTTTTTCTCTAAATGCATCCTGAAATATATCACTAATCCTATTATTATATATATATAATATGAGAAAAATCGCCATATTAGCATTGCCCAAAATACATAGCCAGAAGAAAGTGCCGAAAACACCAAGAAGAATGTACCTTCTGCTGCACCAGCGTTACCTGGCGTAGGCACAAAATATACAGCGCTCATTACCGCCATTGTCATAGCGAAACATTCTAAAAAGCCTACTTCGCCACCAAATGCAGTCAACACAAAAAACGGAATCATCGCAGTGAGCGCGCTAAATATTGTGGCCAGTACAGTAAGCTTAGCTAATAATCCTTTTGTCTTCGCAATGGTTTTTATGGAATTTGCATATTCAATTACACTACTCTCAATTTTATCTAATGTTTTTTTGCGATTTTTGATAATTTTTAGCTTCGCCAAAATCTTCACGCAAGATTGTAAAAATCTTGTCGTGGCTTTTGGAAAAAAACTAATTCCGGCAATCAGAACAGGCCAAAAAGCATAAAATAGTAGTCCAACCCAGGCCGGTATACCAAGCACTGGATTCTTGATCAATACATTGCTAAATACGAAACAAAGGATTGCCAAAATCAAAAACCCTACTTGCCCCACTATCATGCCTACTATCGGGATAGACGTTGCATGACCGCTAGATAGTTTACTATTCTTATGCATGTAGTAAATTTGAAACGGCTGCCCACCAATCGCTGCTGGTGTCACATTGTCATAGTATTTGCCCAACATCAACACTCGCCATGCAGTCTTCCAAATAAATTTATTATCAGGTTTTTCTTTTTTGTCATAAGACGCCTTTATCATCAAAACATATTTATATGTATTTGCCAAAGTTGCTAGCAAAAAACAAATCACTGCAGGGATTAGTAGCCACCAAATAATTCTTACTTCTGAAAGCTCTGAAGCCTCACTAGAATTGCCAAACTCTGACATGGCCGTAGCGGTAATAACCACAGCGTTTAGTAATACGAAAGCGATTACTCCAAAAATTTTTCTTTTATCTTTTTTCGTCATAAATATCTTAAACTTTATTTTTGTGCATTTTTGATATTTGGATATTCATCTACTAAAACTCTAATGCATCCAGCAATTGGCACTGCAATAATCGCACCAAGTAGACCAAACATATACATACCAATGACGATAGCCACAAGTATCATTACTACTGGCAGATTTAATGCGTCGCCTTGAATCTTCGGTGCTATCACATTGTTCTCTACTTGTGCATACAATATATATATTACTGCAAAAATTGCTGCGGCTATTGGGCTAGAGAATAATAATATTACAGTCACTAGCGTGCCACCGATAAATTGTCCAAACATCGGAATTAGGTAAAACGACATCGTCGTCATACCCATTGGTATTGCTAAAGTTGGCGAGATGCCAAGGAAGAGTGAAAGACAAAACACGATTAATCCAGATGCTACGCCATCCAGTATGGCTACGATGACCTGGCGTGATACATAAGTAGAAACCACGTTTGCCATAGAAGATACAATTTTCTTGGCTACTTTTACCGGTTTTTTGTTGTCTTCGCCAGAGCTAATTTTGCCCCAAAAATCATTAGCAAGCTTCGGCCCTTCAAGTAAGAATAGGAGTGTCAATACCAGTACTAATACTACTTTCATGATGACATCTGCAATCCCGCTCACGCCAGAAACTAAATTATTTCCGATTACGCCGAGCAAGTTATTTGATAAGCTAGTTACAGCATTGATAATTTCTGTATGTAGATCTTCCACGCCGAAGGTTTTGCCAATATTATTAACTCCGTCCCAGCCGCCAAAAGATTCTTCGAAAGTTTTTGGAAAGTTTTGGACAAATTTAGCTGTTTCGTTTACTACCACCGGTCCAATTACGGCAATAACGCCGCCGATCACTGCTACTACCAACAAATATGCTAATACGGCTGAGGCTGTCTGATGCTTCTTTTGTGCCCCAAAAAGTTTATCGAAAAACCCATTCACTTTCCTCACCAACGGCCTTAACGCAAGCGCCAAAAAGATTGAAAGCCCGATAATTATAAGGCCAGTTTTTGCCGAATACAAAAACATTAATAGTAATCCAATACCAATTGGCACCAACCAAAACTTTATAAATGTTTTTAAATCCGTCTCAATTATTCTTGACATAGACCTCCTCTTATAGATTAATTGTAGCATAAATGGTATAATAATGTAAATGAAATTATTAATGCATACCTGCTGTGCGCCATGTAGCGTATATTGTATCGATTCTTTGCGTGCCGAAAATATCGAGCCGACGCTTTTTTGGTATAATCCAAATATCCATCCATACATAGAATATAAAACTCGCCGTGACTGTCTCAAAGATTATGCCAAAAAAGTAAACGCGAAATTAATCATCGATGAAGATTATGGCCTAGATGAGTTTTGCAAAAATGTCATAAGTGACATCCCGAATCGCTGCGTTAACTATTGTTATAAAAAACGCCTCACTGAGACCGTGCGCTACGCCGCCAAAAATGGTTACGACGCTTTTACTACTACGCTCTTGGTTTCGCCTTATCAAAAACATGAGGAATTAAAGCAAGTCTGTGAAGATTTAGCCAAAATGGCCGGCATAAAATTTTTGTATCGTGATTTCCGCGTCGGTTTCCGCGAAGGTCAAGCCAAAGCTCGCGAACTCGGCCTCTATATGCAAAAATATTGTGGTTGCATTTTTTCCGAAGAAGACCGCTACAAAAAACAAATCGAAAGAGATCTTGCTCAGCAATAGCCTTTTCTTTTGTCCTGACCCAAGTTGTTAAATTTGTTACAGTGTGTTATTATTTAAACATAAGAGGACTAACTTATGTCTAGAAAGATATATAAAAAAGCCACAGAAGAAAAAAATAATATTTTGCGATTAATTATCATTGCTGGCTTATTGACTATATTTCCTTTTTCAATTTTTTCGGGATTCATGCACCAATTTTTAAAATACGATTCCTTTGAGTATAATCTAGTGTCGATAGCCATGCTATCTTTACCTAAATTCATTGGCCTATTCATTTACTACCGCACCCCAATATCCAAAATTAGTGGAGTGCGCACTATGTCTATTCTGGGTTTCCTATCTCTAATCTTTGTCACGCTTAATTTGAGTCTCGCATTAAGCGCTAGCGGGTGGGATGGAATTGGCTACGCTACGCTAGCCTACGGTGGATGTTTTTTCTATTTTCCATTAATGATAGCCCTCTTAATAATTAGTCTCGTAAGATTATATCGCCCTAAAAACAACACATCAAAGAAGACCTCATCTAAAAAAAGAGTAAAAAGATAATTTGTTATGGATTGGCATATATCCTGTTGATCACCTGTGGCTAGTAATTATTCTTATTTTATTGTATAATAATAAAATATGTTAGTCTCAGATTTCAGTTATGATTTGCCAGAGGAACGTATTGCAAAATTTCCGCCTAAAGAGCGAGGCTCTACCAGGCTCTTAGTCTTGAATCGTAAAAATGGCAATATAGAAGATTCTTATTATAAAGATCTCGCTGATTTTTTAAATCCTGGTGATGTTTTGATCTTAAATGACACCCGCGTCATGCAATCGCGTCTTTTTTGCACTTTGCCAGACAGCCGTAAGCGTGAGCTCGTAGTGTTAGAAAAGCACGGCGACGAACCTCAGCGCGTCATGTATCGCGGCAAACTACGCGACGGCGATATATTAAATATTGACAATAACATTATTAATATCGTACACATACTTGGCAACGGTATCGCCGAAGTAGAATCCGATACGCCGCTAGCTGACCTTGCCGAAAAATACGGTACCGTTCCCTTGCCGCCATATCTCCATCGCGACGCCACAGAAGATGACAAAAAGCGTTATCAAACTGTTTGGGCGCGCCACATGGGTTCCGCAGCTGCGCCTACTGCTAGCCTTAACATGACAGACGACCTGCTAGATCGTCTCAAACAAAAAGGCGTTATTGTAAAATATCTAACTCTCCACGTCGGCCTCGGCACCTTTCTTCCGATTCGCTCTGACAATATCGAAGAACACAAAATGCATTCCGAGTGGTTCAACATCCCAGACGATACCCTCGCGGCGATAGAAAAAGTAAAAGCCGCTCAAGATACCACTTCTGAGGACCATAAGCTTGGCCGAACGGCCTTGAGTGCGTCCGAAGAAGTGGTATCTGAGCGGCCTAGGATTGTTGCTCTCGGCACCACAGTGGCTCGCACTCTCGAATATTACGCCAAAACCGGCAAAACTTCCGGCGAAGATGATATATTTATTTATCCGGGCTTTGAATTTCAAATCGTCGATGCGCTTTTGACAAATTTTCATGCGCCAAAATCTACAGTTTTGATGCTCGCGGCGGCTTTCGCTGGCTGGGGCCATCTAAAAAATGCTTACAACCACGCCGTTGATGCAAAATATAATTTTCTAAGTTATGGAGACTCGATGTTTATATGTTAAAGTTTGATATTGAGAAAAAATCTGGACTTGCACGCGTGGGTGTTATCCATACGCCACATGGAGATATTAAAACTCCAGCTTTTGTCGGCGCTGCGACGCGCGCTACCGTCAAGGCTCTTACTATGGAACAAATGCGCGAACTCGGCTCGCAGGCTATTTTAGGTAATACGTATCATCTCATACTCGCTCCAGGGGCAGATTTGATTCAAAAGGCCGGTGGTCTCGCAGAATTCTCCAGTTGGCATGGCCCTACTTTCACTGACTCTGGTGGTTTTCAGATTTTTTCATTGCCAGACGTTAAAATCACCGAAAACGGCGCCAAATTTAAATCTCATATTAATGGCGACAAATTTGAAATGACTCCCGAATCTAGCATGCGCGACCAATGGGCAATTGGTGCTGATATTCATATGGCGTTTGATCATCTTGCTAAATCTGAAAAACGCGAAGATATGGAGATTGCTATGCGTCGCACGCATGCGTGGCTAGACCGCTGTGTTACGGAACATCAACGCATTAAAGCATCTGAGCGTCGTTCAGAGCAATATCTATATGCTGTAGTCCAAGGCGGCACTTTTAACGACCTCCGTGCCAAATCGGCTGAGTATTGTGCCAGTAAAGATGTGGACGGCTTCGGTATTGGCGGAGTTTTTACTGCCGACGGCATGGACGAAATGCTAAGGACAGTCAATAGTATTTTACCCGAAAACAAACCTCGTCATCTCCTCGGCATGGGCCAAGAGCCGCGCGATTTATTTATTGGTGCCGAATACGGTTGCGATACCTTTGACTGTGTCGGTCCTACCCGCATGGCCAGAAACGGTTCACTTTACACCCTAGATGGTCGCATTAATATCAAAAATGCCAAATTTAAAGAAGATTTCACACCAATCATGTCAGAATGTGATTGCGATTGTTGCAAAAACTATACTCGTGCTTACCTGCACCACTTATTCAAAACCGACGAAATCACCGCAAAAATCCTCGCCAGTATTCATAATGAACATTTCGTCGTTTCTACTGTGGACAAAATTCGCAAATCATTGCTAAACGACACATTCGAAGAATATAAAAATACATTTCTCTCACGCTATTATCATAATTAAGTCAATGAAAAAGGGAGCCGAAGCTCCCTTTAATAATTTGAAAATTAGAGTTGAGTATTAAACAAGCTGCGCAGCTGGTTTACTAAATTTTCTGAGCTAGCATTTATGAGTGACGCCTCATTAATATTGCTAAGCCTCTTCAACTCATCAGTGGCTCTTGAACCTTCATTAAGGTTGTATCCAATCGAATAAACTGGGACTTTTAATCCGCCCACAATTGGCGCTACACGGTCAAGATTGTAGCCGCGGTTTTGATCGCCGTCCGAAAGTATGAATAGCATTAGCTTTGCGTTTGGTACTTCAGCTTGCTTATCGAGCGTCATTTTGAGTGCTACTAGCATTGCATTGTAGGTAGCAGTACTACCTTCAATATCAAGTGCTTTTACTGCACCAGAAAAATATGCTCTTTGCTCTTCGTCGAAATTAGCGATTGGTAAATCTATGTGAACCTCGTCCGCAAAAGAAACCAAGCCAACATAATTATCCGAGCTAATATATGACGAAGCTGCGAGCAGCGATTGTTTCATTGCGTTAATTGGCTCACCAGCCATGCTGCCAGATATGTCGGCCACAAACACTGCAATAATCGGTTGACCACCATTCTTGTTAGTCTTCCAAATTTTCTGTGCAGATAAATAACCTAAACCATCCAGCCCTGTTGCCTGTTCTTTGTAGTCATCATGTAAATTGAAACCCTTTTGGTTCGCAAGTTTTTGTGATTCACTACTCAGACAATAATTAACAAACAACTTTGCAGCTTCTTGCTTTTCGCTCGAAACATAACTAAAAGTATAAATTGGATGATCATGACGTATACCAGCCGGAGTATAAATATAATTTTTTAATTCCGGCGTATTAATATACGCCTGTTCTTCCATTACCATGGCTTTGATTAAACCTTTAGCCGCTGAAGCCTGCAACTCCGAAGTGGTATAAGCTACCGGCGGAGAAGTTTTTTGATACTCAAGCAATTTGTTTTGCGCAGTTTCTGAAAGTGGGTCTTCACTATCAAAAGCATGCAACATTGATGTTAGGATATTCAACCCTGTGCTTGACGTATAAGGATTAGTGTAGGCAAAAGTTAAATCGCCGTTTAGTGCCGCTTCAAGTATTTTGTCTACGGATACTACATTATATTTTTCAATATATTTGTCGTAAGTATCCTTTTGCATTAAAATACCAGCAGTATTTCCAGCAATTCTATCAGCAATTTTTATTACGTCCACTCCGGAAGCGCTCAGCATTTCGCCCCAAGCCCAAGAGCTTGGTGCATAAACATCGGGCTTGTAATTCCCCTCGGTCATATAAGTGAGTACTTCGCCAGAGGCTATTTTACGTATGCTGACATTTACTGTCTTGCCGTCATAAGTAATGCCGGCATTATTAAAGTTTTTTGCTACAACTGTTAGCCAGTCGTCAGGCGCCTTTTCCTTTGACATTTCAGTGGCAGCAGCAATTTCGATATTAATTTGTGCATTGCCACTCACTACAATTGGAAAAGTGCTAATATCTGCCAATGCTGAGTTGGTAGCCGCGTCGCTATAAATATCCAGTTTTGGCTCGCGGGTATCTGCTTTCAACTTTTTGTTAAAAGCATTAAGCTCAGTAATCGCTTCATCATATGAATAGATTTTTTCTTCTCCAACCTCATATGTTGAAACGCAGCCAGCAAGTAGGCTAGTCATCAATATGATAGCCAAAATTATAGGTAGATATTTTTTAATCAAGAGAAATCTCCCCCTCTCTGTTAATTTTTTTCTCCATTGCCTTTATCCAGGCGTCAAGTTCTTGACGATCACTGATGCCTTTACGATTATAATCATTGATATACGCAACCGAACGGTCGAGCAAAATCTCTACGGCCTCTAGCTCTTCGTCATTGCTTTTTAATGCGTCCTGGACAATACTTTGATTGCGCTCACTTATTTCCTGCCCATTATATTCTACTAAAATACAGCAGTTTATAATATCACGGAAGTTTGCGCAAATCCTTTCTTCGGCACTATCAAGTACCGCCGGGATATCGTTTAAATACAAAGCTTCGTTAGCTTTCAAAAGTCTTTCTAACTGTTCTTGGTATCTATCAATTTCATCCTTCTGTACGAGGCATTTAACCATCAGTGTATTCAGATTAGGATTTCGATCCCGTAGTTGCTCCAAACGAACTCTCACCTTTTCAGGATCTAAGGAATTCGTTTCGTAGTCAGCTGTCTGTTCATTATCATTATCGATCTTTTCTTGCAACAATTTATCTGACCTATGTTCGTTTAACTTTTCTTTTATTTCGGGCACAAAGCTCAAAAAGAGATTTCCCGAACCGAGCCCGAATATAAGCCAGTCAAGAGCCGTCAAGAATAAAGATGCACGGATTCCGAGCGATATAATGATAGCAGAATCAAACAACATCATTAGGCCCATGCCTACAAATCCGAGTGCTAACAACGCTAAGCCAAGCGCCCTTTGCCACTTCAACTTTATCAACTCCTTTCAAATTTTTAATGTGCCACTTAAGACTCGGCGGGTGCCGTTATTGCAGGATTTTGCGTACTTTGCGCTACTGCGCCCATTACGCCTTGTACGAGCTTTTGCTCGGATTGAGCTATAATTTCTGCAGCCCTGCGGCGGTTTTCTGCCCCCTCTTTTTCAATGGTAATGTAGTCCATTACTGCGCCAACGATTTCGTTGTTAACAAATTCAATTGTTTCCGTGTCAATAATTTGGCGATTAATGGCTTTGGCTGATTCCACAACTCCAGCGTGAAATTGTGCGGCCTGCTCCCTGAGCATTTTATTCGTGAGGTCGTCTACGGCATTTGCAGCTTTAGCGGCCTCCAAATTATTTGTCATCGCAATAGCCATTGCGATTTTCTTACGCCAGAGCGGCATCGTCACGATGATTGATGTTTGCAATTTCATCGATAAATCTTCGTCGTTCTGGATTAGCATATTAATTTGTGGCGCTGATTGTAAGCAACTAGTTCTAGTCAACCTAAGATCATTGATGCGTTTTTCAAATTGGCTTATACTTTTGGCAAGTTTGTCCGCAAGCATTGCATCTTCTGGCTTGCCACTAGCTTCAGCTTTCTTCTGTAGCTCAACTAGCTCACCAGTTCTCGTTCTCTCCACAGCGATTTCGGCTGCTTTAATATAGAGAGTGAGCTCTTTAAAAGTCTCCCAGTTCTCGTCCCACAAATCTCCAAGCATTGTGATATCGGTCTGCAATTTTAACTTATGTCCTTCCAACTGCTTCTCGATATCGTTCAAAACTTTTTCTACGTCCTGCTGCTTTACGATGTAAGTTTTACTAGCCACCTGAATTTTCTTAAAGAAATTAGACAGGAAGCCTTTATGATCCCCTCCACCCTCGGCAGTGTCCATAGCTGTTACCATCTGGATTAGTAGCCCGCTTATTTCTCCCGTATTTTTAGTTTTTACGTTTTGAAGTGTGCGCGTAGCCACTGTTGCAGATTTGTTTTGCGCAGATGCTCCGTAGTTCAAAACTATATCCGTATTAGAAATATCAATTTTGGCGGCGAAATTATCCACCATTTGTTTTTCTTCAACAGTAAGTTCCTCTACTTTCGAAAGCACCTCATCGGTTGTCATTACGACTTTTGCCAGTCCGGCATCAGGTTGCTTAGTAGGAGCTCCCGATGCTCCGTCCAGTACTAAATTGATTGCCATTGTTCATATTCCACCTTTCTTAAGATTACAAATCGGGCACCAAAATGCCCAACTATGACGCATATTATAGCAAATTATACCTGTTTTGTCAATTTAACTAGAGATTACTTAATGTAGTTCCAGACTGGGCCAGACTCAGTATCTTTTACAGTGATATTCTGAGCCGATAATAAATCACGGATCTCATCAGATCTTGCAAAATCTTTTTTCGCGCGCGATTCACTACGTTCTTTTATCAATTCATATTGTTCTGGAGCAATATCTGGCGTATCAGAAATTAATTTAAGTCCAAATAGCTCATCAATCTTCCTCCAATCATCCAAAGATAACATTGAATTATCAATCAAAGCAAACGCTTCGGCGGAATTAAGATTATTATTCACGGCTTCAAGTATTTTTTCAAATCCACCCTCACCCTTAACTTCTTTTTGATAGCATTCCGCAATACGATTGCGCCAATTTAGTCTTCTCTGTTTTGCGCCATCAAGCGATTCGAAAGTGAAGTTTCTTGTTCCTTGATAATGCCCAGACAAAAGCCACATTTTATAATCCATCGGCGAGTAACCACGCTCGCCCAAGTCATCAAGAGAATAGGTATTTCCTAGTGACTTTGAAATTTTTTGTCCATCAATTGTAATAAAATCACAATGTAGCCAAAATCTTGCTAATTCTCGCCCATATGCTGCATAAGTTTCGGCGATCTCATTAGTATGATGAACTGGTATATGATCAATCCCTCCAGTATGGATATCGATTGGTTCGCCGAGTTCTTTATGGATAATCGATGCACACTCAAGATGCCATCCAGGATACCCAGGTCGGCCGAGATAATCCCAACGCATCGCATGTTTTTCGCCTGGCTTGATAAATTTCCATACCGCAAAATCTGCCGCATTACGTTTTTCTTCCGAAAACTCCACTCTGGCTCCGGCTTGCAATCCGGCAAGATCCAGTCTTGCAAAGTCCGCATATCGTTCAAACTTAGACGTATCAAAATACACCCCGTCCGAAGTTTCGTAAGTATATCCATGTTCCGTCATTAAATTTACAGCCTCGATATCTTCATCAATATAATCCGTTGCTCTTGCCACCACATCCGCTGGTAAAAATTCCATATCATTGTAATAATCGAGGTAAATTTTAATATAGCGCCCTGCTACTTCCCATACGTCTACGCCCTCACGCGCAGCGCCTTTCTCTAACTTATCCTCTCCGGTGTCGCCGTCAGACACTAAATGTCCCACATCTGTCAAATTCAAAACTCGCTTTACCGCATAGCCGTTAGCTTTCAGAGTGCGTACCAAAAGATCCCAATAGGTATAGGCCGCTAGATTCCCAATGTGGGGATAGTTATATACTGTCGGGCCACAAGTATATACCTTTACTACGTCTCCTGCCGGTTTAAAATTCTCAACTTTTCGGCTCTTAGTGTTATATAGTTTCATTTAGCTCCTTTTCTAAAATCTCACACACTTTATCGTATTTGTCATGCGATATGCCATGTCGTCCGAGTGTTTTATTAATTATAATATATTTCGGATTATCTTTCAGCAGTTTAGGATAATTAAACGACGCAATAAATTGGTCTAACTCACCATATATTATATTGGTTGGTGTTTTTATACTTGATAGTGTATTGTAATTATTTTTATCAAGCACAATATTACTCATTAAATTATTGAATGATTTTTCTTTTATGAGACCAGGTTCTTTCATGCTAACTGCATCTTTGAACATTTTTATGCCGGTCATAAAGGCAGGATTATCCAAATCACTCTCGGTATATACTGGCGCAGAAATTAATATTAGGCTCTTGACCTCGTCTTTATATTTATCAGCATAGCGTGTCACGATAAAAGTGCCCAAAGAATGCCCCACTAGCACCAAAGGTGTTTTAATGTCCAGCTTTTTAATTGCATTACGTAGCGCTGTTAGCTGTTCAGTGTAATCATAATTTAGGTCATCGGATTTCATTGACTTTCCCGAACCAAGTAAATCAAAAGTAATAAACCTCACATCATCTAGCTTCTTTGAATTTTCTAAATAGTCCAACAATCCTTTAAAAGTGCTTGAATCAGAAGCGATCCCGTGTATTAATACTACAGTAAGTTTTGGGTTACCCGAATTGCAAAAATCATTAGCTTTTGCTAAAATCAGGCCATTTTTATTCATCTTGCATTTCCTCTAGCAATTTCGGAACTATATCTACTAATTCGCGCACTACTTCTGTATAGTTTGTATCATAAGTTCTAAACCCAGCCGCATATGGATGCCCACCACCACCAAAATACCCGGCTACTTTATCGGCAATTTTTACACCAGCCGCACAACGAATTTTGCCAGTCACCTTACCATCCGGATAGGTCTTAACTGCTACGGCTACTTTTACGCCTTCCACCATGCGAAGTTCTTCCAGTATTAATACATTTGGATTATATTCGTCAGAATATTCTCTTATATCCTCCCAAGGTATATGGACTGTAGCCAGCGCACCGTCCAAAGAATATTCCACGCGCTTAATCAAATCAGCCTTATAATCCAAGATTCGCACTGATTTTTTCATAAATTCACGACGTTTTTCTTCCAGTTCTGAGATATCAGCACCAAGTTTTGTCAATTCCGCTGCGATTTCAAAAGTTCGCGCCGTCACTGCCGCACTAGTGAGCCCTAAAGTATCAGACAATATACCTTGGAAAATCGCTTCCGCTGCAGGCTTATCTATGTTTATATTGCAATCAATAGCGACTTCATAAATTAGCTCCGCGCAAGCCGGCTTGGTTTCGATGATGCTTTCGTGTGGAAAATTCAGATCGTCTTCGCTCTCATGATGATCTATTACGAGCACGGGCGCATTATATAATCTATTTTTGGTCGCCGTATCTTCGAGCAATTTAGATAACAAAACCTCCGCCGCAGTATCCACTATGATATATCCGTCCGCTCTAAAATCAAATTCATTTGTTATCCTAGACCAATCATCAAAATAATGTAAATATTTTGGAATATCTACCGGGCAATACAAGGTAATATCCTTATCACTCAACAAATAATCCAACGCTATCGCCGAACCGAGCGAATCACCGTCAGGGTTTTCCGCTTGAATTATACAAATAGATTTTTTATCTTTAACAAATTCTAAAAACTTCTTATACATATAAATATTATATCACACAGGCCTAAATGGCTTTTAGGGCCATAAAATCAATTTTGCCGAGTTTAGTTTTTGGCAACTCGTCCAAGAATTGTATGGCGCGAGGAATTTCATACTTAGCCAAATATTGTTTATAAATTTTTGCCAAGTCTTTTTTACAGGCACGCTCTTTAGCATCTTTCTTTAACACTACAAATACTTTTACGATTTCGCCACGCAATTTATCTGGCACACCAATGCAGGCACAGCTCTCCACGTATTTAGATTTTAAAGTTACTTCCTCGACATTTGTCGGATACACATTGTATCCATTAGTTATAATCATTCTCTTCAAGCGCCCTCTAAAATAAACCACTCCGCGTTCATCTAAATACCCAATGTCACCAGTCTTTAAATATTTTTTAACACCAACTTTCGTAAAAGTAGATTTTGTTTCTGCTGGTTCATCCAAATATTCTTTCATTATCGTAAGCCCGCGTACGAGAATTTCACCGTCTTCGCCGACCTCAACTGGTTTGCCAGTCTTAACGTCTTGAATCAGCACTTCGCTATCCGGCAATGGAAAGCCAATCACGTCCGCGCCATTTGCTACGCTGGCCGGTGAGAATATCATGCCTCCCGCCGCTTCTGTCAATCCGTATCCATTCTGTAGAATAGCTTTTGAGCCATGAGCTTTCAAAAAATTATTTACTTTTGTTTTAAGCGCTTGGCTTACCATGTCGCCACCGGATACTACGCCCTTGATGCGACGAAGTTCATGTTTACCAAATTTAATTTTAGTTAAATATTCAAATACCGTTGGCACACCAACTAAAATATTTATCTTATATTTTTTAATATAATTTCTTAACTTTTTTGCATTAAATTGCGGGATCAAAACTATTCGCATGCCGCAATAAAATGGAATATGCATACAAACCCCTAGTCCAAAAGCATGAAAATTTGGCAGAAATGTTAGCATTGAATAGCGCGTCTTTAAAAGTTCTGGTACTAAATATTTTGCCCCCAACGCCTGCGCGTTAAAATTTAAGTTAGTTAACACTACACCCTTTGGCTTGCCGGTCGTCCCGCCCGAATAAAGAATCACCGCCGCATCATTTTGATTCACGCGCACATGTGGATTCCCAACATATTTACTAGACTTAGCCAAAAACTTGTCCCAAGTCAAAACATTTTGTCCACGCTTCACATGATTTTTGCGCCCCTTAGTGAAATAATATATTGCGCGCACAATAAAATCCATTGAGCGCGTAGCTGGCACCACAATCACCTGTTCGAGTTCTGTGTTTTTGATAATCGACTCAACCTTCGGATAGGAGATGTCTATGCATAACATCACCTTAGATTTAGCGCGGTTTACATACTCTTCGATTTCCTTTTCCGAAGAAAGCGGATGGATCATATTTGCTACCGCCCCCACCTCATTTATTGCATAAAACATATAAACTTCTTCTGGAGTATTTGGCATGCATACAGTTACGCGATCGCCTTTCTCTACGCCAAGTGCCTTGAGCGCTCTTGCTACGCGATCAATCTTTTTCACCAATTCCTTATACGTGATTTGTGCACTATAATAATCAATCGCAACATTGTGCGGCCATTTGCAAGACGATTCATAAACTATGTCGTAAAGCCCACCTTCAAAATATTCTATATCTTTTGGTAATTTCTCAATATAACCATATTTAGCGCGCTCCAATTTCATATCGATAGCACGGACAGATTTTTTCAGTTTATTATAGATAAATTCGAGCATAAAACAATTATAACATTTAGATATATATTTATAATAATTTTCTGTGCTATAATCAAAACATGGATAAGAACTTTCGCGTGAGAGTGTCGGTAGGTGTAGGCATGTTTGCCGTAGCGCTCGTATCTCTCTATACTTTCAACGGTACACCATTTAAACTATTATTTACGTTATTTGCTGTTATCTCTATGTTGGAGCTATTTAGTTTCTTCCGTAAAAAACATAAATCCTCTGCTACGTTTTTGGCTGTATTAGAAATCGTATTTCTTGTATGGGGTACCATTTTCGTAGCGGACATTGATGTGCCTCACTTTTGGTATATTATTTTAGGTGTGCCAGGTTATGATATTTTTGCATATCTTTTTGGTAAAGCTTTCGGCGGTAAGATTTTCAAAAAGTCTCGCCCCTTCCCACATATCTCCAAAAATAAAACATGGGAAGGTACCATCCTGGGGCTAGCCTCGGCTATCATAATGGTGACAATTTTAATGGCTGTACGTGGCAGTTTTAGCACCGACTGGTATTATTTGCTATGTGGCCCACTTGCATTAATGGGCGACTTATTTGAAAGCCATCTCAAGCGCCAATTCAAGGTCAAAGATTCTAATGAAATCGTTATCAAAAACAAAATCTTTGCCAAGTTGGAGCTCCTCGTCGGTGGTACCGAGGGCCACGGCGGCTATCTAGATCGTATCGACTCCACTGCTTTTGCTGCTACTATTTTATTAATAATTTCCAGCCTTTTCTAAGATAATCCACGCCAGATAAAATCGTTAAGATAACTACGACATATAATAATATATCGTTAATTACGCTTAAGATATTATTATTTAATATTATATTTAATAATATCAAAGTCAAAGTAATCATTTGTACCATAGTTTTTGATTTGCCATAAATAGAAGCAGCCACAACTTTGCCGCTTTTTGCAGACATCATCCTCATGCCGTCCACCGCAAAATCTCGAATTAATATCACTGCAAACATCCAAAGCGGCACAATATTAAGTACTACTAATGCCAAAAAAGTTAAATTAACTAACATTTTATCTGCCAAAGGGTCTAAAAACACTCCAAGATCGGTCACCTTTTTTGTCTTACGTGCCCAACGCCCATCAATGAAGTCTGTGATTGATGCCGCAACAAAACAAATTACCGTGATAATTTGTGCCGGTAAATTATCCATAAAAATACAAATCATCAAAGGTGCTATTAAAATGATCCTTAATATTGTTAGTATCGTCGGCCCGTTCATACTACATCTCTTCTATGATCTACTTTAAATGAGCGAATCTTAGCAAACTTTGCTGCAAGTACGTCAGTAGACCATTTATCACCCAACATTACAGTTTCTTCTGGCTTAAAATTATATTCCTGCATTGCTTCGGTTAATTTTGTACTAAGAGGTTTCTTTGCCCACCACACACATGGTACATCAATTGGCTCGCAAAATTTCTGCATCATTTTTTTGCGGCCATTATTACTAATAATCACTATTTTTACCCCAGCGCTCTTGCATTCTTCAATCCAGTCGGCTAGTTCATCGGCCGGCTCTTTTTCCGAGTGAAGCCTAAGAGTATTATCAAGATCACAAAGCAAAAGTTTCACGCCTTCCTTTTTTAATAAAGCCGGGGTTACATCTTCAAATCTTTCAAACTTTTTGTCTGGTTTAAAAATACTCATGTAATTATTTTAGCACAAAGTGTTCACGTTACCAATCTATAGCTTAGTCCTATTTTCGAGTGCTGCTGATAATGTAATCTGGTCCGCGTAAGATAAATCTACGCCAAGCGGCAACCCTCTTGCTAGCCGTGTAAGTTTTAGGTCGGGCTTCGCTTCATGTAAAACCTTTTCTAAAAGAAGAGCGGTAGATTCACCCTCTACAGACGGATTAGTAGCAATAATGACCTCCGTCACATTATCCTTATCTAAGCGTTCTACTAACTCCTTTACGTGTAGTTGGTCTGGCGTAATTCCGTCTATCGGCGATATTGCACCACCAAGAACATGATATGTTCCGGTATAAGCATGCGTATCTTCAATTGCATATATATCTAACGGTTCTTCCACTACCATTATAGTAGTCTTGTCGCGCTTAGGGTCTTCGTAGAGCGGCGAAACCGTCTCGTCGGAGTCAATCAAAGCAAAGGTCACTGGACAGGATTTTACTCCGTCATGTAGACTACTTAATGCGTCGGCAATATTTTCTGAGATTTTTGAGTTAGACTTAAAAAGATAATAAGCATATCTTTCGGCAGTACGCGGCCCCACTCCAGGCAACATGCCTAGCGCATCTATCACATTCGTTAGTGCTTTGGGTAGCATATTACATTCCGAGGCCAGAGAGTCCGCCCATTAGTGGCTTCATCTTATCGGTGGCAATTTCTTGTGCCTTAGCAAAACCATCACGCATGCAGTTCTCAATCCAACGTTCTAGTTCATGAATATCATCGAGGTCTACCTTCTCTGGATCAATTTTTACTTTTTTTACTTTCAGCTCACCATTGATTTGCACTACCACTGCGCCATCTCCGGCTTCTACTTCTACGACTTCATTTTTCAATTCTTTTTGAGCTTTACGAAGCTGATTCAAAAGCTTCATTTGGTCCATTGTCTGACCCATAGTAATTATTCTCCTTTTACAGTATATAGATATATTATATCAGAGTTTTCGCGCATAGATGAAGTAATAATGCGTGAAAGTTGGTATTTATCGCTCGTATTTGTACCATATAATACAGCTAGCTTCTCTGGGTTAACTTCGCCAATTTCGTAAGCCACACTGATATCAGTAGAATCCTCCAATATTTTATAAAAATCATAATTATCAGAAACCAGCAATGTCTCATCGGTTAAAGTTTTACGAATTATTGATAAATCATACTTAAATTCATTTGCTACGCTCGGATTATAACGATAGCCGTAAACATATTGCAAAAGGCTCGGTATCAACATGGCGCCAAACAATATAGAAAGCGGAATAACCGCTGCGACTCTCGCATAAGGATTTTCTGGGAATAATCCGTACCATTTTTCTAGCAAATATTTCAAACCGTGCGCCACCAAGATAGCAAATGGTAAAATAAAGAAAATTACAGCATTTGGATTTAGACCGGTGATGGCAATAGTAAATAATAGCAATAGTGAAGCAATAGAGTTACGCGACGCAAAAAATCCTCTTGTCGTCGAAAAGAGGCCAATCAAGGCCAGAGCCAAGGTGGGCAGACTCATTAATGGTGCCAAAAATACACTTTTAACTTCTGCAGTCCAACCAAATAATGGAGTCAACCCCGACCCTATGTTTCGGAAGAATTCATTTAGCTTAAAATCTTTCATTGATAATAGCTCTAATATAGTATCAGGATGGTTGATGATGTTTACAATCAGTGAAGCAATTCCACCGACAATAATAACACCTACCAAAAATAGCGGTAATTTTGGCAATCTTTTCACTATGAAGCGTAAATGTGGCTGGAATAACACAAATAAAACACAAAACACCGCAAAATATATCATTCCGGGCGTAAAAATAGATGCCAGTAATGCTATGGCGAATAGAAAGCAATACATCGGCTTAGGGCGCTTTTCACCTTGGATTTTAGAACCCAGCCAAAGAAGTAAAGTTGGCCAAAATACCATCATAATAAGTGGTGTGCCAGAGCCGGCTAAAAACAAAAATGGCGTAGATAGTACAACTAAGCATGAAGCGAGTAATGAGACATTACTCTTAAACCAACGGTTCAAAAGTAGAATCAAAAGGAGCCCAAATATAAGCCCCACTAAAATGTTAGGTAATTTAATTGCGTAAGGTGTCAGGCCAAACAACATAATAGACACTTTTTGCAAAAGTCGGTATGGTAAATCTACTAAATCACCTTTCAAAAAACCGTCCATGCCTAAATGATAAGAACTTACCGCAGAATTCATCTCCGCATCAGACAAACCATATTGTGCCACCATCGGCAATATAAACAACAAAGCAATAAACGCCGCACCGAGCAACATGTAGCCAATCACAAATCGGTATCTATATAAAAAAAGTTTAGAAATAATAATTTTCTTCACTACATTATTATACCACAAGAATAATTGTAATAGTATTATTCTCGCGTTTTATCAAGCGACATAAAACGTAGCAATTCTGGATGGAAGTACAATTCGATCTTGCCGACGGCACCGTGACGATGTTTTGCCACCAATAATTCCGTAATGTGCGTTTCTTCGTAGTTGTCGTCATTTTGTCGGTAGTAATCTGGTCTATGCAAAAACATCACGAGGTCTGCGTCTTGCTCGATCGAACCAGATTCACGAAGATCCGATAGTACCGGTCGAGGGTCATCGCGCCCAGTCACCTGACGTGACAACTGCGCCAAGGCTACTACTGGTATCTCTAGCTCACGAGCCAAAATCTTCAAACCGCGAGAAATTTCTGTCACCTCCTGCACACGGTTTCCTGCATAGCGATCCGACCCGGAAATAAGCTGCAAATAGTCTACTATCACTATGCCAATATCATGATCGTGCATAGCACGACGTGCCTTATTGCGAAGTTCTACAATTGTCATTGAGCTAGTATCATCTATATAAATTGGTATTTCGTCCATTTCGCCAAGGGCGTCACCAATTTTCGAAAATTCCTCATCCGTCAAATTACCAGTTCGCATTTTCCAGTTATCTACGCCAGACACATCTGAAATCATACGGTCCACGATTTCATTTGCTGCCATCTCCATTGAGAAGAACAAGACGCCTTTATTATTCATGCTGGCGATATTGTAGGCTAGGTTTTGCGCAAAAGTAGTTTTACCCATTGCCGGACGTGCACCGATAATTACCAAATCACCTTTTTGCAAACCAGCGGTTTTTTTGTCCAGGTCGCGAAAACCAGTTTTGAGCCCACGCAGAGCGCCTTTATTCTTGTGGAGCTCCTCGATTCTATCAAAGGCATTTGCTAGCAACTCTTCCATCGGCGTATAGTCGCTTTTGATAATTTTGTCTGACACTTCAAAAAGTTGTTTTTCAGCTGCGCCAATTAGTTCATCTACATTTTCACCTTCTTCATAGGCCTTATTTGTGATTTCTGTGCCAGCCTGAATCAATCTTCTGCGCACTGAAGCTTTTTCAATAATATCCGCATACGCTTTAGCATGTGAAGAAGTTGGTACAAAATTTGTCAGCTCAGTTAGATAAGGCGCACCACCAACACTTTTTAGTTTTTTCAAAGATTTAAGTTCGGCCGTCAAAGTCAACAAATCTATTGGGCGATGCTGGTCATACAAATTCATCATCGCTTCAAAAATCGCTTGATGTCTTTCCTCGTAAAAATCTTTTGCGCGTATAACCGTAATTACTTCCGGAAAAACTCCATCTGACAACAAAATTGCACCGAGCAAAGATTTTTCGGCTACGATATCTTGCGGCGGTACACGACCGCCACTATTAGAACGGGTTGCCTCCTCCATCATTATGTACCTCACCACCCATTATATCAGAAATCTTCGAAATTAACTCATCTTTTGGCGCGTTGGGATTTTCACCAACCTCTCCGATTGCAACTTTCATACCACCGGCCGCGTCAATCAAAATCTTTTTGTTATTATCACGTGACAAAATTGTTTTAGCAATTTTTTTATTCGGATAAATATTTAATTTATTGCCATTTACGACATAACTAGCCTTTGCAACTTGAGAGTAAACTGCGTCATTCATGCCGCGCACGGTTTCGAGAAAACTATTCCAATCAAAGTTGCTTGGCGTGTGAGATACTGGAGTATTGATGACGGCAGACGAATCCTGATGAGCGGGAGCCTGAGGTGCGACAACGCTAGGCTGAGCACTGATCGCTCGCGGCGGCGATGAGGTTTCTTTTATCCCGTCGCTACATAATGCCACCAATAATTTCGCTTCTGCAAAAGGGGCTCTCACATCCGGCAAGCTAGCCAATAATTTTAATAATTCTGGCTGCGGATTGTCAATGATCGTGGCAATCATTTCTTCAGCCAGAGTCTCTGGCCTTACTCCAGATGATAGTAGTTCTTTTAGTAAATTAGTAATCTGTGTAATGTCGCCAGATTTATAGCTGTCTAGTAATGCAAGAATTTTTTCATCCTCAGGCAAACCCATGGCGTTTTCTACAATCTCTTTTGTAATTTCTTCAGATGTTAAAGTTGAAATCTGATCAAGTAGCGATAAAGAATCCCTAAAAGACCCGCCACCGCGTTTTACGATTATTTTCAATGCATCATCAGCGATTTTGATCTTCTCTTTTTCGCAAATAGATTTTAGATGTTTAAACATAGTTTTGCTATCTGCCAAGCCAAAAGTATAAGTTTGGGCTCTAGACGTAATCGTAACAGGTACCTTATATGCGTCCGTGGTCGCCATAATAAATATTACATGTTTAGGCGGTTCCTCAAGGGTTTTTAAGAGTGCATTAAATGCCTCTTTTGTCAGCATGTGGACTTCATCAATGATATAAACTTTATACTTCCCAGAAGTTGGTGCGATAGCTACTTTTTCACGCAGCTCTCTTATGTTATCAATGCCGCGATTGCTCGCGCCATCAATCTCAATAATATCCACATAGTCATCTTCTATTTCATAAGGAAACCCATTTACTTCATGTGCAAAAATTCTCGCAACACTAGTTTTACCAGTTCCACGTGGCCCAATAAAAAGGTATGCGTGATTAATCTTGCCAGACTTCAAAGAATTAATTAATGGCTCAGTCACTTGTGGCTGTCCTACCACCTCAGCCAAAGTCATTGGGCGATAACGTCTATATAATGCCTTCATAAAGCTAGAGTGCTGCCTCTACGGCTGCCCACGTCGCATCTTCGTTTTGTGCAGGTATCGTTATGGATACTTGTGCTCCGTCGCGTAAATGGAAATAAGTCACCGATGCATAAAGAATCTGATACTCTCTGCCAGCTACTTCTACAAAATACTTATCGTCGTGATGTACCAAAGTACCAATTACCGTCTTACGTTCTACTGGACCAATCTGTTTGTATACAAACTTGCCGTCCTCTGTAATGGTAAGCTTCATGATGTCACCTTCGACTAATTTAGATTTTGAAGCATAATTTGCTGGTACCGGATAATTTTTACCATCTGGTCCAATCATAATCTGTCCATCAAAAATTCCCTCAATGACTTTACCCTCTGGGCCAGATACCACCGTCTCGCGTGGCGCAGCGATAGTCTCCCCATCACCAATTACAGAGATCAAAAGCTCTTTTGCTGCAGACAAATTCGTCTCAGCCTCAGTGATGAGGCTGCGCAATCTTTTTATTTGTTTTTCCGAAATTTCAGACATCACCTCGCATTCCTGCCTAAATATAATATTAATATTATATTATATCAGCTGCCAGCAAAAGTCAACATTTTGTCGTCAAAGTTTTCCACCAATTTAACATCGGTAGCACAAAAAATGTTGTAAATTTTACATTTTAAGACTCTTTCCAAAGTCCGGTATGTTTTGCTCCGTCATAAATCATGGTTGGGATACCTTTAACTCTCAGATCGTTCTCTATAATATTTCGGTTTTCCGACATTTTAGTTGTGGTCTCCGGGTAATTTGCGATTTTACGAATTTCACTAATTCCATCATTATCAAACCCAGCGTCTTTTAACCATTCTTCGAGTTGCTCAGTAGCTTCATCTTTGTCATAATCATTGTTAAATAGATTTTGATAAGAAATTCCCTTCTCGTTTTTTTCGGTAAAGATATGATCAAGCAACTCTACCGCTAGGCCAGAACGTATTTGTTCTGCTGCAAACATATAACGCACGATAATCTCCGAATTTTTAAACTTATAGCTATCATCAGTGTCTTGAATTGCGAACGGCACCAAATGCACATCATATTTGTCGAAGAATCCGGCCGCCTTTTGATTACGATATGATGTCATACATACTGAGCACCCCGGGTCAAAGATATCTATCGCAATAGGCTTATCGGCATTTTCGCCTGTATTCACCGAAACATAATTAAAATCAAAATCCTCTGCATTATAACTTCTAAATTTGTCTGGTATTGCTTCGAAAATCTCGCCCCATTCCTCAAACCATCGCCCAGTCGCCTCGATTACATTAGTCGGCTCGGATTCATCAATCGAACAAATTTCGGCCCCCAATGTACAAGCGGATGGTTTAGTCACATTACAGCTACCAAGCGCCCAGAGCGCAAGTAATGACTTGACGGCAGTTAATATAGCCCAAATTGCAACAATCACGATTATGACCGATAAAATCTCAATCAGCACCGAAAGTGGCTTGGTCCATTTTGGATGCTTTATAATTACGCGACTTAAGATTGTGTTTTTTACATCCTCTTTAAAACCGGTTTCGCATTTTTGCAGACGTACTTTTTTCCAAAGACAGCCCCAAGCTTTTTTAAACATTTTGAGATAAGCTTTGCCAACCTTAGGTTTAAATATGGAAATAATTCCCACAAAAACCCCAATAATTGCCAAAATAATAAATGCAGCTATACACACCATAATGAAACTATTTTACCACTAGCCTAATACTTTTCCTAGTACTTTTTTGATTTTATCTATATCTTCAGGTTTATTATGCAAACCCAACGAAAATCTGATCAATGGTGGAAAGCCCATCACGTGGTCTAGATAATAATGTGCACAGAAATATCCAGTACGCGCCATAATATTCTCACGTGACAATGCCTCTCCGACCAAATGCGAATCTAGTCCCTCGATATAAAATGAAATAGTAGTACTCGGCTCTGCATTTACTAAATGTACTTTTGGTGAATTCTTCAAAAACTCAAATAATTCTTTTGTATTATCATGTAGTACCTCCCAACCTTTTTTGGGCATTTTTTCTAACCAATCTATTGCTGCGCCAAGCGCAACTATCTCCCCCCAAGCCTGCAACCCGGGCTCAAATCTAGTATAGCGATGCTCTTTACCTTCCGCCGATAAAACATAAGAATCTTTTTCCACATCGTCTACCATACCTCCGCCCACAAATCTTGTTTGCAAAAATTCTGCCAAATCGTCTCGCCACACAATTACACCAAGTGAAGGCGCATACATTTTATGTGCCGAGAAACAAATCGCGTCAGCGTCCGCGCCACGTACTATTTCTGATGAATGAGCCATAGCCTGAGCCGCATCTATAATCACAATCCCGCCTGATTTATGTACGGTCTTAATTAACTCGTTAATATTTGATAATTCCCGACCGTCAAAATTTGAAACACAGTTAACTACTACGATTGCTTTATCAAAATTATAATTATCTAGATCAATCGCGCCACTTTTCTCGCGCACCATTACTTCGCGCGGTAAACCAGTCTTTTCTGCAAAAGCCATTGTGGCTAGAAATGGCGAATTATGTTCGATATCACTAGTCATTATTTTTTTAAACTTTTTTGCATCTAGCTGATTTAAGATTAAATTAATCCCATAAGTAGTATTAAGCGTGAAAGACACAGTATATTTACGTGACTTCAACTTCAAAAACTTCAAAACTTTCTCGCGCGTCGCTTCAACTTTTTCGTCAGTCACTCTCCCCCATTTATATTTAACGCGTTCGCCGCAAGAATTATGCTCGGTATAATATTTATCGAGCGCATCAATCACTACGCGTGGTCGAAGGCTCTGGCATGCCGAGTCGAGATAAACTTCCCCCTCACCCAAATAATCAAAATCGTTCATATAGATAATTATAACATAACAAAAAACAGAATTACCCGATTCGAGGGAGTAAAGCTTGGCCTAGTGGCCTTGAACGCTCCCGAGAATGGGTAATTCTGTTTTAAAAATTGCAATTAGCTAACCATTTTGAAGATTTAGGCGAGTTCTACAGTCGCACCAGCCTCTTCAAGGGCCTTCTTCATCGCTTCAGCGTCAGCCTTTGCGACTTTCTCTTTCACGGTAGCAGGAGCACCGTCGACGATAGCCTTAGCTTCGCCAAGACCAAGTCCAGTAGCTTCCTTTACGGCCTTGATGACGGCGATCTTCTGAGCACCAGCATCCTTGAGGACTACGTCGTACTCAGCTTTGCCTTCATCAGCGGCAGCAGCATCGCCACCAGCAGCAACAGCTACGGCTGCAACTGGCTCAATGCCATATTCGTCTTTAAGTAAAGTTTTAAGTTCGTTAACTTCGAGCACGGTCATATTTACGAGCTCTTCAGCCAACTTTTTAATATCAGTTGCCATATTTTCTCCTTTATAAATTATTCGGTTGCCGTTTCGGCTGGCTTTTCTTCTTCGGCTTTCTCAGCTTCAGCAGGTTTTTCTTCTTCAGCTGGCTTAGCTTCTACTGTCTCCGGCTTATTTTCCAAACCAGACACAATTCCATTGATGCCAGAGAGCAAGGTATCCACCACCTGAGCGATAAGTTCGTTCTTGGTTGGGAGTGAGCCCAGCGTCTTGACTTCTTCGGTAGAAAGCGCAGCGCCTTCAGCATTAAAACCGCCAATTAGCTCCATCTTTGCGTGAGTTTTAGCAAATTTTGTCAAAACTTTTGCCGCATCGAAATCTTCGTCCGAGCCCATTGCATAAAGCAATTGGCCAGTTAGTCCAGAAGCGTCAGTATCTTTGTAGGCAGCAATTTCTTTCATTGCAACCTTTACAAGACGGTTCTTTACGACCTTGATTTTGATGTTTGACTCACGTGCGAGCTTGCGAAGCTCTTGCAATTCTGCTACGGTTAAGCCTTCGTACTTTGCGTAGACCACCATTTTAGCGTTGCTAAGAAGCTCCGTCAAATCAGCAACCAATGTATTCTTTTTATCCTTTGAAATTGCCATAAAAAGTTCCTTTGGTTATTTCGTTAATATCATAGCTAGCTAATTGTTAAATAGCGTCACCAAATAAATTTAAGAAAATTCCTCGGTGGCATGATTAAGAGCACGCTCCGCCACTGTCTTTGGTAACTCCCCTAATTATAGCACACATCGCTTCAAAAATCAAGCTAACGGACCCGTTTGGTCGTCAAGAATTGTATGATTGACCCGAGCGCCGCGATACCAATAATCAGCGGCCAATAATAAGAATCCAAATTGAGACCTGGTATCCAAGCAATTAGGGCCATGGTTATAGCGTAAGCACCTGCCGCTGAAGTTGCAATTATCACGGCCGGCTTCATCAGCATTACGGCCGCACCAGCTGCAACTACGCCAACCACTGCGCCAATTGCCAAAGTTTGCATTTCGGCACCAAAATATTGCGCCGTTATCATCATCACGAGACCAAAGGCAATCCCACCCACGCAGATTTTTTCGATCGAAAACCCAAGCAGCGCCATCAGAAGCCCGCCAGCTATTGGCAAGAGATTTTGCCACAAATCATTATTTACGATATCAGTAAATGCATCGTTTATAATTGGCATCAAATACCCCATCAAAGAGTAGCCCAGCAAAAACCATATTATAAAAAATGCAATTTTTTTGATTCTGTACCCCAACACCAGCAGAGCCAAGCCTACTAGCGCCATCAAGATAAGCTCAGTATTTTCCATACCTCAATTATACCATATGCGAAATATTAGAAACAACAAAAAATATACCTTCAGGAGCGAGCGACCCGTCCCCGAAAAGGTATATTTTTGTTGCATTAGTTATAAATATTTTCGATAGCGATCGATGGCCCCATCGTAGTGGTGATAAACACACTCTTTACGTAAGTACCTTTAAGAGATGCAGGCTTTTGTGCCTTTAGACTCTCAAAGAAAGCATTTGCGTTCTCGAGTAATTTATCAGTGCCAAACGAAACTTTGCCCACACCAATATGTACGATAGATTGCTTATCTACACGATATTCAACCTTACCAGCCTTAGAATCCTTTACGGCTTTCTCTACGTCATTGGTCACAGTGCTAGCCTTTGGATTTGGCATCAAGCCCTTTGGCCCAAGGAGACGTGCGTATTTACCGAGCTTCGGCATATATTGTGGGGTAGAAATTAATACGTCAAAATCAATTGTACCTTTGTCGAGTTGTTTCAAAAACTCTTCATCTTCGGCAATGTCTGCACCAGCGGCTTTGGCGGCCTTGCAAACATCGAGTGGAGCAAATACAGCTACACGCACAGTTTTACCGTTACCATTTGGCAAAACCAAAGTAGTGCGAATATTTTGGTCAGCCTGACGTGGGTCTACGCCAAGCCTTGCATGTACTTCTACGGAAGCATCAAATTTCACTGGGCTAGTCTTGATTGCGAGATCCAAAGCGTCTTTTAGGTTATAAGCCTTACCCTTTTCGACCAACTTTGCCATTTCCTGATATTTTTTACCACGGCGTTCCAACTTAGAACGAGTGATTGGAACGGCGCCCTTTGGTTTCACTGCGGCTTCAGCTGCAGCGCGCTCTACCTTACGAGCTTGGCGTTCTTCCTCAGCTTTCACCTCTTCGATATGTTTTTTAGATTTTTTACCAGATTTCGCATAGGTCTCCTCTGCCTCAACGACCTCTACGATTTCTTCGTTCTTCTTGACCTCTTCTTCGGCCATATTTTCCTTTCTGTGGTGCTAACGAATAAAACTCTCCCACTATTAATTAACTACGCACTATTATACCACATTTTTATCAAAAAATGAAGTCAAAAACAAAAAAAGGGCCCACCTCAGTGGACCCTGTGCGGATTTAATCTCCGTAACAATAGCCTCTATGGCATTTCATCCGAGCTTTGCCCGGCTTTGTACCACAGAAGTAGTACTTTTCTCCATGGTGGCTAATTTGCCACCGAGAATCTATAATATAAGCTCTTACGCTGTTAAAAGCGTGGTCATATTGCAGATTCTCTACCTCCTTGAGAACTAAACTTAACCTGCCTACTGGCATAGCCGTTAGATAGGCTACCACTACATTTCGGTTTAGGATTCTGAGAATTTCTATTTCTGGATACTCATCTATGATGTATCCCGGAATTTTTCTCAGCGGGAGCTTTAGCCTCCGTCTTTCCTCTTTGAGAAATGCATATTCTATCGGATTTGTACGATACGACTCTGCATACATCTCCCAGAGATAAATAATCCTTTGCCGTAATTCGCTTGCTGGTGTCATTTTGTCACCCCCTACAAATGTTTTTCTAGTACCTGGCATAACACCAAAAACCACGCACTAACTTAATTATAGCACAAAACTTCAAAGAAGTCAAGCTTATACGTGTAGACTATTTACTTTTTTAGATTTTTTGATATAATATACGTGTTACATAATGCTTCTAAATTAAAAACTTTAATCAAGGATTTTTACGATGGCAGAGAAAAAAGTTATCGGTAATTTGAAATTACGTATCCCTGGTGGCAAGGCTACTGCTGGCCCTCCGGTTGGTTCTACGCTTGGCCAATGGGGTCTTAACATGATGGATTTCATTAATCCATTCAACGAAAAGACTAAAGAATTCATGGGCAAGAATGTAATCGTCCATATCAAAGTTTATGAAGATCGTACTTTTGATTGGATCTGCCTTGGTCAACCAGTGGATGATTTAATCCGCGAAGCTATCAAGATCGACAAGGGTTCTGGTAAGCCAAATGTTGATAAGGTTGGTAAAATTACCAAAGCCCAGCTCCAAGAGATCGCCGAGAAAAAAATGGATCAGCTCAACGCTATCGATATCGAAGGTGCAATCAAGATCGTAGCTGGCACAGCTCGTTCAATGGGCGTAGAAGTTACAGAGTAAAATCTCAAAAAATACAGCATCGAACGGTGCTGTATTTTTTATGTTTTTAAAATAAAAATATGATATAATCATAAGCGATATGGAAGAAGAGCCGTATTTTTATCATCCGCTAGAAAATATCGAAGATGTAGAGCTTTTTGAGGAGGCCGTAGAGCGCACTCATTTCACAAGATCGCTGTCTTCAGAGCGACCTTATACGTATTGGACGCTCGAATTATACGACCAAGATAACGGTATTCGTGGTGGTGGCGGTTTAGGTGTACTTGCTGCTGACACCCGCAGGATCGCCGAACAGGTAGGCATACCTTTTGCGCTAATTACTCCTTTCTATCCCTCAGAAACACGTCAAATCATGAAAAATGGACAAGTCCATGACGAACATATTGATGTAAAATATCATGACTACGGTTTTAGGTTCATCGATAACATTCATATTAAATGTTGTGACAATCTCTGCAAACTCGATGTTATCGAAAAAAGATTCAAAAATACCAGAATTATCTGCATTACCGAGCCGAATTTTGGCGAATTGTATTCCGGCATGAGTGGATCCGACCACAGATTATATCAAGAGGTTTCTCTAGGTTTTGGCGGTTATATGGCCTTAAAACTTCTCGGGTTAAAGCCGGCCATTATGCAGCTAAACGAAGTTGCAACCTTTTTCGCCGCTTTGGCCAGGCTAGATGAGCTTGTCTCAAATGGCATGGATTTTTACGAGGCAGTGGTGTACACGCGTAAACATACTCTCTACACCAACCACACCTTAGTCCAAGCAGCCGAAGCAGAGTTTAATATTGAGCAGTTTAGAAGATTTGTCTATCCAAATCTTAAATCTCCGGCTGTACGCAAATGGTTGGATGATAAGTTTGTAAATGGCCAGCTTAAGTTATCTTCGGTTACTATAGAGATTGCAGAATTGCGCAGCGGGGTCTCCAAGCTTCATGCTAGAGTGGCAAACTACCATGATATCGCTGGTAATAAAGTCAAATTCAAAGCTATCACTAATGGTATTGATCTTGAAAAATGGACTCTACCCGAAATCTTATCTTTCTATCGTGAGGCCAGTATTATAGATACATTTGGCTTCCCGGACGTCGATTTTACCAGTCACCTCGGCGCTATTACAGCAGACAAAATCCGCGTGTTTAAGGCTGCCGGCCGCAAAATTCTAAACGATACCCTTTCTACTCGCCCAGACCAAAATGGCAAAATCTTACATTTTGGCGATAACGATTTCATTTTCGATTTCAAACGCAGGTTCGTAGATTACAAACGTCCAGAATTGCCGTTCAAAAACCCAACTAAACTTCGCGAAATTTTAGAGCCAAGAGGCGCCCATTATGTCATCGCCGGGCGCGTTCATACTGGCGACGAAATCATGGCAGGAAAACTCCGTAATTTACTTGAAACCGTAAAACAAGACGATTATCTCTGCGACCATGTTCACTATATTGCCGACTATGATGAAAAACTGGCCTACGGGCTTTCTTGTGGGTCGAATGTTGCAGTAAATGTACCAATAGTTGGCCTAGAAGCCTGTGGCACATCCTGGATGAAAGACATTATTAACCTAAATCTGCTTATCTCCACCCATGATGGTGGCGTGGCCGATGCTTCGGCCGAAAATTATCTTAATGTTCACGGTATGACAGAAGACGAAGAACTGGAAGAGTTGTATCACAGAATGGAAGAAGCTATTTCTGTTTGGAATAATGATTTTGACTTAGAATTTCTTTTGCAGAAACAACTTGCCGCTTACCTTCCTGTGATTTCTGGTTCCAGAATGCTAAAAGATTATCTTGACTTCCTCTTCCCGCTGTAGTATACTATTGACAAGTCTGGTATCAGACTATTTTTATTGTAAAGGAGTAAAATGGCCAAAACGAAAACTAAGATCAAGACTAAGAAAACAGCCAAGAAAGCTTTCGTACTTTTCCGTCCATTTATAGCTTTTGGGCGATATTTACGCGATTCGTGGCGTGAAATTCGCCAGGTACGCTGGCCAAACCGCAAAGCCACCTGGAAAATGGTGCTCGCAGTATTTGTTTATACAGCATTATTTGTGGCGCTAATTTCTTTACTCGATCTATTCTTTACATGGTTATTTAGTTTAATAATAAAATAAGGAGACAAAATGGCAGTAAACCGTTACGATGACACAAGGGCCTGGTATGCAATTTCTACATACAGTGGCTACGAAGACAAGGTAGCTGATTCTATTAATCAGCGTACTAATACCGTAGAAATGGCAAACAAAATTTTTGAAGCAATCGTGCCAAAAGAAAAGCAAATCGAAATTAGAAATGGTAAGCGTAAAGTAGTAGACCGCAAGATTTTGCAAGGTTATGTGCTCGTAGATATGAAATTATCTGATGAAACTTGGTATATTATCCGCAACACACCAGGTGTTACAGGCTTTATCGGTACCGGCACCCAGCCAACTCCAGTCTCCGAAAAAGAAATCGCCAAAATCAAAAAACGTATGGGCGTAGAAGATCCAAAGTTCTCCGTCAAATACGAAATTGGCGAAGTAGTTTCCATTACCGACGGCCCATTCAAAGGCTTCGACGGTACAGTTTCCGAGATCGATGCCGCTAAAGGCAAGCTCAAAGTCATGGTATCTATGTTCGGCCGCGAAACACCTGTAGAATTGGATGCATTGCAAGTCAAGCAACTTGGCTAATACCAGAATTTTTCTGGCAGTTTATCCGCAATTCTTTTATGAAAATCATAATCAAAACCCTCAAGTCTCTTGGGGGCTTTGGTTTTGAAGTAATTTTTACGAATTTCTTTGGCGGTCATAATTTCACCAGGAATCAATTTATACTTTTTGTTAAAATTTAGACCCCTTTTATAATCCTTTGGTGGCAAAACTGCCATTGGCACAAAGTCACAATTCATTTCTGGGTCTTGATATAATTCCAGTGCCAGTATTGACATTGTAGGAATGATAGGCTCTTCTTTATCATAAATTTCTTTAGTTTTAAACACTGTAGCTTGCCGAGTTGCCGACGGCGCTACAAATATTACTCCACCATTTTTCACCACATCATGAGATAACTTCGTATATAAATCACGAAATTCACGCTTGATTTTAGATCCAGCTTCAAATAACGGTGAACCTTTATGTATATTCATTTTATCCCATGTAGACGGGGTGATGGTCGGCGTAATTATGATGCCAAGTTGCTTTATTCTGTCAAAATCAGTCGCAAGTGCCTCATACCATGGCAAATTTACCGGAAATAGCATTGGTTTATCTCCCATCACGTCCATTTTCATCATTAAGATTCTTGCGATTTCCCCCAGCGAGGGATGATTAAAACCAATTACTAGGCCATTTTCAGAATCTTTCGGAAAACCAACATAGCTGCCTGGCGTGATTTTCTTTAAGCGCCTCACTAGCTTGGCGCGTGCGTTTTTAGCGTGTTTCTCTGGATCATTTTTTGGCCCGGTAGTGCCAAGCACGTAATTAATTGCCGCGTTACAGATCTTCCCCACCGGTACCATTTCTTTTCGTAAATTTTCAGCCCCAAGAGTCTTAAGTAGAGAGTATCCTTCGTGTTGAATTTTATCTATAATCTCTTCCGCTGAAAGAGTTTCTAGTTGTTTGTTTGTAAAAACTTTCTTTGTTGCCATAAAATTAATTATAGCATTTTGTGACATTTTATGTTAAAATTAATATTATCGAATGGGGATTCGCCAAGTGGTAAGGCAGTGGGTTCTGGTCCCACCATTCGGGGGTTCGAATCCCTCATCCCCAGCCAAGTATAAGTGTAATGGATAATAAATTATGAAAATGCATGAAATGAATTTGCAACCAAAATATTTCGACTTCATGAAAGATGGCACAAAGCGCATAGAGTTGCGCCTTTATGACGAGAAGCGTAGCCAAATCCAGCTTGGAGACATCATTGAATTTTCAAAATCTGAAAACGACAAAATAAGAGCCGAAGTTATTGGTCTTCTTCGTTATAATTCGTTCAATGATTTATTTGAAGACTTCGACATTTCGATTCTTGCCGATGCCTCTATGACAAAAGATGAGTTACTTAGCGTATTGAGCGAATTATACACCCCCGAAAAACAACCCCAATATGGGGTTGTCGGTATCCGTCTAAAAATGCTTTAAAAATAAAAAAGCGCCTTTCTATAAAGGGCGCTTTTTTGAGAGATTAGCCGTTGAAGACGTGTTCACGAGAGTGGTTATTGTAATAGCCATCGGCGAGGATTTCTGTCTCTACCCAACCATACTTTTCGATAACCTTAGTAAACTGATTTAATTTGTAGTCGGCAATCGTAATAAGTGGGCGAGTTGTTCCTAACCACGCGAAACACTTCTCAAGTAACTCGGTGGCGATTCCGCGCTTCTGGTATTCAGGCTTTACGAAAAGAGTACTAATTTTCTTTTCATCGTTATCCTTTTTCAATATTGCAACAGCCGCAATCTTATTGTCCATATAACATGTGATAATTTCGCGCTCGCCATCGAATATGCCTGGGATATATTTGCTAAAATAATGATCACAATGATCGGGATAATCTTCACATATCCAATCAGTTATCATGTATGCCTCTGCTATAACTTTAGCAAATTTCTTATTTGCACCAGCTTTAAGTAAATCCGAAGCTTTGTAAAACTCGCGAGAAGGCTTCTCGTCTGTTTTGAATTCTAGCTCAAAGACGTAAACGCCAAGTGATTCTCTATCCTTAGGATAAATCCCCTGAAGCGTACGAAGTGCTCCATTAAAAGTCATGCCGGGTAAAACACGGTCAACGCCCTCAACTTCGAGCATCCTTTTGAAACTATCATAAACGGCAACGCGTTTTACATAGAATTCATTTGGGCCGTAGTTCTCGAATGTAATCGTGTCTCCCTGATGAACCTTTTTGATCTGCGAATATCCAACGCGAATCTCGAGGTTCTTTTCTCCGCTTTTGAGCTGACGGAAATACTCTTTTTTGACTCTCCAGACGTGTTTTTTCGTCATCGTTAATCAACTCCTTTTAAAGATCAATAGTAACGGTAACCCGTTCTCCCTTAATTATATCACAAAATATCAAAAAAGTCAATTTTAACCGCTTTCTCTTACTCGCTCCTCAGTGCTTCTACCGGGTCTTTCTTTGAAGCTGAGCGTGCCGGTATTAACCCAGACACCAAAGTCAAAACAACGCTAAGAATAATCAAAAACCCAGCCGTCTTTGGGTCTAATGCCGCAGAGAGTGGTATATCTCCAGTGAAATGATGTAGCACCAAGTTTATGATTGGAATGCAAAGATATGATATTGCTACGCCAAATAAGCCAGACAAGAATCCAATAATAAACGTCTCTGCATTGAAAATTGACGAAATATTATGTTTGCTCGCCCCAATTGCACGCAAAATCCCAATTTCCTTAGTTCTCTCATACACAGAAATATATGTAATTACACCAATCATAATAGATGACACTACTAGCGAAATCGACACGAACGCGATCAAAACATAACTCACGGCATCTACGATCGTCTTGACCGAACTCATCAAAACCCCAGTCGTATCAGAATATTCAATCACTTTCCCATCCTGATTATACTCACGCATCAGCTCATTATAATGATCCAAAAATTCTATAAATCGAGTTTTTCCGTCAAACGAGTTAAAATAAAAAGCAATTTCCATTGGGTCATCCAAATCTTGATAACCCAGCAAGGCCAAATTTGTATTATAAGTCGCCTGTTTTTCATTGAACATTGCCGACACCACTCTTGCTAATTCGTCCTCACTGAAATTTAATGTAAAAGCACCAATTAGGGCATCTGTATCCAGACCAAAAGCATCTGTAAAGCTATTTGTAAGGTAAGATGTTAATCCGATCACTTTTTCTGTAACTCTCATCTGCACTAAAAAGCCCGTAATTTTGATAGCTAATCCTTCAAATGTTGCCGTAATTTCTGCCGAGCTCATTAACCCATCAACCACCGTATCTACTGCACCCGCCGGCACTACAACCGCATCGGCTTCTAAACTATAGCTCGGGTTAAACTGCTTCATGGTTTCTTCATACTGTTTTGCGTAAGCTTCCAGCATCCCACGCATTATCCCACCATAAATTGTTTCAAATTGCTCCTTTCCAAGTAAATATTTTTCACCAATTTCCGAAAGTTTTTCAGAATTAGCGCTGAGCACCCGCTCTACAATATCATCAATCTCGCTATACATAAAATTCCCTAGCGCCTCATTGCCTATAATTTCAGCAAAAGTCGCTCGCGTGAGTACCTCCAGTTCGCTCGTTAATTCAGCCTGCACCGGTTTTATATCTGCAGTAACTTCACCTGCTATTTCTTTCATATATTCCTCGGTCTTGGCTGCCACCGCATTTCGGTCAACATTCACCTTGATTGCATTTGCAATCTTTGTTTCATCTATCCGCACTAAATCCGAAAACTCGAAATTAAATTTGTTTTGTTTCTCGCCGAATTTTGTATTTGAGAAAATATCTATTGTGGGGTTTTCAATCTGCTTTTTTACAATTTCTGTTTTGCTAGATTCTTCAATAATATGCGTAGTTAAACTCGGCAGATACAATACGCCACTTCCCACCGCCATTAATCCATCATCCATCGTAACCACGCCTACAATTTTGAGTTTTTCTGATCGTTTCTCATAAACATTTCGCATGAAATCCGCATCATCAGACATATCCTCATATACTTCATATTTTGCATTATATTGATAAGTATCGGCAGGCAAAAGTAATCTCAAATCTACGTTGAGCAAATCATCATAAGTCAGTTCAAGTGGCTCGTTTTTAATATTTACGGCTTCGCCACCCATAATCTTAGTGATAATTTCATTTAATTCGTCCGTATCATGGAAGCCCAATGAGTATGTTAATAATTCTGAAATTTCACCCTTGCTAGGTAAGAACACTACCATTTCGTTGTAATTTTCTGGATATCGTCCAGCCAAAAGTTCCGTATCGTTTTGTAAATTCGTCGCATCATATTGGCGAAATACAGACGTCATACTCGAATATGAGTTTAATAAAGAATTACTACCTAAAATTGTCGTAAATAGACTACTTGGATTTAATTTTGCGAGCTCCCCGGTCGCATCTACGGTATAAATTAATGGGTCTATGTTGTATTCATATTCTACCAAACGCACATCGTCTTTTAATTCATCAGTGTGTCCATTATAATATCTCATAAAGCTGTTAAGATCATTATGTGTTACATTGCCAAGCGAAGCCGTCAAAACTTGATTTTCTATCAATTTGCCATCATCTTCATGCTCACTCCCGCCCGTAAAATTCAATAAAATTCCAGTAATATTTGTTGAATCGCGCATCAGCGCCAGTGGATACGAAGTTAGTGTATCATGCTCGATCTTATCGATGTAATTTTGAAATCCCGTAGAAACTGCAGAAATCAAGGCAATACCAATAATTCCAATCGAACCTGCAAAAGCCACTAGTACCGTACGACCTTTTTTAGTTAATAAATTTTTTAATGACAAAGTTAATGCTGTAATGAAAGACATTTTTGTTTTCTTACTTTTATGCTTAGCGCGCTCTGCATCTAAATCAGTTTTTGCGCTGCCATCATATACATCAGAATCTGCCACGATTTGGCCGTCTTTTATATTTATGATCCTCGTCGCATATTCATCCGCTAATTCCGGATTATGTGTCACCATAATTACGAGTTTGTCTTTTGCTACTTGTTTTAGTAGATCCATAATCTGTAAGCTAGTTTCCGAATCTAGCGCGCCGGTCGGCTCATCGGCAAGCAAAATATCAGGATCATTTACGAGTGCTCGTGCTATTGCCACCCTTTGCATTTGTCCGCCAGAAAGTTGGTTAGGCTTTTTATCGATCTGATCCTTCAAGCCTACCTGAGCTAATGCATGTTTGGCTCGCCGAATTGCTTCACGTTTTGATACCCCCGACAAAGTTAGCGCCAACCTCACAT
>R21__coassemble_121_pt1 | contig 64218 bp, 59 predicted proteins | sample R21__metabat2_low_PE_075 | metagenome-assembled genome bin R21
AAATAATATTATGAAAAAATTGAAAATAAAAAAATATGTGGATGATTTGAGGTTTGCGGAGTGGTATGTAGAAAATCGGTTTGTGAAAAAAGGGATTTCGAAGAAGAGGCTTAGGATGGAGCTTATGAAAAAAGGAATCTCTAAGGGTATAATTGAAAGAGTTTTAGATAATAGGAATGATGAAGAGGAAATCATCAAAATGATCGCGAAGAAACGTGCAAGATATGATGACGAGAAGCTTACTCAGTATCTGTGTCGGCAGGGGTTTTCGTACGAGCTGGTGCGTGAACTTGTTCGGTCTTACGGAAAGGATTGACGAAGTTTGGAATAAAATCTTCGTTTTCGGCTTTTTTGCGAATAGTTTTTTCTTCGTCTTTGACGATGATCTTGTAGTCTGTAACTTCGACAATTTCTTTGCGAGGGATGGTAAGCTCGGAGTCGGTGAAGCTTTTGAAGAGAGGGCGCCTAACGATGATTTGCTGAAGAGTAAAATCTTCGCTAGTGACGGTAAAGTCTGAAACGTGGCCGAGTTTGCTGCCCTTTTTGGATTCGACTTTGAGATCAATAAGATTGAAGTTGAGGTCGATAATGTCGCTGATTTTGAGAATGTCTTCTTTTTGGACGAGTTCATCGATGGAGTCGATTACCATGCCGAAGCTGGAATATTCGCGGACGGATTTGACGTCTAGAACGTTAGCGCGCTTGTCGGCTAGGGGGCCGGTGATGATAAAGGCGACGATTTTAAGCGACTCGGGGTCTACGATAAGCTCAGAGACGTTGCCGATGCTACTGGAGGCTTGCATGCTAAGAATTGGCGTACCGATGAGCTTGGAGCTTGTAACTAACATAAGTTTATTATAGCACAGCTTTTGTGGAGTTGGTGGCTAAAGTGGGGTTAATAGTTGGAGACACAACGAATAGACTTGCCGGAGGCTCTCATGCCGCCAACGGAAATGCCGTAGTAATTGTCGTTGCTATAACCTCTGAATGCCATAAAATCTGCATAGCTACCAGTAGTAATTCTTCTGTTCCAGTATTGTCCAACATATCCGGCCTGTTGTAACACACCATTTGTGCTATTTTCCGCCGCTATGTATCCAGCTCTGGTTAAATAAAATGGGTTACCTATTAATTTTGCAAAATCATAAGGCTCTGTTGCTCCTATATAGGCCGACTTTATCGTATTCCAGTCGTTACTGGATGGTAGTCTCCATCCTTTGGGGCAGATGGAATTTTGCGGTGTGTAATAACTTAAGTTTTTTTCAATTTTATTGGACGCTGCGGCGGCGGCAAAATTGTAATAGTTGCCTATTTTACCGTGGTTGCCATTGTCTACAAATGAGGATTTTCGAAAATAGTTAGAAGCTAGCGAAGAATTTTTGTTTAGGTAATTACAAGTTTGAGAACTACTGTTTATATAGCACAGATTAGAGTTGTATAATTCGCCGGTGATATACCATGAGTCATTTGAATCGCCTCTGTCTGGATCCGCGGAGTATGGTGTATAATTATCGTTAAGCCAGTTCATAAAACTACCAACTGATGAATAAATGTTTTTTGTGGTTGATCTTAATGGTGTCCAGTAAATTATATTATTTTCTATACTATATCCTTCTGAATACGTGTTATTAGTAAGTGCCACATTAAGGTCTGTATTTTCGGAATTTAACCTTGAGTTTGTATCTAAATCTAAATCTAGATTTTGTGTCATCCAGAGTATTGAATTGGCTATTGGACAAACGTCTTCTTCTGTGGTTTTAGTCGTGCAAGCTCTTCTTATTGTGTAACTTTTTAGGTCGCGATTATCTAATGCAGTTATTTCTTCACCTACCGCTATAGTGCTACCCCAATTTTGTACGTCTTGCATATAATACGCGTCGCTTAATTCGCTTGGATGCAACAGGATATATTTTATTTGTCCTTCATAAGTTCCGGCTAGTTGAGTGGGGCTTATGTATGCTGAATAAGTAGTAGTAAGAGAAGATCCCGTGATAGAATCGGTATTAGAAATAAATTTAGCTATAGGTTCATACCAAGTAGGTATGATGTGGTAATTGTCGTAACTGTTTAACACTATGGGTTTATGCGTGCCATTTAGAGCTGTTATTTTCATAGCCCAGTTAGATATATCTCCTGAAGTAGCAATACCTGTGACTATATCATAGGTAGATCCTAGTGCTGTACTATGAAGTACTGTATTAGTTCCTGCAGCTACTCCAGTATCTCCACCAGTATAGCCTATAGTATAGATAGCATAGCCATTAGGATCATTACAGAAGGTAGTAATAGTAGTTAGTCCTATATCTTCCTTATACTGTCCATTGATCATAGTAGCTGTATGTTCATTACCAGAATCTATAGTAGCAGTCATAGAACAGGTGGATCTAACTCTTATTGCGGCGTTAGCCGTACTAGTCTGAGTGAGGGCAGAGGTACTATTAATTAATAATAATGTTATTAATAATGGCGATAATAAACATAATGTCGTATATGTTAATATTTGATGCTTGATCTTCATGTGGCTACCTCACTTAGTATTGTTATATCCCCCTACTTTTTATTTCCCCCACACTCTACTTAGCCATGGCTCTGGCTCCCCCCAGTGTTTACTAATCCCCCTTGCGGTGCCACTTATTTTATTTATTTGGATCATGCACAAAAATGGCACCGCAAGGGGTGCAATAATCTAATTACTAACCAAAGTTGGTCCGCAATTTGAAACCTAACGGTGCCATTATCATCGCGGGCCGCATTTGTATATATTAAAAATACTTTGGTTTTATTGTAATTAAATTATTGCACTTTAAGTATAACATAAAAACTTTATTTTTGTAAAGGTTTTTATGCTATTTAAGCGGTGAAGTTATCTAGTGATGTGGCGTTTTCTATACTGTGATTGCCAATTTTGGTGCGGCGAAGAGCGGTGAGATAGGCGCCAGTGCCAAGTTTTTCTCCGATATCTTCGGCGAGAGTACGAATATAAGTGCCAGAAGAGACGTGGGTCCTGATTTTTAGTTCAGGGTAGTTATAATCTAGGATTTCGATAGAATAGATTTCGATTTTTCTAGTTGGAGTTTCGAAATCTATGCCTTTACGAGCAAGTTTGTAGGCGCGCTCGCCGTTGATTTTTACGGCGCTAAAAGAGGGAACTTTTTGATCTATAGCCCCAATAAAATTATTAATAATATTTTTTATTTGATTAATGCCTGGGATAGTATTATCAATTTCCTTTAATTCTCCTTCTGGGTCGCCGGTGGTGGAGGTGTAGCCGAGTTTTAGGGTGGCTTCGTAGACTTTGTCGAGCTTTAAAAATTCGTTAGATTTTTTGGTCATTTTACCAGAGAGTAAGATTAGAAGACCAGTAGCAAAGGGGTCTAGGGTGCCGGTGTGGCCGACTTTGATTTTGTGGTCAAATTTGGCTTTTAAAAAGCCGCGAACTTTAGCAACGACGCCAAAGCTGGAAATGTCAGCCGGTTTATCAACTAAGATGATTTGATCTTCTATCATTGCAATATTATAACAGATGTGATATAATGGGGCAATGATAACAAAAGAGAATAAAGATAAGGCTATTGCCAGTGTCGCTCGTAATAAGAACGATGTTGGTTCTCCTGAAGTTCAAGTGGCTATTCTGACGGCTCGCATCAAAGAGGTGACTGAGCACGTAAAGAATAACAAACATGACTTTATGGCCAAAAGAGGTCTAATGCAGATGGTAGGGAAGCGCAAAAAGTTGCTACGTTACCTAGAAGAGACTGATTTTGAGCTATATAAGAAGACTGTAAAGAAATTAGGCCTCAGGAAATAGTAGAAAGGAAAATCCCCGCTCTTAGCGGGGATTTTTTGTGAACAATGTTTCTAATTCGTCGGCAACATCTTGCTGCCACATAGCTCGCCAGTACTCTAATTCTTGCTGGGTTTTAGTGGCGTGTTGTGGCTGCGTGGGAATGATTGCATTGATGATAAGGTCGTCACCTTCTTTTTTGAAAAGATAGGTAATGCAAACGTTGGGATAACTCTCCCATTTGCTGAAGAACACTCCAACATCTGCGAGCTTTACCCTGGTTCTACGACTATGTTCGTAGCCGCTTAGGTACTTTTTCTTCTTTCTGATGCAAATCTCGTTGATTTTTTCCGTAGTCTCTTTGTTGATGTCGACTCCGGAAACGACGATGTTTGCTCCACTTATAGAAATTTTCAGATTGTTCATTAAAGAACTCCCCCTTTGTGTAATTTGCGCAATCTTTGGCAGAATAACGCTTATACTATTATTATATCACACTTTGCTAAAAAAAGCAAGGTTTGGTATAATAAAAAGGACATTAACAAAGGGAAGACGGCAGATGCTGGGGCTGAAGCTATAACCTTCCTTTCGGACACACTCCAGGGCGTTCGCCCGAGCTTATGGTCCTCAAGAAAGGTTATAACTTCAGCTAAAACACCTGAAGTTTTCCCGAGAAAGGATATTTTTATGGATATTATAAACCCTAATGGCAAGAAGACCGTGAGGCTTTCTACGGAGTGGCTTGGTCGTGAATTGACGCTAGAGGTAAACAGAGTAGGATTTCGTACTACTTCGTCGGTACTTGTGACTTATGGCGATACCGTGGTGCTTGGATCGGTGGTAGTGGGTACGAAGCCGGTAGTGCAGGACTTTTTCCCTCTCTCGATTGATTACGAAGAGAAGTTTTATGCGGTGGGGAAAATTAGCGGTTCGAAATTTATTAAGCGCGAAGGCAAGCCGGCGGATGAGGCTGTGCTAGTGGGGCGGTTGATTGATCGTCCGATTCGCCCGCTATTCCCTAAGGGTTATCGTCAAGAGGTACAGGTGGTATGTACAGTGCTTTCGATGGATCCAAGTTTTAGGCCGGATTGTGTAGCGATGATTGCGGCAAGCTCGGCACTCATGAACGCTGGCGTGCCATTTGATGGCCCAGTAGCTGGGATTCGTATTGGTAGAATCGGGGGTGAATTTAAGGGATTCCTAAGTGCAGAAGAGCGTGAAGCTTCCCCGCTTGATCTCGTGGTGGCTTGTAAGGACGGCAAAGTGATGATGGTAGAGGCCGGCGCAAACGAAGTGCCAGAAGATACTATTATTGAGGCAATGCATTGGGCGGTAAAGAATGTGCAGCCGGTGCTGGATCTCCAGAGAGAGCTATCGAAACAGGTAGCTGCAAAAGAGCAAGAATACGAATTGGTCTTGCCGGATGAGGCTGTGATGGAAGAAGTAGCCGAGTGGACAAAGGGCAAATTTGGCTCGAAAGTGCGTGGCAATGTGATGGAGCGGGCACAGATGCTTGATGACATTAAATATGCAATGCATGACGAATTTGCGCTTTCTAAGGGTGAAGGTGATACTGATAACGAAAAAGTTGAATGGTACGATGAAAATTTGCGCGACGTGTATGATCAGGCGTTTGAGCTAGCTGTACATAAGGAAGTGAGGCGGGGGATTGTAGAAGAGGGCGTAAGGCCAGATGGGCGCAAATTGAACGAAGTGAGGCCTTTGTCTAGCCAGGTTTCAATTTTGCCGAGGGTACACGGTTCTTCTCTCTTTACGCGTGGTGTGACTCAAGCGATGAATATTGTAACTTTGGCACCTTTGTCTTATGCGCAAGAAGTAGATACGATGGAGGTAACGGACGGCAAGCGTCGTTATATGCATCATTATAATGCGCCATCATATACGGTAGGCGAACCGGGTAGGATTGGCTCGCCGGGGCGTCGTGAAATTGGGCATGGCTATTTGGCAGAGAGGGCTTTGATGCCGGTATTGCCAAGTGAAGAGGAGTTTCCCTATGCGATTCGTTCAGTGACTGAGATTATGTCGCAAAATGGTTCGACTTCGATGGCCGCGACTTGTTCAAGCTGTATGGCCTTGATGGATGCGGGTGTGCCGCTTAAGAGACCAGTGTCTGGCGTAGCGATGGGGCTTATGGTGGATGTGCCAAAGGGACAGCCAATTACTGCTGACGATATTGATAAGGCATATGTATTGACTGATCTTATGGATGCAGAGGATTTCGCTGGCGATATGGACTTTAAGGTAACTGGTACGACTGAAGGGGTGACGGCGCTCCAGATGGATATGAAAGTACATGGTCTCCCGGTAGAAATTCTTGAAAAGGCGATTAAGCAGAGCCATGAAGGTAGAATGTTTATTTTGGATCATATCGTAAGTGTAATTGCCGAGCCGAAGAAAGAGATTTCGAAATATGCACCGAGGATTGAAAAATTGATGATTAAGCCTGAAAAGATTGGTGCGGTGATTGGCAAGGGTGGCGAGATGATCAATAAGATTACTTCAGAAACTGGAGCTGGAGTAGATATTGAGGATTCTGGTCTTGTGACGGTGAGTGGAAATGATCCGGAAAAGATCAAGAAAGCATTAGATTGGATTAAGAGTTTGACCGAGGAGCCAGAAGTAGGGAAAATTTATGAAGGTACAGTAGTATCGATCAAAGATTTTGGGGCATTTGTGAATATTATGCCTGGAATTGACGGTATGCTCCATATTTCGCAAATTGTGGAAGGCAGGAGACTTAAAAAAGTTGATGAAGTATTGCATGTAGGAGATAAAGTACGCGTGAGATTAGTGGCGATTGATGGTGGAAAACTCAGTCTGTCGATGATCGGCGTGTAGGGAGTTAAATTAAAAAATAAATTGGGATTTATCCCAATTTATTTTTTGCAAAATGTTTGTGTTTTTTCAAATTGTGTTATAATTATGGTGTCTAATCCTTAAAATTTGTCATAGCTTTGGCTTTGCGGTACTCAGTGATGGGCACCGCGTAAGTAATTTTCGGGTATCGCCCGGGTTATGACAAGGATTAGACACCTCGCGGTGTCCTTTTTTGTAAGGGTTCCGTAAATAAATAACATAAAGGAGACAAATATGAATAATTACGGCAACCCTAAATCAGCAACAACGGCTGGACTTCTTGGGCTTTTCCTAGGTAGCTTTGGCGCGCACTGTTGGTATCTTGGAGATAAGAAAAAAGGTATTATTCACGTTAGCTTGATTGGTGCGTCGGTGTTGCTTGGTATTATATCGTTTATCGTAATGCCGAAAGATGTTTATTCGGTAGCGGCAGCGGCGCTTGGTGGGTCTCCTGGTTTTGCTATCGCGGGGATTTTATCTGCAGTTGCTGGTGTTGTGGCTTCTGGTAATGCTATATGGGGAGCGATTGAAGGAATTATGATTTTGTCGCAAGGTGATGCTGGACTGGCGGCAAAAGGATATTACGTAAATCAGCCACAATATGGCTACAGCCAGCCGCAGTACAATCAACCTCAGTATGGTCAGCCACAGTATGGGCAACCGATGCAGCCAGTACAACCGATGCAACAACCGATGCCGCCAATGCAACCGATGAATATGCCGCCGGAGCAGCCAGTTAATCCGCAGTCGGAAGTTCAGCCAAATGACATGGGAGGCCAGAATGGACAATAATATGCAGGGGGCACAGCAGCCGTATCCATCACAACCTGGGTATCAGCCGCAGCCAGGCTATCCACAGCAACAAGGTTATCCACAACAGCAACCGCCTTATGGGCAGGCGCCGTATGGGCAGCCCTATCCTCCGCGTCCACCGAAGCAACCAATGGATCCAAAGAAGAAAAAAGCTATCATAACTTGGTCTTGCGTGGGTGCTGGCTTGGTGGTAATTGGAGCTGTTTTAGCAATTGTTTTGCCGATTGTTTTAAGAGTGGATTATTCTACAGCTTATCGTGCTGCTGGCGAGCTAAAGAGTAAAGTATATAATATATATAGTAATTATGATTGTGAGTATGTGGTAGATTATGTTGAGTCTAGCTATACCAGTAACAAAGATTATGAAAAATATATTACAAAGTGTAAGGAAGTAGCATCTGATACGGATGGATTAGTAGAGACTCTCGCCAATACGGATGGCATAAAAAAGAATAAGGAACTTTCTGAGCAATTTGAAAAAGTAAAGAAATTGATCCTAGAAGCTGTACCGAATGATGCTGAATTGTCTGAAAAACTTGATATTTATAAAATTTGGCATGAATGGATAGCGAGTGATGACATGAACTGGACGGATGCCGATTCGAAATTTCAAGCCGCAGCGAATATTTTGATAAATTCTGGTATTGATGCATTTAAGACTTATGGCGAAGGCTGGCTTGAGAAAACTCTTGAGACTGCGCACGCGTATCAGGCTTACAATAATGCAACTACAGGCTGGTCTAGTTTGTACAATGAATACAACCGTAAGAGGAGTGAACGTAGCGATTGGATTTCTGCAAATAAGCCAGATATTAGCATAATAGCGCCACTATCGTTTTCTGACACTTCGGCTATGTATACTGAGTTTAATAAGTTTTATCAAAATTTGGCCGATATATATGAATTAAATTATAATGCCGATAGCGGTGATTGCATGGAATTGATTGGCGAGATAATTTGCGATTAGGAAATTTATGGAAGAAAATACGCAGCAAGCAGAAAATGTGCAACGAGTGGAGCCTGATGTCCAGGCTCCACAAGATGGTTCGGCATCTATAGTTTTGGATTCGTCTACGCAGCAACCATTGCCTGGGCCAATGGTGCAGCAAATACGGCAACCTAAGAAATCGTTTAGCTGGATAAAGTTATTGCGTGTTTTGATTTGGGGAGTGGTGGCGGTCTTCTTGCCAGTGGGGATTTCGGTGACAAGAAGCGCGGATTTATCTTCGGCTTATGCGGATGGATCCTATATTGCGCGAGAAAAGTGGGGAAATATTATTTTTTGGATTGCGTTTGTTGTGGGTATTTTGAACTTGGTTTGGGGAACTGTGCGCTGGGTTTTGCGTTGGAAGAAAGAAAAGTGGACTGCTGGGAAAGTTGCGGGTAAATTAATTGGTGGTGGGCTTTGGCGTACCTGTGCTGTTTTGCCAGTAGTGATTTTGTCATTATTTTTTATTGCGCCAGCAATTATAAATGCTGTTGGAAGTGGTGAAGCGGAGCAGAATTTTGGTTTGGCTATAGATAGTCTGCCGGAGTTTAATGAGGATATTGATGATCTTGATGCGGATGCTTTGCAGGAAATGCTTGATGCCATGACTTTGGCAAATATCGATTTTGATATTGATGCGAGTTCAAATGTTGTAGGGAGGGCTAGTCTATTTAGTCAACCTGCTTATGCGCAAACTAAAAAAGTTACTGTTTTAAATAAAGCCCAAAAGAGTCCTAGCGGCAATTTCGTGCTTTTTTATACGGATACTGGCGATGATGCCGTGTCTGATGAAGAGGTTGTGAGGCTTGGAAAAGAATTTGATAAGATTACAGGAAGATACAAAGAAAACTTTCAGCTTCAATATGCATATGATATGGCCAAAGCTGGTATTTTGAAAGAAGAAAAAATTAAAAAAGTATTAAATAATAATAATTTGGAAGAAGATCTTTTGGATCGGGCTATGCCAGTGTATATTGCGAGGACGGTTTCCGAAGGAAGCACGGTGCTTGCGTATTATGCAGGTATTGATACGGCAAAAATATTAAATAGGATAGCAATGAGATTGGATAGCCTTGCCGATATTAACGATAAAACAAAATCAAGTTTTGCGTTGAGTGTGCCGAGCTTCCCTTTTATTGCTGTAAATTCACAAAATTTGAGAGATGAGAGTTTAGAACAGATAATTTCTCATGAGTTAGGGCATCATTATTCCAGTCTATTTTGTCAGGCTAATTACGGCATTGCGAGAGATGGGTCTAACATGTTTACGTCTGAGACGGTTGCGAATTATTTAGCGGCAAAAATTTCAGACAATACAACATCCGAAGAAAGTTTTTTGAGAAATTGGCAGAATAATGGTTATTTGAAATTGGGATTAGTGATGTCCTTGGATAAAATTGTGCCAGCTAATATAGGATATGGGTCATATGCCTTTTTGTTAAACTATACAGACATTGTGGATAATGGATTTAATATTGCGATGAGCTCATTATGTACTAATGATGCGCTTGAATTTTTGCATGATCAGGCTGGTGAGAAAAAGTTTGCTGAAGTGATGACAAAATTAGCCGAGAAAAATTTGACAAATGATTATGGCAATTTGAAAGCGGTGCGTGCCTATGATGGAGTTTTGCCGGTAGGCGAAGAAGCGCCGTGTAGTGATTTTTGTTCAAAAGATTATCAAGTATCTTATGCGTCTATGCGTTATGTGTATTTTCCGACGGGAGAGTATAGAAATAAAAAAATTACGGTTGAAAATGATGGGGCGATTTTGTTTGTTGGAAAAGATCGGTCCGGTAAGTGGAAAGTCATAAAAACTGAAGAGGGTAAAGGTGAATATTCAATAGGTAAGGAGTCTGATTATAAAGTTATAGCTGTGGCCGTTATAAATTCGGATATAGAAAATGATCATATTGCTTCTATTATGGTGATGGACGGTGATTTGGCGGAAGAAATTGATGGGCCTGGTGGACTTGAAGACTTGAGTTTTTCTTTGCCAACCGACATACTTTCTCCGATCGGGCAGGGTTGTTACGCGGTAAATACGAATAGCTTGTTTGAATTACCAAAAAGTATGTTTGGGGTGGCGGGAAGTGCAATAGATTTTATGTCTGAATTTGATTCAGAGAATGATTATAGTGAAATTAAGAAAGAGTTTAATGATAGTATTGCTGAATATGATCGCGAAGCGGAAGCAGCAAAAAAGGAACTTTCGGAATATTATATTACTTTATGTATTAATGAAATGAATGGCAGTGATTTTGACTCCACAAAACAAAAAATTCAGTCTGCAATGGGCTTTAATTTTAATGTGATGGACCAAATAATAGATTCTTCAAATCGCACGAGTTTATTTGTTAGCGGAGATATATTTACGCAGACAGCCAAACTCTATTCATTAACGCAGGCTGATGATAAAATGATTTTGGTGACTGTAAATATAAGAAAAAACAGTTAATATATATTTATTGTTTATGCTTTGATAAAATAGGGGTTTATGCCATAATATAGATATGGATAAGATACGGAATTTTTGTATAATTGCGCATATTGATCACGGTAAGAGTACGATTGCGGATAGGATGATGGAGCTGACTGGTACAGTTTCTAAACGCGAGATGCAGTCGCAGCTTCTTGATTCAATGGAATTGGAGCGAGAGAAGGGGATTACGATCAAACTAGCTCCTGTAACGATGAAGTGGAAAGGATATACGCTGAACCTGATAGATACGCCGGGGCATGTGGACTTTTCGTATGAGGTATCACGGAGTTTGCAGGCTGTAGAAGCGGCGGTCTTGGTGGTGGATGCGACTCAGGGTATACAGGCGCAGACTTTAGCTAATGTATATCTTGCTTTGGAACAAGATTTAACGATTATTCCGGTGATAAATAAGATTGATTTGCCGGCGGCAGATGTGGAGGGGATTGCGGCGCAGATAATTAATTTGCTCGGATGTAAACGAGAAGATATTATTGAGGTTTCGGGAAAGACTGGATATGGGGTTGATAAAATTCTAGACAGAATTGTTAGTTTAGATAATTTAAAAATAAATGATTCAGATTATACAAAAGCATTGATTTTTGACTCATATTTTGATGATTATCGTGGGGTGGTGCTTTATGTGAGAGTGTTTGAGGGGGAGATTGCTAAAAATTCTGAAATTTTGATGATGGCGGCAGAGCATAAAGGTTTGGCGCTTGAAGTTGGGGTATTGACGCCAAAAATGAGCCCACGTGAGAAATTGTCGGCAGGTGAGATCGGATATATTGTGACGAATTTAAAAACTACACGCGAAGCAAAAGTAGGTGATACGGTGACTTTGGCAAAAAAGCCGGCCTTAGAGCCTTTGCCGGGTTATAAGAATGTACTGCCTTTTGTGTATGCTGGGTTTTTCCCCGTTTCTAACGATCAATATAAGGATTTGAAAGAGGCGATTGAAAAATTGAGTTTGTCTGATTCGGCTTTGAGATTTGAGCCAGAAAATTCGCCAGTTTTAGGATTTGGGCTTCGAATAGGATTTTTGGGGCTTCTTCATATGGATATTATCCGTGAGAGGTTGGAACGTGAGTTTGGGCTAGATCTTATTGTGACGAATCCGTCTACAAATTATGAAGTAGTAATGGCGAATGGCGTAGTTAAGGAAATAAAATCTGCGGCGGATTTGCCAGATATTTCGGAAGTGGCGGAGATTCGTGAACCTTGGGTGAAAGGTGAGATTATTGTGCCGAAGCCAATGATCGGTAATGTGCTGAATTTAATTAACGAAAAACGTGGGCATCAAACCAATTTAGGATATATTGAAGACAGGGCAGTGATTGATTTTGAAGCGCCGATGGCAAATCTTTTGACGGATTTTTATGATCAATTAAAATCCGCAACTAGCGGCTATGCATCATTTAACTATGAACTAAATGGATATAAGGCAGAGGATTTAGTAAGAGTAGATTTTTTGGTGGCTGGAAATAGGATAGATGCACTTAGCGTGATGGCACATAGGAGCGAGGCAGATGCGATAGGACGAGAAGTAACTAAAAAATTGAAAGAAGTAATACCAAGGCAAAATTTTGAAGTAGCTTTACAGGCGGCGATTGGCGCGAGAATTATTGCAAGAGAGACGATTGGCGCATATCGTAAAGATGTGACTGTGAAAATACATACCGGGGATAGGGACCGCAAGGCGAAATTGCTAGCAAAACAGAAAAAAGGAAAGGCAAGGATGAAGAGATTTGGGAAGATTGATATACCTAGCGAAGCCTTTACTGTAATGTTAAAAAGAGATTAGTCGTGATATAATCGTGATATGAAACGATTTCTATTTACGATGATTGTTTTGGTGGCGAGTTTGGTGGCTTTGCCAGTGTTTGCAATATCGGATAGTCAGGAGAAAGCTATAGTAGATCATTGCGATAGTTTAAGGGACAGCTTGAAATCTGTGCAGAGAGATGATTCGCGAGCAAGAGTATATCTTGGAAGATATTATGAAAATATTTTGAATAAATTTATAACTCCGCTGAATGTGAGATTGGTAGAAAATAATTTATCTAATTCGGAATTGATTAGCAACCAGAATGATTTTGCAAAGACGCGGACTAATTTTATGATTGATTATGTAGAATATCAAAAAGAATTAGAGGATTTGGTGGCGACAAATTGCAAGGAAGAGCCGGGATTATTTTATGAAAAGTTGGTGAGTACGAGAAAAAAGCGTGAATTGGTGGCAAAAGATGCAGATAAATTAAGATCTTTGGCCCTTAATCAGATTGATGATTTGAAAATTTTGGAGGGCAGATTATGACGCGTGGCGGTAGAAATTTGGTAATTTTGGGTATTGCGGCGTCATTAGTTGCGGTTGCGACTACTGGTGTATCGTTAGCGATTTATCATAATTCTGGTGATATTTATCTTGATAGATCGCGACCGGGATTTTTGCCTGATGATGAAGAGATAGAACAAGAGGTGGACACGGAAGAGGAAGAGTATGAATTTGAAAAAAGTGGCCCGGTGACGAAAGAAATACTTGATGAATATATTGAAAAATTAGAGGCTGAAATAAAAGCAATAGATGCGTATAAGAATCCTTTTGACGCTTCGGCGTTAAGCGACGAAAAGTTGGGAATAGAAGAATAAAAAAGGCACCTAAAGTGTGCTTTGTGGTCGGGGGTACCAGGATCGAACTGGCGACCTCACGCCCCCCAGACGTACGCGCTACCACTGCGCTAACCCCCGGTATTTCCATGTGGTCTGGGTGATCAGACTTGAACTGACGACCTCAGCGTCCCGAACGCTGCGCGCTACCAACTGCGCCACACCCAGGTGTGGTTACTTAAAAAATGGTCTGGGTGACAGGACTTGAACCTGCGACCTCGACGTCCCAAACGTCGCGCGCTACCAACTGTGCTACACCCAGACGGTAACCTTATTATATCATAGTTTATGAAATTATGTTAGAATAGATATATTAAGGAGAAGAAAAAGTGGCGGAAAATATACCGAAGAAAACGAATAACAGAATGAAGAATGGCGCACAACCAAATATGAGTCGCTCCAATATGCTAAGGAGTGCGATTTTTACATTTTTATTAGTATGTTTGGCGATGTTTTTTATTACAAATATGAATACTGATAATGCAAAGAAAACCGAAGTGCCGATTTCGGAAGTGATTCAGCGCGCGAACGATCCTGATGGTAATATTGCAAAAATTACCGTGGTGGGTGATACACTGGATATCACATTAAAAGGCAAAGATGTCCCAACTGAAACTTCACGGAAAGATCCATCTGGAACTTTGTATGATCAAGGCTTGATAAATTATTGCGATGGCGAGACTGGGGAAGAATTAACAAAGTGTGAGGAGACTTATCCTACAATTGAGTATAAAGAAGATGTGAACGTCGGCGGAATAGTGCTGGATGTAGCATTAACGGTGTTGCCAATTTTGGCATTGGTAATATTTTTCTCTTGGATGATGCGGCAGGCAAGCAGTGCGAATAGTCAGTCACTTTCCTTTGGTAAGGCAAGGGCTCAACTTTATGGTCCCGATAAGAAAAAGGTGACTTTTAAGGATGTGGCCGGTAATGAATCGGCAAAACAAGATTTGACTGAGATAGTGGATTTCTTGAAGAATCCGAAAAAATATGAAAAATTGGGCGCTAAGATACCGCGTGGTGTGTTGCTCGCAGGTGATCCGGGTACTGGTAAGACTTTAATGGCTCGGGCAGTGGCTGGTGAGGCTGATGTGCCGTTCTTCTCTATTTCGGGTTCTGAGTTTGCGGAAATGTTTGTGGGCGTGGGTGCATCAAGAGTAAGAGATTTATTTAGTAAAGCTAAGAAAAACGCGCCATCTATTATATTTATAGATGAAATTGATGCAGTAGCACACAAACGTGATGCAAGAGGTGGTGCTGGCCGTGAGGATGAGCAGACTTTAAATCAGATCTTGGTAGAGATGGACGGATTTGATAATGATAGTGGTGTGATCGTAATGGCGGCGACGAACCGGGTAGATATGTTGGATAAAGCGCTTTTACGTCCGGGGCGGTTTGATCGTCATGTGAACGTAACTTTGCCAGAAAGAAAAGATCGTTTAGAGATTTTGAAAGTACATTTTAAGGGTAAGCCAGTGGAGGCTGATGTAGATTTGGAATCTCTTGCAAAAAAGACGGCGGGATCTAGTGGTGCGGATCTTGCAAATGTGGCAAATGAAGCAGCAATTACGGCGGCGCGTGAGGGCCATAAGGCAATATCGAACGCGGATGTGACGGAAGCGTTTGAAAGAGTGGCGATTGGACCTGAACGCAAGAGTAAGGTAATGAATGAAAAGGAACGTAAGATTACGGCTTACCATGAGGCGGGTCATGCGATAGTCGGGCATGTGTTGCCAGATTCTGACCCAGTGCATAAAGTGACTATCATTCCGCGTGGGCAAACTGGTGGCGTGACTTGGTTTTTGCCGCCAGAGGATACAAGTTATAAGAGTATTTATGAACTTAAGGATATTTTGGCGCGGGCAATGGGTGGCCGCGTAGCAGAGAAGCTGATTTTTGGAACTGATGCTGTAACTACTGGCGCTTCTTCAGATTTAAGAAATGTGGCAGAACTGGCTAAATCTATGATTGTGGAAGAGGGGATGGGCAAAAATACGAGAAATATCGTGTTCCCGTCTGAAGCTACCGGCTATTATACAATTACTACTGGGAAGCCATATTCTGAGAAAACGGCTGAATTAATTGATTCGGAAATAAAAATTTTATCCGATGAAGCAGCGAAGCGGGCCGAGGAAGTATTGAAGGCGAATAAGGTAGTCTTGGATAAATTAGCAGAAGAACTACTAAAGTCAGAGACTTTGGAAGAGGCGGAACTTGCGCCGATTTTGAAAGATGCAAAGTTGCCAACAAACGTAAAATTGCATTAACTAACGTGTATTTAGGAGGAAAATGGAAAGGTTATTAGATTATTTTGTACCAGAGAAATATAGCTTAGATTTGGTGATTGATAAGTATAAAAAGACTATATCTGGCGCGGTGGAAGTGAGAGGTGTAGCAAAAGCCGAAAATGTGAAATTTCATGCAGTGGGCTTATCTGTTGATGAAGTATTGATTGGTGAGGAAAAAGTGGATTTTGATGTGACAGATGGTGTTTTGACGCTTTTTAAGGTACCTAGGGGCGAAGTTGCTATCAAAATAGGGTATCATGGCTCTTTGAATGAAAATATGCAGGGAGCGTATATTTCTACGTATGAGTATAAGGGTAAAACAGAGGTGATAGTAGCAACGCAGTTTGAGAGTCATTATGCCAGAGAAGCGTTCCCTTGTATTGATGAGCCGGCAGCGAAGGCGGTGTTTGAACTCTCGATTACTGTACCAGATAAAGATGATCTTATTTTGTCCAATGTGGCTTTAGGTGAACCGACACCGCGGATGAGCACATATTTGCTCGCATGGGTGATTGGGAAATTTCATGGGAAGACAATCAAAGATGCACATGGGGTAGAGATTACAACTTATGCAGCCTTGAATCAAGATATTGATGCGGTGGATTTTGCGAATGAGATTGCGGCAAAATCTTTGGAATTTTATGATGATAATTTTGGAGTACCTTATCCACTGTCGAAGTTAGATCAGGTGGCGTTACCGGATTTTGAAGCGGGAGCGATGGAAAATTGGGGGTTGGTAACATATCGAGAATCTATGCTGCTGGCCGGAAAGTCGGCAACTCTAGGTATGAAAAAAGGTGTGGCATTGACTGTAGCGCATGAGCTTTCGCATCAATGGTTTGGTGATCTCGTGACGATGGAGTGGTGGGATGATTTGTGGCTTAATGAATCTTTTGCTAGCGTAATGGAATATTACGCAGTGGATGCGGCACATTCAGAATATAAAATATTTGAAGGATTTTTTACGGGTGATTCATATTTAGCGTTGATTCGAGATTCGCACAAAGATGTGCAGTCGGTACATCAAGAAGTATATAACCCGGCGGAGATTGCGACATTATTTGACCCAGCGATTGTGTATTCTAAGGGTGCTAGATTAATGTTGATGGTAATAAGAGCGATGGGGTGGGAAGATTTTTGTAAAGGCTTGAAGGATTATTTTGAGAAATATAAATATCAAAATACGGTGGGCGATGATTTGTGGGCTGCACTTTTGCCTTATGCAGAGTTTGACGTTGGTAAAATGATGCATGCTTTTATTGATAAACCAGGATATCCGGTGATTACTAATAAAAAAGGTGATTTTGATGAATATGATCAGAAAAGATTTTTGCTAGATGGCCCAATGAAAAAATCGGATTGGCCGCTGCCGAAAATTGCCGAAGATATGTCTGGGCATTATGTTTTAAATTTGTCTGAAGCGGAGTTTGGAGAGAGATTAAATAAATTTGATGAGCTAGGTTTGGAAGAGAAAATTCGCTTACTCATAGATAGAAATTTAATTGCGCAGACAGATTTGGCAAGTGCGGCATCTTTGATTCCATTGATTGAAAAATTTAAAAATGAAGATGCGGCGGCGGTTTGGAATATTATTTTGTCGATCGTGGGTAATTTGAAATTTTTCTTTGATACCGATTCGGAAGAAGAGCAGGAATTTAAGAAATTTATTGGTGAATTGGTACGGCCAAAGTTGGCACAAATTGGTCTTGTTACTAAGAAAAATGATGACGAGAACACGATTAGATTGCGTGCGGTTTTGCTAACTCTAGATTATTATGCGGAAAATAAGAAGCATATTGAAGAATTAGCAGATTTGTATTGTGAAAATTATGATGAAATGGACCCAGAAATTCGTGAAGATATTTTGGAGGCCAAGATTTATCTAGAACCAGAAATTGTGGACAAATATGTAGAGGATTATCAAAAGCAAGCTGATCCGGAAATTAAGTTTGAACTTTTGTTTGCGGGAACGATTTCGAAAAATCCGGAAGTTTTGAAGAAAATGTTGGGGCTTTTGGGGGAAATTGAAGTAGTGAAGCCACAGGATCAAACGCATTTATTTATATATATGTATAGAAATAGGCATTCTCGCGATGGGGCATTTTTGTGGCTAAGGCAGCATTGGGAAGATGTAAAAAAGATGGCGGGTGATAAATCAATGGATGATTATCCGCGTTATACGGCGAATATGATTAGAACTGAAAGTGAGTATGAGGCTTGGAAAGATTTCTTTATGCCAATGAAAGATGACCCGGCTCTGAAGCGGGCAATAGAAATAGGCAAAAATGAGATTGAGGCAAGATTGAAACTAATTGCGGATGATAAAGCAGCGGTTTATGCAGCATTAAAAAAGATCCTCTAGGGATCTGGTGCCCGAGACAGGGGTTGAACCTGCACGATATTGCTATCACTAGCACCTGAAGCTAGCGCGTCTGCCAATTCCGCCACTCGGGCATTTATAGGTGTAATTATAACATAAGTTTGCTATAATGAGAACGGAGGGAATATGGTAACAGTTAATTTCAGTCCTGAAATAGATCATGCAAAAACACTAAAAATATTAAATGAGATTCGTGGTGATGCGATGGGTGGGTGGGTGGATTTGCCGCGCAAATACGACATGGCGGAGCTTGCACGCATCAAAGAAGCGGCGGCGGAGATTCATGAAGATTCAGATTTTTTGGTTTGCATTGGAATAGGCGGTTCATATTTGGGACATAGAGCGATAACAGAAGCTTTAAGGCCAGAGTCACCAACGAAAATTATTTATGCGGGGAATTCACTTTCGCATAGAGAATTAGAAAATGCTTTGACCGAACTAGGTGACGCGGATTTTTCGATTAATGTAATATCAAAATCTGGGACAACTTTAGAACCGGCGATAGCTTTTGAGGCATTTAAGAAAAAATTGATTGAAAAATATGGGGCGGAAGAAGCTGTAAAAAGGATTTATGCGACGACTGATGCAGCTAAGGGTGCGCTTCATGATGAAGCTGTGGCGAATGGCTATGTTAGATTTGTAGTACCAGATAATATTGGTGGAAGATATTCGGTACTTTCGGCAGTAGGAATGCTGCCGATGGCGGTAGCTGGAGTGGATATAGATAAGCTACTTGAGGGTGCGGCAAAAATGGCAGCGGGTTTTTCGGAAGAGTATTTGGCAGTGAATGCGGCGCAGGTAACAGAAAACCCAATTATAAAATATGCTTGGATGAGATATATTTTGGGGAAGAAAGGCTATGATACAGAAGCATTTGCAAGTTTTGAGCCGGCGACAATATATTTTAATGAATGGTTAAAGCAGCTATTTGGTGAGTCGGAAGGAAAAAATAAACAAGGGATTTGGCCGGCTTCGGTAGTGTATTCTACGGATTTGCATTCTTTGGGGCAATTTATGCAAGACGGGCGCAGAAATTTGTTTGAGACAATAATTGATTTTCCAACGGATGAGATAAATGCAAAGGTGGTAACTGCAGTAAGAACTGCGCATTCGATGGGTGGAATTCCAGTATTAAATATTGGCGTATCTGAATACAATGAAGAAGGTTTTGGTGAATTGATTTATTTCTTTGAAATGGCATGTGCTGTAAGTGCAAAATTATTTGGAGTGAATCCATTTGATCAGCCGGGCGTTGAGGCGTATAAGGCTGAGCTTAAGAAGTTATTATAGTTCCGGCTTTGCCGTCTAGGGCTTCTTTTAAATTATCAATATCGGTGATGATACCGGTGCCACCTTTTTTGGCGAAAGTAGCGGCGGCTTCGATTTTTGGAAGCATGGAACCAGGCTTGAAGTAGCCATATTTGATTAGGCTTGAAATTTCGTTGGGCGTGGTTGTGTAAATGGGTTCTTCATTTGGTAGGCCGTAATTAATGAAGGCATTTGGCACGGCGGTAACTGAAACGAAAATATCAGCCTTGATGAGTTCGGCAAGTTTTTCGGCGGCAAAATCTTTGTCGATAACGGCATCGATTCCCTTAAGACGTTTTAAGATTTTTGTACGGACGACCGGAATGCCACCGCCACCGGCAGCGATAACAATAATGCCGTCTTTGACGAGCTCTGAGATGGCTTTTTTCTCTACGATATCGATCGGTTTAGGTGAAGCGACTACGCGGCGCCAGCCACGGCCGGCATCTTCTTTGACGGTCCAGTGATTCTTTTTGGCGAGCAACTTGGCTTCTTTTTCTGAGTAAAATTGGCCGATGGGCTTAGTAGGATTTTTGAAAGCGGAATCTTGGCGATCTACTACAACCTGCGAAACGACTGTGGCAACTTTGGCAGTGCGACCTTGTTTTGCAAAAGCGTTATTAATAGCTTGGGTGAGCCAGTAGCCGATTTGGCCTTGACTCATGGCGACGGCAGTTTCAAGTGGCATGGCAGGTGCTTTGTCGGTACTGGCGGATTCTTCGTGAATAAGGATGTTTCCAACTTGGGGGCCGTTGCCGTGAGCGACAATGATTTCGTATTTGTTTGATAAACTAGCAATCACTTCGCCGACTTTGATGGCGACTTTTTTTTGAGCTTCAGCGGTAGCTTCGCCGTTTTTTTGAAGAGCGTTGCCGCCAAGCGCGAGGACGATACGTTTTTTCATATTATTATTATAACACTTGTGGTTAAAATAAAATTAGGTTATACTTATTTTAAGAAAGAAGGGCATCAAATGGATTTTAAAGGAAGAGATTTCTTAAGAATTCTAGACTTTAGCGAGGCGGAGCTTCGTTATATGCTAGACGTGGCGAAGAAATTTAAAGAAATGAAACACGCCAGGCAGAATCATAAATATTTTCCTAATAAAAATATTGCAGTGATTTTTGAAAAGACATCAACTCGGACGCGCTGTGCGTTTGAAGTGGCGGGGTATGATCTTGGTATGGGTGTAACTTATCTTGATCCGACTGGTTCGCAGATGGGACATAAGGAATCGATTGCGGATACAGCGAGGGTTTTGGCGAGATTTTATGATGGGATTGAATTTAGAGGATTTAAACAGGAAACTGTAGATGAACTTGCTAGATACTCTGATGTGCCGGTATGGAATGGTTTGACAGACTCTTGTCACCCTACACAGGCTTTGGCAGATTTTATGACAATGGAAGAAAAGTTGGGTGGACTTAGGGGTAAGACTTTGGCTTTTGTAGGTGATACGCATAATAATGTATCGAATTCTTTGATGGCGATGAGTGCGAAAATGGGAGTGAATTATATTGCATGTGGGCCGACGGCTTTGAAACCGTCTGATGAGATTATTGCGGCGTGCCAGCCAATAGCAGAAAAAAATGGTTGTACCATTACAGTGACTAATGATATTAATGTCTTGAATGGTGTGACAGATGCCATTTATACCGATGTTTGGCTTTCTCTGGGAGAAGATAAGGAAAAATGGGGTGAAAGAATTCAGCAGTTGCAACCATACCGAGTGACGATGGAAATGATAAATGCGGCAAAACCAGGAGCAATTTTCTTGCATTGTTTACCTTCGTTTCATGATCTTAACACTTCGATTGCGAAGGATGTGTATGAAAAATTTGGAATTTCGGAAATGGAAGTTACAAATGAAGTGTTTGAATCTGAGCATTCTGTAGTATTTGATGAAGCGGAAAATCGTATGCATACGATCAAAGCGGTAATGTATTTAACTTTAAATGATAAAAATTAAAGGAGGTAAATGAAAAAAACAATTTGTAATTTTAGTGAAATTGCGCCGCTTAAGAAAGTATTGATGCATCGGCCGGGTGATGAGTTTTTGAATTTAACTCCGAATACTTTGGAGAGGTTATTATTTGATGATATTCCGTATCTTAAAATTGCGCAGCAGGAACATGATGCGTACGCAAACGCTCTACGATCTGAAGGTGTGGAGGTAGTATACCTGACGGATTTGGTGGCAGAAGCAATTGAAAATGGCGGAAAAACTGTACGTAAAAAATTTTTGGAGCAATTTATCGCTGAGGCTGGTGTAACTTCGCCAAAAGTTGTGAAACATTGTTATGATTTTTTGAACGCGATAAAAGATACGCGAGATATGGTGAAAAAATGTATAGCGGGTATTGATGTTTCGGAATTAAAAAAATTGGGTTCTGTGTCTGGGTTTTATGCTACACGTGATACTGGGCGTATGATTATTGATCCAATTCCGAATCTATATTTCCAACGTGACCCAATGGCCACTATTGGGAATGGCGCTACATTGCATAAGATGTGGTCGGTGACAAGGACGCGTGAATCGATTTTCATGGAATATGTATATAAGTATCATCCGTTTTATGATGATATTAAGTTATATTATGATCGTGAAGAACCTTATTGTATAGAGGGCGGTGATATTCAAGTGCTGTCGTCCGAAGTAGTGGCAATTGGTATTTCGCAGAGAACGGAGCCGGATGCGATTGCGGATTTTGCAAAAAGGTTATTTAAAGATAAAAACAATAAATTTAAATATGTGCTCGCAATCGATATTCCAGATGAGAGATCTTTCATGCACCTCGATACGGTGATGACGCAGGTAGATGTAGATAAATTTGCCGTGCAGGATGCGATTATGGATATTTCGACGATTTATGAAATCACGGCCGGAAGGGGCGGTGAGATTGAAATAGTGGAAATCCATCAAAGTTTACAAAAGGTATTGGAAAAATATTTGCACTTAAATAAAGTTGAGCTGATTAAGTGTGGAAATGGTAAGCGGATTGACGCAGAGCGTGAACAATGGAGTGATGGTGTGAATTTGCTTTGTGTACGTCCTGGCGTAGTGATGGCTTATGATAGAAATTTTGTAACTAATCAGACATTAAAAAAACATGGCATTAAAGTTATTGAAATTCCAAGTTCTGAATTGTCGCGTGGACGAGGAGGCTCACATTGTATGAGTATGGCATTAGTCAGAGAGGAGGCTTAAACAAAAGAGTTAGTTTATTGAATTATTACCAATATAAAACTTAAAAAGGATATAAAATGTTTAGAAAGAAGAATCGAAGTAAGAAGCGAACGCGTGCGATGCTGTCGGCGTATTCGATTATTATGATTTTGATTATCTTGCTTGGTATTTTGTCGCATGTATTGCCAAAGGCTCAGTATGCACCGGTAATTGATGGCGAAGAGGCTCCAAGCGTAGATGTTGGTCCTGGCGAATGGGAAGGTGAGGTACCGCCAGAAAAACCGGAGGGAGAGCCAATTGAGGCTCCAGAATCTTTAGGTGAGCCGGAAAATCTTTCACGCGAAATGGCGCCAGAGGTAGAGCCTGCAGAAACTGTAGAAGCTGCCCCGGTGCTTATTAGTGATGAGGTGTCAGCTGATAGTGAAGTTGTAAAAGAAGAAGTTACGGCTACGACTGAAGTCTATAATACGAAAGCTGCTTGTGAAGAAGTTTATGGTGAAGACGGTTGTGCGATTGTGGATGGCTCGGGTGTAGAGGGGGCGGAGCTTTATCAAATTTTGATTGCCCCAATTCTCGGTTTTGAAAATGCAATTGATGTTTGTATCTTCGTAATGATCCTCGGTGGGTTCTTGGCCGTAATGGCAAAGACTAAGGCGCTGGAGACCGGAATTAAGATTTTGGTCAAAAAGATGCATGGTAAAGAATATTGGCTGATTTTAACATTGATGCTAATCTTCTCGGTGATGGGTACTACTTATGGTTTCCTAGAAGAGAGCGTTGGCTTCTATGTGCTAATTGCGGCGACGATGTTTGCGGCGGGATTGGACCCACTAGTAGGTGTGGCAACTATTTTGCTTGGTGCTGGTGCGGGTGTGCTGGGTTCTACAATTAACCCGTTTGCGACTGGCGTAGCAGTGTCGGCCATGAAAGACGCAGGAATTGAATTTAATCAGGGTACGATTATCTTGATAGCCGTAGTGCTTTGGCTAACGACTCTTGCGATTGCAGCGTTCTTTGTGGTACGTTATGCGAAAAAAGTGCAGCGTGATAAGGGCTCAACATTCTTGTCTTTGCGTGAACAAGCTGCTGCTGAGAAGAGATATTCAAAGTTCTTAGAAGGTAAGGAAGATGATCTAAAACTTAGCGGTAAGCAAATCGCTTCATTGATAGTGTTCGGACTTACATTCGTAGTAATGATTGTTGGGTTTATTCCATGGGAAGATTTTGGAATTACTTTCTTTACGGAACCCTTGTGGGAGAACGGTCCAGCTTTGACTGGTTGGTTAACGGGCGCTCCGCTAGGTAGCTGGTGGTTCTATGAAGCTGCTTTGTGGTTCTTGATTTGTTCTATCATCATCTCGATTATTAACCGTCAGGGTGAGCATGGGTTTATCGATACATTTATCGATGGTGCCGACGATATGATTGGTGTCGTGCTTGTGATTGCGGTGGCGAGAGGTGCATCAGTGCTAATGTCTCAAACTGCACTTGATAACTTTATCGTGATTAATGCGGCAAATTGGCTAGCTTCTTTGCCGGAAATGGCATTTGTACCGCTAAACTATTTGTTGCATGTGATACTATCTGTATTGGTGCCGTCGTCTTCGGGTCTTGCGACTTTGTCTACTCCGATTATTGCGCCGGTTGCAGCACAGCTTGGCTATAGCACTAACGTAGCTGCGATGACTATCGTAGCGGCTAATGGTTTAGTGAACTTAATTACACCAACTTGTGGTGCAATTATGGCTGGCCTTGCACTTGCCAAGGTTGATTACTCAACTTGGTTTAAGTGGGGAATTAGAGTAGTAGCTTGTATTGCAGTAGTTAATATTGTAGTGCTCTGCTTATTCTCTATATAGCCCGTATTTAAAAAATAGCCCCGTACGGGGCTATTTTTGTGCTATAATATGCTTATGAATGAATTATCGTATGATGGGCCGGTAGTTTTAGCGATCTTAGATGGAGTGGGTTTAGCGCCGGATGGACCTGGCAACGCCGTAAGTAAAGCACGGACGTCTTTTTTGGGACGTGCGGCTAGGGAATATCCACATATCGCTCTGAATGCTTCGGGCGAGGCGGTGGGACTTACTCCTGGACAGATGGGTAATTCTGAAGTGGGGCATAACACAATGGGGGCTGGCAGAGCGATTCGTCAAGGTATTGCTAGAATAAATGAGGCATTTGAAAGCGGAGAAGTCTTTCAATCTGAGGCTTGGAAAGAAGCTATTAAAAGAACTTATGGCGAAGAAGTGAATTCTAGGACGTTACATTTTGCGGGTATTTTTTCTGATGGCGGTGTGCATAGTCATATTTCACACCTGGAGCAAATGATTGACAAAGCCTATCAGGAAGGCGTGCGTAAAATGCGCGTGCATGCGATTTTTGATGGGCGAGATGTGGCACCGCAATCTGAGCCAAAATACATTAGGAGGTTTGAGGAGTTGGCAAAAAAATATCCGGATGCAGACATTAAATTGGCTTCGGGTGGCGGTAGGATGGTATGCGTGGCGGATAGGTACGAGAATGACTGGAATGTGGTAGCGCGTGGTTGGGATATGATGGTAAATGGCGAAGCGGATTATTATTTCAAGAATGGTGAAGAAGCGATATCGATCTTGAGAAGAATTGATCCAAATGTGCAAGATCAGTATTTGCCAGCTTTTGTAATTGTGGATGAAAATGAACAGCCAGTAGGGCGTGTGGAAAAAGGTGACGCATTGATTTATTTTGATTTTAGGGCGGATAGAGCAATAGAAATAGCAATGGCGTTTACGTATTGGGATTTTCCGTATTTTAATCGTGGAGATTATAAGCCAACAGATGTATATTTTGTAGGTCTTACGGAGTATAATTCGGATACACATGTGCCAGAGCACAGGTTGGTTGAGCCAGTAGCAATAAACGAAACTTTAAATCAATTTTTGGGACAACGTGGCATTTCGCAGTTTGCGATAAGCGAGACTGTGAAGTTTGGGCATATAACCTATTATTTTAATGGTAATAGTTATGAAAAGGCTGACGGTGAAGAATTCCAAGAAATTGAGTCGTATACTGAACCATATGAGACGCGGCCGTGGATGCGTACAGCAGAGATTACTGATGTCGTAATGAAAGAAATGCCAAAATATAAGTTTGTAAGATTGAATTATCCGGGTGGTGACATGGTTGGGCATACGGCTGATATGGAAGCGACAATAGTGGCGATGGAAGCGATAGATTTGTCGCTTGCGAGGATTGCAAAAGAAGTAGATAAGTTGGGCGGAGCGTTGGTAATAGTGGCTGACCATGGTAATGCGGAGGAGTTATTGGATACTAACGGTATGAAAAAGACCGCGCACACTTTGAATAAAGTGCCATGTATTATTTATGATAATACTAAGAATCGTGATGAATATGTGGTGGCGAATTTGGTGAATCCAGGGCTTTCGAATTTGGCGGCAACTATTGCAACTCTTTTAGGCCAAAATGATTATCCGATGAACTGGGATGAATCATTGATTTTGCCAAGAATGATGTAAATAAAATAACTTTGTGGTATAATTTGGGAAAATAAGCGAGGTTTTTGTTTTATGATTACGAAAGCAATTATACCGGTGGCCGGATGGGGCACTAGAAGGTTGCCGATTACGAAGATTATTGAAAAGTCTATGTTGCCAGTAGGAAATCGGCCGCTAGTGGATTATTCGGTGCAAGAATTAATTAAGGCGGGCGTAAAAGATATTTATATGGTGATATCGAATGTTGAGCCTTGTCAGGTGAGGGAATTTTATCGGGATAATTTGGCTTTGAATGAATATTTAACTGAACGTGGCAAAGAAGACAGATTAAAATTGGCAAAGACTTTGCCAGATGACGTGACGATTCATTATACGGTGCAGGACCCGGCTGGGAAATATGGTACGGCAGTGCCAATTGCCTTGGTGGTGGAAGAGTACAAAATTGATGAACCGGTGTTAGTGTTTATGGGCGATGATTTTATTTGGAATCCGGGTGGTGAGTCGGCGGCGGAGGCTTTAATAAAGGCTTCAGAAGGCAATAAGTCGGCAATTTTGGGAGTAGAGATCGATAAAAATAAAGTTGAGAAATATGGTGTGCTTTCGGCAAAAGACGGGAATTTAGTTGAAGTGGTAGAAAAGCCGAGTGTTGAAGAGGCGCCGTCGAATTTGATCAATGTATCTAAATATATTATGACGCCAGATTTGTTAGATAAAATTGTGGCGTATGTAAATGAACATGATTTTGGGCCAAGGGATCAAGAATATATGGTGACGGATCCGATTGATGAGTATATAAAAGATGGCGGCGTGATGAAGGTAGCGCCGACTACTGGTGAGTTTTTGGATGGTGGGTCGGTCGAGGGGTGGTTACATGCTAATAATGTGGTGCTAGGCGATGCTTAAGATCAAAAATCAGAAAAAAGACCCGATTGTGCCGCCAGTGACGATTTCGGCGTTATTCGATTTGTCGAGTTTTCGGCATTGGAATAATGTAGTTGTAAATCAAAAAGAGTTTGATTTTACGAGGCGAGAGTTGAAGAGCGATCGCAAGATAATGGCGAGGGCGCTTTTGGCGTTGGGCGTCAAAAAGGGCGATATTATTACGGTAGCGACTGGGCGGAGTATGTATGATAATATTTTGATATTTTTGGCAGCGAATAAAATTGGTGCGCTGGTGTCGTTTTTGGATGAGAAAACTCCCAGAGAAACCTTGTTGCATTATATAGACGATTTTCAATCTAAGGTAGTGGTAGCTTATAAATATAGCGATCGAAGAATCAAAGATTTAAAACGTGATGCGAAATCTTTGAAGACGGTAATAAACTTGGATGGCGAGATAATTGCGGCCGGCGATGTGGATGAAGAGCAGACTGAAATTTTGGAGATGTCAGCACTTGATCATATGTGGGTTGGCAAGCAGACGGTTCGTAAAATAGCGGAGAAATATAAAGGCAGAGTGCCTTTAGGAATTTTTGGCGGAAACAAGGAGGCTTTAATCTCCTTTACATCTGGCTCAACGAGCGGACCGAAGCCAATGGTGTTTACTAACGCAAATTTAATCGCGGCGGCTTTGTTTTCTAAAGCGGCAAGTGGGATTAAGATGTGGGACAAAGTGGTGCGGACATGGTTATCGTTTGTGAAGTTTGACTGTCCGTATGGTTTTTGGACGAGTGCGATGACGCCGATTATCGGTGGGTCATGTGTGATTTTGACTCCAGATCTTGAGGAGGATAATTTTGAATATTATTTCAGCAAAGATATTAGTGTGATTCAGGCGGTACCGCTTCTATTTGATACTTTGCCAAAAGTATTACCGGAAGATTTTGATTTGTCGGCGGTAAAAATGTGTATTTCTGGCGGAGAGCGTTTGGAGAAGCAAGCATCGGAAGAAATCTTGAATTACTTTAAAGAGCATGGCGCGGAAGTAAAAATTTGCAATGGCTATGGTGTGGGTGAATGCTTAGGTTCGATTACGGTGGCGGTTGGTTCAACGTATCATCCTGATACGGTAGGGCGAGTGGTGCCTGGTGCACATGTGATGGTGCTGGATCCGGAGACTGATGAAGAGCTAGGATTTGGTAAGACTGGTATGCTTTACGTGTCTGGTAAACATACTTTGAATCGTTATTTTAATAGGCCGGAGCTTACGAAGGAAAAGATCAAAGTAGTTAAAGGGCGTAATTTTATCAATACTGGTGATCTTGCGTCGGTGTCAGAGACTGGTTTTGTAACATTAGTTGGACGAGCGACGTTTTTTATTAACACGGTGCCGGCAAAAGTGTACTACGAAGTAGTGCGTGCGGCTGTAGCAAAAAGCGATTTAGTATCTAGATGCTATGTAGTGAAGATGCCGGATAAAAAATTGGGATTTTCCTCATGTGCTTTTGTGGTGCCAAATGAAGGGGTGGGGAGAAATAATAATATTAGACGAGAGATTGTAAAAAGTGCGACGGAGCCGTTTTATTTGGGGAAGCGGAGAATTACTTTAAAGAGTTATGAAATACCGCGCAAAGTTGTGTTTTTGGATGAATTACCTTTGACGCGAGCTAATAAAACGGATTTTCGTAAATTGGAACAAATGGCAAAAGAGTTGGCTGAATAAAATTTGTGATATAATTGTAAGCGTAAGCTAATTAGAAAGGATGGGATGGAACCAAATCAAAATATACAAGGTGCACAGGCTGTGCAAAGTGAATCGTTTGGTAGTACTCCAGCAGTGCAAAATGAGTCAAGCGTAGTAAAAGCTCCGGAGGGAAAGAGACCAAATGGTATGTTGATTGGGCTGATTTTGTGTATTGTGCTTGCGATTGGCGGTATTGGCTTTGGTGTATATGAGATGATTTCTAGTAATCAAAAAATTGCAGATTTGGAGAATGAGATTGCAGAGTTGAAGGCTGCATTGATTGTTGAGGAGCCAGAAGATGGGAAGTTTTTGTATGTTGGCGAATGGGGTTTGAAGATTAAAATTCCAGAAGAGTTGACGACTGTAAGTTATGAGTATGTGCCATATAAAGATGGCAGTTCTAGTTTGACTGTTGCTGGCGCAACAGAGGGTGAGTTTGCTTTTCCGGATTTTGCTAGCGTTGAAGGAACGTTTGGTATGGCGAAAATTATGAGAGTGCCGGCGGACCTTGGGTTTAGCTATGGCGAAGTCATATTCTCTGATGATGGATATGAATATGTATATAGTGGTGATTTGCCATTAGTGTCTGAAGGTGAAGAGCTTAGAGTGTGGGAAGAAGAAAGTGCGGCAGTGGTAGAAGCAATGCTATCTAATGCTGAAAATTATTCAGAGATCTAGGATAAAATTATACTTTTGTAATATTATTTAATAATTAGAAAGGGTGAAATGGAACCAAATAATAATATGGGGGGTAATAATCCACTGGGTGGAGAATCTGTAATTTCAGAACAAGTTGTGACGGAGCAAGTCACGGAAACGCCGATGAGCCCGGCGGTAGCTCCGGAAAAAAAGAAAAATAATGGTATGTTGCTAGGGTTGATTTTGTGTATAGTGCTGGCAATTGGCGGGATTGGCTTTGGTGTATGGATGATGATGGATAGCAACACGCAAAAAGATAGCCTAAACAAACAAATCAGTGATTTAAGGAAGCAGAATAATGATTTGTTGGAGCAAGTGGGGGACAACAACACTACTATAAATATAGATACCGATGATGGTGATGTGGACACGGCGGATTATATTTATGTGGGAGAGTGGGGCGTAAAGATTAAAATACCAGAGAACTTGAAGAAAGTGAGCTATGTCATAAATGCTTGGGGTAATAGTGATGATAAGTCCTTATGCGTTTCAGGTGTGACGGGAGATGATGGTAGGTTGCCGGATTTTGCTAATTTGTACGAGAATTTTCCTGGGTTAGGATGTATTGCTTTAGAATCAAAGGATTCAACGGATCAGCCATTAAATGCTACTAGGGTTTTTTCAGACGATTTATATAATTATGTTTATTCTGGTCCACAGGCGGTTTACTCTACTAGTGATGAGGAAGTAGATTGGGAAGTCGAGAGCGTACAGTTGGTAAAAGAAATGTTGAGTAATCAGGAAAATTATTCGGCGATTTAAATTAAAAATAGTCTGAAAATTATGAATTGGCACTCTTGACGCAGGAGTGCTAATTTGCTATGATGGGAATATGCAGGAAGAATTTAGTGAAATAATGAGAAATTTGTCTGAAAATGCAAGGTTTGCTTTGCAGAAATCAGATTTTTATAGCAAGAGATATAATAATGGTTACATGGGTACTGAGCATCTGTTGCTCGGTATCATGGCGATTGATATGTCCACCGGTGCGAAGCTTTTACGCGAGGCTGGTGCGACTTTGGAAGATGTGGAAAAGGCACTTAATAAAACAGCAGTTGAGGTGCCAGGATCTGACATGGCGATGATGTCTCTTTCTGAGGCGGTAATTTTGACGCTAAGGATGGCGCAAAGCTATACGCGTGAGCAGGGGCTTAATGTGATTGGTACAGAGCATATATTATATGCTTTGCTTTCGCAGCCAAATTCGAGAGCTTCTTTGATTTTGAGTGGCCTAAATGTAGATACTGAAAAGATAATAGTAGAAATTGAGGATTTAGTAGAAGAACAAACCAAGGATGAGAAATTAAAAGCCGAAAAAGCCAAATATGTAAAAAATTCCAGCTTAAGATTTTTGAAAAAATATGGTAAAGATTTAACGGAAGAAGCAAAACTTGGCAAACTTGATACGGTAATTGGGCGCGAGAATGAAATTGAGCGTGTGGTGACAGTATTGTCTCGTCGTACGAAATCTAACCCAGTTTTGATCGGCGAGGCGGGCGTAGGTAAAACCGCGATCGTGGAGGGTTTGGCTACTAGGATTGTAAAAAATGAAGTGCCGGGAAATTTGATTGGCAAGCATATTTATCAGGTGGATTTGTCGTCGGTGGTGGCGGGGACAAAATTCCGCGGCGAATTTGAAGAACGCATCAAAGGTATTATTGATGAAGCTACGGGTGATGATTCGGTGCTTTTATTTATAGATGAGATTCATTTGCTTTGTGGTGCGGGAAATTCTGAAGGCTCAATGGATGCAGCGAATATTTTAAAGCCGGTTTTGGCGCGTAATACGATCAATTTGATTGGCGCAACGACTTTGGATGAGTATCGTAAAACTATCGAAAAAGATAAGGCACTTTCGCGTAGGTTCCAGACAGTGATGGTAGAAGAGCCAAGCGCTACGGTGACGCTTAGGATTTTGAAAGGCATTAAAAAACATTATGAGAACCATCATTCTGTGGTGATTCCGGATGAGATTTTGGAAACTGCCATCACGATGAGCCAGAGATATATTAATGATAGATTTATGCCGGACAAAGTGATTGATATCATAGATGAAGCTTCGGCGATTGCGAAGGTGGCGGCGGATAAAAAAGGTGGTGGCAAGTATAAAAAGATGAAGATTGAAAAGAATGCTTTGGAAGAGAAAATTGGCGAGGCTGCTGAAAAAGAAGATTATGAAAAAGCGGCGAATCTTAAGACTGAACTCGCGAAGTTAGAGCAGGAAATTAAAAAACTTGAAAAAGCCGGCATTAAAGAAACTGAAAACCCGACTTTAACGGAAGAGAATTTGGCGACTGCAGTGTCTTTGAAAACTGGTATTCCGGTATCCAAAGTGCATGGATCTGAAATGAAAATGTTGATGGGGCTTGAAGATGAGTTGAAGAAATCTATTATCGGACAGGACGAGGCAGTAAGAGCGGTATCTAAAGCGATAAGACGTGGTAGATCTGGCATTGCGGATTCTCGGCGCCCAATTGGCTCGTTACTATTTATGGGCCCGACTGGTGTAGGTAAGACTGAGCTTGCGCGCGTGATTGCAAGAGAGGTGTTTGGTGGAGAAAATGCTTTGATCAAAATTGACATGAGTGAGTTTGGCGAAAAACATAATGTGTCTAGGCTCGTAGGTGCACCGGCTGGGTATGTGGGTTATGATGATGGTGGCAAATTGACTGAAGCGGTACGTAGAAAGCCTTATTCGGTGATTTTGTTTGATGAAATCGAAAAAGCGCATCCAGATGTATTTAATTTATTGCTCCAAATTTTGGAAGATGGGATTTTGACGGATGGGCAAGGAAACAAAATTAAGTTTAATAATACAATAGTAATACTTACTTCAAATCTTGGTTCGGCGGATATGTATCGTGAATCAGAGCTTGGCTTTACGGCAAAAACTGCAAAAGATAAAAAAGCGCTTGAGGAAGAGTACGAAGAAAATAAGGCTTATGCAATGAAGGCGCTTAAAAAAGTAATGCGACCAGAACTCATCAATCGTTTGGATAATATTTTGGTATTTCACGCTTTGTCGAAAAAAGATGTTGAAAAGATTTTTGATAATTTAATAAAATGATCTTAAGATAGGTTTGGCGACAAAAGGAATTGGGCTTAAGGAAGATGAGAAAGCAAAGGAGTATTTGATAAAGGAAGGTTATGATCCGAAAAATGGTGCGAGGCCGCTAAGAAGGAAAATTGAAGATGAGGTAGAATCCTTGCTTTCGGAGGCAATAATTGCAGAAGAGTTTGTGAAGGGAGATATTCCGACACTTAAATTAGAAAAGGGTAAACTAAAATTAGTAAAGGAGTAATATGAAAAATTATTTAGTTCCAACTGTGGTGGAAGAAACTAATAAAGGTGAGCGGGCGTATGATATTTATTCACGACTTTTGAACGACAGAATTGTATTTCTTGGTGAAGATGTGAATGCTCATACGGCAAATTTGGTGGTAGCACAGCTACTTTATCTTGCGCATGAGGACCCCAAAAAACCAATTAAGTTGTATATTAACTCTCCTGGCGGCAGCGTATATGATGGTTTGGCTATAATTGACACGATAAATTATATTGAGCCTGATGTAGAAACGATCGGTATTGGTTTGCAGGCGAGCATGGGAGCAATGCTTTTGTCGTGCGGTACGAAGGGTAAAAGGTACGTGTTGCCGAATGCGCGAATTATGATTCATCAGCCATCTTCTGGCACGGAGGGTAAAATTACGGATCAGGAGATTATGTTAAAAGAAGGAATTTTCCTCAAGAAACGCTTAGCGGAAATTTTTGCAAAAAATACTGGAAAATCTTTGGCACAGGTAGAAAAGGACATGGACCGCGATCATTGGATGAGTGCCGAAGAAGCAAAAGCTTATGGTATAGTAGATGAAATTATAAAATAGTGCTATACTGAAAATATGAAAAAGCGACGAATTGCTTTAGTGATAAGCATGGCTGTGCTGGTGTTGACTGTACTTGGCATGAGTGCAATTATGTTTACTTTGTCTGGAACGGTGGGTGATTTAGCTGTTGAAGTGACAAGTGGACAAGCAGATGCAATACTTGCTAGTGCCAACGTGAAAAACGATACAGTGGTAAGTGTGCCGATACTTTATTACGATCAGAAGATGGATGATTGTGTAGATATTTATAACTTGAGTTTGTTCTCGGCGGTAAAGAATCGTCAATTTGAGTGGGCGAGCTGTGGCTATTATGCTAATATAATAGAAAAAGAAATGGTAGAAGGTGTGCTGGGCGATGATTATTTGCCGATTGCTGTAGGTGGGGAAATGTTATCTAATCGTGGAGTATGGGGAGATAATTTTGAGCGTTGGTTCCACCAGGTGGATGGAGCGAGTGTTAGCTATGCGGGAACTTTGGCATTAAGTTATGATTCTGGTGATAAGAGTTTTCGTTATGAAAATGAAGAGTTTTATCCGTTGGATGAAATTGATTTGGCAAGTAGTGAAGGTGTGAACGGCGATGGGCATAACCATTTGTTTACTTTTAGTTTGGGTGTGCCGTTTCAAGTGCTGGCGGATGGAAATGAAGAATTTGAAATAGCTACCGATGATGACACTTGGGTATTTGTGGGGGATAAGATGGTGTTTGATATGGGCGGAATACACGATGTCGCGTCGGCACATTTTACAATTACTGAAGAGGGGGAAGTATATTCTGCTTTGGGTGATGAGGATTATGTCTATGCGGGAGTTAAACTAAAGTCTGGGGATAGCACGATAGTAAGAATTTTCCATGCGGATAGAAATAGCGAAAACTCGGTGTTTAAACTTTATCTTAAGAATATGTTACCAAGTATTAATAGCGCCAGTTTAGCGAAAAGCGATGGTGTAGAGTTAGCTTATGATCCAGCTAATCCTTCTTATATTGCTCCGCTGGGTGAAAGTATGAAAGTGGAGCCAGATAGAATGAAATCTTTGGCGGTATCCGTAGTAGTGCAGACGACGGTTGTTTGTATGTTGGCGGTGATTTTGATTGTGGCTACTTCCGTGGTGATGAGATATTCGCGCCGCGGCCGTAATCTGGAATAATGATTTTAACTTTTTCACCTTTGTGGTCGTAGAGGGGGATGTTTAATTCGTGAGCGAGCGTGTTTACTACGCTGGCGCCAATACGGAGTCCTGTGAATGAGCCAGGGCCAGACATAAAAGTGATTTCGGTGAGATCTTGCCAAGTGGCGTTGTTTTCAGAAAGTTTGTCTTGAATAAACTTGAGAAGTTTTTCAGCGAGAGCATGATCAAAATTGTAACGATATTCTTTGTCGTCTAATTTTAAAATAGTTTCTGGAGTGCTGGTGTCTAGATATAATTTCATTTTATGTTTACCTCGCGGGTGTTGTCTTCATTATAATTAATTTCTATAATAATATGGTTTTTGGGCAATATATTCGTAACGGAGTTGCCCCATTCAACTACAATGATGTTATTTTTGTTGTTAAGATTTTCTTCTAGGTCTTCTATCATGAGACCGGGGTCTTTTAGGCGGTAAAAATCGTAGTGGATGAGAGTCTTGTCGTCTGGTAGGGCGTAGGATTTGGAAATAGTGAAGCTGGGGCTAGTGATTTCTTCTTTGGTGCCAAGACCTTTAGCAAGGCCACGAGTAAAAGTAGTCTTGCCGGCACCAACGTCACCGATTAGCTCGACGACGACGGGGCTTGCTATATTTGCAAGTTTTTCAGCAAACTCTTTACCAAAATCTAGCATTTCTTGCTCAGAATGAATTTTCATTATACAATTATAACATGAAGATATATATTTCTGGAATCTCTGGGACGGGGATGGGGCCGCTGGCGTTAATGGCGAAGGCTGCAGGCGTTACTGTTTATGGGTCGGATCTTAATGAAGGGGCGATTTATCCGGAGCTAATGAAAGCCGGTATAGAAGTTAAAATTGGTGAGCAGGATGGTAAATTTTTGCGAGAGAAATTGACGGATGGTGTGGAGTGGTTTGTATATACTTCGGCTTTGCCGGAGGACCATGCTGAACTTTTGATGGCGAAAGAGGCTGGCGTAAAAATAACAAAGCGAGATGAGTTGACGGCTTTTTTGGTGGAAAAATTGGGACTCAAAATGGTGGCAGTAGCTGGAACGCATGGCAAAACTACGACTACGGCGATGATAGTGTGGGCAAGTTTGAAGTTGGGTTTGCCGGTGTCTTATATAGTGGGTACGACGCTTGGTTTTGCAAAAAGTGGATCATATAAAGAGGGAGATAAATATTTTGTTTATGAAGCAGATGAGTATGATAGGAATTTTTTGAAGTTTCATCCGTGGCTTTCGGTGATAACGAGCGTGTCGTATGATCATCCGGATATTTATGCAGCGAGGGAGGATTACGAGGAGGCATTTAGACAGTTTGAAATACAAAGTGAGAAAGTGATAGAGAAATGTGATTTTGATGATTTTAAGTTAGCGGGTGAAGTGCGACGGAAAGATGCTGGGCTTGCTAGTATGGCGGTATGCGAAATGGCGCCGGAGGTTGGGCTTAGTAGAATCGTGGCGGCAATGAATGAATTTCCGGGTGTGGGGAGAAGATTTGAACGGTTAGCGGAAGGTGTATATACGGATTATGCGCACCATCCAGAAGAAATTACGGCAACTATAGACGTGGCACGAGATGAGGCTAAAATGAGGGGACTAAAACGAGTGGTGGTGGTATATCAACCACATCAAAATACAAGACAACATGAAGTGAGGGGTGGTTATCGCGATGCTTTTATCCATGCCGATAAAGTATACTGGCTGCCGACATATTTGACGCGTGAGGACCCAAAGCTTGAAATTTTGAAGCCAGAGGATTTGATTAGCGGTTTAGCAAATCGTGAGGTGGCGGAGGCCGTGAAATTAGATAATGAATTATTTGATAAAGTTGTTAGGCATCGGGATGATGGTGATTTGGTGGTGCTAATGACTGCTGGTCCGGCGGACGGGTGGTTGAGAGAAAAGATTTTAAAAAGCTTGTAAAAAACAAGACGGTTGTGCTAAAATTAGGGTATGGTAGAGCACTCTGTTTTAGGCGATGAGAAAAATAAAAAGCAGCCTCATGAACGAAAGATTTTGATTGCGATACTTTCGGTATTAGCGGTATTGATAGTGGGATTGGTGGTTACGGTTATTGCGAATGTGATTAGCAGTGATGATGAGGAGTCTGATATTGTACAAGCTATAAATAAATGTAATGAAATAAACGGTTTATATGAAGAAACTTTAGATTATGAATTGGTTGCATCTGAATTTGAAAGTGGTTTATCTGGTGGTGTAGACTTGAGAAGAATGTATTTGTCTATATGTTATGCGAAATTTATAAACGATAATGGTGGTAGTTTGGAAGATGCAGTTGAGAAGTTAGGTAGTTTTCAAAGTGTAGCTGATTCTGAAGGAGGAGATGTGGCTATAGATTATTATGTGGCGATGAGGGATTTGTATGAGTTTGCTGGTAGAGATGATGAAGTTGAGTATTATGATGGTGTTATTGAAGAGCTGATGCCAAAAGATACGAGACCTATTGAAGAGATTAATGGAGGTGCATTGTGATGAATAAAAAAAATGCCGTAGGAGTGTTGGTTTTTTCATTATTTTTCTATTTTGTTTTGGGGTGTATTTTTGCACCTAATAGCTTAGCTGGTGGATGGGTCGGGACAGCTGGTTTTAAAACCGGAAAACTAAGTCATAATGGGGGCGGTAGTTGTAACGGTGATTCGCTAGGCAAAACATATTTACTGGAATGTACGGGGTACTCCTGGATCTATTATAAGGCAACTGATGCTGCTAAAGATAATAAAGTAGATATTTTTATTACGCCTGGCCAAGATGTCTATAGTGCGAAAATTCCGGCGTCATGTATTGATTACGGTGGTTTTTGGCATCTAGGTAGAAATGCTCAGGGTATTACGCATTCAAGTTATTGGTCAGGGATTGCATATTTTGGTGATACTAATTTCGTGAAAGGAATTAGTAGCGATTTTTATACGTATGGGACGGGTCGTGGTAATTGGGGGCATATGGATACTCTTAATGTAAATACTGCACAAGGTTATAATTGGGCTAAATATCAAAGTAAGACAGGATTAAAACAGGATTTGTATGCTGGGGATGTTAAGATGTATGAAGCCACTCAAATAGCATCAAGTATGGATGGTGTACTCGACGACTATAGAAAAGCAGCTAAACGAGCCGGTATTTCAATAGGAGAAAATGACTATTATCCTGGCGATCTGTATGCTTTTTGCTCTTCCGGGCCTAAGGCTACGTATGCTACGAAATCTAATGTGTCGATACGAAATAATAAGAGCGGGGAGTCTGTATGGGATACTACTGGTATTAAGGATAGTGGAATGCCGATTGCGCGTGTAGAAGGGAGCTTTTTTAATGATGAGAAAGCTACGGTAACATTCTCTCATAATGTCTACGCTTCTGAGGAATTAGATAAAGGACAATGGACTATAGATAGAGATTATGGTGAAAGCAGTGGACGTAGTTTAGTAGTTATTCTTGGGGGAGAGGAACAAGGGGAAAATGATTTAGATGTTTGGGTTGATCCATACTATACCGCATATAATGTATATGACGAGGATGGTAATGGTTATGTTGCTAGAGATATCTACGAGATTACTTTTGGCAATATAACGGAGGAAAAAGAATATGAAATTTGTGAAATAATATCCTTTCATGATAATGATGCTACCTCTATGGCTTGCGCCAATATAACTGTAAAACCTACTCCTCCAGAAAAAAAATATTTCGCTAAATCCAATACGTCGGTTGTAGAGGTAGGTAATAGTGACAACTATAGTTTTGCAACGACAAATATAACTCAGGGTAGCATGAATGAGAGGGCCGAGATAAAAATTCAGAAAGGAAAGACAGCAAAAGTCATTTTCTCTCACAACGCGTATTTAAATGCATTTTCTAATGAAAATGTTGGGTTAAAATTGGAGAGGAGTAATAGTTTAAGTAGTGGTACGGGGTACAATTTTAAGAGTAGAACCGAGTGCGACAGTGGTGGTAAAGCGTCGTTTACTCTGTACGATATTTACAGTGGTTACTTTATGGGTGATCCTAGAGAATGTTCCGATGGTGTTTGGTTGTACACGTATAGAGATATATACAATATAGAATTTACTGTAGATGGTACATATGATTTCTGTGAGACATTTAGTGTGAACGGCAACAATATTACTAGAATTTGCTCCAGGGTGATTGTAGGCAGCGGTGATCCTCATCATGATGATCCACCCACTGATAGTTGTCCGATTGCTAACCCTGCGTCAGGAGCTTCGGCTAGCGTTGATTCTGGGACTTCCAATACCACTAGTGCAGTGGTAAATCATGATGTGTCGAAGTGGAGTAGCTGGAGCAGTAGTCATGCTTTTGTGTATGCAAAGCCGGGCGATAAGGTACAGTTTAAACATTGCTTATATTCTGGCGCCCAGGCTGTGAGAAATAGCAGTTTTCATGCGAATCATTCGGAGCCGCATAGTTATGACGGTGTAACTATAAGTAGTTCCAATGGTGATCGTACTGTAATAACCGCTGGAGTCAATCAGATGGTTGTGAATAAGTTTAATTTATGGAGTGATCGAACGTTTACGTATACAGCTGGTGAAGTAAAGACTTATGTTGAGACGTCTGGAGATTACACGGTGAAGACGAGCGATGTAGGAAAGGAAGGTAGTACGAATGGATTATATCAAACTTCATATGCTGTTAAGGGTGGAGCTAAAGCAAAAGATGGAACGATACATTCGTGGAGTTGGAGCTGGAAGTGTCCTCCATGTACGACAAACGAGAAGACGGGTAAAACAACATGTAGTACTTGTAGGGGGTCTGGAAGCCATACGAACAGGTATTATGTTGGTGAGATAACTAAGGGAGAATCAACTAAAAGAACAGCTACCGTACATGTTCCATATAATTTCATCAATCAATCAGAGATTCAGCTAAGTGGAAATTATGTTTACGCAGGGGAGACGGCTAAATTTTCAAAAGCACTAGTAACGACTTATTCTACGAGATATAATAAGGAAACAGACGGTACGTATGCAACAGTGGTACCCGAGTCTAAAGTTAGGTTTGTGACATATATTTCGACAAGCAATAGAACTGGCAACGGCGGGGCACATGTAAATGTGAGTGAGGGTTCTATTTGCAACTCTGTCTTTGGGGGTACTTATGAACAATGTAATATTGGTGGAGGTGAAGACACTACCTTAAACCCAAGCGGCAAGACGAACGGTGACACTAAGAGTTATATTGGTCGGAGTGTTAATGTTCATGATGCTGATGCTGGTAAGTATTTTTGCGTTGCGTTGGCTGTTTGGCCGTATACTGTGAAAAGTGATACGGTTGTGGATAGTAAAGATTTTAAAGAATGGTATGTTTCGAAGGCTAGTTGTAAAATTATAGCCAAGAAACCAACATTTCAGGTACTTGGTGGTAGCTTATATTCTGCCGGCAAGATACAAACTAATGCTGGCGTAAAAGATCATCTTAATAATATTCATAACTATGAAACTGCTGAGAGAAACCATGTTACTGTTTTTGGTTCTTGGGTTGAGCAAGGTGTACTAGCTTTAGGAAGCGTAAGTGAATTAGCATCGGGCGCGGCAACTGGGTTAAATTTGATTAATTCTGGTAGTAGATATGATGGCAGTTATGAAGGTTATGATGTTAGCTATTGCGAATATCGTGTGCCATTAAGTTTTGCAAATTATTCGTCGGTGGATTCAGGATTCTGCAAGGGAACTGGGAGTGGCTATACTGGTAAAATATTAGGTGGTACATCTGGTGGATCGGCTGGGGCGGCGAATACCGATAAACCTGGTGCGGTAGCTGATTATTGGCTTAATAAAGTTAACAGCCCAATAAAGAAGTCTGGTGGAACTAAAGATATTTCTAATAGTAGTAATTATGAGGCTGCAGGTAGTACGGTTGATATAGGGGCTGGCACAATGCTTAGATATACCTATAGTGACGGAGATTTAACTTTAACCGCTGTAACGATACCGACTCAAATTACTCATATAGTGAAGGCAAGAAATATAACTATTAGTGGAGATTTGACGTATGATAAGGGTTCAGAGATAGAATTATTGAGTTACATTCCAAAGCTAGTCATATATGCACAAGGTAATATTAATATTAATTGTAGTGTAGGGAATATTGATGCAGTATTGATTGCTGATGGCACTATTAATACATGCAGTGGCTATTCGCAAAATAGTAATCAGAATGCAACTGCAAGGTCTAAACAATTAGTAATTAATGGTGTAGTTGTAGCGGATAAGATTGAGTTTAATCGTACTTATGGTGCAGCAACTGGTACTAATTCTGGTACTCCGGCGGAGATTATAAATTATGACGTATCCTCTATTCTTTGGGGTAGATATGTGGCCGGGTCTAGCCAATCTAATAATCTTACTATGACTTATCAGCACGAGTTGGCGCCGCGGCTTTAGGCGTGCTATAATGACAGTATGGTAAAAGCGAGGAGTCAGTTTGTTTGCCAGCAGTGCGGTGCTGTGTATGCTAAGTGGATGGGGCAATGCACGAATTGTCAGGCTTGGAATGCTTTGGTGGAGCAAGTAACAGAGTCTGAGACGAATAAAAAAACAGCGTTAGAAAAAGGCAAACTTTCTGGTAAAAAATTGGATTTTGTAAAAATAAAAACGATAGTGCCGTCTGACGCAAAGGCAAGGCTCGTTACGGAGTTTCCAGACTTAAATATCGTACTTGGTGGCGGGATTTTGATGGGGAGCGTATCTCTGCTTGCTGGGCAGCCGGGTATTGGTAAGTCTACACTACTAATGCAAATATGTGCCGAAGTAGCAAAAACACATAATGTGTTGTATGTTTCTGGTGAGGAGTCTGCTGGGCAGGTAAAATTGAGAGCAGAAAGGTTGGGTGCGGATTCAGATAAACTAAACTTCGCTGCGTCTACTTCTAGCAATGACATTGCAAAAACAATAGAAAGTAGCGAATTTGATTTGGTGATAGTGGATTCCATTCAGACTTTGGCGATGGACGAAATATCTTCAGCGCCGGGTACTGTGTCACAAGTAACGAATTCTGGAAATTTGATTATTAGAGCGGCTAAGGCGACTGATACGGCTGTGGTGATAGTGGGGCATGTAACCAAAGACGGTACGCTTGCAGGGCCAAAAGTTCTTGAGCATTTGGTGGATGTGGTGCTGAATTTTGAAGGGGATCGTTATGGCGGGTTTAAAACAGTAAGGGCGGTAAAAAATAGGTTTGGTTCTACTAATGAAGTGGCGATTTTTGAAATGACGCAGGATGGATTAAAGGAGGTGCAAAATCCTTCGGCGGCGCTTCTCGCAGAACGGACAAATACAGATGGTTCGGTGATTTTGGCAACACTGGAAGGGAACAGACCAATACTGGTGGAAATACAGGCTTTGGCTACGAAAACCAATTTTGGCTATCCAAAACGAACAGCAAGTGGTTTTGATATTAATCGGTTAAATTTGTTAATTGCGGTTTTGGAGCGGCGGACGAAATTGAAATTATCTGATAAAGATATATTTATCAATGTGGTTGGCGGTATGAAAATAAATGATGCGGCAGCGGACCTTGCAGTTTGTATGGCTATAGCTTCTGTGGTGGCAGGACGAAAGTTGGGCGAAGAATATGTGGTATTTGGTGAAGTGGGGCTTGGTGGTGAAATACGTTCGGCATTTCGGGCGGATCAAAGGATTGCGGAAGCAAAGAAGTTGGGCTTTCGTCATGCTATAGCACCGGCTACTGTGCGAGATAAGTTTGTGGTGCCAGTAAAAGATCTTAGAGAAACATTAATAAGGTATGTGAAATGAAAATTTTAGGAATTGATCCCGGGATTGGAATTTGTGGATTCGGTTTGATTGAAACGTCTACGCGAGCTAATGCTAAAGCTTTGGATTATGGTGCAGTAACTACCAAAGTAGATGCGCCGATGCCGGAGCGGTTGAAAGAATTATACGAATCACTAAAAACAGTTTTTGAGGAAACAAAGCCAGATGTGGTAGCGGTAGAAAAATTGTTTTTTTCGAAAAATATTACGACTGGGATTGCAGTGGCTGAGGCGAGGGGAGTGATATTATTGGTGGCGGAGCAAAGTGGTGCGAAGGTAAGGGAATACACGCCAAATGAAATTAAAAAGTCTTTGACGGGATATGGTTCGGCGACTAAGGCTCAGATGCAGGAAATGGTGCGGGTGCATTTGGGGCTTGAGAAAAAGCCGAGGCCGGATGATGCGGCAGACGCTTTGGCTGCGGCAATTACTTGTGGATTCTTGTATCGCGAAGATGATATAATAGCGGTAGATAAATTTTCTAATACTAGGAGGAAGAATGATAGCGCATATTAGAGGTGTGGTAACTGAAAAGTTTGGCAACTTTGTGATTGTGGATGTAAATGGTGTAGGCTATGAAGTAATGGTGCCGACGCCGGATTTTGAAGCGACTTTACTAAATGAGGAAAGAAAATATTTTACATATCATGCAGTACGAGAAAATTCTGAGGAGCTTTATGGCTTTTCTAGTTTGGTGGCAAAGAAGATCTTTGAAATGTTGATATCAGTGCAGGGGGTGGGACCAAAGGCGGCAATTGCAATATTGTCGCTCGCAGATGCCGAATCGGTACGAAATGCAATTGCAAATGCAGATGCGGCATTTGTGTCAAAGGCTAGTGGTGTAGGTAAAAAGACGGCAGAAAGGGTGATTGTGGATTTGGCTGATAAAGTGGGCGCGCCATCTAAATATGGGGCAACTGAAGCTAAATTTACTAGTGGTGAGCGAGAGTCTGATGAGGCTCTAGATGCTTTAATCGCGCTTGGTTTTCCATTGAAAGAGGCAATGGCGGCATTGGAGAAGGTAGATAAGAGCTTGGCGGTAGAGGAAAGAATAAAATTGGCCTTGAAAAGATAAAGCAAGTGTGTTAAAATAATAGGTAATTGTCTAATAATAAAGGTAAAATATGAGTTTTTCGATTCTAAAACAAATTGGTGACGCACAGAAAAAGAAGGCCGTAGTAGATGTGCGCTCTGGTGATACTGTGAAAGTCACTCAGAAAATTAAGGAAGGTGAGAAGTTCCGTTTGCAGGTGTTTGAAGGTGTTGTGATTCGTGTGGACCGCAAAGAATCTCACACCGCACGCATCGTAGTGCGCAAAGTCACTTCTGGTGTAGGCGTAGAAAAGTCTTATTTGATTCATTCGCCACTTGTAGAAAAGATTGAAATTACCAAGCGTGCTAAGGTTCGCCGTAACAATCTTTCATATCTTCGCAATCGTTCTGGTAAGTCCGCAAGACTTGCTGGCAAGGATTTTGACCGCGTAGCAGTGAATGATGTGACTGTAGTTGAGGAAGTGGCCGAAGAGGCTCCAGTAGAAGAAGCTAAAGAGTCAGTAGAAGAGAAGACTGAAGCCTAATGGCGATTCTCGGAATAGATGAAGTTGGACGCGGACCCTTAGCGGGTCCGCTTGTTGTTGGTGCGGTAATTTTGCCGGTGGATAAACCGGAGTGGGTGGATGAATTAAAAGATTCAAAAAAGTTGACGGCGAAAAAACGCCAGAATTTAAATGGGATCATTTTGCAGGAGGCTTCGGCAGTGGGTCTTGGCTGGGTTGCGGCTCATGAAATAGATGAAGTTGGAATTTCTGAGGCCTTGAGGTTGGCCACACGAAGGGCGGTGGAAGAAGTACGGGGCCGGCGTGTGGCTTTTTCGCAGATTATGATTGATGGGAAGATTAACTTCCTGGCCGGAACAAAATTAGAAAATTATGTTTCAACTTTAGTAAAAGCGGATGATTTAATAAAAGAAGTTTCGGCAGCGTCAATTGTAGCGAAAGTAGCGCGAGATAATTATATGATTAATATCGCGGAAAAATTTTCGGAATATGGCTTTGATAAACATGTGGGGTACGGGACGGCGGCACATATTGCGGCGATTAATAAATATGGCGTGTGCGAAGAACATAGATTGTCTTTTGAGCCTTGCAAAAGTTTGGTGGGTTTTTGTAGAAATGAGGTTGCGCGAAAGGATACGACTAAAGTTGGTTTGAAAGCGGAAGAAAAAGTAGCGGAATATTTAGTAAACATGGGCCATGAGATTGTGGCGAGAAATTTTAAAACGAAGTTGTGTGAAATTGATATAGTTTCTATTTTTGGTAACAAAATATATTTTACGGAAGTGAAGTATCGGAAAAATGATTTTGCTGGCGGTGGATTGGCGGCGATAGATAATCGCAAATTAAAACAAATGAAATTTGCAGCGGAAAGTTTTTTGAAATATAAGAAAGATTATATAAATTTTGACCCGATTTTGGCGGTAGCGGATGTAACTGGCGCTGAATTCGAAGTGCGGGATTGGTTTGAAGTTTTTTAGACGTTGAATTTAAATTCTACGACGTCGCCATCTTGCATGATGTAAGTTTTTCCTTCCGTGCGGAGTTTGCCAGCAGCTTTAACTGCTTGTTCGGAACCGTGTTCTTTAAGATCGTCGTAGTTGCAAATTGATGCTGCAATAAAGCCGCGTTCAAAATCGGTATGAATGGTGCCGGCAGCTTGTGGTGCGGTGGCGCCTTGTTTGATGGTCCAAGCGCGGCATTCTTTTTTGCCTGCGGTGAGGAATGATTGGAGGCCGAGGGTTTTGTAGGCGGCTTTGATGAGCTCTTCTAGGGCATCGTGTTCTACGCCGTAAGACTTTAAGAATTCTTTGCGTTCATTTCTGTCCATGCCAGACATTTCTTCTTCAAGTTTGGCATTCACAAAGATAGCTTCGGCTGGTTTTACCAGATCTTTTAGTTTGTTTTGTAAGTCTGTGTCGGTAAGACCAGTTTCGTCTACATTGAACATATAAATGACTGGCTTATCTGTGAGATATGGAATGTTTTCGTCTGCTGGATCTTTTTTTCTTTTTGCCTCGACTTTTGCTTTGGTTTCGTCATCTGCGAGCTGTAGCTCTAAGTTGATGATATCGATGTCGTCTTTGGCTTGGGCTAGGATGTCTTCTTCAATTTTGTTGTCAGCACGGACGATGTCGTTATTCTTGAAAGCGCGGACGACATGGCAGATGGCTTGGCATTCACGAATGTGGGCAAGGAACTTGTTGCCGAGACCTTCGCCTTTTGAAGCGCCTTGAACTAGGCCGGCGATATCGACAAATTCAACAGTGGCGGGGACGACTTTGTCGGTTTCGTACATTTTGGCGAGTACGTCTAATCTTTCGTCCGGTACCGGTACGATACCGACGTTTGGTTCAATGGTAGCAAAAGGATAGTTGGCGGCGAGTGCGCCAGCGTTGGTAAGTGCGTTGAATAATGTCGATTTGCCTACGTTTGGCAGGCCGACGATTCCTATTTTTAAATTCAAACCCAATATTCCTTTCTCCAAAATTTTTTTGGTCTTTAGAGATAAAAGCGTCATAATAAGGGATTTTCCCACTTATAATTGCTTTGTCTGGGCTTGCGACGATTTCGTCCACAACGGCTCGGACAATCTCTCGTTTCTTGTCAAATGATAATTTTTTCTCTAATAATTTTACCATATTTTGGGTAAATTTCACAGTGTCTATATTGGGTTTATTTTCAACAATACGACTTAATTCTAGCTTTTGAGACTCCAACGAAATCTTTGAATCACTTATTTCGGCAGATTTCTCTTTTAGCTTTTGCTCTGTCAAAATACCTTTTCCGTAGGCATCAATATACCTAGAATATTCATCGTCTAGTTTTGAGAGTGCAAGATTTAGCTTTTTGAGCTTATCCCTAGTCTTCTCCTCGTTTCCAGTTAGTTCGGCTATATATTTACCGATGTATTCTGGACGAGTTAGCAACCTACAAACTGTTTGCCAAACTTTCGTATCTAGCACAGTAGCATTTATTCCACCGTTATAACATATTCTTTCGGTTGCTGGGCTTTCTCTATCATTACATCTGTAATACAAATGCTTGTGAGGTCCAGGGTCTCCAGTCCTTGCTCTGCCACATTCGCATTTTACCAAGCCACCTAATAAATACTCGTTTTTACGGTTATTTCTAGGGTTATAACGGGAATTTTTCTTAAGTTGCTCTTGAACTTTATTGAATAATTCTTTGTCGATTATCGCTGGAACTTTGACATGCCACCATTCGGATTTTGGTCTAGTTCTCCTGCCAGCTTTTGCTACTCTGGAATACTTTTTCGTGGAGTTTTTAACTTCGATGGATTCCAGCTTGTTGTAGTAATGGTCTCCGATATAGGTTGTATTATGGAGCATTCTGAGCAGTGTGGTATTCCCCCAAATACCACTTTTTGCTCTCGGAGCTTTAATCCCATCTTCTTTGAGTTGTTTAATAATTTGGTAAATGGAATTACCATCAGCACAGAGTTGAAAGATATACCTAACATTTTTTGCCTGTTCTTGGTTAATAGTGAAGCTCGCACTTCTTTTGTTTTCACCCTTTCTGACGGCTTTAACTAGGTCATATCCATAGCAGGGAATGTAGCCAAGTAGTTCTTTGTTCTCTTTGACTATTCGCTTTTTGCCAAGACGCATTCTCTCTGCAATCTTTGTCCTCTCATATTCGTGGAACAAGCCCATCATCGAACCCATCATGTAGTCTTCTATGGTGCTACCGTTTATGCCATGGAGTTCGATAACCGTAATTCCATTTTTCCTTAAATCTTCGAGTATGATTTCTTGATGGACTAACTTGCGAGAGAGTCTGCCTCTATCATACATATAAAGAACGCTATATTTCTTTTGCTCGGCATCGTCTCTTAATCTTTCTAATTCAGGTCTTTTGATGATTGAGCCACTCCAACCATCGTCTTTATAGATATTTTCAGGTGGAAGGATTACATTATCGTCTTCGATTCGTTTCCTTAACTCAATCCATTGGTTTTCGATAGTGCCTTCGTCTTCTTGGTCTGTCGTTGATACTCGCATATAGACTGCGGCAACTTTTCGTTCTTGGTTGGAATCACTTGACAACATTGTCATTTCCTTTTTTATTATATGATTCTTTTTCGCTTGAATCAATGGTGCTAAACCTAATAATCTTTTCAATATGGTCTCCATCAAAGATGATTGCTGCGATTTTACTCATGATTTTATTCGTCTCCTTTAAATTAGTTGGGTTATTATATTGAATTGAAAATGCTTTAGAAACCACAGTCTGGGAACTCCTTTTTGAGCAAATGCTCTTGGTTAGCTGCGTTAATATACTTGGCATTTTTCGGACCTTTTGTCTCGATAAGCATATATTCTTTTAGCATTTCATTAACTATGTTGTTAATTTTTGTTTTGCCTGCAGTATCGTTAATTTCGCAGAATTTGGAAATTAGTTCGGTTTTCTTCAAATCGGGATTATCTTCAGCAAAATTATATACTTGGTTCTTTAAAACTGTTTTCCATTCTTCTTTGGTTTTTTCATACCCCAAGAAGCGAAATTCGACTTGATTAGTGCTCGTTTCAAACTTGGTATCAATTGGACGAATCTCGTCACGATAACGATTTTTAGTTTGAGAAATAGTGACTTTTCCATCGCCTTTCTTGACTACCATGTGAATATCGCAAGAAGCTAGAATATCACTACTTCCTCGCATTAGGTCTCCACCAGAACTATCGTCCATTTTGGTCTTCTTCTTATTATGATGCAAAACTAGACAGGTAATTCCTTTGTCTGCGAGCTTCTTAAAGCAATCTAGAACTTGAGACATTTGGCTAGAAGCATTTTCGTCAGCTGAGTGAAATCTGATTAATGAATCAAACATTGCTAATTTAATCCCTTTCTCGCGACAAGTTTCCAAAATATCTTTTACATATTCATCATTCATCTTTCGAGAAGTTCTCGATAGGTAATAAATAGGTAAGTTTTCATCCGTTTGGAGCAACCTGATTCTCTCCTGCAACAGTCTTTCGCCACTTTCTTCATCTACGATTAAGACTCCTGTTTGGTCGGTCTCAAATTGCCCTAGAAACTTTTCACCTTGTGCTACTTTTTTAGCCATTTCTAGCATTAACCAAGTTTTACAACTTGCTGGAGCTGCCGATAGAATAACGAATCCGTCCTGAGGAATTAGGTCTTCGATAATCCATCTCTGCTCGTCAAATTTTTTAGATAGTAATGTGCTTAAATTATTGACCTTAATGGTCATTATCGGCTCCTTTCTTTTAGTGGTTAATATGGAGCCGAAGCGCTTCGACATTTTGCTTTTCAAGATAAAGAGGCACATAATGTTAATCACATCATAGAAAAGCATTTTACCTAGGTTTTTAAATGTTCTACCAGTATAATTACATTTTAAAAAACTCGATTCTATTCGAATCGATTCGACAAAATACAGAGATAAGTACTACTTTACGACAACGCAGTCGTTTAATCTTACGGTCTTTTTCTCATAGACCAATAGGTCAAAATCTATAAGAAGAGCTTCTCGTGCTTTACGGTTGATTTCTTTGACAGCGGCACTATATGTTTTCGATGGATTGAACTTGAGTTCGTCATACATGATTTTCGTGTTTTTTTCGAACCGTTCTTGCATTTCGAAGTCTTTTACAATCTTACCATTCCTTTTGATTGCCATCTCGAGAATCACACCTTGAATCGTATCTGAATCTACAAGTTTTTCAATTCTTCCGTTCAGTGTTATGAATCCATTAGCAAACAATAACTGACTTTTCTTTTTTGGCAGGTTTATACTCTTTATTATTTCACTGATTACTGAACGCTCATTATCTCTCATATCAAACAATAGCCCAAAAGGGTCTATTCCGTCTTCACTGTGAAAAGGTAGATAGTGAGAAACTTCTTCCTTAATAGTGAGCCAATTTTCGCACAATGCCTTATAATCAATTGCTCCAAGTTTTTTGAGAGCCATCTTAATATCAGAATCCTTGGTAAAGTCTTCCAGATAGACTACTCTTTGCCGAAATGTATCAATGAGTAGGAATAAACTCTTTAATTTTGGATCGTTGCTTTGAAGCACCTCTCGATATTGGTAGATGGTATCCATTATAAGAACAATGTGTTCGAGAGTAAATCGCATAATAAAAAGGTCATCCACATGTCTTTGATTACTATTGCTTCCAAAATATATACCATCGTAAGCCATATCTGCATTTTACCAAAAATACGGTTATTAGACAATATAAACCGATTTTAGCAAGGTCTACCTTGAGAGCTTGGTAATTTAGTGTCTCAAAAAAGAAAGTGGTCAAAAACCGAGATTTTTTAGCGAAAAATGGTATAATTAAATTGTTCTGAATTTCAATTCTATTGTAAGTTGCCCTTAAACAAGGTAAGCAATGAATTAAACCCTAAGTGGAGCACTCGCTCCAGTTGGTTTAATCGCTTACTGTAGAAAATGAAGTTCAGAACACTCCATAGCGAGTGTTCCATTTAGTTTATAGGGGCAATTACATAGCTATAAAGAAAGGATAGATATGGAAAAAACTGACAAGAAACTAAATAAAGACAGTAAAGAGCAAGCAGTCGGTTTTTTGAAGAAGTTGAGCAAAAAGCAGATAATAACAGGTTTGATAGTTCTTGTCGCCATAATTATCTTGGCGGTTGGTATTCCTATAGTCGTAAATACTATTTCGCACATGAACTATGAGCATAATTACCCAGTAGTTGCCACTAGAGAGGATTTTATTGGTAAGACTTTTGCTGAAGCTAAAAAATTGGCGGATGAAAAAGGAATTCGCTATGACATAAATAATGGAAATGGCATTTACGATTGGGAATCAGAAGATACCCAAATAATGAATTGGGTCACGACAGTTTATGATGAGAAAGATGATTTTGTTCGAGATTATAACCAATACACAAGTCATGGATTCCAGTTGCGTAAAGGTTGGAAAATTTCAATGGGCACAGATGTAAAAACCGATAAACAGAAAGTTGACGAAGAGACCTGTAAAGCAAAAGAAGGCTACACATTTACCTACAAAGATGGTAAAGTTGATTGCCATAAAACCCAAGAAACTTTGTGCAAAGAGAAAGGTGATATTTGGAGCAATTCCAAATGTAAAACCAAAGAAGAAATAGAAACTGAAGAAAAGGCAAAGCAAGAAGAAGCTACTAAAGAAACGGAAGAAAAGCAAGAATCGTCTAGTTCTTCTTCGAGTTCTTCGGGAACTTCAAGTTCTTCGGATAATAAGGCAATTTGGGCTAATCCAAAGGCTCACAAAGGAGAGACAATTACATTAACTGGTTCGGTTCGAGTTGATTATGCTTGGTATAAATATATTGATTCGTATAAAAAAGAAGATAGCTTCATACCATTTAATTCCACTAATTATGCCTTCTGGATTCAAACTTCAGATGGAACAGCGTACGTTACTGGTGGAAAATCTTTTGGAAATAGCGTAGATAATGGAGACACTATTACAATTACTGGCAAAATTACGAGCGATGATTCTACTGGCGACCAACTTAGTATAGAGATAGGGGACTAAAGAAGAATTACAACACTTATAGTAGGTTGTAGACCTTTTTGACAATTTGACCATCCCATCCAACAGAGAGTCTTTCCTTGCTAATCACTAACTTATATAATGGATGTTTTTCTACGACTGCTAGGAAATACTTTAATATATCTATATAGTCATCAAAATTGTTTTCGATAATGCCAAAAATGTTTTTTAGCCATTGTTGCTTGAACTCGTATCCATTGTAATAATCATTTATTTGCGGACACAAGAAATTTATAGCGCCACCTATGCCCTGCAGTTCCATCTTATTGGCATCTTTATTTCTAGGCTCTTCAACAATTTTTATATGCAGTATCAAATGTTCCAGCGCATTGCAATAAACTAGTCTGTCAGCTTTCTGATATTCGAAAGGGTTATTGATAGCAAATTTATCGTTGCATAACATTATTGCCTTATCTTCATCTATGTGATGACAATACAATCCTTCGTTTGTTCGTGAAACTTTTGGGTTTTTTGTCTTGCACTCTTCGGTGCGAAAATAATCATACTCAGCAGGACCATATTTCTCTAAAAGATAATCAACTAATTCGTTATAGGTCATCTTAAGCTGTGCTTTTACTTCTGAACTTTCCATTTTACTCCTTTAGTTAATTATATCAAAAAAAATACTAACCACTTTACAGAAAGAGTTAGTAGAAGAGGAAAAGACTTTCGCCAAACTTCGCACGCACAAGTTCAGTTCGCAACTTTCTTCCTTACAAAAACCGACAAACCAGTTTATTAAAAATTTTAATTATTTAATAAACCTAAAAACTAAAAAACAAAAACTTACTTTTTCGCACTAACTTTTCATCTTATAATTATTTCATGGACAGGAATCTAATTCCAAAGGGGGAATATCTTTTCTCCTGATACCATCAAAAAAATTCTCAACGACTATCAACCCTACGACAAAATCGATGAGCTTGAAATAATAGCTCGTATTTTTATTTCAACTCAGGAAGTCCGAATCTCTACCTTACAACTTTGGTTAGGAATAAAAAGGAAAAATGCAGAAGAACTAATCGCTCGGCTTCAGACACTCAAAATTATTTCCACTTACAAAAATGGAACTTACGAGATATTGGTAAGTATGGAAGAAAGCGAAAGGATTTTCCAAGAGCTTAAAAAAAGAAGAGGACTTACTTCACTCTTCTAAAACCTTTTTCAGCTTCTCGATATATTTATCTGAGTATCCTCTACCACCACTATCGGTCTTCGGTAATTTAATCGTTACTTTAAAGGGAATAAGATATTGGGTTAAATTTTTATTATTCCGATCTTTAAATTCATAACCAACTTATATTGTTTTATATATTATAACATTTTTTGAAATTAACGTCTATTGTATACGGCTAAAATACCGATATTTATAATGACGGTGGCGAAAGATACTACCGCAATAGTGCTGGCGGTTGAGGCGGATAATTCTTGGTGGAAACCAGATTGTAACATAATATAATCACAGCTTGTTTCATTGTATTGGCAATTGATGGTGGTGGGGTCACCGGATGTAAGAAGCGGTTTTAGGTTTTCAGTTCCTAGCACGGTAAAACATAGCGTAGCTAGGATTAAAAAATAATTTACGATTATTTTTATGATGTTTAACTCGTTTTTCTTATTGTTCATTCTTATTCCTTTAGACCATTATAAATTTTTTAGCGTGATATATCAACTTTCTTAGAAGATGATCATTAGTGATAAATGGGATAAAAATAGAATTACAAGATTCCGATCTTTAAATTTATAACCGACTTTTCCTGCTAATATTGAGCCCCGTAAGAATTTAGTACATATATTATATTAGATATATCTGGTATGATATAATATGCTTATGGAAAATGAAAAAAGTGAAAATTCACGTATATGTTATATCGTATTGATTATCATGGTTGTTTTAATAGTGGTAATTGGGTCGATAGATTTATATTTGGCATTGAATCCTAAAAAGACTTCCAGCAATGGTGGTATGGGCATAGTTGAAACTTCATATGACAACAATAGTAAAAGTGAGAAATCATACATGGAACTTACAAAGGAGGAGGCTTTAGCTATATATAAGGAGATGCAAAAACCAGGCTATCTGCCGGAAGGGTATATTAGCGAAGCCGTTATTCCGTTGACTAATTGCGAAACTTGGAATAGTTTGGTATATTCTTATACGAATAATGAAGATATAAAAAACATCTATAATAGTAGTTATCTATCGTATATGGCACAATTTGGTAGCGTTAACTTTGTAGACGATTATTACGCTGTGATTTTTTCCTCTCCATTTGATTATGGTGCAGCCTGGGCAGATAATGGCGTGGCTTCAGGATGCTTGAGAATGTTTTCTTTTAATAAAAAATACTATGATTATTCTGGAGAGACATCTTCTTTAGGTGTGTTTATTAATACATCTACTGATTTCATAAAAATTGCGTTGCCGGTTCTTGCTACGTCCAGTGGTGAGGTTGCTAGGCTTAATACTATTTACAGCTATGATTTTGATGAAGATAATGATGGCATCACATTAAATATTCATTCAGTCGGCTTAGGTTATGATACTGATTATAGTGACTTGAAGGCTTATGAAGAACAGAAAAAATCTGGTACTTTAGTTCAGGCATTGCAATTTAGCACTCAGAAATATTATTATGACAATTCGACTAAACAAGCCGATTGGGTGCGTGATTGCGATGGGTGCACATTTGGGATCAAGATTGATAGGAGTATTCCGTTAAGTGATGATGAAGTGGAATCTTTGCTGAATGACTAAGTTTTATATAGTGTGGCATGGGCAGACCGATTATAACAAAAGTCATAGAATTCAAGGAAAGTTAGATGTTCCTTTAAACGGGGTAGGTAAGGAACAGGCCAGGAAAATTGCAGATGATTTAGCGGGAATTAATTTTGATGCGATTTATTATTCTTCATTGACTCGAGCGAAACAAACTGCAAATGAAATTTATAAAAATCATAAAAATGCGAAATATATAGAAGCGCCAGAAATTGTTGAAAGAAATTTTGGTGATTATGAGGAGGAATTTGTTGCTGATAAGCCGGCTTGTTTTGAATTGTGGAATCGTGATAGGGAGTTGGAATTAGTTAAGAATGGCGAGACTATGGATGATATGAAGCGGCGCATTTTTCCGTTTTTGGATAAGCTTGCATTTGAACATAAGGATGAAACTATTTGTTTGGTTTGCCATGGTGGAACTAGTTTGATAATTAGGGAATATTTCGAAGGTATGCCGGAAAGCGGGAATTTGTTAGATTTTCCACCGATTCAAAATGGTGGAGTTGTAATTTTTGAAAAGTAGTCGTATTGGGGTCTTGAGGACTCGGCTTAGTTTGTTGATAATGCCAATTTATGCTATAATTAATTTGCAATAGTTCAATTCGCCCATTCGCGTGCTATTGTCACAAAAATTGAGGTCCTATTTGGGCTGAATAATGGAGCAAGTTGAAAATCTTCTTCATGAATGGCAAAAATATTAATTAATTTTGGTATTTTGCTATTTATGAAGGAGATTTTTTAGTAAAATGCCAGAGAGGAGTAAAAATGAAACAAAATGAACAGCATTTTTATGATGCGGCTAAGGATTGGGATTTTAGTGCTATAAAGATGACCGAGGAAAATCTTACGAATTGGGATATGTTCGAAAAAATTCGTGAGGTTGCCACTAAAAGATCAAGAATTCTCGATCTTGGCACTGGTGGTGGCGAGAATGTGCTTAAACATTTTCCTGAAGTTAGGGAAATTGTGGGTACAGATTTTTCTGACGCCATGATTAAAACAGCGCAGAAAAACTTAAAAAAGTTTGGCAGAAAAAATATTATTTTCCGCACGATGGACAATTTAAAAATGGACACGCCGGATGAATATTTTGACATCGTCGTTGCTCGTCATACTTGTATTGACCCGGTCCAGATTCATAAAACTTTGAGGTCTGGTGGCACGCTCGTTGTACGCGGGGTTGATCAATTGGATTGCTGGGAGCTTAAGCGTCTATTTGGGCGTGGTCAAGCTTTTCATGATGAAAAATCTATTAGCCATATAGATCTTGATGCAATTCTTGACGCTGGGTTTCGTGACGTTGAGCTGGTACCAATTCATATTCGTGAATATTATTGTACACCAGAAGACTTTTTGAATTTATTAAACAAAGCGCCAATTCTTGAGGATTTTTCAGAGATACATTCAAAAGATGATTTTTTGCACTATGAAATTGATCCTGAGATTTTTGAGAAATACGTAGCAGAACACAGTACACCAAAAGGAATTTTGCTGGTTCGACGGTATTATGGGATTATAGCGCGGAAATAGCATAAGTCATATGAAATTTATTTGACTTTAAAAGATGTAGGGGTGGATTAGTGCTATAATGTAGAGTATGAAGCAAGATAAAAGCTGTGGATGTGTTATTGTAAAAAACGGCAAGGTTTTGTTGATTGGGGCTCGGGATAGTGATGGTACGATGTATTGGGGGTTTCCGAAAGGGCATCAAGAGGGTGATGAGACAAACTTGGAAACTGCTCTTAGGGAAACTAAGGAAGAAACCGGTCTTGATGTAAAAATAATAGACGATGAGCCAGTAGTTGCAGAATATTTGATACACGATAATACTGTTTTGAAACACGTTTACTTGTTTTTGGCTAAGCCACTTAGTAAGAAGATCGTTCTGCAAGAGGAAGAAGTGGAAAAGGCAGAATGGGTACCAATAAAAAAGGTTGAGAAAAAAATATCTAGCCATTTTGAAAAGGCTTGGCAAGAGATTTTGGATAAAAGAATAATCCGGCGAAATAAAAATAGGACTGGACGAAATATTTTTGGCGGTGTGCTACTGGTTTTGGTTGCAGCCATTGCTGTAGCCACGGTTTTAAATCGGGTTGTGATATATGATTTTGTGCGGGGGTTAAGCTATCAGCCGTCAGAAGAAATGGCGAATATCAAAAAAAGTTTGCAGTTAACCGATTTGGGCGAGTTTATTTTTAACGCTTCACGACCGGAGTTAAATAAGCAAGACGAATTCAATAGGAATTGTTATGCTATGAATGATGACGCGGCGGTACTGGGCTGTTATGTTAATCAGAATATTTATGTTTATGATATTACGGAAAAAAGTTTAGACGGGATAAGGGAGTTAACTACAGCACATGAATTGTTGCATGCGATCTATGCTAGATTGAGTCAGGATGAAAAAATAAACTTAAAACCAATATTGAAAAAAGTTTATGATGATAATGTGGATATTTTGAAAAGTGATCTGGAAATTTATTTGGAAAGTGAAAGATTAGAAGAAATTTATGTGCGCGCTGGTACGGAAATAAAAAAATTGCCTGATGAGCTGGAGGAATATTATGCAAAGGTATTTAAGGATCAGGATGTAGTGGTGGATTTTTATGATCAATATATAGGCGTGTTTAGGGAAGTGGAAACAAAATTAGATAATCTTACAAAAGAAATGGACGCAATAAAGACTGTGATGGATGAAAAAACAATTGATTATGAAAATAGGACAGCGGATCTTACGGCGAGAATTAACGAGTTTAATAATTGTGCTGATGTTGCGGGATGTTTTGAGAGTTCATGGGAATTTTATATGCAGAGGAATCGATTGATGATGGAAAGAGAAAGTTTGATGGTGCTTTATGATGAGATAAGTGATTTGATGGATCGGTATAATGCAAAAGTGGATGAATATAATAATAACGTAATAAAAAGCAACAAATTAAATCAAATTATAAATTCTAATCAAAAAATAGAGAGTATAGAATAGCGTGAAGTTGAAAAGTAGAAGATTATTGGCGGTGCTGGTGGCGCTAGTTTTTATGGGTGTTTGGTTGGTAGTGAATCCTGAAAGCTATGAAGAAATTTTTATTAAGGTGGAGAATACTGGTGCAGGTGTAGCGGTTGAGGGTGAAAATTTATTGGCGACTGAGGTATTAGAAATGCTTGAGGTGAAAGGGCGAGCGCCCAAAACTGGTTATTCGCGGGATGAGTTTTATAGCGGTTGGCCTACGGTGGATGGATGCAATTTGAGGCAGAGAATTCTAAAGCGGGAGTTTGGTGAAAGTGCAGTGCTGGATGGCTGTAATGTGGTAGCGGGTGAATTTGACGAACCTTACACTGGTGAGTATATGAAATTTACAACGCGGGAAGAGATCTCTAAAGGTTTGCAGATAGACCATGTGGTGGCGCTGTCTGATGCTTGGCAAAAAGGTGCACAATACATGGAAAAGGAGACAAGGTATAGTATTGCAACTGACCCGCTGAACTTATTGGCGGTAGACGCAAGTGCAAATGAGAAGAAATCGGATGGTGATGCGGCGACATGGCTGCCGTCTAATAAAAAATTTCGGTGTCAGTATGTAGCAAGGCAAGTGTCTGTGAAATATAAATATAGTCTATGGGTGACAGAGGCGGAAAAGCAAGCGATTTCGCAGGTACTTTTAAATTGTCCAGACGAAAAGGTGATATATTAACGTTCTGGCGGTAAGATTATCTAAAAGATAAGGAGTGATATGGAAACAATTAACCGCCAATTGGGGGATTATTTAGAATATTGCGAAAAAGTACGTTGTATGTCCGAGGCGACAATGCGGACGAAGAAGAATGTTTTAGAGAGATTTGTGAAAGTGACTAGGTTAAGTGATTTGAGTGAGCTGACAAATGAAGTATTTAATGCGTGGGTAGCTCATGAAGTTTCACGTGGAGTAAGTTATAGATCTGTGAATGCTTATAATACGGTGATTCTTGCGATGGTGCGGTATTTTATAGGTATGGGTAGGGCGATACCTCTAAAAACGGCTTTAATAGGAAAATTGAAAGAGGGCGAAGCCCGACGAAAATTTTATACAGCTGATGAGGTAAAGCAAGCTGTATCTTGTGCGGATTTTAAAACTGGGCTGATGATTACTTTGATGTTTGAAACTGGGTTAAGAATTGCTGAGCTGGTGAATTTGAGGGTGTCGGATTTTGATGGGCGGAGAATAAAATTTATTGGAAAGGGAAGAAAACCACGTGAAGTGTATATAAGAGAGAGCACTCTTTTGTGGGTGCATAAGTATATTAATATATATAATATAGAGGGGTATTTGTGGGGAGATACTCTGAATGGGGAGCCGCCGACGGTGGCAACAGTAAGAAAGATGCTGCGACGGCCATTTTTTGAGGCGGGCTTTACGGATTTTTATCCACACGCTCTTAGGCACTCCTTTGCGACGGATTTGCAGTATAATGGAGCGAGCGTGGAAGAGATAAAGGAAATGATTGGCCATGAGAGCTTGGCGACGACAGAAAGATATCTACATGGATTTGACGGAAGATTGATGGAATTGTTTGATAAATATCGTTAAAAAAGCTTGACAATGCGATTAAGCTTATGTAAAATGGAAGATGTTGAAGGGTCATGCTTTAACACAAATATAAAATAATTCTGCTTAGCAGAAGGAGAAATTAATATGAAAAAATCTATAATTGCAGCTGGTGCTTCCGCAGTAGCCTTAGCCGCAATGCCAGTGGTAGGGGTGTTCGCTGCTGACGTGACTTCACAAGTTGATACGCTCGATATCACTATTGACGCAACTTGTACAATGGCTTCAGTATCTCATGCTCCATCAAGTGGCGTATGGACCGGCAACACTTTGGCTAAGACTGTTACGGCTGGCGCATTGAACGAGAATATCGGCTCTACGTCCTTTAATATCATCTGCAACAATCAAACTGGTTGGAATGTGTCTGCAACAGCCACGGTCTTGACCGGTAAGACTACCACTAGCCAGAATATTCCTCTAGGAACACCAGAAGCCAATGTTGCTGCCTGGAATTATGTTTCTTCTACTTCGACTGAGGGCGTGACGGCTGGCGTAACTGGTAATACCACTTCCGCAACAAAGGTTGCTTCTGCTAGCGATACGACTGGCAATAGCGGTGACGCATTTACTGTTACCTATAATGTAAGCACCGATAATGCTTTGTCTGCTCAAATTTACGAAGGCACTATCACCTATACCCTAGGTACTGGTACTGGCGCTGCTTAATGTCGTTTAACCAATGAAAGGGTGGCATAAAATATTGCCACCCTTTTTAAAGTGAATTATCAAAGGAATTATTTGAGAGATGATAGCCATGACTACTAAGAATAATAGAAATACGCTTGCTATTATTTCCTCTATTATATTAATAATCGTTGCAATTGTTTGTATATTAATTTATTTTACTCAGGGCAAAGTTACGATAAGTGGTAGTTTTTATGGCGATCAGCAAAACCCATCATTGCAATGTGTCGCAAATGATCTAAATTATCCATTTTTTAGATACGACGAGTCAAAGAGTAAGACTACAGAAATTAATGCTATTTTTTATAATGATAAGCTTGGATCAATTTCTATTATACATACATTATATTACGATAATATAAACCAGGCTGATGGTAGTGAAGCTCAAAACCATGCTTCTATGGGGATACATTTTGCAGAAGATGGACTGGGGTCAGATCCATTTTCGGCGCATTACTCTAAGCAACAAGACAAAATGTCAATGACGCTTTACGCAAGGTCGTCTGAGCTTAATGAGGTGTCCGGTAAATATTTTTTAATAAAAGGCGTAAATATTGACTCGCCAATAGAAACTTACGAAAACATGTATGAATCACTAGGCTTTAGTTGCACTAAAACAGAACAAATAAATTAATAATGGAAAGGGTTTTATGAGAAAAAAAATTAGTCAAATTATCTGCGGTATTGTAGCTACCATCTTTACTTCAGTTGGATTTGCGGCATCAGCATTTGCCGATGTTGGAATTTCGGTTTCACCCATGATACAAAAAATCATTTTAAATCCCGGCGAAAGCTATACCGGTAGTTTTACCGTGTTTAATCAAGCAAGCAACCAAGATGAGCTTATTTATGAAACCGAAGTAATACCATTTTTTGCGGATGAAAATTATGATGCAATATATGAGAAAGTAGATAATTATAACCAAATCGTAGATTGGATTACTATAGATGATGGTTCTGGTACATTATCGCCGAATAATGGCGCTAATATTGTTTATACTATAAATGTTCCAAAAGATGCGCCGGCCGGTGGGCAATATGCTGCTATAAGAGTGTTATCTGTCAATAAGCAAAAAGATAATGACGACAGTATGGGCACAAATATCAACGTAAGATATGGTATAGCTTACACCATTTTTGCTGAGATTTCTGGAGTAACCAAAAGACAAGGCGAGATTATAGATGTTGATATTCCTAGCTTCATGCTCTCCGGGAATATTATGGGAGTGTCTACTGTTCAAAATACCGGCAATGTACACAGTGAGGCTAAATATACTTTACAAGTATTTCCGTTATTCTCCGATGAAGAGATTTATACAAATGAAGAAAATCCGGCGACACGTACCATTTTGCCTAATAGAACTTTATATAATGAAGTTTCGTGGTCTGATACGCCAGCCATGGGCATCTTCAATGTAATATATACCGTGGAATTTGAAGGTGTTACTACTCAAGTATCTAAAATGGTAATTAAATGTCCGATTTGGCTATTATTTATCATTATTTTCGTAATCTTTGCGATTATTATATGGATGATATCACGAGCTAGATCTCGTAGAAAATTACGCTGATTGCAAAAACGCCACTATTTGTTATAGTGGCGTTTTTTGATTGATTTATTTTTTGCCCAAAGTTTTAATTTGTGAAAATTTAATAGATTCTGCGGCTTTTCTTAAAGCCTCTTTGTTGCCATAATGCGTGTGCGCTCCCGGCGAATCGGATAGCATATGTTGCGCAAAAGGGAAACTTGCTACTTTATCCAGTATCGCCCCGAACCTACCGGTTCGTGAACTGGCTACATAAAAATGCTTTACATCTTTTAGTGGAATATCTAGCGCCTGTTTCATTTCCTCTGGGAAGAAAGTTAGAGAAAATAGATCACCGTCTGGCTCTCCAGCCAATCTACCATACGCGATAGAAGTGTTTCCTTCTATCCAGAGCCTTTCATTGAGCGGGCGCATTTTCGCATGGGTCAAATTAGCAAGGCATTCTACCTTTTTTGACCCATCTTTATTTTTCATTTCACATACAAAATCCCCCTCACAGGTAGTAGTCATGACTGCTTGAGAGCAATCCGGGGATTTTAGCCCATGCGCTTCATCATAACTAATCGTATCAGAAATATAATCCATCATTACCCAGCTAAGCAAACCTGTTTTTGTATTCTTAGCTACGAGATAATATTCCGCCCTAGCGCCCCAAAATACGCTAGTGTGAATCCTAAACATACTTACAATGCCGTAATATTTTTCTTCATCACCATCAAACACTGCCGAACGCGTTGGAGCAAAACCCTCTGGCATAAATTTTTGTACTTTTTCAGGATTTGGTATTTCGTAGAACAAAAACGTACAATAAGGCTCCACTACAAAAGGCATTTTGCTAGCTTTTTTCGCAGCAGAAGTCACAATTTTGCGTTGCAGGCAAACCGGCATTTTGGAAAGTTTGGTTTGTAAATAGTGAGTCTTGCCCACCATCATGGGGTCAACTAATTTTTCGACCCCTTTAGCATATTCTAATACGTTCATGATTATATTATATAGCTACTTGATGGGATTTGAAAGTCTACGACTAAAACTAGCGTATTTTCTTGCGAGATCTAGCCCTTGAAACCATCCATATAATGATCGCAAAGATTACGAAAATAATGATAAACAATAGCCAAATTGGACATTTAATCACCATTTTGGATACTTGAGTGGTAACACCTTCAAACTCCACGGTATATATTACGTTAAAGATGCCGGCGATTGGTGTATTTTCCCAAATAGTTTCATTATAAAGTGTACGATCTGGTAAGATAGTTTTTTCTTCTGGTTCCTCTTCATTCGTATAGACTTCCTCGTTAGAAAATAGTGGAAATATTTGGAGGGTATACTTAGCTACGCTATGAACGTTGCCTGTATTTTTAATAGCGGAAAACCCTAATATATTTCCATCTAGTAAAAATGACGAAACATTTGCATCTAAAATTTCCCCATGTCGTTCAGTGGTACCAGATACTTCGGCATATAGAATGTATGCGCTTCCAAATCTCACATTTATATTAACGCCATCACCCAAGTTTTCATTTTTGTTAACCGAAGTTATTTTGATAGCCGCATATTGTCCTCCAGCTGGTGCATTTTCTGGCACATTTATTGTATAATGAATCGTATTAATCTGATTCGGTACAAGTACCCCTTCCGTCTGATCTACAGTAATCCAATCAACTATTTGATTGTAATCCCCATTATTGTCATAATATATATCATAATTTTCATCTACATAAAACGGTTCTATAGTGATTTCATATGCTACACTGTCAGTATTCTTTGCTTGATTAGACACCTTAAAAGAGCCCTCATAAATTTGTCCTGGATTTACGATGATCCTTTCATTTAATGGTGAAAGGGTTATGCCGGCATCTGCATAAGCAAATGATGTTATATGCATAAATGCACAAATCGTTACTACAACTCCAGCTATACCTTTTTTGAAAAATTTTAGTTTCATTTACCTCCTTGTATTATTCATTTATTTTACAGATAAATCCTTGTTTTTCGTAATAATCTTTATATTGTTCAATTGATGAATCAATCGATAGATTATCGAGCAAAAAGTATCTATTCCCATTAGTAGTTTTTAAATCTGATTGGGAAGCGTATAAATTCATGATCATTTTATTACCATTTTTACTATATCGTGCAGAAAATGCATCTGCCTCTAACTGATTATTACCAAAATTGATATTCATAGCCGCATGGTTTTGCGCTTCACTGGTCGTAGCTAACGATTCGTTGCTATACGATAGGGTATATCTTAATGAAATCGATTTAAGATTTTCGTCGTTAAAGAGTGCGGTTATTTCGGTATCTTTTTTAATAGACTCATCATATCTGAAGAATGGATAGTCAAGCCCATTATTGTTACAAATAATTGAGCCGTCTTTTGTATTTTCTGGATAACCACCGCTCGTCGTGGTTTTTCCTTGCATCATAAATACAAAAAATACTAAGACGGCAAAAATACAAAGAGAAAACGACAATACTGTTAATAAATTGCTTTTCTTCTTCATATTATTTAACTTCTTCTTTTAAATATAATATCCTGAGCAAAATACAGCTCCCACTCCAAGAGCTGTATTTTTTAAATTGCATTTAATTAGAGCTGTGCAAATGTGTACTGAATTGTACCCTCGTAAACTTGGGCAGAAAGCACGTGATCTACAGATACGGCATACTTTACCGAAAAGTTACGACCAGCAGTTGGCGTAGTGGCGGTACTTTGCGCAACAATTTGAGAAGCAGCACTATAAGCACCAGTACCCGTAATGGCTTCATCAGAAGAGCTAGAAGTGTAATTCCAGGCTGCAGTATCGACATCCGGAGTACCTAGTGGAATATTTTCCGTATTAGTTGTCTTACCAGTCAAGGCAGAAGCAACCGCAGTTACTTTCCAACCAGCATGGTTGTTGCAAACTACATTAAAGCTAGATGAACCAAAGTCGCTATCGAGCGTACCGGCTGCAAGGCTACCAGAAAGAACATCAGCAGTAGTACTGGTACCCCAAGCGCCTATTGCTGAACCTTCTGCAACATTGGCGGCACCATCTGTATGAGCGGTTGTGCCACGGCTAAAAGTACAGGCATTCTCAATTGTTACATCAATTGTATCGGTGAATGGACCGCCAGTCGTCGTTGCAAACACCCCTACCACTGGCATTGCGGCTAAGGCTACTGCGGAAGCACCAGCTGCAATTATAGATTTTTTCATATTAATTTCTCCTTCTGCTAAGCAGAATTATTTTATATTTGTGTTAGAATATGCACGGCTAATGGTAAAAGGGGTATAAAAAGCGAAATTTTCTTCAAAAAAGGTGTTGACTTGGTGGGGAAAGTGCGATATAATGGGGGAAGTTTAAGCAAGTCGCGGTGAAACGACCAGTGGAGCGACCTCTACAAAAAGAAAAAGAAAGCGAGGAATATTTGAGGTTGCTTTCGTGCGGCCGCAGACGTTCTTGAAAACTCTCTGATTAACAATTTGAAATTAACGATGAAAAGATTTTAATAGACGTAGCATTTGCAATTGAATTTCGATTGCTAGTTATGTCAATGCATAAAAAGGTAATTAAGGGCACTGATAGTGG
>R21__coassemble_209_pt1 | contig 49767 bp, 48 predicted proteins | sample R21__metabat2_low_PE_075 | metagenome-assembled genome bin R21
TTTCGTTAATGTTAATTTCGCACAAGAGCCATTGCGCGAAGTATCTTCTTTTTTATCATATCAAATAACTTTTAAAAAACAATAGCTTTTTGAGAAAAAATTTATGTTTTTTATTTTTTTAAAATCAAGGAATTAAGATAAAGCTAGTATTTTTAATGTCTCAAAATGGCTCTTGTGCGACGTATAAGCTAATAATAAGAAAGGTATATTATGATTAGAGCAAAAGATATAAAAGATAAACAAGGGTTTACCATCATTGAGGTAGTGCTTGTACTTGCTATCGCAGGTCTAATCTTCTTAATGGTGTTTATCGCTTTGCCTCAGCTCCAGAGAGCACAGCGTGATACCCAAAGGCGCAGTGATATGGCTCGTGCAGCTACAGCTGTTACCCAGTACCAAACGAATAATAACGGCAAGGTGCCCATGGCAACTGGAGCAGATGCGGATACTTTTATAACTAATTATCTCGGCGGCGCCGATGGCTTCACGGATCCAGATGGCACTCCATATACTATAAAGTTTGGGACATTCGTTAGTGGAGGCAGCCAGCCTAGCTGGGGGATTACGGCGGCTAGCGGAGAAGCAGGTTCTGCTGGATATGTGCCAGCAAGTGACACTACTCATACTGTGTTTATGTATAACAAAGCTAAGTGTAAAGGTGAAGAGGTAGAGCTTTCCAGTAATAGTAATGATTATGCTATTTTATATAAACTCGAAGGCTCTGGCGTATATTGTCAAGATAACCAATAACATATAAACAAAATCACCTCCATTAAGGAGGTGATTTTTTGTTGGAAGAATTACGCCGAGACGGAGTTTACCAGTGAGTAGATCGGGAGAAGAGTACCGCCAATAACGATACCGATGACGCCCGCCATCACCACCATGAGTACTGGCTCAATCATAGTAGAGATATTATTGATTTGATTATCTAGTTCGTTTTCGTAAACTTGAGCAGCTTTACCTAGCATCTCGTCAATCTTACCAGATTCTTCGCCGATGCCAGCCATCTGTGGTACAAGTGGTAACATATATTCTAAACCTGAGAGAGCTTCTGAAAGACCCTTACCCGCTTTGATAGCTTCAAGTGACTTGCTATATTCCTCCTCAACAACAACATTATTGACAGCATCAATGGCGATTGTGATAGAGTCCAGCATTGGTACACCCGTAGCAAGCATCATTTCAGCAGTACGGGCAAAGCGTGAAACATAAAGTTTACGGAATAATCCACCAAAGATAGGTACGTTGATTTTGAAAGCATCCATAATACGGTGGCCTGAAGGAGTTTTAAGGAAAGAATATATACCACCGCCAGCAGCGCCAAGAATAATAAGAATGAGCCACCAAAAATCGCCAAAGAAATGAGTCATATCTACTAAGAATTTGGTGAGCCCTGGGAGTTCTTCTCCCATATCATTGTAAAGATTTTCTACTTGCGGCACAACGGCTATCATCATGAATGCCAATACCGCAATGACAACCACCAGGATAATAGCTGGGTAAACAAGGGCCCCCTTAATCTTGCTCATCATTGATGCATCTTTTTCTTCTTGGTCCGCGAGTCGTTTCAATGCTAAATCAAGAGTACCAGAAGTTTCGCCAGCCTGAATTAAGGCCAGATATACACCATTGAATACCTCTGGATGAGCAGCAAAAGCTTCATAGAGGCTCTTACCGGACTCAACCGATGTAATGATCTCTTCGGCAATTCCCTTCATGCCTTTAGAATCAGTCTGTTCTGCTACAGTGCGAAGGCTGGCAGACAATGGCAAACCGGCTCCGATAAGTGTAGCTAGCTGACGCGTGAACATAATGCGATCTTTGGTAGTAACGCGCTTTTGAGATTTGGCGAAAATGCTATTTTCGCCCTCTTCAACTACAGAATCTGGGATATAACCTTGTTCAACCAAAAGCTTACCAGCGGTTTGTTCGTTTTCGGCCTGAATGCTACCTTTGACGACTTTGCCAGTTTCTCGATCTTTTGCTTTATAGTTGAAACGCTTCATGCAAAGACTATCCCTTTACATAACGATTAAGTTCATTAATATCTACGGCATACTCACGGGCAGCATCATAGGTAATAGTACCTGCCTGTACGAGCTTGGCCAGAGTGCGATCCATAGTCTGCATTCCCTGCTCGGCACCGGTCTGAATAGCGGTGTCTAGCTGGAAAGTTTTTCCGTCGCGAATGAGCGCGCGTATAGCTGGGTTAGCCACCATGATCTCTGCGGCAACAACGCGACCACCTTGTACTGCCGGGACAAGCCGCTGTGAACAGATAGCCATCAACATATTGGCAAGCTGTGTACGAACCTGAGGTTGTTGGTGGGCCGGGAAAACATCCACCATACGGTCTATCGACTGGGCGGCAGAGTTAGTGTGGAGAGTGGCAAATACTAAGTGGCCAGTTTCGGCAATAGTGATAGCCGCTTGGATAGTTTCCAGATCACGCATCTCGCCGATAAGTACAACATCAGGATCTTCACGAAGAGCCGAACGAAGAGCTGCGGCAAAACTAAAGGTGTCATAATGGACCTCACGCTGCACAATAACAGAGCGCTTGGATTTATGAGTAAACTCAATAGGATCCTCGATAGTGATGATATGGACAGCCTTGTCGGTATTAATCTTATCAATGAGTGCAGCCAAAGTGGTAGACTTACCCGAGCCAGTAGGGCCAGTGACTAGCACTAAGCCACGAGGAAAATCAGCAAAAGTTTCTACAATGGGTGGCATGCCCAAATCACCGATGGTGACAATTTGGTTAGGAATAAGACGGAAAGCGGCAGCCATTTTGCCACGCTCATGAAAGGCGTTAACACGAAAACGTGCAACGTCACCGAATGAAAATGAGTAGTCGAATTCTTTATCTTTTAAGAAAATCTTCTTCTGATCTTCATCCATGGTGGCAAAAATAATATTTTGCAACATCGCCTCGTCAAGCGGTGGCATATCACTAACTGGAATCAATGCGCCATCGATACGCAAAATTGGTGGGAGACCATATTGAACATGCAAATCTGAAGCCTTGCGGCGGATACATTCTTCGAGTAATGTTTCAATTTTTGGTTGTTTTAATTGCCCACTATTTTCCATATTTTCATTATACCATAAACATTATGATAAATCACTTGCTACACGGTTAACTTCTTCAATCGATGTGATGCCAGAAAGTACTTTCAGAATACCGTCTTGGCGCATAGTAATAGTTCCCTTTTTGCGAGCCGTGCGCATAATCTCGGCGGCGGTAGAATGTGATATGATGAGCTTCTGGATATCTTCGTCTACTTCGATAGTTTCATAAAGACCTGCGCGACCTTTATAGCCACCAGGTGTTTCTTTGGAATTCATACCTCTAGCTAACATATAATAGTCGTCATTTCTTACTGGTAGCCCGGGGTAGCCCAAATCTTCACTAACTGCAGCCACGTCAGCCTCAGTCTCCGGCAACAAATCGCCGACAATGGAATTGATGCCTTTTGTATCCACTTCGGAAGATTTATACATTTCACGTTTTTCAGTGATGCGACGGACAAGGCGCTGACCGATTACGACGTTTAAAGTCGAGGCTAGCAGGAATGGCTCAATGCCCATATCGAGAAGACGCGGCAGAATACCGGCAGCGGAGTTGGTGTGAAGGGTCGAAAATACCAAGTGGCCAGTAAGTGCAGCCTGGACTGCCAAGCTTGCTGTTTCGGAATCGCGAATCTCACCCACCATTACTACGTCTGGGTCTTGGCGGAGAATAGAGCGAAGACCAGAAGCGAAAGTTAGGCCAGCATCGACATTAACCTGAATCTGATTAATGCCATCCATCTTATACTCGACCGGGTCTTCAAGTGTAACGATATTGATTTCTTCGGACTTAATTTGTTGGATAAGAGCATAGAGCGTAGTAGACTTACCAGAGCCAGTAGGACCAGACGTAAGGATCATACCATTTGGCTGCTTGATGCCATTTAAGACGGCGCGAAGTGAACGACCAGCCATGCCCATGTCTTCGATTTTCATGCTAGTATTGGATTTATCGAGAAGACGAATCACCACTTGCTCACCCCAAGTGACTGGAGAAATAGCAATACGAAGATCGATCTCTTTGTCATCTACCAATACCGTAAATTGACCGTCTTGTGGGATGCGATGCTCATCGATTTTGAGGTTACTTAGAATTTTAATGCGCGAAACTAGGGCTGGGGCCACCGTCTTGGGTAGGTCCATAATTTTACGCAATACACCGTCAATGCGGCAACGAATAATCAGTGAGTCTTCGAGTGGTTCGATATGGATATCAGAAGCTTTAACCTTTGCGGCATAGCTTAAGATAGTGGTGAGAGCCTTTGAAATCGGTGAATCCTGGACGATGGTTTTAACTTCTTTTTGTTGAATATTTTCTACTACTTCGGCATTTGTCTCACTGACGGCTTCTTTGACGCCAGAAAAATCACCGTGGTTTTTTTCGATGGTTTCACGAATGCCGCGTTCGCTAGACATCCAAACCCTAATTGGCCGATTAAGAAGGTTTGAGAGGTAGTCGGTATACTGGACGTTAGTGACGTCGGCCATAGCAACATTAAGTAGACCATCCTTTTCGCCAAGTGGTACAGCCAAAACTCGCATTTGAGCTTCGCGTGGAATTTTAATAAGAATGTCCTGATCAATGGTAACATTTTTTAGTTCCACGTAAGGTACGCCGATGATAATAGCGGTAGCATGCGACACCATATCATTGGTGACAATTTTATGTTTAAGCAATTCGTCTATAACCCGCTGCTTGCTTGGGTCAATTTTATTTTGGATTTCAGAAACAAGCTTGCCGTCGGCGAGGCCTTCGGCAACCAGTAGGCGAACGATTCTGGCCTCGGCTTCTTTAGTCAGAATCGCCATCTTCGATCCCCTCTTCAAATATTTGTTCTGAATCGTTTAGGTTAAAATACTCCTCCATAAAATTGAGGCTATCTTCCGTGATATCGGACTCTACGATATCTGCGCAGGTGCCATCTGGATTATAAGCTTCGCATTGACCGACGTATACTTCAACAGTAGGGTTGATGGCACGAAAATTGAATACTTCTGGATCTGGATTAGATAGAGTATACGACGGATTAGAGGTTAAAGTTTTAAAACTGGTTTCAGAAAATTCTGGTAAGAAAAGATTGCATACAAAATAGGCAACAATTACGCCTACAATTGCCAACAAACCATAGGTAAATAAATCTTTTTTCATTAATCTAACTCCTCTTCATCAGGTGCTTCACCTTTAGCGCTAGAGTCTTTGGCTGGAGTAGCAGAGGATGGAGCGTCTCCCGGTTTAACTTTCTTCTCAGTCTCGCCTAGAACTGATGGTGTCATATAAAAGGCCGTAGCTTGAGCATTAAATGTAAGAGCATCATTACCACTCCATTCTATAGTAGCGCGTTCTATGTTGAATTCGCGGATCGAATGTTCAATATTGTTCAATACCGTCATAACAGTAGATGAATTTGCTTCTATAGACAAGCGGACACTAAAGGCATTAAGGTTACTATTAATTAATGAGGTACTTGTTTCGCCGGTAGGAGTAAGGCTTTCCGGTTCCCAATCGGAAAGAATGAAAATTTTATTAAGGCTAGATAACAAAGCTTCCTCATTTTTATAAGCCGGCAGAGCGTCCGGGATAATTCGAAGGGCCGAACAACTTTGAATAAGATTTGTTGCTTTCGTGAGTTCTTCTTTCGTTTCCGCTTCGTTATACATGGCGTTGAGTTCTTTGTAGGTATAATTCTTGCCAGTTTCATCGCTAATACATTCCGGCTTGTTGTTTTCATTTGGCACAGAATTTAATGCACTGTTTGCAGCTATGTTTTCAAGTATGTTAGCGCGAAGAGTGCCCGGCACCGATGAAACGTCTACATCGTCTGGGTTGCAAGATTTAAGCTCCGCATCAGTATAAATACCATTTTTATCTTTAGGCTTAGGACAAACACCGATGTTGGCTATGGCGCTGGAGTAAGCTGCAATGGCTTTTTCTTCTTCAGCAATAACATTTGAATTATAGGAAATTTTATCAGAGAAATAAACAACGAGTGAAATAGCAACACCCAAAAACATAGCAGCGCCAAGAATAGCAAGTAGAATATACTGCTCCGCTTGAGAAATAGTAGCACGTTTGCCTATTGCGATTTCCTTAGCCATTAGTCTTCTCCTTCCGTTGCATTGCTACATGCAGTGTCGCCAGGCTCACAATCTGCCGCTCTTTGACCGAAAACATTTTGAATTTGGATATAAGAGTCAGTAACGTTGCGGCGGCTAGTCGGCGCCAAGGCTAGCATGTGATGATTATTAAAATCAAAGAATTCACTATCTAACGCAATAACCGCAGAAAAACGCAGAACTAGTTCGTCGTCCGAATCACGACCATTGGAAGAATCAGTAATAGTAATCCCATCGGTGCCATCTGGTATCAAAAGGCAGCTCTCGTTTGCTTCTTTCCAGGAAACAGTGTTGTTATTTTCGGTGCCAATATATGTGATGCAGGCACTTTCAAAGTGCGCGACGTTTTCAATGGTTCCATCTAGACTGATATAGGGATCTCCCTCTTTAGGATTGCTACTATACCATTCATTGAATTGCGGGGTACGCCAAATGCGAACCACTGTTTGTCCTTCATATTCCTCTAAAGTATAATCTTCTGTAGAGGAATTCACGGTATTTCCTTCTTCTTCATCCATGTCTTCTTCCTGATATGATGGGTCACATCCTTCGCCAGTGATTAGCCAGTAAGCATAATAGCTTTTACGGTTTTGGTCATATAAAGTTGAACCGTCAGTGCTGTTTTCGATCATACAGTAAGCAGGGATTTCGTCCCCATTTTTGTCTACGTAGGTCCCGTAATCATACTTCATATATTGCATACTTTTCTTGAAAGAATCCAAAACATTATAGTCAATAAACGGCTCGCTGCCAGCATTGGCCTGAGCGTCGAAATTGAAGGTTGGATCACCGGACTCCGGCGCCAAATTAACCGTAAGTTCCGATATGGTGATTGTATCAGGGCCGCTGGGGATCAGTGCGGCAAGAGCACTAAATGTACGTGACATCATTTGCTTGTCCTTTGTAATGGACGACAGGTTGCCAAGTTGGTCTCTAATAGTAAGAAACTCACTAAGATCGCTATATGAATTAATTTTAGCGGATAGGTTTTTTATGGTTTGTTGCTTGCCTTCTACTGCTGCCTGTTGGCCACCAGCAATTGATGCAAATATGAGAACAACACCGACACTGGCCGAAGCTATAACAATGCAGAGAAATAAAATGAAATTACGGATCTTGAGCGCTTTAATCATTTCCCCTTTAATATCTGGTACGAGATTAATTTCAAGAGCCATTAATCATTGCTCCTTTCTGATAGACCAATCACGACGGCAAACTCGCTAGCCACTGGCGCAAGAGCCTGTTGCTGCTCTGGCGTAGTACGTACGGATTGCCATGGATTACCATTCATAGTAGGTACATTAGTGCGAGCCTCAATATATTCTGGGAAAAGTGGTATCATACTGGCATAACCCGAGAGAACGATACCGCCGACTTTGCCATTGAGATATTTAGTCTGGAAGAAACGGACAGATTTAGTGAGTTCGGAAGCATAGGTATTGAGTGATGGGCTGAGGACTTTCAGCACTTGCCCCTCGATCTTATCTTCGGCAAGACCGAATTTTAGAATAAACTGGCGAGCTTGATCTTCGCGGACATTTAGGCCGCTAGCTAGAGTATTAACAAAATTCCCAAAGCCACCTGGCACGGAGCGCACTAGTCTTGGCTGATTGCGATAAACTACAACGATATCCGTGGATTTTTCACCAAAATCTACAACCATGGTAGCGTCCATAGCCCCAGGAAGATTAAGGCTGCGAGCCATAGCAAGAGGTTCTGGTTCCATAGCAATAATATTGAAGCCAGTTTTTTCAATAGTTTCCATGGTGGTCTCAGCGAATTCTTTGGAAATGGATGAAACTAAGACTTCGGTTTTGGCGGGATCATTTGGGCTAGGGCCGAGAATAATATAATCGGCTTTAGCTTCGCTCATTGGCATAGGAACATATTTGTCAATTTCGTATTTGAAAGATTTGGCGAGCTCTTTTTCGGGAAGGGTGTCTACTTCTACAATAGAAGTAAAAGTCTTACTGGCTGGTAAACCTAAAGCCATGTTTTTAGTTTTGATGCCCGCTTGATTTACTGCACCCATAATAGCTTCGCCGAAACGCTTGCGGCCGAGTTCTGAATTGTCAGAAGTAAGACTTTGACTGATAGGAACGTAGGCATACTTAGAAAGAGTCCAGCCATGTTGGCTGTTACCAAAAAGCTGAACGATGCGCATTGAGTTCGTTCCGATATCCAAAGAGAAGAAATCGCCCACGCCGTGTAATAAACTCATGGTTATATTATAAGCGTAGTTGGTTTATTTTGCAAGTTTTAAAAGATAAAATCTCTCAATATTACCAGTTTTGCCATGAAGAGCGTTGTCGCGCTTGTTCATAATAATAAAGCCATTATCTTTGAGCCATTGTTCGAAACTTTTAATAATATCACGACGAATCTTTTCGTTTTTTACTACACCTTTATTGAGCTGATCTGGCCTAGCTTCAAACTGAGGCTTCAACATAACAAGAAATTCCGTATTGCTACGCGATAGGTGTATTTTAGCATACTTTAGGATTTTTGTCAAGCTTAAGAATGAGACGTCGGCCACAATAATGTCGGGTTCTTTGGCCTTTACATCAAAAATATCCGTCTTTTCATGGAGGTCAATACGGGGGTCGTGGCGGAGGGGAGACTTCATTTGATTAGTTCCCTTTTCGACTGCTATGACTTTTTTGGCGCCTTTCTCCAGAGCATATTCAGTGAAGCCACCAGTGGAAGAACCAATATCTAAAACAATTTTGTTGCGAAAATCAAAATTAAAGGCGCTGGCGGCGCCTTTAATTTTAAAATAACCTCTATTTTTTTCGCTCTCGGTATTCATATGTATCCGTATCCACTGAAACGGTATCGCCTTCTTTAATAAAAGCAGGGACTTTAATAACTACGCCAGTTTCCAAAGTGGCATCTTTCATGACTGAGCTTGTGGTGTCACCCTTTACGACAGATTCTGTGTAGGTGACGGCGAGCCAAATATTTTTTGGCAAAACGAGGTTGATTGGAGTGCCATTGTAAAATTGGATCTCCATTTCATCGCCATCGCGCATGAAATCTTTCATATCGCCAACCATGTCAGCAGGGAGTTCGTATTGCTCAAAAGATTCCGGGTCCATAAAATAGAACTTTTCGTCGTCTTTGTAGAGGTACTGAACTTTACGAGTGGTGACCTCGGCTGGCTCAATTTTTTCTTGGCCCTTGAAAGTTTTAGGGAGAAGAGCGCCAGTGATGAGATTTTTTACCTTAACGTTGACGATTGAGCCACCACGGCCCATAACTTTTTGTGAGTATTCTACCACCTTATACGGCTGTCCGTCTAAAGTGATAAGAGTGTTTTTCTTTAGATCTGTAGGTCCGTACATGTTACTCCTTAGTTATTTGATACGAATGGTAGAAGTGCCAAATGACGAGCACGCTTAACTGCGACAGCGAGTTGGCGTTGTTGTTTGGCAGAGAGGCCGGTCTTGGAGATAGGCTCGATACGACCGTAAACATCGATATAGCGTTGCAAAGTTTTAGCATCGCGATAATCGAAATAGAGATTTGGATCGTTTTTCAATCTTTTCATATTTTCTTTCCTTCCTTAGAATTTGGATTTTTAGAATGGGACTTCGCTGAGATCGATTTCCCCTTCTGGGATGTCATCCGGAATGTCGGACGATGCGTCTGCGGAACTATTGGCGGCGCTAGGGCTATAACTAGAACCGTTGTCGTCACGCGAGGCATTACCGATAAAGTTGAAATCTTCGACGACGATTTCAACGCGGGAGCGTTTACCGCCACCGTTTTTATCTTCCCAGCTGCGTTGGCTGAGGCGGCCAGATACTAATACGCCGCTACCTTTTTTGGCATATTGAGCGATCATTTCACCAAGTTTATTCCAAGCGGAACAATCGATAAAAGAAACTTCTTCTTTGTTTTCGCCGCTAGTGTCGCGATAGGTACGATTAACTGCGACCGAGAAGCTACAGACAGAAGCGCCGTTTGGCGTACTGCGAAGCTCTGGGTCACGGGTAAGGTTACCAGTGATAATGGCTTTTGAAAAACCACGCATAATTTATGCCTCCTCTTCTTTATCAGCCTCAGTATCGGCTTTTTCTTCGCTGGTTTTTTCGTCAATCTTGGCTCTGCGTTCGTCGGCCTTGACGAGAAGGTTGCGGAGAATTTCGTCGTTGATGTTCATAGCGCTGGCAAGTTTGCCTGGAGCTTCAGCTGGGAGCTGAACATTGTAGAAATAGTAGATAGCAAAATCTTGACCTTTGATAGGATAGGCGAGGCGCTTTTTGCCGTCGTTTTCCTCTTTGGTGATTTTGCCACCATTGGCCTCGATAAGTTTTTTGACTTTGTCGAGAGCTGGATCCAGATTCATCTCGAGATCTGGATGAAATAGGATTGAAAGTTCGTAATCTTTCATGTTACTCCTTTGGTTAAAGCAAACGCTGCTCTCTCTGGCGGCATAGCTAGAGGTTGGCTCGTTTGCTGAGCTAATATTGTAGACTAATTATATCATGGATTGGGATGGATGGCAAGAGGTAGAACTATCGATCGGCATCCTGCATATAAACATATTCGTAGTCATTTAGAGAAAAACCCCTCTGCTCTAATTCGGCACCTACTTCCGCTAAAGTCTCCTGATTTATCTCCTTTCTTCTACCCGTAATAATTAAGCAAGGTTTATTGCCGCATTGTTTATTATGGCCATAATCTACAGAAATAGAGTCGCAATTCATTCTAGAGGCTGGCTCTCCGCAAATAGAGAAATAGATAGGTGTATATAATTGAATGGACATCGTATGTATAAAATTTGAGCCCGAATCGTCATGGTCTGTCGGTTCCAGGACTGGTTTTCCGTATCCATTAATTTTTAATAATGCATCTAAAGATTGTTCGTTGTATCTTTCCTGATAATACCCCCATCCGCCATCATTTTGTTCTAAATATATATATAGACTGGTTGTTTTATTTTTTTCGAGTTCTATTTCTATAGTTTTACTTTCAAAGCCATCTTTCGAGATGTTGGCAAAATATATTCCTGGCTCAAATTCATAGACTCCATTGCTATATATCTCTCCATTTATTTGGACAACTGAGTCCAACGGCGTCACCAAGACATCTAAAAATGCTGGACGACCAATATATTCAATTGAAGGTATTATTAAAATGAATATAATCAACGTTATAAAAATAAGAGAACAGAAAGCCACAATTAGCCTTTTAACAAACTGTCTGGTCTCGTTATCTAACATTTTCCTCCTAATGTCCTTCCCCGTCACAAAGCTCCGGGATTTCTATTTTATAATTTGTCGGATTATACCCAATGGATTCGATCCATTCAGAAATGGCAAACTTAGTTTTTTCAATTATTGCTTGGTCACCGCAAGAGCTGACTTCTACTTCAATATATTCTTCTTTCTGTGATGAGTATCCCGAAAATAACGTGACAAACTCTCCAGTATCTAGATCAAAAGAATATGGTAAATAATCACCAATTGTAACAGTAAATGAAGATGTGCCATTGGCATTACAACTAGTGTCTTGAAATTTCATAAGCTCCGGTTCCGGGCATCCTATGCTGGGGCTTTCATAAAAACCTTTTCCGTTTATTATATAAAATCCTACCTCGTAAGTAACGTGATAGTCATCTACATCTACTAAAAAGTTATACTTCTTACCATCGTCAGTTTTCTCTTCCACATAGGAGCTATTTCTTATTAATGCCTCGATACCGTCTGTATTTGGTTGTAAATTTTCATTAGAAACTAAAGTGTCATACAAAAAGCCCTCTAAATCATTCAGGTCTTCTGGCGATAGGCTACTGTTTAGTTGATTAAAATTATAGATCACTAGATGTTTTTTGGCCATTATTGTGCGAATTGCCGAATAAGAAATAATGCAGAGAGCCAAAAGAAATATGATTACTAAGATTGTTTTTCTTTTTCTAAAATTATTCATATATTACCTCTTAAGTCTATATGCCTTAAAATTACCATTATAGCTATCGCTGTATTTTCTTATATCCCCGGTTCTTTGCCCGTGCGATGCAGACGCTATCTTGGGCTGGCCATTAACTTCTACATACAACTCAATGTGGTCCGATGATAGGAGTATGTCGCCAGGTTGCAAACTACCCAATTTGTTCGGGACCTCTTCATATTTGCCAGAATTTTTAACATATGACGCGGTAGCACCATTTTTACTTACTCCACAGCACACAAAATCTGGGTCAGCTCCAGAATATCGCATGACGGTCGCAACGAAAGCATCGCAGCTGGCACCAACCTTAGCAAAATTATCACCTGCGGTAGAAGCAATACCAGTCTCTTCAAGCGCTTTTTTATACTCTGGACTAGGGTCATTCCACGAATGGTTTTTTCTTTCAGACTCCGGCCACGCTAGAGATATGGCCGTAGCATTAATATCGCCACTACCACCAGACGTGCACGCCCCGTCATATCCTCCCGCTCTTTCTATGGCTGCTGCTACTTTATCCCATATATTTCCTGGGTCACCGTGATCATTGCCCGGCGCGTGCATATGTCCAAGAACACCTTCATAAGAAGAAAAATCACTACCGCTAGACATTCTGTTATTACCGCTTCCCCAGTTTACTGTAGACGTGAGCGGTATACCTGTTTCATTAGAAATTGCGGCCAAAACCTGCGCAAGATAATCCCAGTCTTCATCCGTAAACTTTTGTAAATCATATTCTGCCTTATAACCTGGGCTACGAGACGAACTGAAGCCCACTATTTCTATTTGTATTGGGCCAGCCCTATCATAAGAAGCTATAGCTAGTGATGGTTGCCAGATTGAAAAATGCTGGTATCCTTCTTTTTTCTTTAAATCAATAGTAAAATGCGCTGGGTATTTATTACCTGAAGGATAAGCGGCATATCCATTTTGAGTCCCCTCGGTATTATGGAGTAAAATTTTATTTGGCTTGCCGCCGGAGGTAGTATAGCTCCCCACGGCTTTGACGCTTTCACTTAAATCACTTTTTCCATTAACGTCTTCTTTATGAATGCCGGGTATTGATCCGTCGGCGATCCACCCATCTTCCCATTTAGCTGATGACGCAAATCCAGAAGCAGAACATCTACAATAATCACCACCACTACCATGATAATTACCAAATTGACTAACTATAGCTTGGCCTTCCTCCGAATCTATGAAGGATTGGAGAGCATCTACTGATTTTTTCATAGCTCCTATAGAACCATATCCTGGACCATTAATGTTTCCTTGTACCCAAGTAGGGCCAATTTTTTCTAAATAAGTCTTAGGATCAGATATTCCCAAAGCCTGATCGTGGTAGCCATTAGTTAAAGTTTCTGCGTACATTACAAAACCTTCCCCTAAATTCCTACCCTGTTTACTGGCTCCACCAACACCGGTTCCGGGAGGACAACCGTTACCCCAAAAATTGTTTGCTCCACATGCTGATTTTGGGTCTTCATATCTCATTTGCACTAATATAGCTACATATGGTGCTCCTACGGCCGCTCCTAACTGATACGCTAAATCTCCATAAGTCTCTAATAATTGTTTCATGGACGACTTATCGGTATCTGACCAATTCGCAGTCGGTACGTCACCTTTGCCATTGAATATGCTTTTGTCTGCGTTCTTCGCCGATAATACAGCATTATAATTTCCTGATCCGGCTAAAGTACCTTGCGTAAGACCAAGTAGAGTATCGGCACAATTCCCTCCGTTAGGATCATAAAATAAAATATTATTTCTCGAATAAATGTTTAGCAGATCTTCGGATAGTTTTAGGGCTGATACGCCTTGTGCAGTAAATAATGGAAATAAAACAAAAACAAAAGGTATTAATAGAAAGCAAATTCTCCAAGAGTAAAATATCCTTGATGCTGCCAAGTTGTTATGCATGAGCTTATTATAACACGCATTATATACCTTATGCTAAATTTTATGCGCCCGTGCGCCATAAGTTATCAAATCTTATCCCACTCAAAGGCGTGGCCGTAGTGGCCGTAGCGGGCGGTCTCTTCGTAGATTGGGCGCTTCAAATCTAGGTATTTAATAATACCATTTGGCGTGAGGTCGTAGCCTTCAATTTCTTCTGGTTTACCGTCGATGATGACGGTTTTTTCGAGTGGCTCAGCATAGCCGATAGCATAGGCGAGACGGACAAGCACTTCGTGAGCGTTACGCTTTTTTAGATAATCCACGGCAATACGACGAGCCATATAGGCAGCCGAACGATCTACTTTGGACGGATCTTTGCCAGAATAACAGCCGCCACCAATAGCAACAGCTGGGCCATAATTGTCTACGATAAGTTTGCGGCCAGTAAGGCCAGTATCAGCATCAAAACCACCTTGGTTCCAGTCACCAGCAGGATTAATATGGAGTTCTAGCTTACCTTCGAGATTGTTGGCGGAAATGAACTCTTTAACCATAGCTTCAAGCTCAGCCTTCGGCACATTTTGGAAGCTAGCCACGATTGAGTCAATAGTGCCGTCTGGGGCAATAGTAACCTGAGTCTTACCATCGTAAGGATATTTATTGTAAATAAATTCATTGAGATTGCGCGAGATAACTACTTCTTTTGGCAACATTTCAGGCGTTTCGTCTGTGGCATAGCCAATCATGATGCCTTGATCACCAGCACCACCAGTATCTACGCCCTGAGCGATTTCGGGAGATTGCTTGACGATCTTGGTATGGACTTCAACATCGTTGCCAGCGATACGTTTAACGATTTCTTCGATATTGACATCATCAGCGGTGGATGTGATTTCGCCAGTGACGAAAACTACGCCATGACCACCGCAGGCTTCTGCGGCGACGCGCGCATTAGGATCTTTTGCTAAATATGCGTCCAAAATTGCATCGCTAATTTGGTCGCAAAGTTTGTCTGGGTGTTTTGGAGAAACGCTCTCCGCTGTTCTGTAGAACATATCTTTCCTTTCTGGTCGGAATTACCACCTTGCATTAGTAGGTTGGCAGGAGGTCAATGGGCCGTTCCCTCACTCCTTCTCGATATTATATTAATGTAACTTAATTTTAGCATAAAAAATGTCCCGGTACTAGACCGGGGCATAAAAATCACACATTTTGTTTTAATTTTTTGATAATGATGAGCCCGAGTGGTAAGAAGATAATAAATGTCGCAAAGAGCCCATACTCCAGTTTAATATCCGACATAAAACCAATGATCCAAACTACTGGGATATAAAGTAGTTGAGATAAGGTTTTTGTGATAGAGAGGACTGAAGTTTGCTCAGACGGCTTAGCATATCTTTGAACCATCGGAGTAAGTGTAGCAGCGGTCCAACCCTGAGTGATACCCATAGCACCGTAGAGCCATACCGTAAATATATTTAGGTGTAGCCCCATGGTAAGCATACTGATAGACATCAGCAAAATAGGTACCACCATGACCTGGACATCTGAGAGGTTTTTGCTAAATCTTACGGCAAGTCTGGCACCCAAAATGCACATGAAAGCATTAAAAGCCCAGGCAAAAGACACTATCTCGATTGGAATGCCGGCTTTTAGGAAAAGTGGCGTAACGATCCAGATGATGCCATGAGTTATTTCGCGACCAATCGCATAGGCAAAGATTCTAGTCCTAAGCAGTCGATCCTTCATGGCGCCTTTGGCAATATGAAATATGTCTCTCAAAGGATTTTTATGCTTAGGCAGAAATTTTTCACTGTCATCCTTGATAAAAATACTAACGATGCCACCGACGATGTGGTTTACTGCTGACAAGCCAATTGCGAGACGCAGACTAATGGCGCCTATAGGCCCACCAAGCATTAAAAGTATCAGGTTGCAAGATTGCTTATAGACTTCTAGCTTGGCAGTTTTGGATTTTAGGAGTTTAGTTTTCGATTCCCCCGTCTCTTGGCTAATTTTATCTACGAAATGCTTAATGAGGCTTTGGTCTACCCCGTCCGATAAGGCGGAGAAAATTCCACACATGCATTCACAGATAACAGCTCCAGCAAAGCCCGCAACTTGAGAATAGATTATCAGAGTAATCGCATGGCCAAAATCGCCAATGATGTTTGCCCATTTACGACTAACACGATCTGCAATATATCCCATAGGGATGTTGAGCAAGACTACGACGATCGTAAAATAGATCTGCACTTCAGAAATTTGTTGGTTGTTTAAACCTATAGAATTAAAAAATGGAGTAAAAACAGACATGGCAAGCAAGCCAGCCGTAACAGCAGACTCCGCCATTGTGAGGCGGAGATTTCTATAAGTAGATTTGATAGATCTTTGAAGATAATTTTTCTTCATAATATCTGCTCCTTTCCTCAAATGTGTGATTTTTTAATTTACTAGCCGCTTTCCTGTTGATGTGTGCGGCTAGATAAATCCCGAAACGCTTGGCTTCGGGACTTATCTAGTGATGAATTGTAAGTAAAGTTTTAGACATTTCCCGCGCACACAGTAAGATATGCAGAAATAAAACCCATATTGGTTTTACCTTGCCACAACTGGTACACTGGATAATATCTTCCCATACTTATTATTATAGCATGGTTTTAAAAATAAGCAATAGTTTATTATGTGTTCGCTAGGCTATCAAACTCTTCCATGGAGGTAATCAGCAGATCACGGGGTTTGTTGCCGTTTTGAGGGCCGATAACACCAATTTCTTCAAACCAAATGGCGAGACCAGAAACAAAGCCATGGCCTTTGCCTAGATAAGTCTGGAGCATTGCGGTAGAAAATTTGCCTTTGCTAAGAGAAATTTCAACAGCTTTCCTAACGATGGGATCGTTTGGATCAAAACGTCGACCAAGGTCACCGAGAGAACCGCCACCGTCCATGCCCATGCCTTTAATTGCGACTGTTTGAGCAATAACTTCATCATTGTACTCTGGTGGACGTTGCGCACGAAGGAAATCTGTAACTTTGTTAATGTCTTCATCTGAAGCCCAAGCGCCCTGGATACGACGTGGCTTACCCATCATTTCAGTAGTAAGAAGTAACATGTCTCCCTTACCAAGAAGTTTTTCGGCGCCACCCTGATCAAGCATAATACGGGAATCCATTTGTGAACCAACGGCGAAAGCGATACGGCCTGGAATATTTGCTTTAATAAGGCCAGTAATAACTTTAACTTCCGGACGCTGGGTAGCGAGCACTAGATGAATGCCAGCGGCGCGGCCTTTTTGAGCGACGCGGACGATAAGCATCTCAAGATCTTTGCCGGCCATCATCATAAGATCTGCCATTTCATCTATAACTATCACGATATATGGCATTTTACTTTCTTTTTCTGGATCAGTGGATTTGGACATTTTGGCATTGTAGTCGGCAATATTTTTGACTTTTTCTTCGGCCATGAGAGAGTAGCGCTTCTCCATTTCGCCTACAGCCCATTTCATAGCAGAGAGAGCCTTGTCAGTCTGCGTGATAATCGGGGTAAGAAGATGAGGGATGTCTTGATATTGCGCCATTTCTACTTGTTTTGGATCCACGATGATAAGTTTCATATCAGATGGAGCATTATGATAAAGCAGTGAGGTAATTAATGCGTTGGTCATGACCGATTTACCAGAACCAGTAGTACCGGCGATAAGAAGATGTGGCATTTTGGCAAGATTAGCGACAACTGCACGACCGGAAATATCTTTACCAACAGCAAAAGTGAGTGGATCAGTGGACCTTTTCCATTCATTTGATTCGAGGACGCCACGGAGACGAACATCCGCAGAGCGTGAGTTTGGAATCTCAACACCTACCGACCTGGTACCGGGAATTGGGGCTTCGATACGAATCTTATCAACGGCAAGATTGAGGGCTAGCTCTTTATCGCGAGCGAGAATTTTTGACAAATTCACACCGGCAGGCGGGCGCATGGTGTATTGGGTAACACGTGGGCCAACATTGGCGCCTTCCATTTCTACTTCTATACCAAACTCAGCGAGGGTAGATTTGATAACAAAGGCGTTTTGCTGAATATTGCCAGCATCGGCAGGAGATTGTTTTTTCTCTAGTAAATCTGTAGTGGGCATTTTCCAGTCTAAATCAGTGACAGCAACGAGGGCCTTATCTTCGGTAGGTTTTTCTGGTGTGGGCTTAGTAATATTCTCTGGTTTAATAGGAGCTTTGTGGCCAAATAAACTTTTGGTGTTTTTGGCTGTAGGCTCAGCCGGAGTAATATTCGAGTTGACTTTGATTTCGAGCTGACCAAGTTTTTTGCCATCTTCTGTCTTTTGAACAGTTTTTTTACCAGGTTTGACTAAATTTTTAGTGTCTTTGAAGAGGGTAATTGGAGAGATCTGGAGAATGAAAGCCGTAGTGATAAAGACTAACACAATGTAGATAAAGATAACAACGCCCTGGTCGAGGACATTGGTCATAATTTTGTTTAGCCAATCACCAACGATGCCGCCGTTGCCCCAGATTGCCGTGATACCAGAAATCCAAAATAACATAAGAACACTGGCAATATAAACCGGAGCGGCCACACGGTTGTTTTCAGAACGAAAAATCTTGACGGCTAGATAAATTAGGAGTGCTGGAATAAAGTAAGCTCCAAAGCCGAGACCATTGTATATAAATTGATGAACGCTATTTAGCACCGTACCGCCGTGGCCAAACCAGGTGATAACGAAAAATAGCGCTAAAGCAATCATTAGTACGGCGATAGTCTGACGCCAAAAGCCACCGGGCAATTCGTGCTCTGGCTTTACCTCCTTAGTATTTTTACGACGCTTGGTCGTTTTACGCTTTTTAGCCATAATCTGATTATAGCATATTTATTTTTTGGTGAAAATATGGTAAGATAAAGTTTATTGGACCGTCGCCAAGCGGTAAGGCACTGGGTTTTGGTCCCAGCATTCGCAGGTTCGAATCCTGCCGGTCCAGCCAGAATCAGAAGAAGACTCCGTAGGAGTCTTATTTTGATTCTGATTGATTCGGTAGGATACGAGCCCAAGGTTCGCATCGAGCGCGAAGCGCGAGATATAGCCGAAGCGAAGCGAAGGCGTCATCCTGCCGACCCCACTAAGCTTTCTTCCACCTTTTAAGCGTCGGGAATATTTTCGTGCAATATTCTTTCATCTGTTCGTTGGTCATGCCAGCTTGCTCGCCGAACTGAGAACATTTTTCGATATATTCTTCCATTGAACATTTATCGAGAAACTCACCGTCCTTATAACACCATTTGCAATAATCTTCATTAATGCTACCATCTTTCTCTGTGGCATACAAATCCTCTGAAGTTAGTGGCATTGCACAGCTTTGGCAAATTTTTTGCTCCATAAAAAGCTCCTTATATACTTAGAGTCATTATACCATTTTTATAAGTAGAACACCTTAAAAACCTAAAATCTCGAGATATTATTTGTTTTGAGCTTTAAACCATTTGGCGAATTTGTCTATGGCGTCACCATATTTTGAAGCCTTTTCAGCTTCGTCGGCATCGCCAATCTCTGCAAGAGTGCGAGTGTCTCCGTCAGGGACAAAAAAGAAATCGTGCCAGCGACCATATTCACCGCGTGGTTCTTCGGAGATAGTGCCGGTACTCCCGCCGGTAAAAATAATTGGCTCTTTACTTGGCTCGCAAAATGCAAAGCAATGCTCTAGCCTAGCTTTGCGATTTTTCTCGTCTTTGATCATATTCAAAAATTTTTTGACGCCGATTTGCTTATCAAAATATGCATTATAGGGACCTGGAAGGCCGCCAAGAGCCTCCAAATATAAACCAGTATCTGATTTTAGACAAGGTTTGCCTAATTTGTCTGCAGCATATTTAGCAGAAAAAGCTGCTACTTCGGCGCAAGTTTTAGCCTGAATTTCATAGATTTCGAAATCTGGATTCATAATCTCAATATCAAGACCATATTCACCTTTGAGAACTATTTCCGCTTCGCGAAATTTAAACTCATTGGTTGTAAGATAGATAATTCTGCTCATGGGTTTATTTTAGCATATATCTAAAGAAAAACCCTGCGAAATAATTGCAGGGCGTTTCTAATCATTGAAAAGATGTAGGCTGGCACAATCATGCTCTGGTGTTTTGTAATTTTTATTCGTGAAGATATACCCATCTTTATAAATACCGCATTCTAACCCTGGTTGAGTTTGAAAGAAACACGGATAGACTTTGTATTCTGGTGTCAACACAACAAAGTCGCGCATAGACGCACAAGTCATATTTGGTGACCCGCAAGCGCCAAAGGATCCACAACTCGTGATCTGAAGTTGATTAATCGGATATTTATCACGTTCGGCGGTAATGATTTCGTAGTAACGTTTACGATCATCTGCATCCAAGATAAGATCACGTGCCATTTTGCGCGCCCTTCCTTGTGTAATGAAATTCGTAAAACGAATCTCTTTAAAATCATTTTCGACACACCAAGCACAATATTCTGGGATCTTCTCGATATATGGCTTCGTGATTGTGGTCATAACGCGAGCGCGAATGCCAGCATTCTTCGCGATATAGAGAGCCGTTTTAGCTAATTCTAATGGTACCTTGCTAAATTGGCTATGGATGTCAAAATGGTATGAAATACCAATGGTCTCGATACCGGCTTTACTAATTTCGTAGATATAATTTGGCTTTTTGCAAAGGATTAAACCATTTGTCATGACAATCTTTTGGTCGGCAGCCTCGAAAGCGGGAAGATACCTTGAGTTCAGCAGCGGCTCTGCGCCATTTAGATAAACGTTGTAGCCTTGGTGCTGGAACCCGATAATTATTTTTTTCAACTCGCCTGGATTAAAGCTTCCTTTGTATGGTAAATAGCAGTGTTTGCATTTGACATTGCATTTTGAGGTAACCATAATGATGATTTGCCAGCCTGGGAAAAGTTCGTAATCTAATAATGGACTTTTCACGGTGGGGTGCAACTTTTCAACGTGAGGATGGTGATGAGACCAAACCGTAGAATTAAAAATGTGCTGCTCTCTTTGTGTCATAAAATCACATCCTTTCAATTTTTAAAGAGCAGATTTGATTGTAACATCTATGTTCATCACTGTCAATTCACCCTATACCAGTTCCAACCAAAAGAAAAGACGCCTTGCTAAGACGCCTTTTTTCTTGCTTTCGAAGTGATCATTTGTTGTAAATTTCGGGTTTTAAAACACCGATGAAGTCCAGATTGCGGTATTTGTCATCGTAATCTAGGCCGTAGCCAACTACAAATTCGTCGGGAATTACAAATCCGGTGTAATTTGCCGTAATGGGCTTTGCTCTTCTGGATGGTTTGTCCAGCAAAACCGCAATACTGATAGAGGCTGGGCCGCGTGCTTCTAGTACCTGGCATAGATAATAGAGAGTATTCCCGCTATCTAAAATATCATCAACGAGTATAATGTCTCTATCTTTAACCGAGATGGAAAGATCTTTGATGATTTTGACGCGCCCAGAAGACTCTGTACCGCTACCGTAAGAAGATACAGCCATGAAATCAACCTGGCAACGACCCGTTATCTGTCTAACAAGATCGGCAACAAAGACAAAAGAGCCATTTAGGATACCGATAATTAATGGATTATAACCCATGAAATCTGTGCTGATGATGTTTCCGAGCTCGCGAACTCTTGAGTTGATTTCTGTTGCAGTAAAAAGTACCTTTTTTACATCTTCATGCATATTTTTCACTTCCTTTCAAAATTAATGTACTTGGGTTTACCATGCTAGTATTGTAACATCAGGGATGGTTCTCTGTCAATTTGTAGTTTGCGTTTATTCTTATTTTGTTGTATAATATAGGTATGATTAGAATTATCGCCGGTGGCAAGAAAAATAGTGACTGGTGGGCGGAAGCCTGCGCTGAATACGAGAAGCGACTGAGAAAGCCGTATGATATTTCTTGGCATTTTATGGACGAAGATAAGCTAGCGCGGTATCTTGAGAAATGGCCGTTTTCTGGCTCCGATTTTGTGATTTGTTGTGATGAACGTGGCAAAAATATATCATCACGTGAATATTCTGATTTAATTTCAAAGGCTTTTTTAGACGGAAAAGAGGTCGTGATTTTGATAGGTGGCGCGTATGGATTTTCCGATCAGGTGCGCGAAAAAGCGAATTTTGTGTGGAGTTTTTCGAAGTTGGTATTCCCTCATGCTCTAGCCAGAGTGATGGTAATGGAGCAGACTTACCGGGCCGAAGAAATAGCGAAAGGAAGTAAATATCACCACGAATAATTATGCGTGGAGTGATATAATAAAGAGATGAAAATTTTAGGAATTGAAACGAGTTGTGATGAGACGGCGGCCGCCATGGTAGAGGATGGCCGTAAGATTTTATCCAATGTGGTGGTGAGTCAGATTGATATTTTTGCAGAATACGGAGGAGTAATTCCAGAGGTGGCAGCGAGAAGCCATCTTGAAGCAATGATGCCGGTAGTAGATAAGGCTCTATCTGATGCTTCTTGTGGCTGGGATGATATAGACGCGATTGCGGTTACGCATGCACCGGGACTTCTTGGATCACTCTTAATTGGGACTTTGACGGCTAGGACGCTAGCGATTTTGCATGACAAACCTCTTTATGCGGTGCATCACTTAAAGTCACACGTGTATGCGAATTGGGTAAGTGGTAATAGCCCTGAATTTCCACTACTAGCTCTAGTGGTGTCCGGTGGACATACGCAAATTTTGTATATGCCGGGGCATAATCAATTTGAAATTATTGGGACGACACATGATGATGCGGTGGGGGAGTGTTTTGATAAGGTTGCGAAAATCCTAGGGCTACCATATCCGGGCGGGCCAAGTATCGCAAAGGCAGCAAAAGGGGGCGATGCTAGTCATTATAATTTGCCACATCCAAAAGTGGCGGGGCTGGATTTTTCGTTTTCGGGGCTTAAAACTGCAGTGTTAAGGGCGGTGCAAAAAGAGGTCGGCGTACCAATTTCATATCCGTCGCACAAATTAAAGGAACTCTTAACGCCTCAGCAGGTATGTGATTTTGCGGCATCGTTTCAGAAAACTGCGGTAGAGATTTTGTGTGAGAAATTAGAAATGGCTTTGGAACAATATTCTGACGTAAAATCGGTCGTTATCGCCGGAGGAGTAAGCGCGAATGAAAAGCTCAGAGAAGAAATTGAAAAGATTTTTTGTCGGGAGCGCTCCGGGGCGCTAGCCCAAGTCTTACTCCCTCCAAAAAACTTTTCAATTTCTTCGTTTTTCTTCCCTACGCCTGCGCTCTCTGGCGACAATGGCGCGATGGTGGCTGCGGCGGCATATTACGAGATTAAATCCGGCATAAAACCAACTGATCCATATACTCTTAATATTTACCCGAGGATATCGATTGAAAAATAGTCCCGATCTTTTCAATGTTCGAGTTTGGCGAGGATTTTAGGGGTGAAGTGGGAAAGGAGGCGGCGCATAATCTCAAATATGATAATGCCGGAAGCAATGATTATAAGTGAAGTAACGAGGCCGTTTTCGGTGAGGAAGGTAAATTCGAAAAAATCGCGGGCAAATGGCCAGAGGAAGATGATCGCCATGATGGCCATGATTGTGATAAGTAAGGCGGAACGAAGTTTGTTGAGTGGGCGTGAAATCCAATAGATTAAGATAAAATCAATGACAAAGGTAATAAAGACGGCGGTAGTGGAGAGCTCGTGACGAGAGAAATTCTGCAGGCCGGCCGTAATGGCAAGAGCGACCATACAGAGCGAAACGGTAAGGCCGATAGGCACAGAATAGGTGAGAATATTGGAAACAAAACGATCTTTGATGCGATCAGTATTTTTTTCCAGGGAGAGGATGAGACCGGGAAAACCAATACAAGCGAAATTGAGAAGACTCATTTCAATAGGTTTGAACGGATAACTAAAGGGGAGAAAAACGAAAACCACGGCTAGGATGCCGGCATACACGGTTTTGGCGAGAAAGAGAGAGGTGGAGCGTTCGAGATTATTGATGGATTGACGACCTTCATCAATAATCTTGGGGACGGCAGAAAAATCGGAATTTAAAAGGACGATCTTGGCGGAACGCCGAGCGGCGTCCGAACCTTCACCGATAGCAATAGAACAATCGGCCTCTTTCATGGCGAGTATGTCGTTAACGCCATCGCCGGTCATGGCAACAGTTCTGCCCTGTTTTTTGAGGGCAGCGATGAGATGCTTTTTTTCAGCGGGGCGAACGCGCGTGAAAATGGAATATTCTTGGACGAGATGTCGATAATTAGGATGTTTGACAGCTGAGAGGTCGACAGCGTTTAGGTCTTTTATACCAACGGTTTTGGCAATATTTACGACAGTTTGAAGCTCGTCGCCAGAGATGATTTTGACGTCAACATTGTTGTCGTAAAAATAATTAATGATTTTCTTGGCGTCGTGACGAATTTCATCCTCGAGATGGATGTAACCGAGAAGCTTAGTTTTTTTGCCGCGCTCTACAATCGCAATCGTGCGGTAATTTCCGGAGGCGGATTTTACTTCTTTAATCATATCTTTATCATCGGTCAAGAATTCGATGGCGCCCATGAGGTACTCAGTGTTCCCCTTTTTGAAGCCGGAGTATTTACGATCGGATGAAAATGGGATAACCTCAATACTATCGTCTATTTCGCGATTTTTGGCACTTTTTAGGAACTTTTTCTTCAAAGCGGTTGTGGTTGCGTTTTCGGACATTTGGTGGCTTAAAATCGCTTCTAGAGTGCTTAGAAACGATTTTTCAAGCTGGGTATAGTCCTTTACGGTCATATTGCCGGTAGTGATGGTGCCGGTTTTATCGAGGCAGATAGTGTCTACACGAGCGAGAGTTTCAATAGAATACAGGTCTTGGACGAGGACTTTTTTGCGGCTTAGGCGAATGGTGGCGAGGGCAAGAACAGAGCTAGTAAGAAGAATGAGCCCCTCTGGGATCATGTTGATGAGAGCCGCAACAGTGCTAGTAACAGCTTCGGTGGCGTCTGGTTCGGTGCGAAACCTAGACCACAAAAGAAGCGCGCCAATCGGAATGAGCGCATAGCTGATATATTTGACGATATCGTTCATGAGTTTGAATAGCTTGCTGTCGGCAGTTTTGATAGAAGTGGCTTCGGTTTGGAGCTTAGTGACAAAATTATCGGCGCCGACGTGTTCGACGGTAGCTTTGGCGGTGCCAGCCACTACAAAACTGCCAGAGGTGAGACGATCGCCGGGTTTTTTGACGATATTGTCTTGCTCGCCAGAGATAAATGCCTCGTTTACCTCAAGTTGACCTTCGGTAAGGATGCTATCGTATAAAACTTGATCGCCGAGAGATAGGACGGCAACGTCACCTTTTTGTACCTGATCGGGGGCGACTTGGATGGATTTATTATTTCTGATAACAGTGGGATTTTGCTCGGCAAGGAGCTTTAATTTGTTGACGATTTTTTGGGCGCGGACTTCGTTAATGATACTGATAAGAGTGTTGGCGATAGCGATAATGATAAAAAGCATGTTTTTGTAGCTACCGACTAGGCCTACCATGATTGCCAAGATAAGGTTGACAAGGTTGAAGAGAGTAAAAGTATTTTTGGCGATAATTTTCCAGGTAGAATGACGATTCATGAGGTCATTATAACATGAAAAAACTCCGGGGGTTAAGCCGGAGTTTCGGTGGGAGGTGAAGAGTTTTTAGCGCGATTTCTCTCTAGATAATGCCAAGCCCATCTAGCGATGCGCTGGCTACGAGCTTTAGGCTGTTTGCGCTTGGGATTTTTGACAAAATCCCGCAAGGTTAGAGCCCAACAAATCTTAAGCTCATCATCATTGGGGACAGGTATCATATAGCGCCAACCAGTGCAGTCTCTGACCCTAAAATCAGCAATACCGTCTGCAAATCCTTTGTTGTAATTATCGTTCCAGTAAAGGCCTACCAGTAGATCGAAAACGTATGATGTTTTTTGGCCGTGCATGCTTTCGTATAGGCGGTTTGAAGCCTGGATGCTCCAAAATTCATCATAAGTACAGGTCCACTTGACGTCTGGCTTTAGATCTTTATAGTAAGTTTTGCGGTCGCAAAAGCCTCCAATCCAGCATAAATCCAAAACATAGTGACGATTTTCGGCATCGAACTCAACCCAGTAGTGAATACTGGACCCCCCCCCCATTTCGATTATGGCGCTGACAAATACCTTTGCAAAGCTTTGCCGTATCATTGTGCCGGAGCAGGAACATACCTAAAGCGGCTGTCACCCAACAATGCCCATTATTCAGCCAGCCACCCAGTCTAATAAAAGCATCAGTTACTATGTATTTGTCGAGGCTAAAACCGCATAAATACAGCTTCTGTGCACTTTCACCGATGGATTCCGCAACGGCGATCCCTGTTTTCATTTTGATATTCTTCAAAACTAAGATGATATCTAATGGATAAAAAATATCGCATATAGTTAGCACGACGATATCGAATATCTTGATATCTCCCATAAAAAATGATGGCAGGTAAACGACGTTGACGAGTATTAGTATGCCAATGAGACTCTTTAAGACTTTTTTATCGTCTTCTATAAAACCCTTCATCTTTTTGAATATGTCTTTCACATATTTCACCTCTTTCTAAAAAACTATGCAGCCAAAAAGCCGCTATCTTTTTTATTTTAGCATAAATTGTTTGAAAAGTCAATAGCTAGTGCTTAAGCGCTGCTTTGGTTTTTTGAAGTAAATCGTGTAAATAATAGAGTGGTGAGAGGGCCAAATCAAAGGTGCCGATAAGCTCAATGACCTGACCACCAAAACCTTTTTTGAAGCTATAAATACCGTAGTCTGGGCTAGCGGGATCGGGGAGACCGTTAATGCCGTAGAAGTTATAACGTTCAAAATTGTGCTCAGCGGCATATTTAATCATGTACCACTGAATAAGGTATTGTGCATTGTATTCTTTCATGTATTTTTCGTCGCTACCAGAGAAAAGATAAATAACTTCGTCACCGTAGGTCATAAACATAGCGGCAGAGAGCGGAGTATCATTGGCTTCCGCAACGATAAACTTAACTTCGTCTTTGCTGGAAAAGAGATCATACATTTGTTCGTAGTAAGAAAGTGGGCGATCAGTAAAACCACGACGGAAGCTGGTAGATTCGGTAATTTTTTTAAGAATTGGAAGCTCATCTTTGGTAAGCTCGCGAATTTCGACACCCATTTTTTCGGCTTTCCTGATATGGTTTCTGGTGTTACGCTTAAAACTGGCGAGAAGTTCATCTGGGGTGCGTTTTTCGATATCCAACGCAAAGAGGTATTTTGGCTGATCTGAATGTGAGACTGTTTTGAAGCCGAAATTGATAAGGTTTGTGATGGCTTTCTTATGGCTGAACCCGCCGGGGACTTTTTGGCCATCGCGATCGCGCTGAACCAACTCGTAATATGGGTCGATGCGTAAAGTGTAGCCATTATGAGATTTGATATAACGCTTGAGATGATTAAAGAAAAAGTTCACTAGCTTAGTATCTTCAAGATCGATGAGGGGGCCACCTGGAGCATAATAAAGTGATTTGCCAAGGAAAGTAGGTTTAGCTACGGCCATAGTAGCGGCGAGAATTTTTTCATCCTGCTTGGCCGCAAAATAATATGGAGTCCAACCATTTTGCTCTCTTAGACTGGCAATTTCCGGTGTTTGCATGAAGGATTTATAGGGGCTTTTTTTAGCGAATGCCCTAAAATCGTTCTCTGATATTACCTCAAACTTCATATTTTAATTGTAGCACATTGTAGTGTTGTGGGCTATTTTATGCGAAAGCGATGGAGTTTTCTTAAAACTTGATAGAGGCGGTATTTTGCCGGTTGCAAAATGATGTCGTAGTCGCCGGCATAGGTTTTTTCATAACCGTCAAAAGTCTTTTTAAAATTAGTAAACCCTTGCCATGGATGGCTGCTCGGGGCACCATCCGGAGCAATACCCCAAAAATCAAAATATTTAAGATTTTTCTTGGCGGCGTCTTTGATGAGCTCAATAGTAAGAATGCCGGTGGCGTGAAGCTTTTTCCCCTGTTCGTTTTGGGCGCCTTGAAGGTTGTATCTGGTAGTCTTGTCATCAAAAACTAGCCCAGCGGCGATAACTTCGGATTTTTTAGTTTCTGGATTGGTGTATTTTACAAGATAGAGAGTTGCAAAGGGCTGAGATAATTCAGTTGCAAGATAATGCTCCGAGAAGGTACTGATCCCCTTTTTGTCGGCAAGAGCTTTTTGAAGAGATAAGAGATGGGCAATATCTTTAGGGTCATGAGATGTTTCAATAGTTAGACCGTTTTTCTGTTGATTTTTGTAATAACGAAGGAGACGGGAGGGGAGTTTTGCTTTTAGAATAGGATTATCGAGAGGATCGTCTTTAGTAGCTTTGGGCAGATCTAAGACCCAAGTCTCTTTAGGGTTTAAATCTTGAGATTTGAAAGTTTTAGCCGGAAAAGATTTGATGACTTCTAAATTTTGTGGTTCGATGCGGATAAAAATAGCATGGTGGGAAGCGGCGAGATCTTGAAGGGATTTTAGGGCTTTTTTGAAGCTAGATTTATCTTTTATGACTGGGCCATAAGGTAAGTAAAGATAATTCCCTACTGGGGTAGATTTTAAAATCGCGAGATATTGGTAATCATCTGTTTTTTCAAAAAAATTAGTTTCGCCAAGATCGTCTTGGAGCTTTTGCCATTCCCTACTTTGGGTGATCGGAATATTCATATTTTTAATTATAGCATACTCATAAAAAATGGCGCCCGTGGCGCATTTTGCCGTTTCTTCCCCGTTCACACGTGTATTTTTTTGACTGCTTATGTTTTTCATTGCATAAGCACAATACCAACAACTCCGGCTCAGAAATTTGGTCGGTTGCTAAAAATGATTTGTCCCAACTGGTGTGAGGTTCAGTTGTTGGTTTGATTTTAGCGCAAGCGATTTGGTTTGTCAAGCGCGGTTGCTAGCCGGCATGGTTGCTAGACATAAGGGGAATAGAATTAAAGTCTTTATGGTTTTTGTGGAAAAATAGCGAATTTGATATAATTATAGATATGGCTTATATTAGAAAATTCAAAACTACCTCTGGCGCAACTGGGGTGCAGGTATGCTACAAGGAAGGGAACAGAGTAGTAAAGACAGTGCATGTGGGGTCAGCAGAGTCAGAAGCAGGTGTGGAAAAGCTTGTGAAAAAAGCGCGGAAAATCATAGACGCAGGGAAGAATCCACTGTTTAATCTGGATCGGTTCAACAAAAAATAGCTCTAAGTGAGCTATTTTTGTATCTTCTATAGGCTTAAAGTTCGCGGGCGACAGGGCATTGCATGGCGAGTTTGTGGTCAAAAGTCCAGAGTGGGGTTTCTTGTGTGGTATCCGCCATGACTGCTAGATAACAATCAACAAAGGAAAGTTTTGGATGCCCCGCGTAGATATCGAGTGCGCCTTCGATAATAGATTTATTACAAACTAGATTAGGAATCTGCATGACAATTTTGATTTTTTCTGCTACTTTTTTCCTAGGATAACAGTATTCAGCGCCAGATAAAACAAAAACTAACTCCATCATAGCGGCATCTTCAAAAACATATAATTTTTCTTCGTGAGAAAAAAGTTTGCGAGCTTTTTTGAGAAGCCTCTCGTCATCGCGAGTGATGAGGCGGACCATAATATTAGCGTCGATACGTTCTATGCCGTCTTTTTTGCTTATTAAACCCATGTATCCCCCTTAATGTTTTTGGCAAGCTCGAGAGACATCTCGCCAACTGACATATGCTTAGTGCGAGGATCTGGCGATGGGGTCGGATATTTTTTGTCTACAGCTTCAAGCTCCGCCATGATTTCATCGAAAGTTTTCTGCTTTTTAAGGGTAATAGTGTTATTTTCCTCATCTACTGCAACGTCAAGTTTGGCGCCAGATTCGAGCCCTAGGAGCTTGCGAATGTTGCGGGGAATGGTAATCTGGCCGACAGAGCTAAGAGTAAGGGTTTGTGGTTGCATTTTAAAATCCTTTTTTGCTTTAAATTTTATAATTATTTTTAAAAAATTATATTTGCTTTAATTTTATCAGAGATTAAAAAAATGTCAAGTGGGCGATATCCTATTTGAAAGCCTAAACTATGCTTTGAAGATCTTACGATCTAGGGATAGCTCGTCGACAAAATCCGTGATGACTTTGATGTCAGAGCGGATTTTTTCCATTTCGGCTTGCTCATTGATAGGTTTGCTGGCTTTGGGCGGCTCAAAGGAATCTTTGCCGTCGCTGAGACCAATTAAAAGTTGGTTATTAATGAAACCAAATAGGACTTTGTTGTTGTACCTCTTGGCAATGTTTTCAATTTTAGTCATAAAAGCTGGGTCTAAGATATAGTAAGCTTCGAAGCCGTCCTCGGCGTAAATTTTGAAAAGTTTGTTAAACTCTGTAGATTCGGTAGAGATTTTTTGCATTTTGCGACTAGTGGTTTGACTTTTGCCTGGCACCCTAGCCGCACCAAAGCGACCAATAAGCTCGAGTTTGAAATTAAACTTCTTGGGAAATTCAAAAATCATAAATCTACCCCTGAAAATAGTGATATAGGTAGTGTCGCCGTCTGAATCAGTGTGCTCTGTCTCTATGTGAGCGTCCGCTTGAGTAAACTGTACATCCTTGTATTTAGCGATGGTAAGATCGTTGGAAGAATAGCGATCACCGGTATTAATCATGCCGGTACTGTCTAAAATTTGGTGGTTTAAGCCAGCTTCATGAGAATACTGTAGGTTCGTGAAGGTGTTTCGTAGATTTTGTTCGACAAAATAAGCCTTGTAAGCTCTACGATAAGCCGCCGCTTCTTTGCGGGTGATAAAAGAGGTAATAATGACGCCAAAAACGAAAAGAACAAAAGCAAAACAGATAGAGGGCATGACAGAATCTGGACCGAAGCCATTAATGAATTGCGGCACTAGAGAAAAGACGAGAACGCCTAAAACGATAATCGCTACGATACCCCAAGCTTTTTTGGTTTTTTGGTGATACACCTCGCGGGCAACTTCAACATCTTGGAAAGTCATAACCTAATTATATCTTGTTCCAATAAAATGTGATATACTGAAAGTGCGAAATTACAATTTGTCATTTTTTATAAGTTTATTCGAGCGATAAGTGCGGCTATTTACGTAATTTGCTTGAATAAAGACAAATTGTAGTTTCGCGACTAAGTAAATAGTCGCATTTTTGTTAGGTGCGGCGGAATGGAGGAAAAATGAGCGGCGAGGACTACAATGCCGAAAAAGCGCAAAATGAAAGCCCAATGGCAGAATTGGCAAATGAAGCAGATAATTTTGATCTAGAAAAAGCAGAAAAGGCCAGAGCGGAACGAGAAGCCATTATAGATGCGCAGGGCATGAGGACTAGTGGGTACACTGAGTCTGATTTCGGAAAAAAGGAGCTTGACGTAGAATCTGATTACGATCGCATTGCAGGAAAATTAGAGCGTGCCGTCCAAGAAGGCAGGATGACGAAAGAGCATGCTGATAAGCTTTTAGAAAGACAGTTAAATTCTTCAATTGATAAAATTGACAGTATTCGTCAAGACTTTGAGGATAGTAAAACTGCAGGATCAGAAGAGGACCAAAGGGCGTATGAACAATGGCTAGAAAGCAGTAGTGATTTAGAAGTAGAACCAATAGTAGAGGAAGTGGCTGCCACGGAAACAATATCAGAGCAAGCTGAATCCGATGAATTAGGCGCAGAAGATAATGGTGGGGATTTATATAGCGGAGAATACAGGGAGCAAAAGAATGCCCCGACCATTGACTTATTTACAAAGAGACGCAAATTGATAGAAGAACAATTTTCGGCGCTAAAGCCGCTTTCTCCTGAGGAAATACGACGATACCTAAACGATCCAGCTTTTCAAGAAGAAATAGACCAGGCCCGTGCTCAAGTGCCAAAAGGGGTAGCTGAGGAACATGATTTGCTAGGGAGAATGGTCGGTAGATTGGAGGCTGGGATTGGAGCCAACCTAACGCCGGATCACCCATGGGCCAACAGCGAGCCAAACTATGTCCCAACCGAGCTCGCCGAAGAAGGTTATGAAGGCATGGTAGTAACAAGATGGAAAGCTGAAGAATCGAAAAAAGATTTGGAAAGAATGCGAGAATTGCATGAAAAGAACTCTGAAATCATTGATTTTAGCAAAGAAAACGAAATAGATATTGATACAGTCCCAGAGGAATTACAAGCAAAAATTGAAAGTATATCCAGCGAGCTAGAGGCGCTGGAGTCGGCCGAACTGAGCGATTTTGAATCTCATGGGGATAATCGCCCGAAAGCGTCCGCGACTTGGGATAAAATTTTCCAAATGGTCCCAGCAGGTTTAAGTTATGCGGCAAGAAAAGAACTCAGGAAGAAAAGTCACGAATTTCAAAAGCAATATATGGAAGCTAAAGACGCCGCCGAATTGCGCAATATAGACAGCCAAATGGCAAGGTTGCAACAGGAAAAAGCCGAAATAGAGGAGCGGCAAAAACAGTACGAAGATGCCAATGTAGTAACCAAGCTATTTAATCGAATGTTTAATTCGAAGCGAAGAGAGGAAGAAGAAACTCGTGCAGGAAATATATATCACCGAATGCAAGAATTGCAAGAACGAGCAGGAAGGATCAGAGGAAAAAATAACGTAGAATAGACTTCTCCATAAAAATAGCCCCGGATGGAGCTATTTTTTTGTATGTTTTAGATAAGGGTTAGCTGGGTTTTGAGGCGGGAGATGAGAGATTCTTTCTCTTTGATGGCATCTATCGTCTCTTTGACGAGGTGCTCTGGAGCACGTTCGACATAATTTGGATTCATCATGCGGGCGTTCAATGCGTCTAGTTCGCGGCCAACAGAGAGGATTTTTTCAGTAAGAGCGTCTTTATACTCTTTGACGACCTTTTCGGGAACGTCAAGATAGAGTTCATGATTGGCAAGGGCGATACGAAGGCCTCTAGGAGCGCCATTTAGAGGATCTACGGCCGGAACCTTAGTGAGAGCCTTGATCAAAAGCAGATTATCCTCCACGAGGCTGTCATTATCATATAATAGTGTATATTTTTTCGCGTTATTGGTGCCTGGCAGGGCCTGCAAGGTGCCTCTGACTTCAGACACGATAGTTCTTATGTTTTCGAACTGTTCGGCTGAAATAGGGTCATATTCAAGCCTGGCGGGCCATTTAGCTGTAATAATCATGCCCTCAGTCCAAGAAAGATTTTGCCAAATTGTTTCGGTAACGAATGGGGCGAATGGGTGGAGGGCGACGAGAATAGTCTCGAGGGTTTTCTTGAGAAGCGGAACATTGCGATAAATCTTTTGAGATTCAAGGAACCAGTCGGCATATTTATCCCAAATAGTGCTATAGAGAGTCTCGACGGCTTCGGCAAAGCGATAAGTTTCAAAGTCTGCTTCAATTTGATCGAGACAATCATTTAGCTCGCGGCAAATCCAATCCTCACCCATGTTATCGGCAGTATAAGACGTCAGAGACAATTCGTTCTCGACACGCTCGGCTCGGCCCGTCGTTACGGGCGAGCCTTCGCTAACTTGCTCCTCGTTAGTCGCAAAATGTCTCGAATGAATGTCTTCTGACGCCTCTTCATCTACAATCCCTTGGATGAAGCGGGAAATGTTCCAGAGTTTATTGCAGAGATTACGGCCGGAAATGACGCTATTTTCAGAGAAAGCTTGGTTCATGCCAGCGGAGCGACCGCGAAGAATACCAAGGCGGAAGGCATCAGAGCCATATTTTGCAACGAGATCCATTGGGTTAATGACGTTACCCTTACTTTTGCTCATCTTCTTGCCATGCGCGTCAAGCACAAGGCCGTGGAGATAAACTTCTTTAAACGGCACTTCGCCAGTGACATAGAGACCCATCATAATCATGCGAGCAACCCAAGCGAAGAGGATATCGGCGCCAGTCTCCATGACATTTAACGGATAGTATGGGCTGGGGTTTTCTTCGGTCCAATCGGTACAAACGATTGGCCAATGAGAACTAGAGAACCAAGTATCAAAGGTGTCTTCGTCGCGGATATATTTGACGCCAGCTTTTTCGATCTCTTTGAGGTCGGTACGGCGATCAAAGATCCAGTCGGGTTCATCGGTAGCTTCGCTGTTGGCTTTTCTAAACATCGGGATCGCAATACCCCAAGGAATCTGGCGGGAAATATTCCAATCTTTAAGATTTTTGAGGTAATTAATAAGAACTTTTTGCTTGTTTTCTGGGTAGAACTTAATCTCGCCTTTTTCAAGATGTTCAATAGCGGTGGCGGCGAGTTTTTTGACATCAACAAACCATTGCTCTTTTAATGTGGGCTCAAGGACGGTGCCACATTTATAACAGTGCGCTACAGAGTGCACAATCTGCTTTTCACCTCTTAAGAGACCTTGGTCTTTGAGATCTTTTAAGACCTGTTTGCGACATTCGGCGGCAGTGAGACCTAAATATTTCTCTGGAACGTTGATCATGGTGCCGTCTTCGGCAATAACCTGGATGCGCTCAAGATTATGACGTTCGCCAACCTCGAAATCATCAAAATCGTGAGCAGGGGTGATTTTTACGGCACCAGTGCCATACTCCGGGTCGGCATGTTCGTCAGCAATGATGGGGATCATGCGGTCGGTGAGAGGTAAATGGACTTCTTTGCCAATGATATCTTTATAGCGTGCATCATCCGGATTTACGGCTATGGCAGTGTCGCCAAAGAGAGTTTCAGGGCGAGTAGTCGAAACAATTATGTCATCATAAGCGATTCCCCAGAGAGTGCCTTTTTCGTCTTTGTGCTCAACTTCGATATCAGCGAAAGCGGTTTGATGTTTGGGGCAAAAGTTGACTAATTTTTTACCTCTGTAGATCATGCCATCGTTCCACATTTTTTCGAAAGTGGTGTAAACACGGTCAATAACGTTTTCGTCTAGGGTGAAGGTGAGGTCATCCCAAGCGCAGGAAGCACCCAGAGCGCGGAGCTGAAGTTCCATATTGCCACGTTGCATGGCGACAAAATCCCAAACCCTAGCGTAGAGTTCGTTGCGGTCGTATTCAAAGCGAGTGTGGCCCTGAGCTTCAAGAGCTTTTTCGTAAACTACCCAGGTTTCAAAGCCGGCGTGGTCGGCGCCTGGAATATACCAGGTAGACTGACCTTTTAGGCGGTGGTAGCGGGTAAGAGAATCTTCAAGAGCGATAGTGAGGCCATGACCAATGTGAAGGTTACCGTTGGCGTTTGGTGGTGGCATAACGATAGAGTATGTATTGGCATTGAGTCGATCATCGTGGCCATTGCCGTCGTCATCTACCGGCACTGTGGGAATTACAGGATCAAAGGCGCCGCTGGTTTCCCAAGCAGCATAAATATCGGCTTCATATTGGTTTGGTTCGTAACTACTCGCAAATTTCATGAGATAATTATACTACTTTTCTAGAAACTTGGCAAAAATGGAAAAAAGTGATATAATAATATGATAGTTGCACGTTAAAAATCTGCTGCGAAATTCAAATTAAAAGGAGTGATTTATGTGGGTGAATGGATGAAATGGATGTGTTATGTGGATATCGCAATAGTACTAGTACTTTCTGTTTATGCCGGCATTATAAAAAAGAATGCAACAAGGCGCGAAAAGGTGTTTTGTTCTCTGTGGGTGATTTGGGGGATTTTGGGATTCTTTGTGCTTGAATTTACATTTAATGATAAATTTTATGCAGTCCCAAAGACATTCCTGCTAGTATCCCTTACTTGGACTCTTTACATTGTATTTTCGGGAAGATGTAAGCGAAAGCATGAGTATATTTCATTTGCTCTTTATGCCGCTACGGTGTTTGGCTATATAGTAGTCGCATCTGTGGGTGGACCGGGAATTGAAGTCTATACCAGAGATGAGGTAACACGCACTATAAAGCTGGCCAAGGCTCATGACACGGTTCCAGTAGATGCAGATATTCCGTTTGGGGTGCGTGGTGATGAGTATATCTTCCAGATAGACAACATAATGTATTATTATAGCAATCTTAGTGGAAAAGGAGTAACAAAACATGGCATTGATGTTAAAAATATTAAGATGGTTATAACAACAGAAAAAGAGGACCCAAATATAAAATGGTATGCCAAGAAGAGCTATTATAAAACACTCAGGTGGGGCAAGGAAATTGAAAAGAAAGCGCCCGTACTTTTGGCAAAGCCGCCTGAACCTTTTATTAAAGAACATTATGTTAAAATATTTGTACCGCCAACGGAGGATCATTGGGTGGTAGCGTCCTCTGTTAGTACCGCAGGAGATTAGAGCAACTAGCCCCCAAGTTAAGCTTGGGGGGATTTTTTATTTATATTCTAATTTGGCGCGGATTTCTTCGAATTCACCGGGTGTCATTTCGACCTCGCGGCCATAGAACCAAGTTTCATCAAAAGGTTCGAGATGGACATGAGCGTGCGGGACGTCAGTACCGACAACTTTCCAAAGAGTACGGACGCCAAGAACCTTTTCCATGTGCTGGCTAAGTTTTTTTACTGTAGCCATGAGTGCTTGATAATCTTCATCTTCTAGCTCGTAAATTTTGTCAATTTCTTTTTTGGGCACAACTAAAATGTGACCTTTAGTCTCTGGGTGGATATCGAGAAACGCGAAGGTTTTGTCGTCTTCGTAAATTTTATAGCAAGGAATTTCGCCGTTAATAATTTTGGTGAAAACACTACTCATTTAGTCTCCTTTTTGTGATGTTTTTTGATGATAAGATAATAAATCGTGGCAAAAAATACGGCAAAAACAAGGCCGCCAATTACATCCGATAGCCAGTGCATATTGCTGAGAACGCGGCCAGCCGAGACGAGGCCGATGAGGGCGAGCATGAGGATATCTAAAATGATGCGAAGCGGTTTATTTTTGACATATTTTGGTAAGGCAAATATTGTGCAAAGAAAAATTGTCGCCACAACCATGGTGTGCGTAGAGGGGAATGAAGGTTCGCCAGAGCCGTTTGGGCGAGTATTTAAGGCAAGGAATTTGTCAAAAATTACATATGTGGCGGCCATGAACAGAGACGGTAAAATAAAGCCAGTAATTTCGTGATCTACTTTTTTGAGAGATTTGCGGGAAATCCATTCAAAGAGCCCCAGTAAAGCAAAAACACCTAGCACCGCGATGGCGGAGATAAGAATAATGTCAGTAATTTTTTCCCATGGCATAAGTTAATTGTAACACAATAATAAAAAACAAGGCTTTACAGCCTTCTTTTTTATTTTGGTACACCCGACAGGATGGGGGAATCTCGCGCTACGCGCTCGATGCGAACCTTGGGCTCGAACCCTGACGATATTTCAGAATCAAAATAAGACTCCTTTGGAGTCTTCTTCTGATTCTGGTACACCCGACAGGATTCGAACCTACGACCTTTTGCTCCGCAAGCAAACGCTCTATCCAGCTGAGCTACGGGTGCATATGTGGATGCTTAAACATCCACCTAGAAATTAAATGAGCATCACTTTTGACGGTGACATTATTATTATAACATATTTTTGCGAAACGTGGTAAAAAATAATTTTTTATGATAGAATAAGAAGTGGAAGCGTGGCCGAGTGGTTGAAGGCGCACGACTCGAAATCGTGTGGGCGGGTGACCGTCTCGGAGGTTCGAATCCTCTCGCTTCCGCCATGGCTCTAATGAGCCTTTTTTGTACGGATTCGGACCTTCGGTGCGAATCCTCTCGCTTCCGCCAAGCCTTAGGGCTATTTTTTGTGGGATTTTTTCTTGAGGGATTTAAAGAAATCGCGGTGAGCGCGAAAACCATATTTGCCAGTAATAGGGTCTTTAAAAATCGCAGTCCTGATCGGCTCTAGAGTAAGTGTCATGTAAGCACCAAAGAAAACAAAGCACCCGATCACGCCAAGATATGACACCCAGTAATGCAGAGCTGGTAAGTTAATAATGGCATAGAAAGTGATTTGACTTAAAATAATAGCCGCTAAAAAGGTAAGAATATCTATAGCCAATATAGGTTTCTTACTGATTCTGGTATACGTATAAAATACAAAGGGGATAAAGAAAGTTAAGACGATGAGACTGATAAATTTGGCAGGGAAATAATTTGGATTTGAGCCATAAAGGTAGCCGTCGTAAAGACTCCAGAGAAGAGTAGGCGTAATAGCGATTTTGATATGCTCCCAGGTGGACTCGTTTACGGCAGTAAAGAGGCCGAGAATGCGTGGCTGATGCGCAATATCATAAAGAAAATGTGCGAGCGTGCCAAACGCAAAAATTACAATAATACTTAGCCAGAGATTAAAAGTGGTATCCATAAGCTTATTATAACATTTGGTGTATTTTTTAGATATAGTGTATAATGAGCTCAAGATGACAGAGGAGAAGCGGGTAGAGATTTACAAGGGCCTGGAAGGGGAAGTGGTTTTTGACGTAGATACGGAGGGGGAGACAGTCTGGGCAACATATGAGCAGATGGCTAGTATTTTTGGCGTAGATAGAACAGTGATAGTGCGACACGTAAATAATATTTACAGAGATGGTGAATTGGTGGCCGAGCCAACTTGTGCAAAAAATGCACAAGTTGGAGGACAAAAGCCGACTAAGAAGAAAGTGTCCACAGTCCGAACTGAGGGCGGAAGAACCGTGAGACGCGAAGTTGATATGTATAATCTTGATATGATTATCTCGGTGGGGTACCGGGTAAATTCAAAGAAAGCGACACAGTTTAGAATTTGGGCAACCAATGTACTGAAGCAATATGTGGTAGGTGGCGTAGCGGTAAACGAGCGGCGGCTAAAAGAAATTGCCGAGAAACGCGAGATAAAAAAATTGCACGATGTAGAAGATATGATGAGCATTGTGCGACGCTTGACTACGCGAAGCGAGCTAGACGCCGGAGAAGCAAATGGCGTACTCGAAGTAATCTCTAAATATGCCGGGAGTTTTAAAACCCTAGAAGAATATGACGATGGAAAGATAGACCTAAGATTTCTAAACAAAACCAAAAGCCAACAGACGCTAACAATAGAAATGTGCAACAATGCGGTGGAGCAATTAAAGAAAAGCGTAAAGGGTGGGGAATTATTTGGAAAAGAGCGAAACAAGATGTTTAATGGCAGCTTGGCGGCAATCTTTCAGAGTTTTGAAGACAAGGAGCTTTACCCAAGCGTACCAGAAAAGGCAGCAAATTTACTTTATTTCGTGATAAAAGATCATCCGTTTTACGATGGCAACAAGCGGATCGGGGCATTGCTTTTTGTGCTATTTTTGACTATCAATAATTGTCATTTATCTAAAAATGGGGAAACTAAAATTAGCGACCGAGCATTGACGGCGATAGCGTTACTAATCGCCGAGAGTGAACCAAAGGAAAAAGAATTGATCGTAAGTTTGGTTTGTAAATTGCTTGAATAGGGTTAAGGTTTTAATTTTAAGGAAAGGTGCTACAATAAAATTATGGAAAAGCGCGAGAGATCCAAGAGGAAAAATAAAAATGGTGGGCTTAAAAGTAAATCGCAAAAATTAAAGGCAGGGATTTTGAAGTCTTACTACGGGAACCCCGTTAAAGATATGAAGGTAATTGCGATTACCGGTACTACCGGTAAGGTAACTGTGGCCCACTATGTGCATGAAATTTTGCGCGCGAGTGGGGAACAGGTGGCCGTACTAGCCTCGGACCAACCTTTTAAAATGGGAATGCTCCACAAATTCTTAAGCGACGCGTGGAAGGCAGGTGCAAATTATGTAATTGTAACCGTGCCAGCTGGGTCACTTAAAGAAAATGTGTTTTATGGGTTGCCGATTCATGTAGCAGCGATGACGAATTTTGTTACTTCTTCTCTTAAAGATATGACAGCAGAGGAATATATAGAGTCTGAAAAAACTTTGTTTGATATGAAGCCAGAGATCGTGGTGCTAAATCATGACGATGCCAATTACGAAAAGTTTGAAGAATTTACTGGTAAGAAAGAAACTCTAAATTACGGGCAGACCGGATCAGATGTAAAAATATTAAATTCAAAGTTGTACCCGAAGGGAACTGAAGCAACTTTATCTATGAGGACAGAGATAATATCAGTAGCAACTTTCGTGCCGGGTGAGACGGCCGTGTCTTATATGGCGTGTGCGGCGGCGATTGCGGATGCGATGGGGCTAAAGAGTAGCGATATAATTGATGGCATTGCAGAATATCAGCCAGAATAAAATATTTGTTTATAAAAAACTACAGGCCTCAAGCCTGTAGTTTTTTGTTGGAGGATTTTAATAGTCTGAGACGCAGCGGATAGACCAGCCATTGGCTCTGGAAGTACTTTCAGCAGTACCGAAATCAGGTCTGCTTAAAAATATGTAGGAGACCATATCTATTGAACGAACCGTACTAGATAGATACCCCCCATAAAATCCTGCATTATGAACCGTGCCACCTTCTGCATTACCAGATCGTACAAAATAGATAGGATTTTGGAGTAAGTTGTCGCCCGCACCGTTAAAGCCGCTAGTCTTATGATTGTTATATACGTAAACCAACTCGGTGAGCTCATCTCTAGTTCGTACACTAGATATAGTTGGCAACCTCCAGCCTTTAGGACAGACTGAATTTTGCGGGTTGTTATCTACATTGTCATATGTGGATGCGGTGAGGCTGCTAGAATTATTGGAGGCTATAGCCGTGGTCCAGTTGTAATAATTGCCTACTTTGCCATGTGAACCATTGCTAGAAAAAGCGGTTTGGCTAAAATATATGGTAGCGGTGGTGTTGTTTCTATTAAGATAGTTACAAGCTTGAGTATCTGCGTCCCAGTGACATGCGTCATTTGAGGCATAGATAGCGTCGGTACTATACCATGATTTTGTCGTATCTACTGAATCAGGGTCAAACGAGTAGGGCAATGTGGATTTATTTAACCAACCACTAAAACTGCCGTTTTCCGTATTAATATTATTTATAGTAGACCTAACTGGATTGTAATAAATAACACCAGTATCATAATCGAAACTATAGCCGTCTACATATGCTCCACTTCCTACAGTATTTAAATCAGTATTGATAGAATTAAGCGTAACGGAAGAATCTAAATCTAGATCTAGATTTTGTGTCATCCAAAGCATAGATTTACTACAATCAATTTCTTTCTCTTGCCAGGTATTTCCAGTGCCTTCCATACACATACGCCTTACTGTATAGGATTTATTATCACGATTATCGTAGGCTGTGATTTCTTGCCCTATTGCTACTTGGCTACCCCACTCATCTACGTCTTGCATGTAGTAAGTGCCTGGTTCTAGACTTGAGGCTGGATGTAATAATACATATTTCACTTGCCCTTCATAAGTTCCAGCTGGTTGAGTAGGTTTGATATAGACTGCATAAGTAGTCGTGAGTGAAGAGCCTATAGTAGCATCAGTACTAGTGTTAAACTTAGCTACCTTAGTATAGCTTTGCGGTACTGTATGATAGTTTGAGAATGATCCTTCTGTATCAGATTCTATAGTAGGAGCATAGGTACCTGATACACTAGATACTTTCATAGCCCAGTTAGATACGTCTCCTGAAGTAGCAATACCAGTTACGATATCATAGGTAGAGCCTAGAGCATTACTATGTAGTACTGTATTAGTTCCTGCAACTACTCCTGCATCTTCTCCAGTATAGCCTATAGCATAGATTGCATAGCCATTAGGATCATTGCAGAAGGTTTGTATAGTGGTTAATCCTATACTGTCTTTATAATGACCACCTATCAACGATGCACTGTGTTGCTCTCCTGGTTGTATAGTGGCCGTCATGGAACAGAAGTTGCCAACTCTAACTGTGGTATTAGCGGTAGTAACTTTGGTTTGAGTTGCAGCCAACGCCGAGTTGGCGTAACCGTTAATACATATACCAATAGATGATAAGATGCCGATTGTGCCAATACCAAGCAGCCCAAAAAATTTCTCTTTTTTCTTCATTGTGTGCATGATCCCTCTTTGCCTCACTTTAATTGTTGTTTATTATTACGCCCCCTTGCGGTGCCACTTATTTTATTTATAGATCATGCGCAAAAAATGGCACCGCAAGGGGTGCAAACAATTAGTAGTAAGATCGAATGAATACGATTTACAGCTAAAAGACCTTACGATGCCATTCTGACCTGCAAATCGAATTCATTACGAAAAAATTCGATCCATTACTAATTGTTTGCATTTTTATTATAACAAAAAACTCTTGCTAAAAACAAGAGTTTTTTAAGTATGCTTAATTATTTTTTACTAATACCTTGTAAAAGTTTTTTTGTAACTTTGATATCTTCAAAATCATGTGGGCCGTCGGCACGAAGGATGGTTTTTTCGTGACCTTTGCCGAGAATTAAGACAAGATCACCTTTCTTGGCAGTTTCCAGAGCTAGCTTGATAGCTTTTTTGCGATCTAATTCTTTAAACAGATTTTTGCCTAGGATCTTGCCGGCCTTGGTGGCACCTTCGATAAAACCAGCAGCGATTAGCTCTGGATCTTCATCGCGCGAATCATCTTCGGTAATAATAACGATATCGGAGTTTTTGGCGAGAATTGCGCCACGAATTGGGCGAGTAGATGGGTCGCGTCGTCCAGCGCCACCATGAACAGAAATGATTTTTCCTTTGTGGCCTTTTACAGAATCAAAAACTTTTTCAAGAGCATCTGGGGCATGGGCATAGTCGACGATGACAGTAAATGGTTGGCCGGCGTCTATAATATTCATACGACCTTCGACAGAGTCTAGGGAACTGATACCTTCCTCGATTTGCTGATTGGTAAGACCAAGTTCTTTGCCGACGAGTGCGGCGGCCATAGAATTATATACATTGAATTCGCCTGGAATTTTAGTCTCTATATTTATATCATTTAGTGAATATTTTACGCCAGAAACTGTAAGTTTTATGTCTTTTGCGCGATTTTCGCCATTTTTTATACCATATGTGATATATTTATGAGACAAAGTTTTATAATATTTGGTGGCCGGATCGTCGGCATTAAGGATACCGAGTTTGGCTTTTTTAAAAAGCTTACCTTTGGCATCACGATAGCGAGTGAGGGTTTTGTGGTAGTCTAGGTGATCATGGGTAAGATTAGTAAACACGGCCAAATCAAACGAGAGACCAAGGGTACGAAATTCTGCAAGGGCATGAGAAGTGACTTCAAGCACAAGATACTTGGCGCCGCTTTCGGCAATTTTGGCAATGCGGCTATTTAGAGTATTTGCGTCTACTGTAGTCATGTGGCCAAGCTCTGGAGTCAACTTATCCACCCCCCAAGCAACGGTAGTCATGAGGCCAGTTTTGAGGCCGGCGTGATTTAGCATATTCCAAATCATGAAGCAAGTAGTGGTTTTGCCATTAGTGCCAGTAACGCCGATAATGTGAAGTTTTTTGCCCGGGAATTTATATTTTACTGTAGCTATCACTGATTGCGCAAAATGATAGGGAAGAACAGCTTCGTTGTAAATTGGGAGTTTTTCGAGAAATTTTTTCATAGATTACCTGTAGTGCCTTAGCGATTCGATCGGATCTTTACTGGCAGCCTTGAGCGCTGGATAAGTGCCAAAGATAATACCAATAGCAAGAGAAGTAAGGAAGGTGATAGCGACAATTTCCCAGCTAATAAATGGAGTAAACGGGGTAATGACAGAAACTAGAAAAGCTAGCACATACCCTAAGATAATCCCCATAAAACCGCCAAAGATTGAGAGGATGAGGGATTCGAAAATAAACTGCATTAAGATATTTCTGGACGAAGCGCCAACGGCCTTTCTGATACCTATTTCATGATTGCGCTCAGCCACTGATACCAACATAATATTCATAACACCAATACCACCAACTACCAGTGAGATACCGGCGACCAAGGCGAGCATTTTGGAAATAATATCTAAAAGAGTACTGGCCGGGTGAGTAATAGCGTCACCATAGTTAACGGTGAAATTAGTGTCACCAGAATTATTTTTTATAAGTGTATTATTAATGTCTTCGGCGGTACTTGCTAGAGCGTTTGTAGTGGTGACTTTGACATTAATTTGCTGAATTTGGATAGAGTCCACTAGCTTCGCCATGGTTTCGGCATCCATAATGAGGGCATTATCGAAATCTACATTGTCAAAATTGATAGGCTGGTCGATTTTCTCAAGGATACCAACAATAATAAATTTCTGATCACGGAATGTAATAGTCTTACCAACTGTATTAGTACTATTAAATAATAGCAAAGATAGAGTGTGGCCGATAACGACAGAGTTTGTCTTATTTTTATCCGTAATAAAAGTACCGGCTTTTAGGGTTAGTGGTTCAATAGAATTAAACTCTGGTGAAGTGCCTAAAATAGTAGTAGAAGGAACAGTGTTGTCTTCTACAGTGATCGTGTTGGCGGACACAGCAATAGGTGTAACCGCGGCAACATTGTCTAGCTCAGAAATTGCTTGCACGTCTGAAAGGGAAAGATTACTCTTTTGAAACGAGCTGGAAGCGGTGAGCTCTTCTACGATGCTAGTAACAGAATCTTTAGTGGTGCTGGGGCGAACAACGATGAGGTTGGCGCCAATATCTTTGATTTCGCCGGAAATAAGATCCGCAATGCTGCCAGTGAGGGATAAAATTAAAATAATACTAGCAATGCCAATAGCTATACCAAGGCAGGTCAAAAACGAACGAGTGCGGTTTTCTTTGATAGAGGTACGGGCAAGCCTTAGATGTGTCCGAAAGAGCATAGCTATTATTTTTTCCTCCTTTTGTTTTGTTTCTTTTTCTTAATCTTGACACTGATAGGCTGAGGGAGATTTTGGTCGGAAACAGTTTTGATATCGGTGTCGATTTGTCCGTCTAGCATATTAATCACACGAGTGGCATAAGCAGTGAGAGCTGGATTATGAGTAACCATTATGATAGTGTTGCCTTCTTCGTGGATAGCTTTTAGCTCCTCCATGACAATATTAGAAGAGCGGGAATCAAGGTTGCCAGTAGGTTCGTCTGCAAGAATAATTTCTGGGTGACCGACTATAGCTCTGGCAATCGCAACGCGTTGCTGCTGACCGCCGGAAAGCTGTGACGGTAAATAATATTCGCGTTCGCCGAGATGAAAACGATGAAGAGCGTCTGAAGCATTTTTGAGGCGTACAGTGCGTGGCTGTCCTACATAAACGAGTGGGAGAGCAACATTTTCGATAATCGGTAAATCTTCGATGAGATTAAAGTTTTGGAAAATAAAGCCAATTTTTTTGGCACGAAGTTTGGCGCGACGCGCAGCAGAGATACTGGCAACATCTTCACCATTTAAGATATACTCTCCATCAGTGGCGCGATCCAAAAGACCAATAATATTTAGAAGCGTGGTTTTACCGCAACCAGATGGCCCCATAATCATAATAAACTCACCACGTTTAATGGTGAGATCAAAATCTTTTAACGCGAAAGACTCGGTGTCGCCATAACCGTAGCGTTTTGTGAGTCCTTTTAATTTTATAACTATATTTTCGTCCATACCCTTTATCTATATAATTTTGGCGGAAAGGACAGGATAGTCATCCTGCATCTTTCCTTAAAATTATCCCCAGAAGAGCTTGCTCTTCTGTGTATAATTTGGCGGAAAGGACAGGATTCGAACCTGCGGTACGGTTACCCGCACACACGCTTTCCAAGCGTGCGCCTTCAACCACTCGGCCACCTTTCCGTCTTAGAATATTATAACACGCTTTAATGGGTTATACTACGAATTGTCTCTCAAATTTTTAATTATTGAGTTCTAAAATAACTAAGTTTTCAATGTGTGGCGTATGCGGGAAAAAGTTAAAGGTTTTTACTATATTAATATGGTAAGCCTCTAAAAGCATGGCAACGTCACGAGCCTGCGTAGCAGGGTTGCAAGAAAGGTAGATTATTTTTGTAGGCTTTACTTCGAGGAGCTTTGCAATTAACTTCGCATCGCAACCGGCGCGAGGAGGGTCAAGAATGACAGTTTGGTCGGGCGCAATATAATCTAATACTTCTTCTGATTTTGCCAAAACTCCGAGAATATTACCGTTTCGGACACGCTTCGTCGCGCCCGTCGTTACGGGGCTCCTCGCTAACTTGCTCCCCGTTGGTCGCAAAATGTCCTCAACGGTAATATTTCTCGTCATCTCCTCAAAAGCAAACTTATCACACTCCACCAAAGTGAGTTTGCGGTCGCGGGCGACGGAGAGGCCAATAGTGCCAACACCGGCGTATAGATCAAGGACGTTTTCGGTGGATATATGATTTTTAATTTCTTGAAGAGCGAGTTCGTAAACTGGTAAATTAATTTGAAAGAAGCCATTGGGTGAATATGAATATTCGTGGCTCAATATTGTATCGGTAAGATTAGGGAAAGTTGGGTGAGGTTTGCCATTTTCAAAAAGCCCACCAGAAACTTCACCTTTTTGGTTGCAGCGCAAAAGGAGAGATTGATATTTGCGTGCTTCGTCATGATTAATGTTTAGTTGATCTATTATTTTGGTGGCAGCCGTGAAAATTTCGGGGCGTTCTATAGATGAGCTAGTAATAGGAATTTTACGATGAGAGCCGCGCGCATGAAAGGCGGGATAGATTTTTCCAGTTTCATTATCCCAATAGAGGGCATATTCCATTTTATTACGATAATAATAATCTTTATGATCTGTAACAATTTCCGGAGTTGGGATAGAGATTTTGTGCTCGCGGAAAATTTCCGCCACCAAATCTTGCTTTAATTTTAATTCATAATTAAAATCTATTATTTGCCAAGGGGAAGTAGAGAGAAAGCAGTCATCTTTAGGTGTAACGCGATATTTAGAAAGGCTATCAAGCTTGGTGGCGATAGCTTCAGAATAATGTGATTTATTTTTTGTTATTTCATAATCTGTAACGATTTCATTAGGAAGGGCATTCCAGAAAAAAATTTTCTTACCGTTTTTGTCGGTTCCAAGAGCCTGTCCACCAGGGATAATTTTCTCTATTTTAATCATTTTTTTATTATAACATATCTTTACTTTTATGTTTTTGTACGATAATATGGTATTATAATGTCCGCAGAAGAGGTCTTAAGGTCAAACGAAAGTAAAGCTTTATCTGGTAGTCAGTTCGTTTCTAGTGTGGCTGGCAAAAGTAAAGGGAAGATGAAGGGTGGCAAAAAAGCTAAAGCCATTGGTGCTGGAGTATTTATTATAGGGATGCTCGCAATACCGATGTTTATTTTTGGATTTGGCAATTTTGCTCCAGTAGCACTTTCGGAGAGATTAGTTGAAGAGACCGATGTACAATATGCGGATGGGGTACAAAGTAAACAGCTAGTATTTCAGGAAGCCTTAAAAGAAGGAAAAGTCCCGGAAAACACTGCGGCTAGACTTAAAGAAAACGGAGTGATTGTTGGCAATGTAGATGCTTCAGGAAATTTCGTAGAGAGTGCCGATGGTAAGTCTGTGAAAGTAGGCGATAAAATTGTTAGTGCAGATAATTTTTATGCCGAAGTGAATAATAATGTGACATTATACAGTGCTTTTAATAACGCTACATATGATAGGGCGGCGTATTATTATGACGAACGAGCACAAGATACATTTAATGATATTGGGGTGACTCGTAATAGTTATAATAGCGATTCGGAATTTGATGAGGTAATGGATGGGATAATGGGGGAAGGAAGTAATGTGACTGTGGATGGTTCTGGCCCGGGAACCTGCACAAAGACAAACGATGATGGAACTACAACAAGTGAGTCGTGTCAAAAGGAAGGTAGTACTACTTCTAAAAATGATGCGGAGACATTTATTAAAGAAGTTAGCGATAATAGTAAAGATGTAAATCGAGGCGATCAATCTACCATAAACACCGCTAGCACACTCGAAACAGCAGAAGCCTCAACCAGACAACAGCGCTCAAGTAAGTTCTATGTTGGAATTATGGAGAATATTAGTAAAATGAAAGCTGGTGAAGGTAGTGAGACTAAGCTAAATGAAGCGATGAATTACCTTTACCGCGACGAAGAGTCCGAAGTTGTAGATACGACTACCGGGAAAGTTATCAAAGTAAAAGGCAGCGCCATGGAGTCACCGAGTTTGTTTGCAGTACTTTCTGGTGAAAATATCAATGCCGATGATATCAAAAACTATAATAGTGAAAGAATAACCAACACCATACAAAACCAGATGCAAGGTAATAACTATAATACCGATGAATCCTACACAAACACAGCAACATCTTCAGATTTAAAATCTTCCACAGTGGGCAGATATGCCTATTATGATGGACCCATTGCAGATAGTGAAGCTGTAAATTCCGTCAACCATACAGTTGACAGTTCTATGATGAATAATTCATTCAAGACAATCAAGGGCGTAGCGGCAGGTGAAATGTTGGTAGAGGGTGCCGTAAACACCAGTGCTTCGCTTGCGCTTGCTAGCGGAGCGACAGTTGGAGATGATGCTTCAGTTAATGAATATGCAAGATTAACAAATACTGTACTCGCAATGGATGCTGAAGCGGATAGGTTAAACAGAAGCCCATTAGATATTACTTCTAAAAATACTTTTCTCGGTGCATTAGTGCGTAAGTTTGCTGTTGAAACTATAAGATCTGGTAGCTTCCTAAACCAAGTAGCATCTTTCGCAAAAGTAACCGCCAATGCTGCTACATCATTAATATCTGCCGTAAGAGCTGATGAAGAAAATACATCTTATATGAAGCCATATAATGGATGCAAGAGATTTGAGAATATTGGTGCAGCTGCAACTATTGGTTGCTCTAGAAATGAAACTTTCGACACATCTACGTTGAGTGGTGATATATTTAATGATAATAGTGATTATATGGCTTTTGTTAATGAGAATACAGAAGAGAATGGTACAAAAATTAAACCAGATTCAGATTTAGCAAAATTTGTTTTATATAACAATAAAAGACAAACACCTTTAGGTGTGACCGATGCTGGTATAATGGATTCTTTAGAAAATAACAATACAGGGGATGGTTCCGGAAAAGTATCATTCTTTAGTAGATTATTTAGTTGGTTAAAAAGTCTATTTTCGAATAAAAACGACACAAACAACCGTATTGCTTCTGGTGCAGCTTTCGTAAACTCAAACAATAATAACGACTGGAAGAAATATAAATACGCTCAAAGGTATGTTTCGTTAACTAGAGCAAAAGCTGCGTTACAACAATATGATGGTGGTGCAAATGCCTATGTAGATTTAAAGGGTCTAGGCGGAAAAGAAGATCCCGTGATGGCGTTTATAAAAGAACATAAAGAGTCGCAAGATTCTATAGCATCTAACGATTGATGTCTTCTACACTAGTAATAATTACTTGGTGGTCTTTGAAGTTTTTGATTAAACATTTACGACGAGATTCATCAAGTTCCGAAAATACATCATCTAGTAAAACGATTGGTTTTTGGTGAAGAATTTCATTCATAAGATTAGCCTCAACGAATTTGAGAGCCAATATCATGGAGCGAGTTTCGCCACGTGAAGCTGATCCGTTAGCTAGTTTATTATTAAAAACAAAATCAAAGTTATCGCGATGAATACCAAAACTAGTGTGCCCAAGATAAATATCTTTTTGTAAATTAATTTCAAGTTTTTTTAGATATTCGCTTTCGTTTAGGGAGCTTGCTTCACTTTCATACTTTAAACTAACTTCATCATTATTTTCGGCTATGGAATAATAAATTTGATTAAGGTTTTCATTGATAAGGTTAGTAAATTTTTGACGATAATTATGG
>R21__coassemble_243_pt1 | contig 46626 bp, 40 predicted proteins | sample R21__metabat2_low_PE_075 | metagenome-assembled genome bin R21
ACATTTTGTAAAACCGTTTGGTGCGGAATAAGATTATAATTTTGAAATACAAAACCAATTCTATGGTTGCGGTATGCATCCCAATCTTTATCACGGAAATCTTTTGTAGAAATTTCGTTGATTTTAAGATCGCCTGAAGTGTAATGGTCTAGCCCGCCGATAATATTAAGCAGTGTCGTCTTACCGGAGCCAGATGGCCCAAGTATCGCCACAAATTCATTTGCGCGAAAATTCACCGACACCTTATTTAAGGCCTTATGTTTTAGCCCACCAGTCTCATAAACTTTAGTCACACTCCTAAGCTCTAGCATTACTTATATTATAACAAAAAAATATAAAAATATCGATAATCAAAAAAAAGAGAATGTCGCCAGCTCCATATGGTGCCTTGTTTCACTCTATGGGTAAATATTATCACAATTCGTTTACGAAATCAATAACCTTACGACTTTTTGCGATAACCAATAAATATTATTAGATTGCTTCGCTGCCTTTTTTAAAATATTTTCAATCGTCTTAGACCCATTACCTTGCGGGGATTTAAGCTCCCATTCAACACCATTCATTCTAAGGTCTGGAGTTTTTCCGAATCCCGGATGTATACATATAATATCGGTATCAAAATATTCTGATAAAAACAAAATTACATTCATTTTATGGAAACGAAGTTGTTTGCGACTTTGTCCTTCGAATGATATTTTATTATGCATATTTTTTGATTTCCAAAATATGACCGGCATTATATCACGTAAGAAGTAAATTTGAAACCCTGCACCGTAAACTAATTTTTTTCTTCCATTTTTAAAATAATTATGCTAATATGGGGTCATGGAACCAAACGTGGGAAACGGTCATCAAAATAGCCAGCCAAATATGGCCGGCCAGTCTTTCGGCGCTCAACAATCTCCAATGCAAAATACAGCGACTGGGGGGGGGTATAGTAGTCAGCCTACAGCGCCAATAACCAGCACACCGCAACCCACTACTACGGTTTATTCTTCAGGTCAAGATATTGTACTACAGCCAAGCAATGATGGTCGTAAAAAGTGGCCATGGATTGTTGTCACCGCAATAGTTTTTATTACGGCAATTGGCGGTGGGCTAGCGTTCTTTTTGTCGTCCAGCCAAAAGTCGCAAGAAATAGAGCCGCTAGACGGCTACGTATGTGATTTAATGAAGAATTCGTACGGAAAAATTAGCAGCGTACAGCAAACTTTCATAGAAGCGCGAGACGGCAAACGTCAATCGGGAGGCTTATTTACGGAAGATGCAAAAAATTACATAAATAATCTAGGCACTATCATGGAAAATTTTTATGATGAAGTCTCTGCTATAGATCTTTCCAGAGTTACCAAGCCATCAGCAAAAGAGGATCTCGAAAAATTAAAAGCAAACCTAGATCAAAATATCAGTGTCTACACCAACACCGTAGATTTATATAATCAATATTATGATGAAGGTACATATACCGACGAGACTACTATTCAGGATATTTTTTCCGTATATACCAGTAATGAAGAATTCACTAGTATGTACTATTATAAAATAATGGGGCATTTAATTGCGGAGCTAGAAAATGAAGAAGAATAAAATTGTCAAAATCACATCACTACTTTTGGTTGTATCTCTAGTTGCAACTACATTCGCAATGCCTTTTCGGGCCTATGCCGAATTTGCAGAAGATGGCATAGGGTTAGACATAGATGTCTCGACTATTCATTTAGAGGATGCTTTAGGTCAAATCCAAAACGCTGCTATTATACATCTTATATCTCAGAAAATAAAAAAATGTATAGACGACGGCCATGTGGTTTCGACTGAAAAGAAGAGTTATAGAGGCAGAAATAAAGGGGTGTTGGGAGATGAAGGGGCAGTAGCTCAAGGAAACATCTGGAACAACTGGACGACTGGAAGAGATGGCCTTACAAGTGTTGCCGTTGGCCCGTGGCTCAGTAGTATATTCAATGACGACGACGGGAATATAGAATGCAATAACTCAAAACTCTTCAATATGTTTGTCTATATTTACAAAAATTATAAAGCCGGGATTACTGCCAATGATTTAACTAATGCTTCGGTTACAGAAGAAGATCGTCTCAAAATTATATGTGATAGAAAAGATCCAACACAGCCGGGCCTATTAGCTCCAGTCAGTTATCCAGGTTTCAAGTTAGCCGATGAAGATTGTAGTACTGCTGGGCATTATACGTCTGATCTGTCTATATCGGAACAAAGTAATTATGTTGGGGACATATTTAAAGAAATGAGGGATAATTCCGGCAATAAGTATCTTAAACAGCTTCAATGGGATACGCTAGAATATTACGATAAAGTAGACGGATATTATTTATATAGCTTAGATTTTAAAAAACAGTGTGGTGGGGCGAGTTTTAGCCCAACTAAGGGCAACGACTCGGATCATACATATATACAAGGGTATGAAATTGAAGAAGACGGCAATGTAAAATCTGGATATTATTCTTTTAAATCAGCCAGCTCAGACCCCAAAGACTCTTTCGTTAATCAGCCTAAAACCTGTGCTGAACTAATTAAAGGAATGAATGACAGTATAAAAGTTTACGTAAAAAATGTTAATAAGGAAATCTATGACGTCTGCCAAGCCGGTGTTGATGCAGCCATCGATGATAAGAAAAAAGAATTACAAGAAAAATATCTTAGTAGCGAAAATGATAAAAAAGCTGACGCTGAAGCCGTAGTTGCCGAGTACGACAGAATACAAGCGGAAAACGAATACGTAGAAAAAACAAAAGATGATGGCACAAAAGAATTAGTGTCGGTGGGGACTAGATTTATTCAGCATGATCGCCACGTAAACGAATGGGAAGACCCATACTCATCTTGGGGCGAACCGGACTATATAACTGAGGAAGTGTTTGATGAAGGCGCTATCCCTACCGATTACATCTGGGCCTGCCGTAGTCATTTACCGTATATAGATGTAGTGGTAGATCAAGAGGCTGATTTAGCCGGTGCCCTCGAAGACGAATTTAAAGATAAATGTATGGAAGCTTTAGATCTAGGTTGGTTAATATGTCCTGTTATTAATTACATCTCCGACGCAGTCGATGGATTAATGGACGCAGTTGATGGGCTTATATAAGATGGTGATGAATAATATGTTGCAATTTGCGAGCGTTTTAAGCCTAGATTCTAGTTTCTTTACTAGTGGCGATACCAGTCCGGCATATTTGGTTTGGCAATATATACAAGGTTTTTCCAATGCAATAATTATAGTGATACTAATTTTTGTTATATTTTCCCAGTTGACCGGTATCGGCATAGATAATTATGGTATTAAAAAAATATTGCCTAAGCTTATCGTGACTGCAATCCTGATTAATCTATCATATATAATTTGTCAGATCGCGGTGGACCTATCGAATATTATAGGTAACGGATTGAAGGGTATGTGTACTGGTATCTCCGATAGTGTATGGGATGCTTTAGTCGCGAACGGAACCGTTAGCGCCGCAGATAGGACGGAAATTGGCTTTTCCGGAATTTTTGCTGCCCTATTTGGCGCTGGAGCTGGAGCAGCCGTAGCTGCATCTACTGCTTTGAGCGTAGTTGCTGTGGCTGGTAGCGCGCTATGGTGGATACCTCTTTTAATTACTGCAGTTATAGGGTTGATATCTATTTTGATGTTTTTCGTCATCTTGGCATTAAGAAACATAATAACTATTGTGTTGGTCGCTATCTCTCCGCTCGCGTTAGTTTGTTATATTCTACCAAATACGCAGAAGTTATTTAATAAATGGCTAGACCTTTTTAAGGCTATGCTTGTTATATATCCGGTCTGTGCCGGGCTATACGGTATCAGCAAGTTAATGAAAGTTATTACGTATAGTGCAAGCGGAACTCATATACTTATGGTAATGGTCGCCATGTTGTCTACTTTTGTGCCATTTCTTGTCGCGCCATCGCTCATTAAGAAATCACTCAATGCCCTTGGTAACTTGGGAGGTCGAATGAGTAACTTAGGCGAACGTCTGAAAGGCGGCATTCGAAGTGGGCAAGATGCAATTAAAGGTACTGCTAAGTATCAAGATGCATTGCGCACCACCTCTTTAAAAAGAGCTGAAGGCCGAGTTGCTAAGTTTGATGCGGCAAAAAGAAAAGCCGCGGAACTTAGTGGTAAAGAAAATTTATCCAGAAGCGAGCAACGTCAGCTTAATAAAGCAAAGAAAATGTCTGGACAATCAGGTAATGCCAGACAAGATAGTTTAGTGAATAGATTATATGCAGCCAACCAACAGGCAATCAATAAAGCTCAAGCTGAAGATACTGAAGCTCAACGTATAGCTATGCGAGAAGACACCGGCGATTATGACGTTAATTTGATGGGGGCCCAGTTAAACAATTTACTAGATAAAATAGATAAGGAAGATGAAGTGTTCACCGCAGATGACGAAAACAAGTTAAGTGCCCTCTTCTCGCAACTTGCAAATCAGAGCGGCGGAGCTAAGAAAATATACGAAGCCGCAACCGCAAATGGCGGTCGCACTGGCGAATCTGCACAAAAGATAGGCTCTCTTATGGGATCAAATGACAAAGTCCGCTCCGCGCTTGAAGGTAAGGGGCGCCGTGTTGCTGCGCGCATTGCCGACATCGCTTCCGGTACAATTTCTGCAAATACCTCGCAGGAAGCATATGACAACATGAATAACAACTACCTTAAGTACTTAAGACAGCAACGTGCTGCCGGTAATTCTAATGTTATGTCACAGGCGGATTGGAAAACCAGCACAGGAGATACTAGCACAACTACGGTCATTCAAAGTATCGCAAATGACGTACTCGATAAAGATAAAGATTTTGTCACTCAATCCGGCGCTGAAGTTAAAGCTCTTGTTGGTGCCCTGAAATCGACGCCTGATGGTCAAGCTCGTATTGACCGCATGGCGGCGGATTCCAATCTCTACGCACATGGCGATGTTGCAGAGGGTGTCAGACAAACAATTCTAAATAGCGCTACGCCACCGGCGCCATCCGAACCAAGAACTATGAGGATTAAAAACATGAGTAGTGGTGAGGAATATGAATTTAAAGTGGATAAATAAATCATGCCAAAAATTGCCGTATCCAAGAAAAACATATTTTCTAAACTTAAATCCAAAAAAGCCGCCATTAGCGTCATAGTAATACTCTTTGGTGGCCTTATCTTGGCGATAATTGGTCTCTTCGCTTTACCGATTTTGGCAATAGCTGCCATAGATCAAGGGCTCCAAGATTCATTAGGCTTTACCGATACTAGTGCCGTCCTAGAAAAGGCATCAGAATATGTCACTAAAGAACAACTGAGTAAAGGAAAAATCCGCAGTGATTATGCGGCAGATCTAGAACAAAATGGTATACTAGTCGGTCAAGTTACAGCATCTGGTGATTTCGTCCGTACGGATACTTATATTGCAGATTTAGGCTCTCCTGAAATTGCTTCGAATAATTTAGCCTACATAAAACAAGAAGGCGGCGAACTGGCCATTTTGTTTGATAACGAAATTATTACGGCTGACAATTTTATTGCCAAACTTGAATCTACGCCAAAAATGTATGCGGCTTATTCAAAAGCCTTAAATATTACTGCTAGATTTTATTATAGCGACGAAGTAGAAAAAATATATCAAAACTTCGGCTTATCCCGCAATAATTTCTCAAGTTGGCAATATACCGGAGATAAGAAAACTGATCGTGAAAGTTTCAACGATATTGCCAAACAGATTCTGAGCGCCAATTTCGATTTAGACCTTAACGGATATGAAGAAGAAAATCCTGAACCTGAAAATCTTCAGACGTCCGTTAAGGGTAATGATGCCACGAAATTAGTTAACGAAATTTCAACAAAAACCAAGTCCGATGACAGTACTACTGCCACCAAGAAAGCTACCAGCCTCCTTAATGCTTCGGTTTCATCTAGCGAACCATACACGGCTATCAAATCATTTCTTCTCATCGAAGAAGTTATTCAGCGTGCCAGAATAGATGGAGACGGCCCTGTAGATGTAGTAATGGATGTTTTGTCTAGCTCCAATACGGCTAAAATATATGATGTAAGCGCTGGGGTAGAAACTACTACCAAAGATTCCATTTTAAAAACCGATAATTTTATATCAGCCGTGTCAAATTCGTCTTTTTCTCAAGACGAAGCATTAGATTATTCTAGAGACAGAGTTATCAATACATCAATAAAAGTAGATTCAAACATTATCAATAATACTAAAGAGTCTGCTAGCGGGGATAAAAAGTTTAATATCCTCACCACAATCAAAGGCGATAAATCTGCAAATTCTGCAACCATGGCAAAAAATACCACCAGTATAGATAATGTCTTCTATAGTGATCCAATAGACACCTTCGAAAGTTCCATTGGCGGTAATCGCATTGTTGAGGGCGGAGCATATCTGTCTAATCTTATAAACCAAAACGTATTAGGGGCCATGCCGTCAGATAATGCGCAAATTTCTACTTACAATGCAGAAGTTGAAGAAGTACTTGCACGTCGTGCCGAGGCCGAGCGTGCTACGCTTAGTCCATTTGATATATCTTCCAAAAATACTTTTTTTGGGAAGCTAGTCAATCAATTCGCTATATCATATTTAAAAAATTACTCTAGCTCAGGCACACCAGTGCTTGCTGCCATAGGTGAAACCGTAGCGAGTTCTGTGGGGAGTTTATTTAGTCAAGCTAACGCCGAAGGTAGCCAAAAATATCGTGATTTAAACGGAGATTGTCCTACCGCAAACAGTGTATATAATGTAGAGGGCGACTTATATTGCAATACACACAATACGATAAGTACAGATTATATCAACTATACGCTAGACGATTACAAAAACAGCCCAATCGGATCTATGATTAAGGACGACGGAGAGATAAAAGATGACAGCGAGTTGGCTGAGTTTATTGCACTCGGCACTGAGCGCGAAGTTACCGTCGGCATCGAAAGTGCTGAAATTTGTGAGAGCTGGAAAAGTTTTCACAATAATGGAATCGGAGGAGTTTGGCGAAAGATTGTAAGTTTTGTATCGGATATATTTGGACTTTATGAATCTTGTAAAGGCGTAGATTCTAAAGTCGCTACTGGCGCAAAATATACCATCAGCTCCAGTAATCCAGAGAATGAGCAAATGAAGTTATTTTCAAGTTATGTTACATATCAAATGGTTTCTTCCCTCATTAGTGATGCCAAGAACCAAGTCACGGCCTACAAAGAAAGATATCATGCCGAACATCCACTCGTAAGCGATGATTCCCTTGCGAGGAACAACATCCCCGAGAACTAATTTTCAGTCCTTTTTAAGCTTTTTATATTAAAATATAACCATGGACGAGAAAATATTCGACCGGATTGAAAAAAAGTATCTGATTACCGCTGAGAAAAAGCGCAAGATTTTAAAAGAACTCAAAAAACACATGAAAAAAGACAAATACTTTAAATCCGGCGTATTTAATATTTATTTCGATACCGACAATTACGATTTTATTATCAAATCCATTGACCACCCTACTTTCAAACAAAAGCTCCGTGCTAGGTCTTATGATGGCTACGACAAAGTATTTTTTGAACTTAAGACCAAAATGCTGGGCAAGGATCATAACGTCGGCTATAAACGCAGAGTCTTAATTACGCACAAAGATTATGACGATCTCGTCAAAGGTCGTGCCAGTATGTTAGAACTCGCTAGCCGCAAAATAGAAGAAGGTTCCGATCTTCAAATCGCCAAAGAAGTTGATTATTTCATGCAGCATTTTGATCTTAAGCCAAAAATCTTAGTTTATTATGATCGCGAAAGCTATGTAGATGACGGTGGTCTTCGTATTACTTTCGATGAAAACTTAAGATATCGTAACAAGAACTTAAAATTTCTTAAAAAATCTTCCGATAAGGCTTACTTTAAATCAGAAAAAAATATTATAATGGAAATAAAAGCGCATGGCTTTCTGCCGCTATGGCTTGTGGATTTACTCAGCGCAGAACACATTTACCCAGAACGATTTAGTAAAATCGGTAAAATATACGAAACTATAAGAAAGGAGAAATAATGTTTAATACTATCTTTGATGCCACAACTGTAGGGCTAGAGATAAACACCGCCTTAATCGCAGCTGGGGCAGCACTAATTTTGGGTATCGCACTAGCAATTACTCATATGAAAACTTCACAAACTACCAAAGGTTTTCTCACTACGCTGGCAGTCTTGCCTCTACTCGTCATGGCCGTAATGATCATGATAAATGGGAACCTAGGTACATCCATCGCGATTCTTGGCGCCTTCTCACTTATACGTTTCCGCTCTTTGCAAGGTCACGCCAAAGATTTGCTTAGTATATTTTTCGCCATGATGATTGGTCTCGCGTGTGGTATGGGCCATATCCTTTTTGGCGCCGTGATTACTGTAATTGCAATTATTGCCATAATTCTGTTTAGCTACACTCATTTTTTGGAACCAGACCCACGTGAACGCGTGCTCAAAATTGTCATTCCGGAAGATATGGATTATGATGAGGTCTTTGATGATGTTTTCAAAAAATACACTTCTCGCCATCGTCTCGTCCGCATGAAAACTATGAACATGGGCAGCTTATATAAGCTCACTTATGACGTCAAATTGAAACACGGTATCAAAGAAAAAGATTTCCTAGATGAAGTCCGTGTTAAAAATATGAATCTCAAAGTTTTACTCTCCGAACCTTGCTGTGAAGAGGAGATATGATGCGAAAAAGATGCACCCTATGGTATATTTTATCCGGCTTAGCCCTCGTGGCCATTTTGGCGCTCGCTATTATAATTAATAATAATTACGGCACCACTAACCTAGAAAGTGCCACCAGCTCCTTAGATACCGACAACGGCGATCTAAAAATTAATTGGGATCGCTATCCGTCATATGAGATAGAGCTTAAAGACACATTAACCATCACTCAGTCTGGTACCTACCACCTTACAGGATCGCTAATTAATAATAACATAATTGTTAACGTTAGTAACGGTGTCGTAAAAATAATTTTGGATAATGTTAACATTCAAAATTCCACTGGCCCTGCCATAGCCTGTTACTTGGCAGACGATCTGGTGATTGAGCTAGTTGGTGATAATATTCTCTCAGATGGCAAAACCTACTCCGCAGATTACGATGAAGACGTCAAGGGTGCTATTTATTCCAAGTCAGACCTCACTTTTCAAGGTGAAGGCACACTAAATCTTGCTGCCAACTACCAAGATGCCATCGTCTCAAAAGACGACCTTAAATTTAATGGTGGCACTTATAATATTTCAGCCACAGACGATGCTATTCGAGGCAAAGATTCAGTTTATATTGTCGATGGCGATTTTAGTATCACCGCCAAATCCGATGCCATTAAGTCCACTAATGAAACTGATGCCGGCAAGGGCTTTGTTCTAATCGAATCCGGAGATATTACAATCAACTCTGGCGATGACGGCATTCATGCTATTCGTACACTTGTTATTAATAATGGCAAAATCAATATCGAAAAAAGCTACGAAGGTCTCGAAGCCCAGGTTATCACCATTAATGGTGGCGAAGTATCTATCATTGCCAATGATGACGGTATAAATGCTGGCGGCGGCTCCGACACCACCACTACGACCAATGACCGTCGAAACCCTGGCGCCATGGACGTAAATACCAATTGCATCCTCACTATTAATGGCGGCAATATATATATTAATGCTAGCGGAGACGGTGTAGACAGTAATGGCTATATTTATTTCAATGGCGGCAATGTCGTAGTGGACGGCCCTACAAATAACGGCAACGGCGCCCTCGATTCTGGTGCAGGGATTATCATGCATGGCGGTACAGTGATAGCGGTGGGCTCAAATGGTATGGCTGAAACTTTAGGTTCTACATCCAGTGTATTTAATGTTAGCGTTTATTTCACTTCATCTCAAGCTGCTGGCACCAAAATTGAAATTAAAGATTCTACCGGCAACACTATTTTAAGTCATACCTCCGCCAAAGCTTTTGCCCATATGGCTGCGGGCAGCGACAAATTTAATCTTGGTGAAACTTATACTATATATATAAACGACAAAAAATACCAAGATTTCACCATCACCGATACCACTACTACAGTTGATAATAATAACATCAATCAGAATATGATGCCCGGGCCAAACAATCGTAGATAATAATTTTCCGTTGCTTTTTCTTGTTTATGCTATAATTGTAAAAAAGGAGGTCAAGTGCAATTAATTGCAATTTTACTTATTACGGTCTCGATTCTCACGTTCTTGTCGGGAATTGCGGTATTTTTTGGTGCTAGTAAAGGTGACCGTGCACGTTCAGCATGGTTTTTCCTCGCTACTATTTTTGCCACTATCTGGATGGTATCTATTTCCCTGTTTCTTATTGCCACGCCAGACTGGGGCGAACAGCTTACATGGATCGTAGATCTTACTTATATTAGTGCCATATTTATCGATATTGCTCTTTTAGGCTATATCAGTTGGCGCAAAAAATATGGCAAAATCGCTACACTTACCTTCACTATGCTAGGCTTGGTCTTCGCAGCATTTTTCATTCTTAATCCAAACTTACTTTATACCGAAATTAAGCTCTCTAGCGCCGGGAATAGCCTAGTTACTAACTTTGGTCCGTTCTATTTTACCTACATTGCTTTCTTCTGTGCACTTGTTCCAGCCGTCATGATCACTTTGCTCAAACAAATCTTAGACTCAAGATCTACTCGCGTACGCGGCAGTGATGTGGTACTCCTAATCGGCTTCGGTATTTCTGGTACTATGTCTCTTGTATTTAATCTCATTTTACCACTTTGGAACTGGAGTTTAATTTGGTTGGGCCCACTAGCTATCAGCACTACAATCTTAGCTTTCTACTATACAATTTTAAGATATCGCGCCCTTAACCTCACTTCGCGTTGGCTCAAGATCCTGTCCTACATTGTACTTATTACTTCCGCCGCTGTATTATATATGATCATTTTCTATCTTATATTTAAAGGCATGTTTAAGGGTGCCTCGCCATCCATAGAAGTCATTATCCTCAATTTCATTATGGTATTATTCTTCCTCTTACTTATGCCAGCCATGAATGAACTTATGTCGTTTATTCGTTCACTTATTACCAATCCAGAAGAAGAATCAGAAAAAATCAAGAAAGCCGGAAAATAAAATGGAGCAACCAACCCCAAAAAAATCCAAAATGACCGTATTGCTATCAATAAACGCAGCCGCCATTTTGGTCGCCGGCGTTTTAATTGCTAGTGCCATCTGGTTTAATGGCGGTGTAGATTTTCGCATGGTGGGTGAGCGTTCCGACATAGTAGAAGACACCGTCGGAGAATTAGCTTTACTGGAATCCGTATCAGATTCAGATGCTAAGATACAAGATGATATTAATATCATAGGTAACGACGATTACGTATCCACCGCTAGCCATGAATTCGATAGTTCTGCCGTATCTTCTAGTGAACTCTGGAACGAAAGCAATATTACTATTTTTGCCACACCAGATATCGATATTTGTGTAGGTGGCGGACTATCTGATCTTGGCGACATGTATTGGCAAACTTCCAACACGGATGTTATTGCGGGCTTTTATGATTCATCACGCACTTGGCTTGGTTACGACAATAAAAACTGCCGTTATCCAGTCATTAAAAGTTCCGGCACCACTATTATCACGGCTGGCACCTATGATGGTAAACGCAAAGATTCTATCACCGTCACGGTGGTAGACCCACCAGTAGATCAATGGAAACATGAAGTTCTGACACTAGTAAACAAAGTTCGAACCAAAAATAATTTAGATCAACTCACTTGGGGCTATACTTGCGAATCTGCGGCAGATGTCCGCGCGAACGAAACAATCACCTTATATAGCCACACCCGCCCAGACGGCTCAAGTTGGTCTACTGCCTGCCCAACACCAGCGACTGGTGGAGAAAGTGGTGAAAACCTCGCCATTGGCAATGCAGCAGTTTCACCAGCTTCGGTTGTAGCACTCTGGATGGGATCAGAAACCCACCGTGCCAATATCCTAAATCCAGATTTTACCAAAATGGCCGTAGGTTTTGTTTACAACCCAACTACCACTTATCGTACTTACTGGTCTCAATTCTTTAGTACTTATTAATTATTTACTACTTTTTCTATTTCTGTGGCTAGTGTACGAATTTGTTGATAAGTTACGCCGCTCGTCATAACTACTACAATCAGATGACGATTTTGCTTGGTAAAATCAACTATGGCCGCATCATTATAAATATTCCAAGCCTTACCATTCCAATCCCACCCCACTTTATTATAAACCTTCACATCATCCGAAAAGCCGCTCGGCAGACCTTGTCGCCAATTATATTCGGTAATTGGCTGGATCAAAAAAGAATCTTGCATCCTAGCGATCAAATCACTATCTTTGATTTCTTTATGTTTATAGAATATTTTCATCATTTGCATGATTTCCATTGGCGTAGCTTCCAGATCACTTACTTTTGCACTTTTAATCTTAAAATTATTCTGAGCTATACTGTCCAAATTGTCGCGCCCTATCATACCCCATAGTGTTTCAGCACATGCGGAATTAGACTCACGTACGGCTAAGTCCAAACATTCCAAGACCGTGTGGCCAGTACTTCCAGCAATATCATCAGCTTTCCATTCTCCACTCTGTACTCTTTTGTATCCTTCATAAACTACAAACAATTTATAAATCGACGCTGTAGCAAACTTCTCATTCCCATGATAGCTACCCACCAACTTATCATTGTCTAGGTCGTAAATTACCACGCCTTTTTCACCATTCACGGAGCCAACCCAATTTTCCACTGCAGATTGAAATCCATTAGCCGCAATTTTCGGCTCAGGTCTTTCACTAATCAATCTGTCAAGAAAACGCCGCGCAGATTCTGCATCCATCACTTCCGGCTGCATATTTTTATCATATACCGTTGGCACGATTTGCGTTTGTAGCAACCTCCCCTTATAAAAATGATGCACCAACACTAAGCTGCGAGTTGTACCTGGCCACCATACTTGGTCGAAGAAAAGATTGCCCAAACCATAATATATAGCGCCATCTCCATAAAGCTCAAAAGTTTGCGGCTGATGTGCGGAAGTTCCCACTACCACATCGGCGCCTAAATCCACCAAATGTCTAAAGAAGCCCACCTGATCCCCTGCTGCCGAATCCGCATAATCACAAGTCGTATCTTCCGTTTCGGATACATAAGCGCTACATTCATAATACTGTATATCTACAATCACAAAATCTCCCCGCCCCTTTGCCTCAGCAATTTGTGCCGCTGCTTTGTCTTCGTAATATTGATTTGCGCCGGGCGTATCATCATAAGTAGCACCACCGGTAGACAAATTATAAGCCAACATTGTAATATTCGTGCCCTTTTCATCAATTTCTAATGGCGTTGCTGCTTCATCCGCAGTTTTTCCACCACCCACAATCTTAATATTATTTTCATTGTAGGCATCTATCGTCTCAAGCGCTGCCGTGTCACCACAGTCTTGGTTGTGATTCCCAGTCAATTCTACAATATCTAACCCGATCGCAGTCAAAGTGTTAATAAATCTCTTATCCGAACAAATATTTTTAGAAGAAGCGTAGTCTGTAAAAGACGATTCGTTCGAAGTGTGTGTTAGATCAAAACTACTTAAAAAATCTTTAATTTTTTCTGCAAAATAATTCGCATCACCCACTTTATATAATTTCTCGTTCATGCCACGGCTTAGCGCCGTTACGCCAGTTTGTGCAAAAGTCAAAGTCATATCATTGCTTGGAAAATCTTTTGTAAACTCGCCAGCCACCAAAGGTTTAACCTCCGTATCATAACCATCGGATTCAAATTTTACAATCCTAAACACCGCGCCACTCTTAAAATCATCCAAATAATATCCATCATTAATCTTTAATAATTTTCTTGTGAAATCTAGATTATCTATACTTATCAAATCGTAATTTTCTTCTTCAAAAACATCCTCTACCGAGTCCGCCAAAATATTATCATCGCTACTATAAAAATCCGTTACGGGCACAATAATGTTGTATAAAAATTCACCCTCATTTAGATCGGGCAGCTCTAGAGTATCATAGGCCGAAATCTTTACGTCATTATCTAATTCCACTTCATCATTAAAAATACTTTGCAACAACGCAACCTCTTCGCTACTTAATGATTCATCATAATACACCACTCCGGGCACTCGAAAAATCCCAGTCTTTGTCAAAAATTGCACACCAAAAAATGTTGCCGCAAAAAACAATGCAAAGCAACATAATATTAATAAATATGGTTTACGGCGAGTCTTCCTCCTTGCCATATCATTATTATAACACGTATGATATAATTTTAGTATGTTTAAGTGGGCAAACTTATTTGGTAAAAACGACGCCACCAAAGAAATCACTTCTCCAGACGGACGCACAATTTGTTATTTTGTCTTAAAAAATGGCCAAATTTTCTATCGCGCCACTCGTGACAATAAAGTTATTATTGGCTTATCCAAACTAGGTTTTAAAATTTGTGGCGAAAACCCATTAGGTAGCAATCTTAAACTTATTCGCACCTGGTCAACCCGTCATGATGAAGCTATTGAATTACCTTGGGGAGAAGATCATATTATACAAAATCTTTACCGCGAAACTGCATTTTATCTTTCCGAAAATAAACCGTCTAATCGCATTTTTACTTTGCGTATCCGTGTATTTAATGATGCTATTGCTTTTCGTTACGAAATCCCACCTCAACCCAAATTTCAGCGCATCACTGTGGCTGACGAGCTGACCGAATTTAATATCAACCCCAATGCCATTTGTTACAAAATTCCGGCTTTCGAACCAGACCGCTATGAATATAACTACGAAAAAACCACCATATATAATATATCTGGCTCCGTACATACTCCGCTCACGATTAAAATACCGGCCGGCTACTATCTTTCCATTCACGAAGCCGCACTTTACGATTACGGCTCTATGACTCTAACCCTAAATGACCAAAAAATCCTAAAATCCAACATCACGCCGCTTTCTGATGGTACCAAGGCTCACCTCAACTTACCGTTTCAAACTCCCTGGCGCTTAATTATGGTAGCCGATTCAGCCACTAGCCTCACGACCAATCGCGCAATGCTTTGTCTGAACGATCCTCCACACCAAGATTTCTCATGGGTCGAAACTCTAAAATTCATAGGCATTTGGTGGGCTATGTATGTTGGTGAGTGGACTTGGGCGCCAGGCGAACGTCACGGCGCTACCACAACTCATGCCAAAGAATACATTGATGCCGCAGTAAGATTAGGTATCCGCGGACTGTTGATTGAAGGTTGGAATGAAGGTTGGGAAGGCGATTGGCTTGAAAATGGCATTAACAACAGCTTTACAAATGCTACGCCAGATTTCGACCTTGAAGAAGTCGCTCGTTACGCCAAAAATCATAATATCGAACTAGTCGGTCATCACGAAACTGTTGGTTTTGTCGACAATTACGAAAAACAACTTGAAACTGCATATAATTATTACGCAGCAAACAATATACACTATATCAAAACTGGATATGCCGGCAGCATGATGATGATAAATGGGCGCCGTGAATATCATCATTCACAACTAGGCGTTAATCATTATCAAAAAACCGTCGAACTTGCCGCCAAAAAACATATTTGTCTAGATATCCATGAGCCAATCAAAGGCACCGGCATCGAACGTACCTGGCCTAATTTACTTAGTCGCGAAGGCGCACGCGGTCAAGAATACGAAGGCGGTGCTATCTCACCCTCCCATGCCTGCTTTTTGCCATACACACGTCTTCTTTCTGGCGGCATGGATTATACTAATGGTATCTTTGATATTACGAATAGCGTCAAACGTATTTCCACTACTATTTCTCGCCAAATCGCTTATTTTATTACTATTTATTCCGGTATGGCCATGGCTGCCGACCGCCCGTACATTTACGAAGAGAGATTTCCAGAAATTTTTGAATTTATTCGTAACGTCCCTACAAATTTCGAAAGAACATTACCTATTGCTGGCGAAATTGGTGAATATTATATCGTTGCTCGCAAAGATAGAAATAGCGAAGATTGGTATATCGGTGGTGTCACCGATGAAACTAGCCGCCGTATACTAATCAACTTAGACTTCTTGGATAGCGGCGTCTATTCAGCCGAAATCTATTCCGATTCCGAAAATACTCATTATCGCGATAATCCATTTGGCTATAATATCCAAAAAAAGCATGTCGGCCGTAGCGACGCACTAGATATTTACATGGCGCCAGGCGGCGGATTTGCGATTAGACTAGCAAGGCTAAAGTAGTATTCTTGAGGACCATAAGCTTGGGCGAGCGCCCTCGAGCGCGTCCGAAAGAATATTACTTTAGACTTGCTTTTACAATCAGTCTATGTGATGCATCACCATTACCGTAATCTTCGCCAGCGCAAGTCATAATAGTGATCGTATCCACTTCACGCGAAGATAATATCTCACTCATATCTACATCTTTCTTTTCTAAAATTCCTATTTCTTTCACTACATAAAGTTTTTCGTCATAAATAATCTCATCATCAACTTTTAATAAATTCAAATTTTCAAATATTCCACTAGAATGCCCAATAAGCAAAGTATTATTTTCGGCCCCCGCAAAGCTCCCCACTATCGTATCAGGAGTTTTTAACGCATAATTTTCTAACTTTAAGTCAGTCACATCAGATTGTAACCCAATCGCTGGAATCGCAAGCTTTTTTGCAGTCTCATATTGCGTTGCTTCCGCAGGAGTAAGGCCAAAAATCAAATACACCACAAAAAACATTGAATATAACACAATCATCAACTTGCGTAAATCCACAGTTTTTCTGATTTCCACACTCCTCCTTTTGTACCATTATAACATAGGCACAAAAAATTAAACACCAGGATTAAACATTTTTAACTTTTTTTCATGAACTTTATAATTTTTGTCATGTCGCCCTACCTCAGCCCAAAAATCTTTCGAATGATCCATGTGGTTAAGATGCGCTAGTTCGTGTAAAATCACATAATCTCTCAATGCTTCAGGCACTTTCATTAAACCAATATTAAGTGAAATCGTTTTATTCGATGAGCAACTTCCCCATCTCGTGTTAGCATGTGTTAGTCGACATTTCTCGTAGCTGTAACCATATAAATTTGCATAATACTCCAACCTATATGGTAAATATTCTTTCGCTTTTTTCATCAAAACTTTTTTCTGATAATCTCTCGCACGCTGTTCGCCTGGGTCTTTTACTGGCAATTTCTCACGGATCATTTTGCGATTCGAATTCAAAAATCTCTTCGCCAAAAATTCCGATGTATAAGTCGGGACCGACATTTGCAATCTACCAGAAGTCGCAATCGAAAATCTAACCCCCCTAGCTAAAGGACTTTTACGGACTATTACTTCACCAAACTCTTTATCGTTTAAGAGCATCGGCTAAACCAGAAAGTACATGTTTTGACTGAGTTTCAAAAGTATGCTTGCCAGACAAAATAATCGGATGTTCCACTTCTGAAGGTGCTTCCAAATTTTGCACAGAAGTATCATAAATGTCTTTCGCCTTAGCCACAGACTTATATTTCATCTTCATACGCGATTTAATTGTAGCAACATCAGTTTGAATCCAAATGAGTGATGGATCATATCCTGCCGTCATCAAAATCTTTCGCACCTCATTACGATCTTTTTCTGTGTCTAGGCATCCTTCTAAAATAATCGTTTTACCCGTGCGCGCAATCAAAGCAATAATCAACGCAATATTCTTACGTGTTAAACGATTTTCTTCACGAATCTCGTCGAGATTATAACAGGCAAGATCGAATCTCTTTGCAAACTTCTGTGCAAATGTAGTTTTCCCACTGCAAGGCGCCCCGAAAACAAGCAAAGCGCGCGGTTTTAACTTATTACCTTCCATAATACCTCCATTGTATCATAAAAATATATTTCAAGTAAAGATCAATTATTCACCCCATGATGCGCATTAAAAGATTCAGCGTTTAATGTCGCAAAATCATAACCATGCTCATAACCATATTGAATAATTTTTTCTACCGCCGCTACCGAAAAATCTTTGACATCATGCTGCAATACAATATATTCACCGTCGCCCAATTTATTCACTACGTTTGTGTACACTTCCTCAGTTTTTGTAGTTTCGCCCGCATCGCCAGAAACTATATTCCAATCAAAATAAACAAATCCTCGCTTTTCTACTTCATCTACGAGACGCGACATTATTCTTTTGCCGCCATCATAACGCGTACTAATCGTATTTGAACTACCTCCTGGAAACCTCATCAGCATCGTAGTTTGTCCAGTTACCTTTTTTACGCGCTCCTGCACTTTAACCAAATCATTTATAAAGTTATCTACATTTCGATAAATATACGAATATTGATGCGAAAACGTATGTAATCCTATCGCATGACCTTCCTCATATTCACGCAACAACACCGCATCATCACCAGAACCAGTTACAAAAAATGTTGCCCTAACTCCATAATGCTTCAATATATCAAGTAAAATATTCGTGTACGGACCTGGCCCATCATCAAAAGTCAAATATATTGTGCCATGTTTTTCTGGCACTTCAACATCAATATTTTCTCCACTATCGGTCACTTTTTTAAAAGACATATTTATACTTGGCAAAACATCTTCCGGAACCTCCAAAATTTCAGTCTCAGCCAAGTTGTCATTTTTTTGCATATTCATTACAATGGACGCCACAAAAAACTCGGTTGCAAGCACCGAGACAAAAGCCAGACCCACCAAAAGCACCAATGGCAAAACGCGCCGACGGCGCACTATCTTTACAGTTTTACCTTTCATATAATTCTGGCAGGGGCGGCAAGACTTGAACTCGCGACACCTGGTTTTGGAGACCAGTGCTCTACCAACTGAGCTACACCCCTAAATAAATTATATTTACATTCTATCACAAAACGTGCTAAAATAAAATAGATGAAAATACTTATGTTAGGATGGGAATTACCGCCGCATAATAGTGGTGGTCTCGGCGTAGCCTGCCTCAACATGGCTCGTGCACTTTCTCGCGAAGGTGCCGACATTAAATTCATCGTTCCATACACTGCCGAGCATCCAGACATTGACTTTATGCAGGTTATCCCCGCCACCAATCTCGACCCAATTTATCGTTATGGCGGAGGCTCCTACGAATCCATGCGTTTACTTGAAAAAATTATCCCAACCGCAGATAAAGAACAAACTCTTTCTATTCGGGATGTCCAAAAAACTTATTGTGACTTTATCGAAACCCATCTCATGAAGTTCAAGCCAGAAGTCATTCACGCTCACGACTGGCTCACTTACGAAGCTGGCATACTTGCCAAACAAAAATACAATGCCCCACTTATTGCACATGTACACGCTACCGAATACGACCGCGCCGGCATGCACACTGGCAATCCACTCATTCATGAAATCGAATATGAAGGCCTCATGATGGCCGATCAAATCATCGCTGTCTCCGAATCTACCAAACGCATTATCCACGAAAAATATCATATTCCACTTAATAAAATTAAAGTCGTATATAATTCCCTCGACGAAAACTACGAAAAGTCCAATTATACTTTTAATGACAGCACCTATGGCTATCTCGCCAAACTCAAAAGTGAAGGATGGACAATTATTTCTACCGTTGGTCGTTTTACCGTACAAAAAGGTTTACATAATTTCATGCATGCTGCCGCCCTCGCCGTATCAAAAGAGCCCAAACTTATGTTCGTTTTTGCCGGTGACGGCGAAGAACGCAATGAGCTAATTTCATTAGCCGCCGATCTTGGCATCGCTAAAAATGTCATTTTCACCGGTTTTATTCGCGGTAAAAGATTACGTGATATTTACTCGATCTCCGACATTTTTGTCATGAGTTCAATTTCCGAACCTTTCGGGCTTACCGCTTTGGAAGCGGCTCACCATGGCGACGCATTAATTCTCACCAAACAATCAGGTGTATCAGAAGTAATTTGGTCTGCCATGACCTACGATTTTTGGGATCAAGAAAAACTCGCCAACGAGATCGTAGCTATTGCCAAAAATGACGCTTTACGTGATTCTTTGCAGCAAAACGTCAAGAATGAATATCGCAAAATTTCCTGGAATCAAGTTGCTAAAAAATGTATGAAGATATATAATAATACAATAAAACATAAGAGGTATTAGAGTGCGCGCGATTTGTCTTTACTTACACATCCATCAGCCGCTCCGTTATCGAGAGTACTCTATTTTTGATGTAGGCGTAGACTCAAATTATTTCCACGACCAATACAATGGACGCCAGTCAAACGAACGCATCTTTCGTAAAGTTGCCGACAAAAGCTATTATCCAATGCTTAATCTTTTGCTCGACAACATGAAAATACGCCCAGGTTTCAAAGTTTCCTTCTCGATCACTGGTACTTGGCTTGAGCAAGCCGAAAAATGGGGACCCGAACTTATCGATATCATCCGCGAAATGGTTTCACGTGGCCAGGCCGAAATTGTAGACGAAACATATTACCATTCACTTGCTTACTTTTATAATTTAGACGAATTTACCGCTCAAGTTAAAATGCATTCCGAAAAAATTCAACAACTCTTCGGTGTCACACCAAAAGTCTTCCGCAATACCGAATTCGCCTACAATGATAGTCTCGCTAAATGGGCTGAAGACCACGGCTACGAAGGCATCCTTGCTGAAGGTTGGGATAAAGTACTAGGTTGGCGCAGCCCAAACCACATTTATCGTCCTGCCGGCTGTCAAAATATCAAATTACTACTCAAAAATTATCGTCTCTCCGACGACATTGCCTTCCGTTTTTCTAACCGTAGCTGGGGCGAATGGCCTCTCACCGTTCCGAAATATCAAAATTGGCTTGATATGGATTCGCTCCGAGGCAACCTCATTAATCTTTTCATGGATTTTGAAACTTTTGGCGAACACCAATGGAAAGACACCGGCATTTTCGACTTCATGAATACACTTATCTCATCTTGGCTCAGTGTTTACGAAAACAAATTCGTCACCGTTTCTGAAGCCTGCAATTTAGAGCCACCTGCAGATGAAATTTCCATGCCAGAGACAGTTACTTGGGCTGACACCGAGCGCGACCTTTCCGCCTGGCTCTCCAATTCCATGCAGAATTCTGCCATGCAAAATCTTTACAATATGCGCGATCAAGTACTCGCCACAAATGATCTTGGCCTTATTTCGGATTGGCGCAATATGACTACTTCCGATCACCCATATTCTATGTGCACCAAATATTGGAATGATGGCGATGTTCATGCCTACTTCTCAGCTTACGCCTCACCCTATGAATCTTTCATGTATTACATGAATGTCCTACGAGATATCGAGTATAGGATCAGCAATCATTAAGACAACCAAAAACCCCTTTTAAGGACCGTGAGCTCGAGCGAACGCCCTGGAGTGTGTCCGAAAAGGGGGTTTGATTGTTTTGCTAGATTATTTAGCGTTTCTTCTCTTTTACTTCGTTGCGTCCAAGATTTTTCTTGGTTTCCACAAAAAGCACGTGTTTGCGAAGCACTGGATCATACTTCTTAAGACTTAGCTTATCAGGAGTATTCATCGTGTTCTTCTTCGTATAATACGCACGCACACCCGACTCTTCCGAGACGAGACCAACGAGTTTTCTTTTAGTATTATTCTTCTTTGCCATAATTAAACATTATTTTATCACAGATTGTAAAAAAAGGCAAGACTTTAAGTCCTGCCTTACGGAGTGATTAGGGAGCCCTACGGCAACAACCCGCTACCATTACAATATTTACATTTGCATTTATCAACGTCATATCCAGTACCATCGCAATGATAACATTTCTTCGGCTTATAACCCAAGCCGCACTCTGCTTCGTGCCGATCGCGCTCATGCTCTGTCAAGAAAGGTCTGTCACATCTTGAGCAACTGTACGTCAACCACTCCACCCCCTCTCTAATGTACAACTTGCCAAAATTATACTATCTTCACAACTATTTCGCAAGCAAAAGCTTAATAAACTCTTTGATATCCTTGAGTCCCCTATTTTTATCCGGCGATATCATTATCTCATTATCACTTATGAAATTTAAAGATTCCACCATATTATATATAATGCCGAGAATCTCCCTTAACTCCTTCTCATCCTTATCATTATATTCATATATTTTGTCATACACCTCTCCATCATTATCGTCCGGTGTTACAAACAATATATGCGCCTTTTCTACTTTATATTTTGCATATTTTGGCGAATTATTAAGCAATAACTTATAAAATCCCAACTGCAACATATATTTATATAATGTAGCGTGCGATTGCCACTTTTCTTTATGATATTTGCCAGTCTTAAAATCATATATTTCAATAATCTTTTTTTCATCATCGATTATCATGTGATCGATTTTGCCTGTTACCGGCACGCCATCTATTACCAATTTTTCTGGCGCAAAATCCACTTCTGCCTTTCCACCACGCAAAATACTACCAAATTCCTTTAGCGCCACCGCAAGATCCGCCGGGCCTTTTTCGCGCAAGCTCCTAATTATATCAGTAGATAATTCCTTTTTATCAAGTTCTGACAAATAATACTTCACCGCCTCTTCATCACCAAACCCAGCATTTGTCACTTTCTCAAAAACTTTATGCACCAAATCACCATGTGCGAGCGCTTCAGTCTCTGGTTCGCGTGGCACTTGTAATATATATGATTTAAAGAATTTCTCTGGCCCCGCATAGGCCACATCAATAAAACTCGTCAACGCCGACGCCGACATGCGGAATTTCTTTACGCGCTCCTTATAAAGTGCTATCATGTCAGGATTATTCGCAATATAAGGCATCAGCCAATTTTTGACATTATCTTCACTTAAGTCTGGCGCCGCCGCTTCATACATTTGTTGCACTTTCTTAGTCGGCAAAAATGGCGACACCACATCTTCTCCATCTACATATTCCTCAAAATACTCCAACCGCTCGGGAGATTTACCATTAAAATCATGCAAAGAATTCGTAATAATCAAAGATTTTTTCGCACGCGTCAACGCTACATATAATATGCGTAATTTCTCGCTATCCGTCATGCCAGTATGTCGAATTTGCATTAAATTTTTCGGCAAAGCCAGTAGATTATTATTACCCTTACCTTTACCCCAAGCCGTATGATCCGCCGAAATAATAAACACATATTCAAATTCCAAACCCTTAGCCTTGTGCGCTGACAGCACTTGTACCGCCTCATCCGCATCACGATACGGACTTGATGTGACTAACGGCATATCTGCCGCCAAATAATCATCTACCATTTCGACCAAATCTTTTAACTTCAAAACTTTTTCGCCACAATGTTTTATCAATTTACCGCGTAAAGACGCCAAATTTTCATAAAAGCAAAACCTTTCATAGGTATCCAATTTTTCAATTTTCATTATAGAAATTAATTTATCCAAGAAAATCTCTAGTGGCTCGCTAAACGCTATTCTCGCTAATTCCGCAAAATATTCTGCCACTGCGCGAAGTCTATCATTATCGCTATCTATCATTACATCAAATATCGCTCGATGCTCACTGCGCGCTTTTCCAGCCAGTTTAATTACCTCGAGTATTGGCAAATCAAAAAAGTCATATGACAAAAGCTCCAGCATCTGCACAGTAGACTTTTTTTCATAGATCAGCTCATACACAAATCTCGCAATCGTCAAAATCTCATGTATCTTTTCATCTTCAAACAAATCGTCTCGTTTTTCGTAAGCAATTTTAATTTCCGAATACATTTTCAGATATGGCAAAAGTGGCTCAAAATATTTCCGTTTATATGAAATCACCGCAATTTCACTTTGCTTTACGCCAGACTTAATCAACTTTGCGATTTCTTTAGCTATAAATCCATATTCTGCATCCGAGGCCGCGAATTCATAACGCAAAATCTGCGACGAATCAGGTGATTCTTTATGCGCAACCAACTCTTTATCTGCAAATCTATCCGGCGCCTGTCTAATAATCTCTCGCGAAAAATTCAAAATCTCTTGTGTACTGCGATAATTTTCTACCAAAGTCACTACATGGGCACCGTAATATTCTTTAAAATCCGTCAGGTTCGACGCCAAAGCTCCCTGAAACTCATAAATCGCCTGATCATCATCCCCCACTGCCATAATCATCGGCTTTTCATAATCAGTCAAAGCTTTCACAATCGCAAATTGCGACGGGTTTGTATCCTGAAACTCATCCAACATGATAAATTGATATCGCTCTTCCAAAGTCAAGCGAAAACCGTCATCACTTCGCAAGACTTTCACTGCCTCCTCAATCATATCGTTAAAATCATACAAGCCATTTTCTTTAAGATATTCCTCATAACTTCCCATTAAACTCGCCACCGACAATAATTTCTTATTCGCCACCCGATCCTTCAACCTATATTCTCCCCGCTCCGTCTTTTCAAAAAAATCATTTCGCCACTTCGTAAGTGGAGTTACTGATTGTTTCGTTTCAGCCTCCAAGTAAGCTTCTTCGAAGGCCCTCGCTAGCACTACAATTAATCGCTCAATCTTCGATTCTGTTTTTTTGTAATTATTCAATATTTCATATATATTATTATAAGAATTCTCTAAAGACTCTTGATATTTACGTGGCACTGCCTTAAGAAGATACGGCGAAATCGCCTCAGACAACACTTTCGAATCTTCTATATTTTGCTTTGCTATTGCCCCAAGCTCTTCCGCAGACAATCCCGCTGCTTTCGCTTCACCAATTACGCTAATAATATCTTTTACATTATCGCCTTTTAATATATCCGTCCCCGGCAAATTATCTTGCAACGACTTCACGATTTTAAATTGCGTCACTTCGTCAATCGCCGCGTCTAATCGTCTATCATACTCTACCGAATAATTTTTATATTGCGCCAATATTTCCGACCCAAAAGCATGGTACGTACCAATATTTACCTTGAGCCCATCTTTACCGACGATCGATTTCAGCCGCTCTCGCATATTCGCCGCACCGGTCTCAGTAAAAGTAAGACACAAAATATTCTCCGGATTCGTATCGGTGTTTTTCAAAATATACGCCACTTTTTCTGACAAGAGTTGTGTTTTACCAGTACCCGGCCCAGCCAATACCAAAAGTGGCCCTTCGAGATATTCTACAGCCTCTTTTTGTTTCGCATTTAGACCCATCTAATCTCTCCGTTCAAGCCGATCATCCGCCATTAAAACTCTCAGATATCTTGCCTCTTCTGGTACTACTATATCGCCTTGCTTAATTTTCCCAAGCGCCGCTAGCCCCTCTACAGTCTTTTCTGGCAAATAATTTGCGTCAGCCCTCAACTTCATTCCATATTCATAATTCCGTGACGGTTTTGCGCAAGTAATTTCAAGATCCCCCTCACCGCAAGGCAAATCTACCGTCTCGGCCTTTGCGCCATTTGCTACCAAAATCGCTTTCATCTCTTGTGCCACTGCATACAAAAATCCTATATGCTCCTCTGTGTTTGGTATCAACCCCATCAATCCCGCCTGCACCGCATAAACATTTTTAAGTGCTCCACACATCAACACACCACGCTCATCGTTGGTATAATCAAAAGTCAAATAAATCGTACTAAACATTTTAATTATTCTCTGGTCTGTAGCCACTAAACGTGTTCTTTTGCCGGCTTTTATATCGTCCGCAAAACCTGGCCCTGACAATATCATATAATCTTCAAAATCTTTAAAAGTATCCAATGTCAAAATACCTTTCGTGGCAATCACAAGCGGCAAGTTCTTTGGTAAAAGCGGCAACATTTCTGGCACTGCCCCCGACGGCACGGCCAGCACTACTGCTTCAGCTCCAGATAGCACCTGATCCAATTTTTTATTACCCTTTACATCATAATATTCTACGTCGTATTTATTTTCTACCAATAATCCACCCAGTGCTGTACCGAAAGCTCCCGCTCCCATTATTGCTACTTTCACTTTTTACCATCCTTTTCTCTATATTTTTCTATCGCATCTTTTAGTGCATCATGCCCCAACACCGAACAATGAAATTTATGCTTCGGTAACTTACCTAAATAATCGTCAATATCTTCCGCCTTAATTTCAAGCGCTTCATTAAGCGTCTTGCCTTTTGCAATCTCCGACAATGCCGAAGTAGAAGCGATCGCCGACGCGCATCCATAAGTCTTCCACTTTACATCCACAATCTTACCGTCACGCACTTTAATGTACATCTTCATTTGATCTCCACAAATTGGATTACCCACCAAACCCATCGCATCATATTCAAAATTCGCCTCATCTCCCATCAAAAAATTTCGTGGATTCAAAAAATGATCCTTCACCGTCTCCGAATAAATCCAATCTTGTCCCTCCTGTACCATAATACCCTAATTTTATCACGAAATTGTGCTAATTTCCTGCAATCTTTTTACAATACCCGGCAACACTTCCATAACACGCTCCACATCTTCTATCGTATTATCTATCCCAAACGAAAATCTAATCGACGAATGTGCAACTTCCGCATCTCCAGTTTTTGCCATCAATACATGTGAGGGTTTTGCATCCCCCGATGCGCAAGCCGACCCTGTAGACACAATAATCCCTTCCGCATCCAAGTACAGCTGAATGGATTCACCCTCCGCCGCGTGAAACGATACGTTTAGAATATTCGGCAAAGATTTGCCTAGCGCAATATCCGTATTTAGACTACTACCTGGTATCTCTGCCAGAATCCGTCGAGCCAAAACATCTCTAAGATTGCGCACATAAGTATCATAAATTTCCCAAGTCTTTTTATCTTTCATATACTTTAGAGCCGCACCAAATCCAATAATCCCCACCGTATTATAGGTACCTCCTCGCCGCCTCTTCTCTTGGTTGCCACCCACTATCAAAGGTCGAAACGACACCCCTTTTCGTACATACAAAACTCCCACTCCCACCGGACCGCCAATCTTATGTGCGCTCAAAGTTGCATAATCCAACCCCAAAGCTTTCACATCTATCGGCATCTTACCTAGCACTTGCGTAAGATCCGAATGTAGATATTCATCCTCACCCACGCATGGCAACTCCAAAATCTCACCAAGCTCATTATTTGCCAACATATAAGAATACAGCTTCGGTCGCTTATTGCCACGGTAAATTTTAGCTACTTCGATAATCGAATGATGTTCATAAGGCGACGTCTCGATCTCACACCCCTCGAAGGTATGCATCACTGTATTATTAGATTCACTCGCCCCCGAAGTAAAAATAATCTCCTCCGGCTCACAATTTATCATTTCAGCCAAAAGCTCCCGCACTTTTTCTATTTCGTTCATCGCCAAATGCCCTGGCGTATGCAAAGCTGAGGCATTAGCAAAATACCGCCTAGTCGCCTCGTTCATCGTATCCATCACCTCTGGCAAAATCGGACTCGTCGCCGCATTATCAAGATAAATCATAACAATCACATTATATCATAGCCCAAAAATATAATAAAATAATATAGGGGGGTAGTTGTCGTGGGCAACCGCCACTTAGGAGCCGGGCCAAATAGAAAGTCATCGTCAACGGCGCTCGCTCGTACGACAACTTTTTACAAAGAGTTGGGTAGGTCCACTATCGCAACAAAAGTTGCCAGAGTCCTTAGCGCTACCACTTTCGCGGAAGTGAATAGACTTTAGCGGCCTACACATCCCCTGCGGTTGGTCCGGTCCGGCAACGTGAACGATGGCTCCCTTAACAACGCAGGGTACAACGGCAACTACTGGTCTAGTACGGTCAACAATGCTAACAACGCTTACAACCTGAACTTCCGTAGTGACAACGTTAACCCTGCCAACAACAACAACAGGAACAACGGAAGGTCAGTGCGCTGCGTCTCTGAGTACTAGTTTGGCTCGTAGCGCTCTTCGTCGCCGGCTTTCCCCCGCAACTCTTTCCCCCCACCAAATTCAACTTCTAAAATCCCATCCCATTTCTTCAAACACCGTGCGGATATAATTATTCGCATCCAGGTGTGTCATTATTCCCATATAAGACACTATACTCTCGACATTTTTAAATCCTTGCATCATTTCAAGCGCCGCTCGGCGGAAATTTTTTTGCAATCTATCACTCGGATATAAACAATGCGGATATACCCGCGCGCCCAAAAAACTCATACCTTTTTTCACATTCTGATAATATCGCTTTTTCTTGTGCATAATCAACCCAAGCTCCTCCCTCAAATACTTCTCTATCACCGCCACATCTTCCTTAGCTTGCGCATATTGTTCTTCCGGCACCATGATATAAAAATCGTCCACATATCGTCCATAATATTTATAACCCAAATCAAAATAAATAAATCTATCTAGTTGCCCAAGATAGATATTGGATACTAATTGCGAAGTTAAATTTCCAATCACCACGCCATATCCTGGTTCTTGCGTAAAAAGACTCTTTTCTGGCGGTAATACCGCAGGGTTCCAATTATCACGCGGCCCCCGTTTCCAAGCTTTACTTGCCGGATCGTCAAAAATGATCATCCTCCACAAATAATCACAAATCTTATATATTTTATATCCCACCGGATCATCAATTACATCCGCAAATTGCCGATCGAGTCCCCATTTAATCCGTTCGTATAACTTTTGCCTCGGCAAACTCATAAAATATCCTCTGATATCTAGCTTTATTACGTATGCTTCCTTTGTAAAATTCTCCGACGCTCGCCACATCATCTTTTGCGCACGCTGTATACCAAATAACGTACCCTTACCCACTCTACAAGAATACGAATCATATAAAAACCGCCGGTCCCACCATCCGGCTTGCATATTATATAAGAAATGATGGATCACTCTGTCGCGAAATGGTGCGGCAAAGATTTCTCTTACCATCGGCTTAAAAATCACAAATGCTACACTCGGACTTGGCTCATAGCGCCGCTCTACCACAGCATCTCTGAGCAAAATTATATTTTTTATCCAATTTTGTTCAAAATGATGTTCATCGTATGTCTTAAGCTTACCTTTTCTAGCGTCTTCAAAAGCCCGCGTCAACTCCTCTAAGAGCCACTGCCGAATACCTACTTGCTTAACCTTTTCTACGGCTTTTTCTAACTCTATCGGCTTCACGTTTTATGTGCCCTTCTATTCTATTTTCCATAAACACTACCTGCTCCCCCACCTTCACGCAAGACTCTCTCGTCCATAACTTAAGCCCCGCCAAAATCTGCAATTCTATCAAAAGATCGTGCGTATTTCTTCGCATAACTTTCCAATCCGCCAACAATACCTCTGGCGGTGCATTTAGCGTCTCAGACATTCTGTAATAATCTCTAATTAATACATCACAAAGCTCTACTATCCTACGACCATTAGTCGCGCTAGATAGCTTGTCCAATCTTCTAAAACATATCCTATGCAACCTCGTCGCTACCTCAATCATTTTTTGATGCAAAACCGGATCTGCAAAAGTTACCTTTACTATACTATTTAACGCCGCCTGATGCTCTTCTTCCTTTTGCCGCATCAATACCAATTCTTTATTAGTGAATTGATGATTTAACTGAAAAATCACCGAACGGTCTTTCAAAGTTTCTTTTTCATACAAGCCAGCCTTTTCTAGCCGTCGTCGCACTACGCTAAACCCCCTCGTGCGAATTCTTCCAATTTTGTATTGGATGTAGAAGCTATCGAGATCGTCCGTCATCGACACGGCGATCCCAAGCTTCTCACACACCGCATATTTATATATCAATGCAGAATTATCACTCATTTCGCACCAGTCATTTTCGCCATCACACGGGATGACCAAAACATACTGAGCATTTTTGCTCTCAAATTTTATTGCCCGCCGCTTTAGTTTGTCATATTCTTTTCTATCTACTTTACCAATCGTATCGAGGCGCGCCAAATCATCTGTACTACTTTTCTCCACTATTCTATTATATCTTATTTTTACATTTTGCTCATGTTTTTCTATTTATCGTCTCGACAAAGAGTTGCGGGGGAAAGCCGGCGACGAAGAGCGCTACGAGCCAAACTAGTACTCAGAGACGCAGCGCACTGACCTTCCGACGTACCTGCTGTAGTTGCCGGCAGGGCTAACGCCGTCACTACGGAAGTACAGGTAGTAAGCGTAGTTAGCATTGTCGACCGTACTAGACCAGTAGTAGCCGACGTACCCTGCGCTGCCAAGGGAGCCATCGTTCACGTCGCCGGACCGGACCAAGTAAAGAGGGCTTTGGATTAGCTTATTACCATTACCTGTATTGCCGCCATTATATACATTGTTTAATCTAGCGAATTCGCTTTTCGCAGCAACACTGGACACTGTAGGCAGTCTCCAACCTTTAGGACAAATGGAGTTTTGTGGGTTGTTTGCTACGTTTCCTTGCGTATTGGTATTATAGCCACTGGAGTTATTGGAGGCGATAGCTGCAGACCAGTTGTAGTAATTACCAATCTTGCCATGGTTACCATTACCAGTGAAAGCAGTATGGCTAAAGTAGGTAGGAGCTACTGTATTGTTTGCGTTAAGGTAGTTACAGGTTTGGTTATTGCTGCTTACATAGCACAAGTTAGAATTATATGCTTCACCAGTTGCATACCATGGATTGTTTGGATTACCGGCGTCTGGGTCTGCGGAGTAGGCTTTATTATTATCATTAACCCAGTTGTTAAACTTGCCAGTGGAAGTATTAATACTTGTGATAGTGGTGGTGGCTGGGGTCCAGTGAATTACTCCTAGTGAGTCTTGGCTATAGCCAGCAGAGTAAGCTTTGTTATCTACTACTCTTAAGTCTGTGTCTTCTGACGTGAGTTCTACGTCTTTGCTGAGATCTAAGTCTAGGTTTTGTGTCATCCAGAGCATAGAGTTAGCCAAGGTACAGTTGTCTCCAGTACCACTCATACACATTCTTCTTACAGTATAGGCTTTATTGTCTCTATCGTCGTAAGCTGTGACTTCTTGGCCTATTGCTATAGTACCGCCCCAGTCTTCTACGTCTTGCATCTTATAGTTACCAGCAGGAGCAGCGTGGTCTGATGGGTGCAACAGTACATATTTAACTTGTCCTTCATAAGTACCGGCTGGTTGAGTAGGTTTAATGTAAGCTGCGTAAGTGGTGGTGATGCTGGAACCTATAGTGTCCAGATCAGTACTAGAGTCAAAGCTTGCTACTTTAGTATAGCTTGCTGGTACTGTATGATATGCAGTAAATGGATAGACTGTTTCTACTCCTCCTACTTCTTCTGTAGTAGATCCTATGGTTGGTTCATAGGTACCTGCTACACTTGCTAGTTTCATAGACCAACCAGAATAGTCATCTCCACTAGTTAGTGTATTAGTGGGAATATCATAAGTAGAGCCCAGTGTATCGCTTCTTAGTACTGTATTGTAATTACCAGTTACTCCTGCATCTCCACCAGTATAGCCTATAGCATAGATTACATAACCACTTGGATCATTACAGAAAGTCTGAATGGTAGTGAGGCCTATATCTGCTAAATATTGGCCATTGATCATGGTAGCTGCATGTTGTTTGCCTGGTGCTATGGTGGCGGTCATGGAACAAGTGGATTTAACACGAATGGTGGTGGTGGCAGTTGTAGTCTGTGATAGGGGGGTAGCCAAAGTTTGTGGTGCGGTCAACGCCAGACCAGAAAGAACCGTCGTACCAAACAGCCCTCCCAAAATAAAATAAGTGGATTTTTTGTGCATGATCTCTCCATTTTGGTTATGTCTATGCCCCCATTTTAGCACTAACTTTTTCCAAAAACAAGCACTTTTTTCGCATTCCGTGCTATAATAGAATAAACAGTGGAGGAATGATGGATAGTAGTAATATTTTTACCGTTACACCGATGAGCCAACAGATAGAGTTGGAAGCTGGCCAAACATATATTGGTCATATCACCGTGGCAAATCCCGCCAATGCGGCAGCCGATTTTACTTATCAGGTAAATGTATCGCCATACGGCGTAATAGGCGAAGATTACACGGCCGATCTTATGACCCAAACGGATCGTTCACAAATTTTCAAATGGATTACTATACCTGAGCCTACTGGCACCCTAAAGCCAAACGAGACTCATGACGTAGAGTTTGTAATCAATGTCCCAGAAAACGCCCCAGACGGTGGTCAGTACGCTACAATCATGATTAGCTCGGCTCCAAAATCTACTGCTAATGACGATGGCGTAAATGTGAAAAATATTTTCGAAATGGCAAGCATAATCTACGCTAAAGTATCCGGCGAGACTACTTATAAAGGTGAAATTTTAGAAAACTACATCCCAGGTTTCGCCACTAGCACACCTATACGCGTCAGCACTACTATCAAAAACGAAAGCAACGTACACGAAACAGCGCGCATTTCGCTCGAAGTAAAAAGCTTCTTTGCTGCTGCGCCGATTTATCCAAGAGCTGGAGAAAGTGGTACTGTGCAGGAAGTAATCATGCCGGATAGCACTCGTTTGTTCACGCGCGATATTGACGGCATTTCACCACTAGGTATTTATGATATTACGCAAACAGTTACTTTCTTAAACGATACGTCTATCAATCACCAAACTATAGTAGTATGCCCAATTTGGTTTATGGCTTTGGTGATTATCTCAGTAGCAGCTATCATCGTAGCTATTGTCCACGCCATTAAAAAACACCGCCGCAAAAAAGTTGTAATATAACTAATCGATACAAAAAACGGTCCTGTAATTAAAATCTGCAGGACCGTTTTCAATTATTCTATACTTAAAATTTTCCCAGTGCCAAGCTCAAGATGAAGTAAACGCTGATTTTTTGACCCTCTATATCTAAGGCTCAAATCCCTCTGGCTCAAGATAAACGGCCCGTCTATCAAAGCATCCAAAGATTTCAAAAACTCCCATGCTTCTCCACCGGCAGCTTTAATCTGCTCATGCGTAAAACCAGAAAAGCTCCATACATCCCAACCGAGCTCTTTACGTACATAATCCGCTATTTTTTTGCAAGCCGCTGGCTGCACAAAAGGCTCACCCCCACAAAATGTCAAACCAGTTTGCCCAGGAAACTCAGCCAAACGCTTACAAATTTCGTCTATTTCTATCATCATACCAGCCTCAAAATCCCAAGTTTCAGGATTTTGACAACCTTTACAGTGGTTTGGACAACCTTGTGTCCACACCACTGCTCTTAGCCCATCACCATTCACGATGTTATCGTGCTCTAATGGCCCGCTTAGCCGGATCATCCCCTCCGGCGGTTGCGGTGCGGACTGAATCTTAAGGATTGCAATTTTATCCCAGTCTGCCATTTATTTACCTTTTGCACAGCTGCAAACTTTTTCAAACGCTACATCGCCCTCTAATCTACCGCAGTGCGGACAACGATCACCGGTAATCACACCAGAGAATCCACAAATCGGATCACGATCCACTGGGTGGTTCACCGAACCATAGCCAATACCAGAATCGTGCATCTTGCGAATCACCGACTCAAATGCAGCAATATTTTGCGAAGGATCGCCGTCTAGCTCGATATAAGTAATGTGTCCAGCGTTACAAAGATTATGATATGGCGCCTCAATATCAATTTTATTAAAGGCTGAAATGGGATAATATACCGGTACATGGAATGAATTAGTATAAAACTCACGGTCAGTCACACCCGGGATGATTCCAAATTCTTTTTTATCAATCTTAGTAAAACGACCCGCAATACCTTCAGCCGGCGTTGCCAAAAGCGAGAAATTCAATTTATATTTCTTGCAATATTCATCGCATTTTTCCCGCATAAATGTCACGATGTCAAGACCAAGTTCACGTGAATCCTCATCCTCACCGTGATGCTTGCCGGTCATGGCCACAAGTGTTTCCGCAAGGCCAATGAAGCCAATAGATAGTGTACCGTGCTTAATTACATCACGCAAAGTGTCATTTGGCCCAAGCTTTTCGCTGCCAAACCAGTTGCCCTGCCCCATAAGGAATGGGAAATTGCGTACATGTTGGCTCGCCTGAAATTCAAATCTATCTAGAAGCTCATCTTTTACTAGATCCATCTTTTCGCCAAGCTCCTTGTAAAATCCTTCCCAGTCTGCCTCTTTGCGCTCACCAAGGCAAATGCCGTGTTTAATACCTATACGCACAAGGTTTACCGTAGTAAATGATAAATTACCTCTACCAGTTACAATGCCGTCACTCTCCGGGAAAATCGAGGCGAAAACCCTAGTCCTACAACCCATAGTCGCGATCTCGGTACGATAATCACCTTTTTTGTAATATTTCAAATTGTATGGCGCATCAACGAAACAAAAGTTCGGGAACAATCTCTTAGCTGATACTTCCATAGATTTTTTGAACAAATCATAGTTTGGATCATCTGGCTCATAGTTTACACCAGACTTCACCTTAAAGATCGAAATTGGGAAAATCGGCGTCTCACCCTTACCAAGACCATTCTCGGTAGCCTCTAAGAGATATTTCGACACAAGCCTACCAGCTGGGGTAGTATCTGTGCCAAAATTAATTGAAGTAAATGGCACCTGTGCACCAGCACGTGAATGCATAGTGTTAAGATTATGAATAAAGCCCTCGAGTGCCTGCAAAGTCTCTTTTTCTACATCTTCATTAGAAGCTTCAACAACCTCCTTTGGCCATTTAGCTTTTTCGAGCTTCTTATCATCGCCAAATTCAATATCCTTTGGCACTTCAAGCTCAACTTTTTTCTTCGCAAATTTATTATATTTTTCAAGATTGCGCTTCAAAGCTTTACGGAAAGATTTGTTTACGCCTGGCGCCATCGCATAATCAAAATTTGGAATCGATTGTCCACCATGCTGTTCGTTTTGATTAGCCTGCAACAAAATCGCTGCAAGCGCGCAATAAGAGCCAATCGAATTTGGCGTACGAAGATGCCCGTGCCCAGTATTAAAACCACCATTTTCGAACAATACAAATGGATCACTTTGGCAGCAGGTCAAAGTACCAGTCGCATAAAAGTCTAAATCATGAATATGAATATCACCATTATCGTGCGCTGCCGCAATCTCCGGGCGAAGCAGCAATGTTTTTGCAAACACCTTGGAACCTTCTGCACCAAATTGAAGCATCTTGCCCATGGCCGAGTTGCCGTCTACGTTTGCATTAGAACGCTTTACATCGGAATCTTCCGACGCGTCAGCATGCGAAATCGTTCGATAAATCATCATGAGATCACTCTTTGCCTCACGGCGACGCGAACGCTCCTGACGATATTGAATATATGCCCGTGCCGTCTTCTTAAAGCTAGATTCCATCAAAACCTCTTCTACGATGTCCTGAATCTGCTCCACATTTGGCGTGCGTGCCTTAATTTCGTTTTCTGCGCGTGTCAAAACCTTATCTGCAAGTGCCTTTGCTCTATCATATTTAAATTCTTCCGTTGCTAGTCCTGCCTTCGCAATCGCGTCAGTGATTTTTTCTGGGTCAAATTTTACTATTTTCCCATCACGTTTTACTATTCTTTTGAACATGAAATTTACCTCCTTAAAATATATTCAGTTCAGTTACTATCATATGACCTTTGTGGCAACTACAGGGTAATGCGTTGTTGTAATTACACCACATTTAGCGTCTTACACCTATAATACACCACCAAATATAGTTTTACAAGACTTTTTATGCTTAATTCCACACAAAAAATGGTGGGATTTACAGGGCTTGAACCTGTGACCTCACGAATGTGAATCGTGCGCTCTAGCCAACTGAGCTAAAATCCCACAAAGTATGCTACAATTGTACCATGGATTTACAAAAATATAAAGATGAACTTAGCGAAGTTGAATCATTTCTCGCCGCGCCAGAAGCTTATAGCAAGCCAGATTTTGCAGCTAAAAGCAAGCGCGCCGCTATTTTGCGCGAAATTATCGACTTAGATAGCAAAATTACCAAATACACCGCCAGCCTCGAAGAGGCCGAAGCACTCATAAACGACCCGGAACTTGGCGATATCGCTAGAGAAGATATTAAAATCCTCAAGTCCGAAATCGACACTGCCAAAGCCGAGCTAGAAGAGCTCCTCATCCTTCGCGACCCAGAAGATGATAAGCCGGCAATTTTTGAAATTCGCGCTGGCGCCGGTGGCGACGAAGCCTCACTTTTTGCCGGAGAATTATACCGCATGTACCTCAAGTATGCCGAAGCTCACGGTCTCAAAGCGGAGCTCATTAGCCAAAACGAAAATGAAGCCGGTGGCATGAAAGAAGTAATTTTTAAAATTAGTGGTGATAACGCCTACGGACAGCTCAAATTTGAAGGCGGCGTTCACCGCGTACAACGCGTACCAGTCACAGAATCTCAAGGACGCATTCATACTTCTACCGCCACCGTCGCAGTTTTACCAGAAGCTTCCGAAGAAGACCTCGAGATTAAACCAGAAGATCTTCGCATTGATATTTATCGATCTGGTGGTCATGGCGGGCAAGGTGTTAATACCACCGACTCAGCCGTCCGTATCACGCATTTACCTACCGGTTTAGTCGTAGCTATGCAAGACGAACGTAGCCAGCAGCAAAACCGCGTTAAAGCTATGAATATTTTGCGTAGCCGCCTCTTAGAACGCAAAAAAGAAGAAGAAATCAAAAATGCTTCCGAGGCACGCAAATCACTCATCGGCACCGGCGACCGCTCCGAAAAAATCCGCACTTATAATTTTCCCCAAGACCGCGTCACCGACCACCGCATTCATTATTCCCGCTCTAATATCAACGCAGTCATGGATGGCGATATCGAAGACATTATTCACGAGCTAACAAAACATGAGCGCAGCTTGTCAGAATAGATTTGTAAGGCCTTTTGAGGACCATAAGCTCGGGCGAGCGCCCTTGAGTGTGTCCGAAAAAGACCCTTACAAAACTATGCGTGATTTCTACGGCCGCGACTTCATTATCACGCCAGACGTCTTAATCCCTCGCCCCGAAACCGAACAAATCATCGACACTGTTCTTACCCTTGCCGGCAAACCCTTCCTCCCCGGCGTCAAACCCACGCCAAGAGTATTACCAAAATCACCCATTATTCTCGACGTTGGTACCGGATCGGGTTGCATAGCTATCACATTAGCGCTAGAACTCCCCGAGGCCAAAGTTTACGCTATAGATATTTCAGAAAAAGCCCTCAAAGTAGCCGAAAAAAACGCTGATTTACGCAGCGCTCCTATAACTCTAATTATATCACACTTACTCGAAAAAGTCAAGGATGGCACCATTCCCACCCCTGATCTAATCGTAGCGAATCTTCCCTATGTTGACAAAGATTGGGATTGGCTAGATCTAGAAGCCCTCTCAAAAGAGCCCAGCATTGCCCTTTTTGCTAAAGATCACGGCCTTGCCCTCATCAAAGAACTCATCGACGAATCTGTCACCCTCAAAATTCCTCGTCTCGTTCTTGAAGCCGACCCTTGCCAGCATGAAGCTATCAAAGATTATGCATCAAAAAAGGGTTTCGACTTAGTCGAAACCCGTGGCTTTATTTTGTATATGCGCCAATCTCAATATTGACGGCTATTTCTTTTCCTTCTCTTACGACAGTCAGCTGTACCATGTCGCCAGGCTTATACTCACCAATTAGATTAGAAAGCGAGCCAGCCACACCAATCTTCGCTCCATTTACCGCGGTGATAATATCTTTATCTTTTAACCCCGCTTTGGCGGCTGGACTACCAGAAACTATGGCCGAATAAGCCGCTGAGTTATAAAGATAAGCCCCTGCACTTACCGGCAAATTATAATTCTTTGCAATCTCTGGCGTAATCTCTACCATATATACACCAATGTAAGACCTAGAGGCTTTGCCAGTCTCAATCAATTGATTTAGCATGCCCTTCACACTAGAGATCGGGATCGCAAAACCTACATTCTCTGCCGTAGAGCTCGTCGCAGTGTTAATACCAATTACTTCGCCTGCCGCATTCACCAACGGACCACCAGAATTACCCGAATTGATCGCCGCATCAGTTTGTATCATATCAGACAACTGCTCCGCCATCGATCCAGTACTATCTGTCGCCGTCAAAGAGCGCCCAGTACCAGAAATAATCCCAGATGTCACAGTATTTTGATATTGCCCAAGTGCATTACCAATCGCTACCACCTGCTGACCCACGCTAATCGTCTTAGAATCACCTAATTTTGCTGCCTTCAAACCAGTCGCATCTTTTATCTTTAAAAACGCTATGTCATTAAGCGGATCTACTGCCGCCACCTCCACATCCTCATAAGTCGTACCATCATCTAGCACAACAGAGATTTTATTTGCACCGTCTAACACATGCTTATTTGTCAAAATATAGCCATCCTCCGTTACAATCACGCCCGTACCAGCCGCCGACGAATCATAGCTCTGGCCAAAATAGCTAGTAGATTTAATCGACGTCACAATAGACACCACGCTTTCCGCAACCTTCTCAGCCACTTCAGCAATCGAACCTTCCATAAAATTAGCCGAATTGCCATCGGTGCCAGAATTTAAGAAAGTTAAAGGCGTCGAAGCTTTTTGATAGCTAAGATAACTAAATACCGCACTGGTACCCGCCAAAACTATCGCCACACTAGACAATATAATAGCCAACTTACCACCACAACCACAGTTGCATTTATCCGTTTCTTTTTTATCCATTTTTACCTCCCTTTATATATTAAATATTGGATCACTAAACCATATCACGATAATACCGATAATTATCACACCAAACAAAACCGGCCCCAAAATATCACGTAATCTAAAATCTTCTTGATGCCTTATCATTACCTGCCTTACATAATTATAGATAAATGCAAAGATCGTCAAAATTATCGCTATCTGTGGAATCCGAATCCCACTACTACCAAATGTATATATAATAGACCACGACTGGCAAAGCCATGCCACCTCGGCAAACACTAGCCCACACACCAAAGTAGTGAGCGTAAAATCCTTACTATTTGTTTGCGCTAGTACATGACGACTCGCCGCATAACCTACCAAAAACGCCAACACGACATCTACAATCGAATTCATCCCAGCTGCCATAATCGTAGATGCTGAGATACCCAAAAATACCGCAACCAAAGACTGCGTGAGATTTGCCGTCTCGGAAGACATTGGCTTAATTATAGTCAACCATACCACATATATCGCCATTAATATAAAATGCACCGGCATCAAAGAAGACCCAGCATAATAAGACAAAATTACAATACTAAGCCCCACTATCAAATCTACCAAGTTGGATTTTATATTTAATAGCAGGTACCTACTTCTCACTGCAAAAACTCGCCATTTAGAAACCAACACTAATAATATGCCTAGTAGCGGGCTACCACTAAACACCGTAATCAGAACCGCACCAATACCAAGCAATATATTCAATAATACATGTACCGCGTTGCTCGCGATATTACGTGATTTTCTTGCTAAAACATAATCTGCCATACTTATATATTATAGCAGATTATTTAAATTAAGCTTAAAAAGGTGTTATAATTGTCACTATGGAACCAAAATTCTTTCAGAAACATCCTTTACTCAAAGATTTCTTGAGCCTCGGTGCTTTTATTTTGGCTATCGTCCTTGGTACGCTATTTCTCAATACTTACATCTATCGCTCTTATAATGTCGTAGGCAGTAGTATGGAAAATACCCTCCACAACGACGACCGCGTCATTGTAAATCGTGCCGCTGTGTCGTGGTCACATTTCTTGGGCCAAGAGTACGTACCAGAACGCGGGCAAATTATTGTTTTTGTAAACGAAGACGAGCAAAAAGTAGCCGAATATAAAGCCGCCGGAGTCAAAAATCCCACCACCTGCACAGTGCCATCCAGCGTGTCCGACCAATACATCATCAAACGTGTCATTGCTTTCCCAGGCGAACGTGTCACTGTCAAAAATGGTATCATGACTATTTATAATGACGAGCATCCAGATGGTTTTATTTACGACGATGAATGGCGAACTTCAGAAGCCGAAGGCCCCAAAGATTACACATCTGGCGAAGTAGACGTTACCGTACCAGAAGGTGAACTCTTCGTCTCCGGCGACAACCGCGAAGGCTCCAATTCTTGGGACTCGCGAAATGGCCTTGGCACTATCCCCTACTGCCGCATTATCGGCCCAGTCATCATGCGCCTTTTCCCATTCGACAAGATTAAGACATTCTAAGCATAAAAATACCCCCTCTTTCGAGGGGGCGATGTGAGTTTTAGGGGACTTTAAATCTATTCTTCCGAATCAGTTTCTTCAACTTCCGGAAGTGAGCCCTGCCCCTTAATCGGGTCCGCGATTGCAGAAACTATTTTTTTGACGGTATCAGTAATTTCTTCACCGTTCAAAGCCTGATTCTGCATATCTGCTTTTGCAAATATCTCCGGTATGCGACCAAGTATTCCAGTTAGCAAATCACCGCCGCCTTCCTGTTTAGCTCCACCGTTAAAATCATAGAATTTAGCGTTTTTACCGACTTCGGCCATAACCGTGGCAACATTTGTTGCAACTTGTACACGAGTGGTCTGTTCAATCTTGAATTTTTCAAGCTCAAAGTTGACTTTCTCGTTCGCAGCCTGCGCATCAGACAATTCACGAGCCGCTTTAGCTTCGGCCATACCTTTTGCTTCAATAGCCTCAGCGTCAGCTTTACCTTTAGCAGCAATTGCTGCAGCCTCAGCTTCACCCTTCATCTTGGTAGCAGATGCTTCAGCTTCTGCCTTTAACTTAGTAGCTTTAGCCTCAGCCGTAGCCTCTTTTTCACGAGCAATAGCCGCACCATCAGCCTCAGTCTTCTTGGCTTCAGCTGTCGCCTGCGCTTCACGAGTCTTACGAACCGCTGCAGCCTCCGCTTCACCAGTGGCAGTTAACTTCTTGGCTTCCGCATCACCAGCAGCTTCAGCTTTTTTGCGTTCAGCCTCAGCTTCAGCCTCAATTACAGTCGTGCGCTTTTTCGTCTCTGCATGAGTCACTTCTACTTCCTGTTGCTTCTTAGCTGCAAGATTGGCTTGTTCTGCCTGCATTACTGCAACGGCACCTTTCTTCTCTTCCAGCCCTTTATTAATATCCTGTTGTTCAAGCTCGCCAGCCATTTTAGATTTAGCTTGTTCTCGAGCAGTCTCCGCTTCAAACTGAGCTTTCTTGACATCAGTATCACGTTGACGCTCCGCAACTGCAACTTGTGCATCAAGCTCTCTTTCCTGAGCCTTACGATCAGTTTCCGCCTTGGTCTCACGAATCTGTTGGTCATTCTCGGCCGTAATATTCGCAGCTTCACGACGTTTAGTTTCGCGGTCTTTAGCAGCAAGATCCTTGTAATAGGTACTGCCATCGGCGTCTTCTACCTCGTGAATTGACAAGATCACATCAAATCCCAAATTTTTCATCTGGGCAGAGATTGATGTCTTTACCTGATCGTCTAACGTATCTTTTCCATTCATAACTTGTTCTGGTGTCATCTTTGCAATAACTGCACGCACACCACCGGATACAACATCAAGTATAACCCGCTGGAGCTCATCATCTTTCTTATCGAGAAATTTGCAAACTGCACGCTGTAAACTTTCATCCGATGATGTATCAGGACTATAAGCTATCGCCCAATCAATCCTCACCGGCACGCCAGTAATTGTCTTAGTGACATCACTTGTTACCTTTGCCGTACGAACACAGAGATCGAAATATTTAACCTTTTGAATTAAAGGAATAACGACTCTACCGCCAGCACGCTTAATCGTAGGATTACCATTCTTATCCGTAGCACCCACGCCAGATACAACCAAAGCCTCATTACCGTCGGCAGTTTTAATCATTGCAAAAAGCAATCCTATCACTACCAAAAGAATAACTACGCCCAAAATAATTGGAATTAATAAAGTCATAAAAATACCTCCTAAATTTGTCTTTTCGACATAAAATTTAAGGGGAATCTTCGCACAAAACTCACAAAATGCTAAAGAACACCCCCAATCTGCTCATTATAGCACAAAACATCAAAAAAGTCAAGCTTAAACTTCACCAATCAACTTCACCGAATCTGGCTCCGGCAACTCTTCTACATCTTTCAATTTTCTTTCAATTTGCCTTGAAGTAGTCTTTGCCGACTCAATCTTATTAGCTGACTCTTGCAATTTCTTTTGTACGCCTTCTAGAAGCTCACTAAACTTACCAAATTGCGTTTTCACCGCGCCAAGCGTCTGCCACACCTCGGCCGAACGTTTTTCAATTGCCACCGTCCTAAAGCCCATCAAAAGCCCCGACAACATCACTGGCAGAGTAGATGGCGACGCAATCGTTATATTATATTTCTGTCGTATCTCATCAGACAAGCCCGGAATCCGAATAATCTCCGCATATAAAGATTCTGTCGGCACAAACATAATAGCAAAATCCGTAGTCTTTGGTGGATCAACGTATTTAGAAGAAATCTTCTTAGCCTGCTCTTTCACATCAGCAGACAAAGCCTTCTGATAAGTCGCAATTTCCGCCTTGTCGCCATTATCATATGCTGCTATCAAACGCGAATAATTTTCTACTGGAAATTTTGAATCAATTGGTAGATACACATCTGTCTCTTTGCCCGGCATTTTCACCGCAAACTCAACCCTATCGTTCGAGCCGTGTTTAGTAATGATATTCTCCTCGTACTGAGTTTTATTTAAAGTATCTTCAATAATTGCCCCGAGCTGCACCTCGCCATAAATGCCTCGCGTCTTTACGCCTTCCATTACCTTCTTTAAATCACCTACTCCAGTAGCCAAGTTTTTCATCTCACCGAGGCCTTGATAAACTTGCGTAAGCTGCGTAGAAATCGATTTAAAGCTCTCATTAAATCGCTTCTCTACCGAAGCTTTAAGCTTCTCGTCCACCGTCTCACGCATTTCTTCCAATTTTTTCTCATTACCAGTCTGAAGTCTCTCCAAATTTTCCGCAATTTCCTTTCTATTTTCTCGGAAATTCCGATCAATCGCCGGATTTATTTTACCTACTTCGCCTTCTACGCGAATTAAACGTTCTTCCAAACCTTTAAAATCTGCTGACTTCCCAGGCTTCGATTGCCTAAAAATCAAAACCCCTAAAAGTACAATTATTATCACCCCCATTACACCTAAAACTATATCCATAACCATATTATATCATAAAAAACAAAAATGGAGCCGTGAACCAGGCTTGAACTGGTGACCTGCCGCTTACAAGGCGGCTGCTCTACCAACTGAGCTATCACGGCATCCACTTCTAATTATAACACAAATTTTAATAATTTTCAGGCTTTATTTCAAAATAAGCTTGTGGATGATTGCAAACTGGGCAAACCTCAGGAGCTTCTTTACCCACCACGATATGGCCACAATTTCGGCATACCCAAATCACATCACCATCCTTAGAAAATACTTTTTTATCCTTTACGTTTGCAAGCAATTTACGATAACGTTCTTCATGAGACTTCTCTATCTTAGCTACTTCCTCAAACTTTACCGCCAAATCTTCAAAACCCTCTTCGCGAGCCGTCTCAGCAAAACCAGCATACATGTCAGTCCACTCATAATTTTCACCGTCAGCCGCAGCTTCCAAATTAATTTCTGTGTCTTCTACCGCACCGCCATGAAGTTCCTTGTACCACATTTTGGCGTGCTCTTTTTCGTTTAAGGCTGTCTCAGCAAAGATCGCCGCAATCTGTTCAAAACCATCTTTCTTCGCCTTCGACGCAAAGAAATCATATTTATTGCGCGACTGGCTTTCGCCCGCAAAAGCTACTTCCAAATTTTTTTCGGTCTTGGTTCCAGTATATTTAGTTTTCATATTTTCTCCTTTATTTTATTAAATCGCCGTATAGCCGCCATCTACCGGCAAAATCACACCCGTAACATACGAAGCTTCTTCCGACGCAAGGAATACTATCGCCGCATCAAGCTCGCCAGGTTTACCATAACGCTGCATCGGCACCATAGTTTTTGCGAAATTTTGGAATCTATCTGTATCAAGTACCGCTGTAGTAAGCTCAGTATAGAAATAGCCTGGGCAAATTGCATTACAAGTAATACCGTCTGTGGCCAATTCCGCCGCAACTGCACGAGTAAAGTTCACCACCGCGCCTTTTGAAGTATGATACGCAATGGTTGGGATCTCAGTATTACCAACTAAACCATACATAGAGGCAATATTAATAATCCTACCGTATTTATTTTTCTTCATGATTTTAGCAAAAGCTCGTGTCATCTTAAATACACTTGTTTCGTCTGTCGCAATTGTAAAATCCCACTCCTCATCGCTCATATCAGTCACACCTTTATCCTTGGAAGATCCAGCACAGTTAAGCAAAATATCCACTTTGCCAAACTCTCTTTCAGCCTTCTTGGCCGCTTCATTTATATCATCCGTAGATGTCACATCGCATTTGATGGCCAATACTTTACCGGCACCAGCCTCAATCAATTTTGGCTTAAACTCTTCCAATCTTTCAACCCGTCTTGCCAAAATCACAAGATTCGCGCCTTGTCTCGCCAAGGCTAACGCCATTTGTTGCCCGAGTCCAGAAGATGCACCAGAAACTACCGCAACTCTATCTTTTAAATTAAACATATATCTCCTTTCTTACCTCAATTATACCAAATTTATGCTAATATATTACTATGAAAACAGCTCGGAGCAAAGTTGTGTTAAAATCTGGCTATCTCTTCATCTTAGTCAATTTTTTATTAGCTATTTTTAATATTCTTGTCGGCTTATTATCAAACTCTATCGCCATAATATCGGACGCTGCACACAGCCTGATTGATGCAATTTCGGGTGTTTTAATTATTATCAGCGAAAAACTCGCCAGTCACCACAAGCTCAGCCAACATCGTGCCAAAATAGAGCGCATTACTACTATTTGTATCGCATTGATTATTATTGCAGCCGGCGTTCATATTATCTTCGAATCTATCGAAAAATTCTACGAATCCGACATGGTAGATTACTCATTTGCAACCATTATGGTGTTAATTGCCAGCATTCTGGCAAAATATGCTCTTGCAGTATATCTAAAAAACACTGGCAAAAAAATAAAATCTAGCGTAGTTGGCGCCAGCGGTGCCGAAACCATGAATGACGCATGGATCAGTATTGCAGTATTAATCTCAGCAATTATTTATCTGATCTGGCATATCGACATCGAGGCATACGTTAGTATTTTCATTGCAATAGTCATCATCAAAATCGGCCTCGAATTTATCTTCCCGCACATCTCCAAACATCACCATCATCACTTAGAACAAGATTCCGATCATGATCATTGCAATAAAAATGGAGCCGCGAACCGGGTTTGAACCGGTGACCTCATCCTTACCATGGATGCGCTCTACCAACTGAGCTATCGCGGCAAAACTTAGACACTACCCCTGCTTGTAATTTATGGTGGAGTGTGCGAGACTCGAACTCGCCACCTCAGCTATGCCATAGCTGCGCTCTACCGGATGAGCTAACACCCCAAATTTTCTTTAGAAAATGGTGCTGGAAGTAGGACTCGCATCGAACGAAGTGAGATCCGACGTCCTGCTTTTTGTGCATTTTCGCCAGAAAATGGTGCTGGAAGTAGGACTCGATTCGAAGAACGAGTCCGTCTTTTTTAGCACATTATCAATGTGGTGCTGGAAGTAGGACTCGAACCTACGAAGCCCGAAGGCGAGAGATTTACAGTCTCTTGTCATTGCCACTAGACGATTCCAGCAATATTTATATTATATACAATCTCTGCAAGAAAATCAACCTTAAATACGCTTTATAGTACGCTTTGGTTTGGCCGCCACTTTTTCTTTCGGCCGACTTTTCATAAGAGGCTTTCTCGGCGCTCTCGTTACCATTTTTGTGGTTCGCACTGTGCGCTTGCGCTTGGCGGCTGTAGTCCTAGCGATCTGCGCCTCAATCCGAGCAGTTGTAGCGGTCGCCGCTTCCACATCGCCATTCGTCTCATAGATAGCCAAAATTTGTCGCAAAGTATTTACCGTAGGACTCAACTCGTAAGCATTCTCTAGAGCCTCTATGGCTTTCTTATAATTCCCCAACTTTTCCTCAGTCTTAGCTAGCGCAATATAGCGCGCCGGCACATCACCTTCCAGTTCAATAGCTTGCTCAAAAGCCATTTTTGCCTTCTCATAAGCACCGGTCTCAAGATAAATCAAACCCACGTTATGAATAGACGCCGGGTTGTTATCCAGAGATTGCGCAATTTCAAAACACTCCACCGCTTCGTCATAGCGATTGTCTTTCGCATAAAGAATCCCCAAACGGTTGTAGGCAGCCGCATTTTTTTCATCAAATTTCAAAATCGTGAGAAGTGCCTTTTCAGCTCTAAATGGTTTGCGCTCTTTCATAGAAGTCTGAGCAATTTGCCAAAGCTTCTTCATTTGCGCCGTGTACTTCGGCGATTTCACTTCTTCTTTTTTTACCTTAGGTTGATCTGGAAAGAAAAACACCAAATAAACAACGAAAATCAATATAGCAAAAATTGCAATCATATTAGTATATTAGCATAAATTTTATTTTACAGCAAATCCGCCACGAGATGCAATTTGATATGTCCATTTTTTTCAATATTCTCATAAGCCTTTAAAAATTTAGGAATTTTATTCACAAAAACCATCTTACCAGTCTTATATTAAGATTT